>Ga0126381_100000320_pt1 | contig 52536 bp, 34 predicted proteins | sample PanSoiMetPlot_28_FD_96465 | JGI IMG/M metagenome (GOLD analysis project Ga0126381, IMG submission 96465) | Tropical forest soil microbial communities from Panama - MetaG Plot_28 | ecosystem: Environmental > Terrestrial > Soil > Tropical forest > Bulk soil | place: Panama | collected 2016-02-17 | reverse complement strand
GCAGACCCGCCTAGAGACAGTTCCTAAGCTTACGGATTCCAGCACGAATCTGTTGTGCGTCGGTACCTCCGTAACCCAGAATCAGGCCGCCGCGCGCCTGGGATTTCATATAGCATGTCGACAGGGGCGTGGCGGATACTCCGTTGGCAGCGGCTCTTTTCGAAATCGCCACATCGTCACTGCCGGGCGGCAGCAGCGCCGCCAGATGCATGCCCGCTTTGGCGCCAATCACCTCGAGCCTGCCTGCCATCTGCGAACGAATCTCTTCGGTCAGCGTCCGACGCCTTTCCATATAGAGCATCCGCATGCGGCGGATGTGGCGGGCGAAGTGTCCCTCGCGGATAAAGTCGGTGAGAACGGCTTGATAGAGCGTCGCCGAGAAAACATCGGCGGCATCCCGCGCGGCGGAAAAGGCCGAAACCAAATCCTTGGGGACGACCAGGTAGCCCACGCGCAAAGCGGGGAACATCACTTTGCTGAAGGTTCCCACGTAAATAACCTTCGCCCCGGTATCCAGCCCTTGGAGCGATGCCACCGGGCGGCTGTCGAAGCGGTACTCGCTGTCGTAATCGTCTTCGATGATCCAGGCGCCGGTACGCGCCGCCCAATTCAACAGCAGCATGCGGCGGGTGGCGCTCATTGTCATCCCCAGGGGATATTGGTGCGACGGCGTGATATAGACCGCGCGCGCGTTGTGTCCTCTACGACCCCGAGCGAGGAGTTCGGCCATATTTAAACCTTCCTGATCCACCGGAACGGGGATCAACTCCGCCCCGGCGGCACGGAAAGCTTGGCGCGCACTGGGATAGCCCGGCTCTTCCATCAGCACTCGGTCTTTGGGATCCACCAAAACCTGCGCGGAAAGCTGCAAGCCCTGCTGTGATCCGGTTGTCACCAGAATCTGCGAGGCGTCGCATCGTATCGCGCGAAACGCCCCCAAGTATTCCGCGATTGCCTCGCGGAGCGGGTGGTATCCCATGGCATCGCCATAGGCCATAATGCCTGCCTCCGGACGCCGGTAATGGCGCGCCATGAGCTTTGACCAGACCCCCATCGGAAAATGATCGAGCGCGGGTAAGCTTACCCGAAACGCGCCCAGGACGTTCAGCCAGGATTGCGCCGGCAACTCCGTTAAGACAGCTCCGCGGCGCGACATTCGGCGCGCGGCCGGTTGCCTGTGGAATTCCGGAGCCGGCTCGAGATTCCGCGCTTTACCGGCCGCCGGATTCAGCGCTTCATCGGGGATTGATCCGGCGACGCAGGTACCCGCTCCCACGCGGGCCTCAAAGTAGCCTTCGGCCAGCAATTGTTCGTATGCGTTCAACACTGGGATCCGTGAAATTTTCAGTTCCGTCGCCAGGATTCTGGTAGCTGGCACACGCTGCCCGGGCCGCATTTGGCCGGCGATGATGGCGCCGCGGAACCATTCGTACAACTGGAGGTACAAAGGAGCCTTCGCGCGAGGGTCGAGCGTAATGGGCGGAATGAAGCTGGCGGCGATCGTTTTCATTGGGACCAATCTTCAAAATGGTTATAACACATAAGGCAATAATGGCTATTGTGACAAACCATTATGCGGGGTAATTTTATCTTTATGAACTCGCCAAAACAGATTCCGACGTATTTTCTGGCATGCAGCCTGGCGGTTGCCTTGCCGCCTCTCCAGGGTTCCGCACGGCGCGACGGCCAGCACGATTTTGATTTCGAGACCGGTAGATGGAAGACGCACATTTCGCGTCTCGAACATCCGTTAACGGGTTCCAAGAAATGGGTGGAATATGAAGGTACTTCCATGGTCCGCAAGGTCTGGAACGGCCGGGCCAATATCGTGGAACTTGAGGTAGACGGACCCGCCGGCCACATCGAAGGGCTGTCTCTGCGCCTCTATAATCCCCAATCGCACCAGTGGAGCCTCAATTTTGCCAACAGCCGGGTTGGCAGTCTGAGTGTGCCTACCGTCGGCGAGTTCCGGAACGGACGGGGCGAGTTTTTTGACCAGGAAACATTCCAGGGCAGAACCATATTGGTTCGGAATGTCTTTTCGGATATCACTCCCAAGTCCTGCCACTTTGAACAGGCATTCTCCGATGATGGGGGACAAAACTGGGAAACGAACTGGGTCGCGACAGACACACGGGTGACGGATGACTCCGGGGCATCCAATCAAGGCGTTCCGGCCGACTCCGGGGAACACGACGGAAATCATGATTTCGACTTCGAGATCGGAAGTTGGAACATCCACCTGGCGCGTCTCGCCGACCGGCTGGCCGGCTCCACGACCTGGGTCAAGTTTGACGGCACTTCGATCACGCGCAGGATCTGGAACGGCCGCGCCAACCTGGAAGAATTCGAAACTGACAGCACACAGGATCACATCGAAGGTCTTACCCTGCGGCTTTATGACCCGCAATCTCACCAGTGGAGGATCTATTGGGCCAACAGTAAGGATGCGATCCTGGACCCACCCATGATCGGCGAGTTTCAGAATGGCCGCGGCGAGTTCTACTGTCAGGACATGTGGAAGGGGAGGGCGGTTCTGGTCCGGTTTATCTGGACGGAAATCAAGACGAGATCGCCCCATTTCGAACAGTCGTATTCGGGTGACGGCGGGAAGAGCTGGGAGGTCAACTGGATTACGAATCAGGAACGAGTCGAGGCTCGAGCAGGGTTGAACGGCAGCCATGCCGGCCGGGACCATGCCGCTTTTCTCCACGCTCAGTGGCAACTGGATCACCGTTTGGAGAACGGCGGGGGCGCGTTCTATTCCGATGACACGCTGCTCGGAGCCACCTGGGAGACGAATCGGGTCTTGGCTTTGGGGCGTGTTTCCCGATGAATCCGAGCACTCGAACGGAACTTCGCCGCATGCCCCAGAGAGGGTCACGGGAGTGGCAAACCATCCGTGAAATCTTCGATGCCGGATTTCTGGCGCACGTCGGATTTTGTGTAAAGCATCAGCCGTTTGTCATTCCAACCTTATATGGACGGAAGGGAGAAAAACTCTATCTACACGGCTCCGCCCGAAGTCGCATGCTCCGGGAGTTGGAACACGGTATCGCGGCGTGCGTAGCGGTGACACTTGTGAATGGATTAGTGCTGGCAAGGTCGGCCTTCCATCACTCCATGAATTACCGTTCCGTCGTTGCCTTCGGAACGGCCCGGAAGATCGCGGATCCAGGACAAAAAATCGAATGCCTGCGCGTGATCTCCGAACATCTCATAGCGGGCCGATGGCAGGGTGTCCGCGAACCCAGCAAGCAGGAATTAAACGCCACGACGGTGCTCGAATTCTCCATCGACGAGGCTTCAGCAAAGGCGCGAAGCGGGCCGCCGGTCGACGGAGAAGACGACTATGGACTGCCGGTGTGGGCAGGAGTCATCCCACTGGAGATGAGGGCCAAGGCGCCCATTCCAGACGAAAAGTTGATGGAAGGAGTTGCTCTCCCGGAGTGCATCCGGCGGTTCAGCGCGCGGGTCAGCGCCGAATGAAGCGCGGCAGCTGCCCTCCGCCACGTCCTCGAGTTTCCGCCCCAATCGTGCAGAAATATAAGGGCGGGCTCTCTGGAACCGTGCCGCTCCACCGTAATGGCGAATTTTCAGTGAGGCACCACGTCGCTTATTCCTGGCCGCGCGGGGCCGACCGATGCAGTTCACCGCTCAGTCGAATAGGTTCGGCGCCAACTTTTGGTAGCCTTGCTCGATGGCCCACAGATCCAGCGGCAGCGCGGCGATCTCGTCCACTTCCGGGACCGCGTTGCCGTCCCGGGTCAGATCGACCGCTTTGATATAGTAGCGGCAGGTGTCGCACGACTCCACGCGGATGTGCGGAAACTCCGGAGCCGTATAAACCGGCAACTTGTCGCGATCCTCTTCCCCGCAGTTCGGACACAGCAGCCGGCGAAAGTCCCATTCGGTGAAGCAGCGGCCGCATAGCAACGTACGGCGTCCTCCATCGCCTTCGGGCCGCAGAACCGCCACCAGGGGCTTTTCGAAGCAGAACGGGCACCCCGGCTGAACGCTGGCGGTATTCACGGTGCTTTGGCCGGCCTGCTGTTCAAAGCGCGCCTGGTCGAGAACGCGCTGGAAAAAACCGTACAGAGGATGTCGTTCGGTCAGGTGGAGAGAGGCGTCTTTCAGCACCGGCGTGCCGTTGGCGCGAACCAGGTCAATCAGTGCCGGAAGGGCGGGATTCGAACAGCTCTGGAACGCCGTGATCCGACGGTAGAGGCGCAGCATTTCCGCGACGCTGGGATATCGTTGTTCCAACTCGCGGGCGCGCTCGATGCGGCGTTCCCAGCGGTTCATTTCCCGGCCACGCGGTCATACCAGAGGCGGTGGTGTGTGCGCGCCCAGGCCGGCGACACTTCGCCGTGGATGATCGAGGTGAAGCCTCCGCGCACCATAGCGGTGCCCATGTAGACGTGGATGATGAATGCGCCGATGGTGATGAGGGCGCAGGCTACGTGGACCAGAATGCCCGCATACCGCAGGAAGCGCAGGTTCCACGGGATCAGCTCCGGGAACCACAGGATCAGGCCCGAAACCAAAAGGCCGGCTCCGCCCCAGACCATCACCCAGAAAAAGTACTTCTGGCCGAGGTTGAAGCGGTCCGCCGGCGGGAGCAGCTCATCTTCATTGGAAATGTAGTGGTTCATGGCGTGGCCCCACGTCCGATCCACCGCCGTGATGCGCATATCGCCGAGCCACGACCGCAGCATCACGGCCAGCGTGGCGATGAAGACAAGGCCGACCACCGGGTGCCAGAACCGCGAGGTGGGGCCGCCGCCCAGAACGACGGCGATCCAGTAGAGGTGCGGCGAATAAAAGGCCAGCCCTGTGCCGAGCGCGTACATGTACGTGAGAGCCGAGATCCAGTGAACCACGCGCTCCGCCATGCTGTAGCGCTTGATGCGAGTGGCGCCGGGTTGCGAGCTCATGCATGGCCTCCCGGTGAATCGTCCTTCACTTGCTTGGGTCCATAACGCAGGTAATGGACTGTCACGCCTATGAGGCCGCCCACCATCGCCAGGCTGCCGAGCCACTTGAGCGGGCCTTTCCAGAGGCGCACAGTCCAGGGGACGTGGGGATTGGCGGGCAGACCGCCATATGCTTCCGTGTTGGTGATATCGTGCAGCACATACATCACGCCGGTGCCGCCTACACCGGGTGGATCGTACACGCCGGCATTGGCGAATCCCGAGTGCTCCCGCAACTGCTGCGCCCGGGCGTTCGCAAGCTCTTTCATATCGTCCTTGGTGCCGAACTGCAGGCAGCCCGTGGGGCAGGCTTTGATGCACGCCGGCTCCAGTCCCTGGCTGACGCGGTCCGAGCACAGCGTACACTTGAACACGCGCTTGGTCTGCGGGTTGAACTTGGGAACGTTGAAGGGGCAGCCAGTGACACAATACTGGCAGCCAATGCAGTTGTCCTGCTGGAAATCGACGATGCCGTTCTCGTACTGCACGATGGCGCCGTCGGCCGGACACGCCGCCAGGCAGCCGGGGTCGGCGCAGTGCATGCAGCTGTCTTTGCGCATCAGCCACTGGAACGGGCCGTCCTCGCGCGGATGTTCGTTGAAGCGGATGAGCGTCCAGTAGTTCCAGGCCATGTCGGGCATGGTCTGGTAGGTGTTGTCGAACGTCGTTTCGCGGAACGGCAGGTCGTTCCATTCCATGCACGCCACTTCGCAGGCTTTACAGCCGATGCAGGTGGTGGTGTCGATCAGTTTGGCCACCTGTTCCTGGCGCTGTGTGCCGCGGCCGGGAACCGTCCCCGCGTGTCCGGAGATTTTCTGGATGCGTAGATTCGCCATGGCTACACTTTCTCCAGTTTCACCAGAAACCCCTTAAACTCCGGCGTGTTGGCGTTGGGGTCGGTAACCGCCAGCGAAAGCGCGTTAGCGGTGGTGCGCTCCGTCCTGCCTTCGTCTTCGGCGATCCCGCGGTAGCCCCAGTGGATGGGGATGCCGATCTGAAAGGTCCTCTTGCCGTCGACGGTCATCGGCTTAATGCGTCGTGTGACCATGGCCCTGGCGATGTAGTGGCCGCGCGCGCTAGTCACCTTGACCTGCTCGCCGCCGCGCAGGCCCATCTCATTGGCCAGTTCGGCCGGAATCTCGACGAACGGCTCCGGCACAAGCTGCACGTTCATGGGGTTGTTCTTGGTCCAGTAATGGTAGTGCTCGGTCAGCCGGTAGGTGGTGCAGATGATGTTATAGCCGTCTGCCACCGAGCCGATCCTGTCCAGATCGGAGGTGAATCGTTTCGCCACCGGATTGTTCTGCTGCCCGGGATGCAGCGGATTCTGGATGGGGCTTTCGGTCGGCTCGTAATGCTCGGGGAACGGCCCATCGGCTAAAGCGGCCAGCGGTGCGAAAATGCGCCCCACGCCCTCAGGGTTCATGATGAACGGCCCCATGTGATCCTTGGGTGGCGAATCGGCCTTGAAGTCGGGAACGTCGTTGCCCACCCACTTCTGCTGGGCTTCGTTCCACCAGACCTGCCGGCGTTCGGGGTCGAACGGTTTGCCATCCAGATCGCAGGAGGCGCGGTTGTACATCACGCGTCGATTGGCCGGCCACGACCACGCCCAGTTCGGATAGATGCCGAGCCCTGAAGGGTCCTCTGTGCCGCGTCGCTGCATCTGCGGGCCAGCTTCGGTCCACGATCCCGCGTAGAGCCAGTTGCCGGACGAGGTCGAGCCGTCGTCGCGCAGCCAACCGAAACCCGGCAACTGCTGGCCTGCCTTCATGGTCTGGTTCAGCTTCGCATCGGTGACGTCGGCCAGCGCGCGCCCGTTGATCTCTTTGGCGACCTCGGCAAGCGACGGGTTATGCGGATCGGTGTAGCTCCACGTCAGGTGCAAGATAGGATCGGGGAACTTGCCGCCCTCCTTCGCGTACAGCTCGCGGGTCCTAAGGAAAATCCGGGCCAGGATCTCCTGATCGAGCTTACAGCCGGGCGGCGGCGGCAGCGCCGCGTTCTTCCATTGCAGCCAGCGCGCCGAATTGACGAACGTTCCATCCTTTTCTGCGAACCCAGCGCCGGGGAGGCGGTAGACGGTCGTCTGGATCTTCGCCATCTCCTCCTTGGTGATCCCCGGTGATTTCCAGAACTCGCTGGTTTCATCGGGATAGATCTCACACACTACCAGCCAGTCCGCCTTCTTCAGCGCTTCGATATTCTTGCGCGAATTCGGGCCGATGGCCACGCCGTTCATGCCGAATGCGAACAGGCCCTTGACCTTGCCTTTCAACATGTCGTCCCAGATCTCGGCCCAGGAATACTTGCGGTCCACCTTCGGCAGATAGTCGAAAGCCCAGTCGTTCTGCTTGGTGGCGGCGTCACCGTACATCGCCTTCTGGAAGGACACGGCAAAGGCAGGGGTGTTTGACCAATAATTGAACGATTGCCACGGCCCTGGCTTGGAAGGCTTGGGCGTGATGCGCTCCAGGTACGACTTGAAGTCTTTATCGGCGGGCGTGGGCACTTTCAGGTAGCCGGGCAGGATATCGAAGATGCCGGCCATATCGGTGGCACCTTGGATATTGGAATGGCCGCGTAGGGCGTTGACGCCGCCGCCGGCACGTCCTACGTTGCCCAGCAGCAGCTGCAGGATGGCAGCGCCGCGGATCGTCTGTGTGCCGGAGCTGTGCTGCGTCCACCCGACCGCATAAATAATGGTACCGGCCTTCTTCATGTCGCCATCCTTGCGGATGGAGGTGAACAGGTCGGCTGCCCTAAGGAGCTGGTCCTTGGGAACGCCCGTAATGCGCTCCACCATTTCCGGCGTGTAGCGCGAATAGTGCTGCTTCAGCAACTGGAAGACCGAGCGCGGATTTTGCAGGGTGAGATCGAACTCCGGCGCGGCCGGCATGGCGCCGGGCTTATCCGTTGCGCCGGCGTAGTTCCAGGTGGACTTGTCGTAGGTTCGGGCCGCGGCGTCGAAGCCGGAGAACAGACCATCTTCGGGCAGCTTGAATCCTTCTTTTACGGTGAACGCCGCGTTGGTGTAATTGATCAGGTAGTCGCGCGCGATGCGATTGTTCTGGATGGCGTAGTTGATGAGTCCGCCCAGAAAAGCAATATCGGAGCCGGCGCGCAGCTGCACGAACTGATCGGCCACCGCCGCGGTGCGAGTGAACCGCGGATCTACCACAATCATTTTGGCGTTGCGGTTGCGCTTCGCCTCCACCGCCCATTTAAAGCCGCACGGGTGGTTTTCGGCTGGATTGCCACCCATGATCAACATCATGTCGGTGTTCTTGATGTCGATCCAGCCATTAGTCATCGCACCGCGACCGAACGTGGGCCCCAAACTGGAGACCGTTGGTCCGTGTCAAACACGAGCCTGGTTTTCCAGGTAGCAGACCCCCAGGCTGCGCATGCTCTTCACCACCAGGTAATTGAACTCATTGGTGTCCGTGCAGCCGCCGGTCCAGGCGATGCTTTCGCAGCGGTTGACGGTATTGCCCTGGGCGTCCTTGTCGATGAATGCCTCGTCCCGTGTCTTCTTGACGGCGCGGCCGATCTCATCGATGGCCTGCTCCCACGAAATGTCCTCCCAGTGATCCGAACCCGGCCGCCGCACCTGAGGCTTGGTGATGCGACGGTCGTTCACGATGTCCTGCTGCAGCGAGCTGCCCTTGGGGCAAAGCGTGCCGCGATTGATGGGATGGTCTGGGTCGCCCTCCACGTGCACGACTGCCGGCGTCACGTTTCTGGCGCGATCTCCGATGGTGTGGATGATGACGCCGCAGCTCACCGCGCAGTAGGGACAAGTAGAACGCGTCTCCGTAGTGCGCGAGATCTTCAGATCGCGCGATTGCGCATAGGCAGGTGCGAGATCGAATCCCAGCGCCGAAACCAGGCCGCCAACGGCCCCAGCTTGAAGAAAAGAGCGTCGAGTCGGAGTCACCAGATTTCCCCTCTCCATTGATGAGCTTTGCCTTATTAGAAACCTAAAGTTTGTTTGTGTCAATCACAACAAGAGGGCGGCCACAAAAGGTCTTCGAGGCATCGCCCGACGGGTTCGTCCGATCGTCGCTCGTCAATTTTCGCGCCTCCTGGCGTTGCCACAAATGTAAAACGGCGTTCGCGAGGTGCGCCCCCGCCACAGCGGCCCCGATGTTTCGATGCGACGGGAGATCTGCGGTTTGCGTTTCGGGCGAGCCGGGGCAGCGAGTGCTTTGGAGCACCTCTATCCCGTTCGTTGATCGGACCTGGTAATTGGAAGGCGCAATCGCGCTGAAAGTGATGATCCTTCGCGGCGGCAGTCTTGATCTCGCTGGAAATCAGTGGACTCGAGGCCGACGAGTCTGGGGCACACGCCTCCCACCCCATCCTGGTCATTCGTGGCCCCGGGGGACTCGTCCAACCCTCACGGGCCAAAGGAGCGGCCCAGATCGGGGGGCGATGGACGGCGCCTGCTCCAGGAACAAGTCCTCGCCGGCCGCCGTTTATCCCATAGGTCCGCGTTCCTGGGTCATCCATCACGGCTGTAACAAATTTGTAATGGCTATACTGTGTGGATTAGTTTTGCTGACTCTTCCGGGTGGATCGCGCCTGCCACCCTTTTTTCGGTACCATGCACCCACGTAGTGCTCGAATTCGGCGGAGAATGTATCCTCCGCCTGCTCCGGTTGGTTCCGGTCAGTCTTCCTGCCTGCCTTGGCGCAAGCGGTATAACTCATCCACGATTCTCTGGCGCACGGTATCCCGGAGGGCTCTGCTCTGGCTGAGGTCCCAACCGGCCACGGAAACCGGGTGCAGGATTTTCAGGTGGATGTCCTGTGCCGGTCCAAACACCCAGGAATGCTTGGGAAGAGCGTTGCCGGAACCCTCGACCACAAGGGGAAGTACCGAGACCTGTTCGCGAATGGCGAGCTTAAATGGGCCCTCTGCGAACGCTGCCACCTGCCCGTCCCGCGAGCGGCTGCCTTCGGGAAAGAAGACCACCGAGCATCGCCGTCGGAGGGATTGAGCACACCGCATCAGCGCCCGCGCGCTTTTGGCCCGGTCCGACCGCTCCACCGGGATATCCCTTGCCATACCGAGCATCCAGCCTACGAGCGGCACCCGGAACAGTTCGGCTTTTGCCAGCCACTTCGTGTCGATGCTTAGGTGGGAAATCACTGGGATGTCAGCAAGCGACTGATGATTGCTGGCGATCACGTACACCCCATCGGGCTGTAGGTTCTCAAGACCCGAGATCCGGATGCGCCAGGCGTTGAGCTTTGCGAACGCCCGGCCCAGGCGACGAAACCAGCGCCCGGTTCGCAGCCGCTGCGGGTCCCGATCAGTGAGCCATACGACAAACAGGAGCGGTGTCCACAACACAATCAGGCATCCGCTGGCAGTCCAGATCCAGATTGACCGAAGAATGTTCATCAGGCGCATTGGGCAATCGCTATTTTCGCCTGCCCCGCCTGGGAAAGCGAGCCGCCGATTGATCGATCGCCGGCCACCCGTATTCGTCATACGGGCTCGGATTAACATACTCAGTTAGCCCACGAGACTGGAGACCTCGCGTTTAGAGCAGACCCATTGCTCCCATCTCCAGGGGCGTTCCGCCAGGCGCAGCTTTCGGGCATGGAAAGACGTGGCACCGCCGAGGGGATCGGCAAGCTGGCTTCGCAGCCACAATATGGCCGTGGCGGATCGACCCACCGCCTGTGTCGCCCGTCTTCGCCGGACGCGAAACAGCGCCCGCACCGCGCAGGCAATGGTGTTGACGTTGTGCGGGTTCGGCCGTATCAGTCCCGTCCGTCACAAAGCGCCCGCGCGTGCCAGACACAGGTGTTGCTCCTGGCACAGGGGGCGGCAACAGTGCTACGCACGTTCTTGCTCTTACTGTTCGGAGGTGCCGCCCCGTGCTCCTATACCGGCCACCCGGTTCCTGGCCCGCGCACGTCAACACCAATACGGAGATTATGACCAGCAAAGTCCTACTGTTTCTCGGCATTTGTCCCGCGCTCATACTGCTCCCCACACTCGGCTTTGGCGCCGAGGCCGATGCCCTTGCCATACTCGCCAATATCCAGGCTCGCCACCAGCCATTCGGAGCGATCCTCGATCCCATCTTTACTCTCACCGACAGTGACCATATTGCCGGCTACACACGCTGTGGTGATTCGGCGCTGTGGACCGGCCACTATCTGGCAGCCGAGGCCTTCCGCTACAAAGTGACACAAGCGCCGGACGCTCTGAATGACGTCAAGACGGCGATCGCAGCGCTCAAAGGGCTCGCCGACGTTACCGGAACCAACCTGCTGGCTCGCTGCATGGTAGTTGCCAGCTCTCCCTACGCCGCCGGCATCAGCAGTGAGGAGGCTGCTAACGGGATTCACACCAATAGCTCTGCAGGTTGGATCTGGGTTGGCAACACCTCGCGCGACGAATACTCTGGAGCGCTTTTCGGCTTGGCCGTGGCCTACGACATGGTGGCGGACCCGGCGATCCAAAGCTCTATCAGCGACTTGGTCACCCGCCTCATCGATTTTCTCAACGGCAACGACTGGTCCGTGGTGATGCCCGACGGCAGCACAAGTACTACTTTCCTGATTCGTCCCGACCAGATCGAAACCTTTCTGGCCATCGGCCGCCATGTCAACTCCGGCCATTTTTCGGGCTTGAGCTTTGAGACCCAGCGTGTGTTGCTGGCTACTGCCGTCCCCGCTCCGATCGGTGTTGACACCGCCAGTGACGATTCTTATTTCAAATTCAACCTGGACTACATCAATCTTTTTAACCTGATACGTCTGGAAGCCAGCTCCGCGAAAACCATCTACCAGTCCGCCTACAGTCTGCTCCGAGACCACACCGCCCCGCATCAGAATGCTTTTTTCAACATCATCGATCTCGCACTGAACGGCCCCAACCAGGCGCGCGACAGCCAAACTCTTGCGCTTCTCGACGCCTGGCTGCTGCGCCAGCGCCGAGATTTCGGTGTGGATCTGCACGGCACCGTGCCTGTTTGCGGCTCCCAAGCGTGCCAGCCTGTTCCCGTTTGGCTGCGCCCGCCCACGGATTTTCTTTGGCAGAGGTCGCCCTTCGGTCTGGCCGCCGGCGGCGCCGGCATCATCGAATCCGCCGGGATCGATTACATCCTGCCTTACTGGATGGCCCGTTACTACGGTCTCCAGGAGTCCGTCGTCGTCCAGTCGGCTGCGGCTCCCATTTCGGTTGTGGCTCCACAGTCGCTCGGGTCCATATTCGGCCCGAATCTGGCGTCCACGACAGGACAGGCCGCCTCGGAGACCCCACCACTTTCGCTCGGAGGTGTCAGTGTCACCGTACAGGATTCCGCCGGGACCACCGCCGGCGTTCCACTGCTCTATGTATCCCCCGGCCAGATCAACTTTCTCATGCCACCGAACCTGGCGACCGGTATCGCGACCTTTACGATCACGGGTGGACCTAACTCGCCGCTAACCGCAACCGGCGCCGTGGGACAAGTTGCCCCTGCTTTGTTCAGCCTCGGCAGAAACGGTTCGGGAATAGCCGCTGCCACGGCCATCCGAGTCAATGCAGGCAATCCGGCCCAGCAATTTCCAGTCATGCTGTTCGATTGCACTACCTCGCCGTGCCAGCCAGTCCCTGTCGATGTGGGGCTCGATACGCCCGTCTACCTGACGCTTTACGCTACCGGAATCAGGAACCGTAGTTCGCTCGATAATGTCCTGGTTACGATCAATGGCATGAGTGTTCCGGCGCTTTACGCTGGTCCTCAGCCTCAGTTCCCCGGTCTGGATCAGATCAACGTCCCGCTCACTGAAAACCTGAGCGGCAGCGGGGTGGCGAATATTGTCCTCAAGGTGGACCAGCATCAGGCCAATACAGTCACAGTGGATGTGCAATAGAACCTAGAGCGGAGGACGCGATTGGCCAAGCGGCTGTTCTTGATGCCGCGGCCTTGCGGAAAAACGAAAGACCGCGAAATGAGGAAACCGTTCGATGGCTGACCCGGCACTGGCGCGGCGCCGTTGGAGGTCCGGCAGCCGCTGTACCGATTGGCTCGACCGATCGAGCTGTTTCTTCGAAAGTCGAGGCTCTCCAGAGCCTGCTTCGGTGGCCGCGTCAACCGTACTGAGCGGTCGCGGCCGTAGAAACGAAGAACAGATCAAGGACAAAAGATTACCCTTGTTCCGGCGCCGGGCGGTCTGCTTCATTACAACTGGATCAGGAGAAAGATCGCTGCCGTTGCCGCCATCATCGCCCTAAGCCATCATGCGGTGCGGCGCCGCCAGAGGGCGAGCAGTAGTCCGGCGCCGGCACACATCCATGGGGCGGGCTCGGGAACGAGGGTCGCTTCGACCGCTGCAAAAGCAGCCTCCCCGATCAGCTTGTGACCGGTGGTCGTAGGATGGCTAGGGCCGTCCCAAAAAAGGTATTGGTCGGGGTCGCCAGTTGGATTCAAATCGGCGGGCGTCGTCACGTTGGTGTAGCCGTATTTGGTCGGATCCATTATGATCGCCTGGTAAAGCGAATAAATGTCTACATCGCTGATGGCGACCCCCAATGTGCTGCGCAGCACCGCCGTTTCGGCCGCCACATCGGCCTGGAATTGTGTGGATGCGGCGGTGAACGCCGAGGCCAGCGATGGAGCTTGCGACAGGTCCAATGCTCCGCGCGGTGTAGTAGCAAGCTGTGGCAGGTTGAGCCAGAGGAAGTGCTGTGCCCCAGCCGCGGACAGCAGGATGATATCTCCTGCCAGAGAACTCACCATATTCTGTTCGGTGGCAGAGATGCCGGAGGGTGTCTCTCCGGGTGTTTCTGCGGCACTATAGAGATCGTTGGCTCCTCCCCAGAAAACATACAGCGCGTTCGCATCGGCGTGACCACCCGCTGCCAACAGGTAGTCGTCGACTTGGTGCATGAGACTGGGGATCGGTTGCGGGCTGGAAGGTACGTCCGCGAGCACCTGGGCTCCGCCCACTGCAAAGTTGGTTCCTCCCAGAAGAAATGGTTCAGCCGGCGCAACCCCTAGCAGACCTGCTAGAACTTCGTGCCAAAGGCCACCGGCCGTACCCGCAGGAGTAGTATCGGGCCCGTCGGTAAATCTTCCGAGCCCTCCCGGTACCGTCGTGTAGGCCGGAGGAGCGGGAACCGCACCTGCGGTCGCGAGAAAGGCGTTGCCGTTATCAGATAAGCTGTCACCGAAAACTACAAGATTGGAAAACAGGGCCGCGTGTGCGGCGGTGGCGAATACGGCCACCGACAGTCCCGCAGGGACGAGCTTTCGCATTTTGACCCTCCGAGGGGCTTCTCACGAAACGTTATCAGGGTAAGCCGCGGAATCTACAAGGGCAATAAGGGGGACACCTTGATTGGACGGATCGTCACCCTGCATGCTTGCGCAATTTCAGGTGCCTCCCAGCCCGTTCCAGGGGGTACGACCGTGAACCAGGTTACTGCGTTTCCTCACGGAAGCCTGCGAATGTGCGGACCAGCGCAGAAATGGTTTAGCAATATAGCTTACAAACGATCTGATCAGTGTATTACGCGCAGATTTGCGGAGGATATATGCGATACTTTTTAGCCGGGTGTATGTTAATCAGCACAACATGCAGTGTTACTCAAGCCTCGATCCTATTCACGCTTGGAAACAATCCTTCCAATAATGAAGTGAATGTTCTATTGAGCTCCGGAGCAAGCGCCACAACGGTCACCGGTTCGCCGGACGGATTACCTGGCATTACGGTCGACTTCACGTCAACCGAGACCCTGCTTGAGCCATCATCCGGGCAAGCGAGGGTGGCCGACAGTCCAGAAGGGAGTCCGTTGACCAATCTGACCATCTCGCTAGCGAACGGGGTGACATACGGTGATCTGATCATTAACCCGTTCATCGGCGGCCAATGTCCCAGTTGTACGGGCGGGTCTTCCACCATCACGGTGAACGCGGTGAATAGCCTCGGACAAGCCGAGGCTCCCTTTGTCTTCACCGGTCTGACGGTCGACAATGGCAATAACTTTCTGACGATTGTCGCCACCGGGGGCGATTCCATTGTAAGCACCAGTATCAGCGTTCCTGGAGGGATAAACGATTTACGGCAACCGAGAATTTCCGGTCCTCTCGTTTCGTCGGTACCGGAGCCGGCTACGTACACGCTTATGCTTTTGGGGTTCGGGACCGCTCTCGGTATTCGGCGCCTTCGGTCGCACGTGTTGCGTTAAAAGCACTCGAATCTCGAACTGGAGTAAGATACAGGAACTTCAGATCAGGCTGTATCGCAAGGCGAACAACGGTTATCCCCGCGACATCTCCGAGCGCGGCCTGTGGATATCGCCGTATACGATTTTCGTTAGCACCTCGTCGGGGCTGACATTCGGGGGCGCAGCACTGTGCCTCAGCCATGCATCAACCTAGGTAGACTTCCGCGAAACCTTGGGAGAGGGTTCTCTCCGGCAATGGCGTCTTTACACCCGTCGCCGTCTCCATTCGGCCCTCAGATTCACTGTTTCGGTTCCGGCGCCGTCTTGGGCTGAGCCTCCCCGCGATGGCAGGTGTAGCAGCTCACGTGCATCTTGCTGTCGGTGAATTCGGCGTTGATCTTCTGCGCCAGAGCGATCATCTTGCGCGCTTCGTTCTTTTTCGGATTCTCGTCGCTTGCGTAATTCCCGGCCACGTGACAGTAGCTGCATTGCACGCCCAATCCGGTCGTGAACGTGCGCATAATCTGCGTTACTTCGGCGCCAGTCGCTACTTTCAGAATCTTGAGGTTGGTAGGGTTGGGTGGTGGCTGTTTGGGCGCGGGCGGGGCTGGGGCTTGCTGGGCCCCTACGGAACAGACCAACAGCACAAGTGCTACGACCGGACGCATTGGCCCATGATACTACTCCATCCCCTTAGCGCCAATACGACGGCAGCCAATCTTTCGTATCGCGAACGATTTCGATAACGTCGCGGCGGCCGGCCGCTGTGAGGGAATCGTACAAACGGCGATAGAGCGCGCCATGGACATTCGCGGGAAGCGCGTCGAATTGCCGGCTGTAGATCATATAGCTCAGCGGGTAGCGGAAGAGGCGCGTACGCAAATCGAAATCGCGCAGGCTGCGTCCCTTGCGGTCGCGCGGACCGCGTCGCGGAAAGGTTTCGCTGAAGCGGGAGACGCCTGCGACCGGCTCGACGAGCGGAGCTTCGTCGACGAACAGCATATAATCCGCTGCGATCTTGACGTCGACATCGAAGGGCAAGCCCCGGCGGGCGTCCCAGGCGAGGCGCGTGAGAAGGTTCGCCATCTGAGTCTGGTGCTCGAACGTCATCAAGGCCACAATGTCGCTGGTGGGCGCGAGGTACCGCGACGCATCCAACTCGCGCGCGAGCGTGCGGAGGTTCTGGCGCCCCTCGGTGGCGAGCGTGAGAGGCTCGGCGGGATCGAGTGCGACGGCGTTGGCGCGGTCGGGCTGCTCGCCGCGCGCAGCCGTAACATACCAGCCGCCCCAGCGATCAGCGAAGGGTGTGCGATGGTCGGTAATGATGGCGCCGGCCCGGGCGGGTGCGCCGGTGGCGTCGGGGAAGACCGAGCCGACATACATGCCGGGCACTCCCATGGTCGACGCACCGTGGTGGCATTGGAGGCATTGCTCCGGGCGCATCCACGCACCGTCACGGAAAGTGTAGAAGACGGCGCCTCGATTGGGGTCGGATGCCGCGACTTCCATGCCATCGCCACCGGGTACCCATCCCACCGAGACTTCGTCATTGAAGTAAATGGAGCGGGGCGTGCGGGGGCCAATTCTAAGTGCTTGGAAGCTGGTTTTCGAGAAGACGAGCGCCTGGGATTCGATGGGGATGTCGAGCCGGTCGAGCAGGCTTTTCAGATCCAGCCCAACTGTCGTGCCGCGGAGGCGCTCCACCGGATTATCGATGGGCGCGGACGGGTCGAGGGGGAGAGTGGAGAGATACGGTTGGGCGAACAGAGCGGCGGGTAATAGGCAGAGCGCGAAGCGCACGCTACCTTCCCCCGCGGCCGCCTCGTTGCGGCGGCACGTCGGGCAAGTATTCGGATTCCTTGAAGCCCAAGGCGGCAGCCAGCACATCCAGATTGGCCTTTTCTGCGAGTTCCGCCGGTGTTAGCTCACGGTTACCGTAAATCGATCTCCCCGCCTCTACCACGCACTGATCGGAGCGGCAATTGTGCGAATTGTGCGAGCCCAGCTTTTCGAGCAGCGCGAGCGTATCGGGGTGCGGCTGTCCGAAGCGGGTGGGACCGTTGGCCATATCGGCCGGAGAATCGCCGGTCTTGCTGCGAGCATCGACCTTCGCACCTTTGCCGACCAGATAGTTGACCATGTCATTATTCCCCAGGTAGGCAGCGCCGTGGAGGGGGGTGTAGCCGCGGGTATCGACGGCATTCACATCGTTGCCGAGCTCGATCGAGTACTTCACGGCATCCACCAGCGGCAGCGGCGCGTTGACGCTCCAGTTGGCCGCCCAGCCGATCCCAGCGGCGGCGTGCAGCGGCGTATCGCCCGCCTTGGTGGCGAGCTTGGGATCGGCGCCGTGCTCCACGAGCAGGCGCATGGCGTTGGTATCGCTCGATTGCGCGGCGCGCCAGAAGGGCGTAGCGCCGGCCGGATCCACCCAGGTGTAGTCGTTGGTGTAGGAACGGAACCAGATGCGTGCGCTGATGGCCGCATTGGGGTTGGCGCCTTTCTCGAGCAGGGCCTTCATCAACTGCAGATATGGAGTCTTTTCCTGGTCGGTGGCCGGCTGGGGGAACCACGCGTGCGGCGCCCACTGCGTATCGATGACGGCGTAGAGGGCGGTCATGCCCGATACCGTAGCGAGGTTCGGGTCGGCGCCGCGATCAAGCAGGTACATCGCCACATCGAAATGGGCGTTGACGATCGCTTCGACGAGCGGGCTGAACTTATCGGCGCTCAGAATATTGAGGTTGGCGCCCCCATCCACCAGCGCACGCACGGTATCCATGTGGCCTTCGCGGGCGGCGTAGAGCAGTGCAGTCATGCCGCCGGTGAAGTCCGGTCCGACGCGGCGGGGCGCGCGCGCCGCGACATCGCCGGCCACCGCGCGCGGTTTGGCCAGGAGGAACTCCGCGGACTGGAAGCCCAGGGCATGGCTCAGAGCGTTCAATTGGGCCTGTTCCGCTTCCAGGGCCGATTTGGCGGCGTCGGAGGCCGCAGCCGCATCGGCGGCCTCATCGGCCTTGTCCGCTTCCTCCGCCGACGGCGCACCCCGTCCGCCGCCTCTGCCGCCGCGGCCTCCACGGCCCCCACCGCCGGGAGTATCGACAATATTGCCGTCCTGATCGAAACGGACGCGCTCCACGGTTTTCGCGGGCGTCGTCACATCGATTTCTGAGCCGTGCCCCATCAGCAGCTTTACTACCGCTGTGCGGCCGAGCGCCGCGGCGAACATGAGGGCAGTTTGCCCGTGCGCGTTTTCCTTCGCTTTCACCTCCGCGCCATAGTCGAGCAGGACCTTGACGGCGTCCGTGCTGCCCGACGCGGCCGCGGTCATCAGCGCTGTGGTGCCGTTGGCGTTGCCTGAATTCGGATTCGCGCCCGCCTTCAGCAATTCGCCGATAATGGCGGCGCTGCCGTTGCTGCAGGCGAGCCCGAGCGGAGTAATGCCGCCATCCCGCGTGGCGGCCTTCACATCGGCGCCCGCCGCGAGCAGCAGCTTTGTGAGCTCCAGATCGTCGTGGAAGGCGGCCCAGTGGAGCGCTGTCATTCCATCGCCCTGCGGGCCGCTTATGGCGGCGTTGGCGGCAACGAGCGAGCGGACGGCCGTGCGATCGCCGTTCATGGCGGCATCGGCCACGCGCGTATCGGGAGTCGCGGCGAAAAAAAGCGCCGCGAACGAGCACGCCAGAATCACGATTTGTCTCATATGGCCAATGCCTGTGTGCTATCACCGAAGCTGTTGGTTTCCACGCCGAGTTTTTGCAGCATGGTGAGCAGAACGTTCGCCATCGGAGTGCCGTCGGCACACCGCACGTGGAGGTTGCCGCGGAGTTTGCCATTAGCGTGGCCGGCGAGGAACAGCGGCACGCGCTTGTGATTGTGCACGTTGCCATCGCCCATCGGGCTGCCGTAGAGAATCATCGAATGTTCCAGCAGATTGCCGTCACCATCAGGCGTGTTCTTCAGTTTTTCCAGGAAGTAGGGCAGCAGGCTCACGTGATAGCGGTTCAGCTTGGCGAATTCCACCAGTTTGGTGGGGTTTTCGCCATGATGCGAGCAGGGGTGGAACGGCGTCTTCACGCCGCTTTCGGGGAAGACGCGCCCGCTCACGTCGCGGCTCATCTTGAAGGCTGACACCCGCGTGGTGTCGGTCATGAACGCCAGCACCTGCAGGTCGAACATGAGCTTCACGTGCTCTTCGTAGGAATCGGGAACACCGAGCGGAGCGGCAGGAAGCTGGCGCGCTTCACCGCTCGCGTTGTATTTCTCGATGCGCTGGATGCGACGCTCGATCTCACGCACGTTATCGAGGTACGTATCGAGGCGATGGCGGTCGCTCGGGCCCAGATTCTTCGCTAAGCGCGCCACATCGCGTGAAATCCAATCGAGGATGCTCTGATTTACCTGCTGGCGGCGCTGGCGTTCGGCCGGAGTGCCGCCTTCGCCGAAGAGGTTCTCGAACACCATGCGCGGGTCAAGCGTCATGGGAAGGGGCGTTGTGGCATCGGCCCAACTGATGGTGTCGGCATAGACGCAGGCATACCCGTAGTCGCAAGCGCCCGAAGCGTCCACCATCTCGATGCAGAGCTGGATGGAAGGCAGCGGCGTCTCCTGGCCGAACTTTTGCGCGTACACCTGGTCGATGGAGGGTCCGACGAAGTAGTCCGAGCCCTCAGTCATCTTGGGGTGGGCGGCGGTGAGGTAGACGGCGCTGGAGCGGAAGTGGTCGGCGCCCTCCTCGGAAGCGCTGTATGCCGTGGCGGGGTGCAGATCGGTGTCGCTGACGATGGTGACGTAATCGCGGTACGGCGCAATCGGCTCGAGGGTCTGGGTGAATTCGAAATCCTGGCCGATCTTTTCGGGCGACCAGTAGTGCTTGTTGGTTCCTTCGCCGGTGCTGCCGGCCGCACCGTGCACCATTTCGATGCAGGCCAGGCGCGTGGGGGAAGACGCGGCTACTGTTTTCCGCAGCGGCGTTTGCGCCGGCACCATGGAATCGAGCAGCGGCAAAGACAGCACGCCACCCACGCCGCGCAACAACATGCGGCGCGAGATATGCTTTTTCGTTACAAAATTCATCGTCTTTCCCCTCTCTGGTGCGGTTCTGCGCCCCCGGCCATTTCCGTGTGGGCCGGTCCAATCTCTTCGGTCCGCCGCAGCAGGAATGGCGGGCTGTTCACGATACCGAGAATGTAGTCCGAAAATCGATGGTTGTCCTTGGCGGCGTCGCGATCGATGGCGCGAACGACCGGCATGTCGCGGTAATCGATCACCCGGCCGAGCCCATACGCGAGCAGGTCCTCGGTGAACGCGCTCAGGAAGGCATCGGAATGGCTCAGCAGCGCCTGGCGCAGGCTCGCCGGACCATTCAACTTCGCGCCATCGAACATCTGGCCCGAAGCGTCGATAGGGAATCCGCTGTCCCTGGTGCGCCAAACACCCACGGCATCGAAATTTTCCAGCGCGAAACCAATAGGATCCATCAACTTGTGGCAGGAGGCGCAGGTCGGGTTGGCGCGATGTTCTTCCATACGTTCGCGCACCGACAGCGGCCTGGCGATATGGCCGGTACGGCCCTCGGAATTCTCCGTCAGCGCGGGAACGTTGGGCGGCGCCGGCGGCGGCGGCGTGCCGAGCAGTACTTCCATCACCCATTTGCCGCGCTGCACGGGCGAGGTGCGGATGGCCGTGGAGGTAAGCATCAGGATTCCGGCATGTCCCAGCAGACCCTTGCGGTTGTCCTCGGTCACCGGAACGCGGCGGAAGTGGCTGCCCATCACGTTGGGAATTCCGTAGTGCTTAGCCAGGCGCTCGTCCACGAAGGTGTAATCGGCGGTGAGCAAGTCAAGGACGTTGCGGTCTTCGCGCATCATGCTATCGAAGAGCAGTTCGCTCTCGCGCTTCATGGATTGCGCCAGTGTCTTGTCGTAATTCGGGAACAGATAGAGGTCGGGGTTGGCGTCGTTCAGGTTTTGCAGGTGCAGCCACTCGTCGGCGAATTTGGTGGAAAGGGCACTCGATCGCGCATCGCTCAGCATGCGGTGGACTTGTGCGCGCAATACCGCCGGGTTTTTCAGTTTGCCTTCGGACGCGACGGTGATGAGTTCGTCGTCAGGCGCGCTGCTCCATAAGAAGTAAGACAGGCGCGAGGCGAGTTCTAGGTCGCTGACTCGCACGTTCGACCCCGGCGCGGCGTTTACCGGCACACGCTCGAAGCGGAAAACGAATTCGGGGCTGGCCAGGACCGCCTGGATGGCGGTGCGGATGCCGGAATCGAAGGTGCCCTGATTGCGGCCCGTCTGATAGAAACTCAGCAGATCTTCCATGTCGCGACCGTTGACGGGGCGGCGGTAGGCCTGGCGGGCGAGCGCGGCCATAATCTGCTTGGCGCACGGAATTTCGTCGCTCCCGGCCGCGGGGCGGCAGGTGAAAATCTTCAAACGGCTGGGCGTATCGGAGACGCCCGTGACATGCGCCGGGCCGATGACGGAAAGCTCGTGTAAGTGGGGCAGGGTGGTAATGCCCGGGACGGCGCCGGCGCTGACATCAACCAGGGTCTGCTCCACCATGGCAAACTCATCTTCGATCGGTCCGTCGGCTTTTGTGAGGAAGGAGGCCGAAAGGCGCCGGTCGCCCGCCTTCACGTGGACGGCCGGAGTTTTCACGCCATCCTTGGCCAGCGTGAGCGCTGGATTGACGTCAATGAGTGCGACCCGGTCGCCATCGACGGCGATTTCCACCTGCTGGCCTTTGCCCTGATTGACGCCGAAGAGTGGGCCGGTGGGAGCGTAGTAATAGCCGATTTTGAAAACATAATCGCCGTCAGCCGGGAAATTGTGTACCACGGACAAGCCGCCGCGCGTACCGAAGGGAGTGCCCTCCACATGGCGATTCTGCGAGGCCACGCGGGGGATCTGGTAGGTGGTGGTGAGCGGCAGTGCGTCCGGATCGCCCACGGCTTCGCGACTAATGCGGCCCGCGGCGCGAATGTAGCCCTCCATGAGCGTGGGCGACACTGTCAGGACATCGGCCATGTTGTCGAAGCCGTGGCTCATGTCGTCGGGAGGCAGCAACGCGGAGACGTCCACCTGCACATCGAGCAGATCGCGCACAGAATTGGCATACTCGGTGCGGTTGAGGCGATGGAGCGCCGGACGACCGGGGTTGGGATTCGCAGCGGCGCTGCGGTCCAGCTCCGCTTCCAAGGCTGCGGCGAACGCCTGCACCGTTGGCGCCGTGGGACGCGGCATTCCCGGTGGCGGCATGAGGCCCACGCGCAGCTTTCGGACGGCCTTCTCGGCCAGTTCCGCGCTTTTTTCGATGTGCGTGAGATCGAGCGCGGTGAGGCTCATATTGCCGCGCTGGAGCTGATCGTTGTGGCAGTAGGCGCAGTATTGATTCAGGAAGGCGCGCTGGCCCGCGGGAGTAGAGAAGGCGGGGACGGATTGAGAGTACACCGTACCTGCCGCCCACACCGCGATGGCGGGACCAATCAGAGCTTTTCGCATCCCTCCCCCAAGAGGTCGCCGGTCGAGCTACCGGGTCGTCCCGGCGTTACAGCATACCCAGCGGGATTATATTAAGGCGCGCCCCCTGGCGTCAAGGGTCGTGGGAGATGGAAGTTACTTAGGTCTAAGGAGATAAGCAACCATTACCTACTGGGGCGGCTTCATCGAGATCGATCCGATCAGCCGCGTGTCCTCGGTGACGCAGCTCATCTGCAGATTGTATTGGTTGGGCGTTCGGGTGTGAAAGCTCTTATACGCAGCCTCGTGGATATCGCCGGTATTGCCGGTGTCGACCTGAGCGCGCAGCCCGCGCTTCTCCAAACCGTCCTTCACAGCGTCGGAATCCCACGGCTGGATGCCAAATGAGATGTGATCGATGCGGACGTTCCGCGGCCGGCCTTTTCCATTGGCCGGAGGCTTGCCGAAGTTCGGATCGTTGGGATTGCCGCCGCGGATGATGGCGTCTCCGATGTCGCCGATCAGCACCTCGTTCTGGCTGCCTTCATCGTAGGTGGGCTTCCATCCGAGCAGATTTGTATAAAAGGACACGCTCGCCTTGTAGTTGGTCGCGCCGAAGGAAAAGTGATCGAGCCACACCGTCCGCCAATTGGTCGGCTCAAACGGCAGTTCCATTTCGAGCTTGGCGGCCGCCGGAGTCTTGCGAGCCTTCAATAGACCGTTGCTGTTCCCGATCTGCACATCGAACCCGTCCGGATCCTTGACATGGAAGCTCTCGAACCCTCCGTGGTTGTCAGCTACCGGATTGAGATCGCGCCTGCGAAGTTCTGCTTCGACCTTCTTGGCGTGCCAGGGTTCGATGGCGAAGCCGAAGCCGTCCACTAGCGCCGAGGTCTGTTCCGGAGGCGCAGCCTTGAAGATCGCCGAGCCCCAGGTGCCGATGTCGAGGATGGCCTGCTTGCCGTCGTCACTGCGCAGCTTCCAACCCATCAGCGCGATGTAGAACGCTGCTTCTTTGCGATAGTCGGGCACCTGGAACGAGATGTGTTCGAGGGCGACCGTCTTCCAGCCGGTGGGAGGGAACAGCGGCTTGATGGGAGCGGTTGCCACTTCCTTGGTCATCGGACACCGCGGTGTGTTGTAGCCACTGTGGCAGGCGCCCTGGGCAAACACGGACGAGGCAAAGGGTGCGCCGGCAGCCGAAGCTCCCAAGAGACGCAGCATATGGCGGCGGGATCGCAGGTTTGGCATACGGAAAGAGATTATATCCCAGCCGGATAGTCGGGATTTCCGGATGTGTCTCAAACTCACGAAGCTGGTCGACAAGAAAGCAGGTTGCTGCGCACCGCGCTCGATCGCGCGCTGAATTCGGCTGCGCTCCCGATGTACAATGGCTAACCATCCAGGAGGCACTATGCCTTTATCGAAGCCGGCCCGCGTCTGTGGCCTCGCGTGCACTCTCGCTCTCGCCGTATTCGGCCAGTCCGCTTACGACACCGCCATCAAGAATCTGAAGTTCCGCAGCATCGGGCCCGCTACCATGGGCGGCCGCGTGGACGATTTTGCGGTGGTCGAATCCGATCCGCGCATCATCTATGTGGGCGCTGCCGCGGGCGGCGTCTTCAAGACCGTGAACGGCGGCCAAAGCTGGCAGGCGATCTTCGAAGATCAGCCCAATCCCTCCATCGGCGACCTTGCGTTGGCGCCCTCGAATCCTTCGATTCTCTATGTCGGCACGGGCGAGCCCAACAATCGCCAGAGCTCCTCCTGGGGCGATGGCGTCTTCAAGTCGATGGATGGAGGCGCCACCTTCACACACATGGGCCTCGCGGAAACACATCACATTGGTCGTATCGTCGTCCATCCCAACGATCCCAGCATTGTTTATGTCGCGGCGCAGGGCGACCTGTGGGGCCCGAACAAAGAGCGAGGCGTCTACAAGAGCACCGACGGCGGCGCCACCTGGAAACAGGTTTTGTCCGTTGACGAGAATACCGGCGCCAACGATATCGCGATCGACTCCCAGAGCCCCAACATTCTTTACGCCACAACTTACGAGCGCCGGCGCACCGCCTTCGGCTTCGATGGCGGCGGCTCCGGCAGCGGCGTCTATCGCTCTACCGATGGCGGGGATCACTGGACCAGGCTCGGCGGCGCCACCCTCGGCCGCGGCCTTCCCACGACCGGCGACATCGGCCGCTGTGCGCTTGATATTTACCGCAAGAACACCAACATCGTGTACGCCCTGGTAGAGCATCAGACGCAAGGCGGCGTCTACCGCTCCGAAGACAAGGGCGTCACCTGGACGCGCATGAGCGAAACCAATCCGCGGCCCTCGTATTTCAGCCAGATCCGCATCGATCCCAACAATGACCAGAAGATCTGGCTGGGCGGCGTCAATATTTATATGTCCGAGGATGGCGGGCGAACCTTCGCACAGACACGCTTCCGCGGTGTGCACAGCGACGTGCACGCCATCTGGATCGACCCCGCCAATTCCGACCACATCCTCTCCGGCAACGATGGCGGAGTGTGGGTCACCTGGGATTCGGGGCGCAATTGGGCGCACATCGACAACATCGCGTTGGGCCAATTCTACGAGGTGGCGTTCGATTATCAAAAGCCCTATCACGTCTGCGGCGGCCTGCAGGACAACTACTCCTGGTGCGGGCCCAGTTCCACCGCCCAGACCCTCGGCATCGGCAACGACAACTGGATTACGGTGCAGGGTGGCGACGGGTTTTACAACCGCATTGATCCGAGCGACCCCAATATCATTTACGCCGAATCGCAGGACGGCAATCTCTCGCGCCGCGATCTGCGGTCGAGCGAATCGAAGTCCATTCGCCCGCTCGAGCCCAACGACGCCGCGACCCGCTACCGCTTCCAGTGGAATTCGCCCCTGATGATTTCACCGCACGATCCGAAGACGATCTATTACGGCGGCAATCACCTGTTCAAATCCACTGACCGCGGCGACACCTGGGATGTTTTAGGCGAGGACCTCACCACCGGCGCACAGCGCGACAAGCAACCGATCCTCGGTAAAGTCCCCGATACCCACACGCTCTCGCGACATGACGGCGTAGTGGCCTGGCCGTGCATCACGGCGATTGCGGAATCACCCGTAAAGGCAGGCGTGCTGTGGGTCGGCACCGACGATGGCAACGTGCAGATGTCGCGTGATGGCGGCAAGACATGGGCGAACGTAGTGAGCCACGCCATGGGCGCGCCCAAGGGCGGATACGTCAGCCGTATCGAGCCGTCCCATAAGGACGCCGGAACGGCTTACATGACATTCGATAATCACCGCAGCGCGGACTACGGCATCTATATTTTCCGCACCACCAATTACGGCGATTCCTTCCAGCGCATCACGAACGGGATCCCGCCCGACGCCGGCACGGTGCACGTCATTCGCGAAGATCCGGTGAATCCGAACCTCCTGTTTGCCGGCACGGAATTTGGCCTCTTCGTCACCTTCGATCGCGGCGCCAATTGGCGTCGTATGAAAAACGGCCTGCCCACCGTTCCGGTGTTCGATATCCAGATTCACCCGCGCGACCACGACCTTATTCTGGCAACTCACGGCCGCTCCATCTGGATCATGGACGACATCAGCGCGCTCGAGCAGGTCAACGACGACATCCTGAAAACCGATCTGTCCATCTTCAGCGGGCGTCCGGGCATTGAGTGGAAGATGGCCGACTACCGCGGATTCCCCGGGACCAGTCTCTTCCTCGCTCCCAACGCTCCGAACGGCGTAATCCTGGATTACTACTCCAAGAGTGCCGGCCCCGTCCGTGTGACGGTGGCGGATGCGACCGGCAAAGAAATAAGGCAGGCGAACACCCGGGCCGAGGAGGGCATGGTCAATCGCTTTGTATGGGACATGCGGACGGATTCGCCCGTGCCCCCTGCGAACGCGGGCGGCGCGGCCGCCTCCGGGCAAGAGGGCGGCGGACGAGGCGCGGGCGGTGGAGGCCGGGGAGGGAGAGGCGGTGGACGCGGTGGTGAAGCGGCTGCCGCTCGCGGAGCCGAGACTCCGGCCGCTGCCGGTGAGGCTGCAGGTGAGCTGTCCACCGAGTTCGGGCCTGCCGGCGCCGCGGGCGGAGGAGGAGGCGGCGGCGGAGGCCGGTTCGGAGGCGCGGCACGCGGCTCCGTGGTCGATCCCGGCGATTACACTGTGACCCTCGCCGTCGCCGGGAAAACCGCGTCCCATGTGGTGAAGGTGGAGGAAGATCCGCGCGTCGAGTTCCCGGCGGACGATCGCGGCCGGCGGCGCAAGGCGATCGATACGCTCTTCACTCTGGCGAAGGATGCCGATGCCGGCCGCCGTAAAGCGGTCGCCGTCACCAGCGCGCTCACCAGCCTTACCGACAGTTGGAAACTGCCCAACGCTCCGGCGGTGCCCGATTCCGTCAAGAAAGCCGCCGACGACCTGCTGGCAAGAGCCAAGGAAGTCTCCGCCACATTCGAAGCCGGCGGCGGCGGCCGCGGCGGGCGTGGTGGAGGCGGAGGCGGCGCGGGTCCTCCGGCCGCTTATACGCCGCCGCCCGTGACGCAGAAGATCGCGCGCTTGATGCTCACCCTCGATGGCTATTCGGCCGCGCCCACTGCGCGCCAGGTGGCCGATATCGAGGACTGTTCCTCGCAGCTTCGCAAAGACCTGGCGGACCTCAACAGCCTCTGGGACGAAGTGCCGAAATTGAATAAGTTGATGACTGACGCCGGCGTTCAGTATTTCACCGTGAATGTGAACGTGTCTTCCGCGCCCGTCGCGGGCGGCGGACGCTAACCGAAAGCCGCTCCTTTGCTTCGCGCGACGCCGGTGAGCCAAGAACCCGCAGTGCGGGATGGCGCACGACGCTCCCCGGCGGCACGTCGAGAAAGAACCGTTGCAGAGACCCATCGCGCGGCAGCCGTATCCGCCGCTTCTTGTTGTGGTGCGCCGAGTCGCGCCAGCGGAACGCGGGCTCTCCGTACAGAGGTGCATCTCTCGATCGGAACTCACTCAGCCTCATGCGGACACCCCCGCCCCTGTCATGGGCGAGACGCCTTCCTCGCTTTAGCGGTTCGCCGGCAGTTCCGGACCCTTCCCCCACCTCGACCGGCCGAATACCTGCACGGAACTTCAGTAAACCGTTGCGGGCGCGACGGGCGACAGGACAAGGCGGACAGCGGTGAATTGATGCGGATGCAAAGGGATGGCGACGGCATTGGCGGCAATCGGCAGGGGCGACAGGTTGTTTTCGACGCCATCGGTCAGGCGGACGGATCGGAGAGAGAAGACGGGGGACTCGAGGCGGCAGATGGAAGGGGCGGCGGTCGGGTTGTGGAGGCGGAGAAGGAGGCCGTTGCCGTCTTCGGCCTGCTTAAGGGCGGAAAGTCCGGCGCTGCAGCCGGTCAGAGTGAAGAAGGACTCTTGGGCGGCGGGCATGCGCTTCCGGGCGGACGTGATGGTGACGTGGCCGGTGTCGTAGTAGTCATACGGGATGAGCGGCGAGCGGGTGGAGTCGCTGAACGCGGAGAGCACGGCGGGAGCAAGGTCGCGCGCGCTGGTGATGAAATAGCGGAATCGGTAGTTGCCTCCCTGTGAGGCCTTGTAGTTCACGGACCAGTAGTTGTTCATCACCCAGGAGTAGATGTGGGCGTTGTCGATGGCGGGGGTCGGCTGCCAGTGCCCGCGGTCGATATCGGTGAGTGTAATCAGGGGGGCGTCGGGCGTCGTCCATGCGATCGCGACGCCATCACTCCGGGCGGAGATGCCGTTCTGGGTGGCGAACCATAGGCGCGGCGCTCCGGGGAGCTGATCGGCGTTGGGTCGGACCCAGACGTTCTGGATCTGGTAGGAAAGCTCGGGGTGGGAGAGCAGGAAGGGGAACGCGAAGTAGACGGCTTCCCGGCTCTCGACCTCGCCTTTGTGTACGCGGTTGACAATGTCGATACGCTTGAGCTCGTTGTAAACCGCGACCTCGGTGTCCATCGTGACGATGTTTCCGGAGCGCGCGCGGATGGAGATGCGCTCGCCGAGCGGGGTGCGCGTCTTCGCCACCACCGCGGCTCCGCTCTGGCCGTTGATCTGCAGCTGCGCGGGCGTGGTTTCGGTGTCGCGGAGGACGCGCGTGTTTTCGCCTCCGGCGACGTAGAGCAGCTCGTTGAGTTTGTGGGCGGCGGAGGAATCGACCAAGTCGCGGTTCAATACCTTGTCGTGAATCTGGCGGATGGCGCCCGACGCGCGGTCGAAGTCGACGCGGTAGTACCGGGATTCGATTTGCCAGGAATCGGAGGGTCTTTCGGGGACGGGGACCGCGGCGCGGTTACGAACTGCGTAGGCCTTGTAGCCTAGGGCGGGCACTCCTTCGGCCAGGAAGCGAATGCGGCGGAAGCCGGGTGGTGCATCCAATTCGTCGGCGGGTACGGGCTTCCCGGTGGCGAGGTCCACCGGTTCCTGATTGGGTCCAAGCTCGATCTCGACAGTGTCGGACCGGGGTGCGGCCGCAAAGTTGAAGACAAATAGGGTCGGGCCCGTGACGCTGATATTCTGGACGAGGCGGTTCAGCGATCGCGTGAGCAGGTTTTCGGCGTCGGCGTGGCCGCGGGCGACGTAAGCGCGCTTGATCTCCCACTGCCGGCGGACGCGTTCGCGGGCGGGTTGCGTACGGGACTCGCTAGCGCCCCACGAGTGCTCGTCGGAGAAGAGCACGTTTTTCCAAGTCTCTCGAAACTCCGCTGCCGGATAGGCTTCATCGGGCGAGAGGGCTGTGGCGAGCGAGGCGGCGCCTTCGGCGGCGGGAAGGAGGCGTTGGGTGTCACGGTTCAGGGCGGTTTCGGCGGCGGTGGAGCCGGCGCCGTCCTCCCAGGCCGAACCGGCATCGCCGCGATAGACGGGCAACCGTTCGCCGAAGTGGGCGGAGATGTAGTCGAAGTAATCGGCGTCAGTGGCGGGGACGATTTTGGGAAAGGCGTAGGTTTCGTTCCATTGATCGAAAAAGGCGGCATCCCCGCCGCGGATATCTGCGTTGTCCCCATAGAGGCCATAAAGCATGACGGCGTCGACAGGATAATCGGCGCGGCGGTACCGGGCCAGGAACTGCGGGACCGTCCGGACCATGCGGGCGATAGTCGGACGATCGCCCGCCAAGCGGTTGAACTGGCGGTAACTGCGAGCGAACCAGGCGAGCACGCGGCGGCCGTCGGCGCCTTCCCAATAGAACGGGGAGTTCTCATTCAAGCGGCCGTGGGCGAGCAGCAGCGAGCGCGACTGGTTGCCGCCGCTCGCAAAGTAGGCGATGCCGGAATCGCCGAGGAGCGACGGAAGGAACCAGGAAGGAGTGGGGACGTCGGTGAGACAGGCGGACTTGACGGGCACGCCGGCGGTCTTTTCCAGGCCTTTGGAGAAGTAGAGCCCGCGGTAGAGTTCTTCACCGGTCGCCAGGCCCGTGAGCAGGTTGAGGTAGAGGCCATTCACGGAGACGCGATCCTGCGCGGCCAGCTTGAGGAGTTGCCGGGCGCGAGCGGGCGTACGCGAATGGAGGTAATTGTCGACCAGCCAGCCGTCTTCGAAATTGAACTTGAACGACGGAAAATGCGAGGCGATGTCAATGACACGGTCGCCGTTGCGGGCGTCCAGTTCCTGAATGTTGGGCTGGAGATCGGTGAACCCAATGTCGTTGTGGATGCGAAGCGCGGCGAAGATCTGCCAGCGGCGTTCCGGGTGGAATTCGCCAGTGCGGTGGAGCGAAGCCAGCTCGAGGGTGTAGGGAGCGGGAGCGGTCAGAGACGGCGCGTCGACTGTAGCGACGCTTTCACCGAAGTCGTACGCGCTGAGCGGGAAGCTGGCGGAGGCGCGCCAAGTGCCGATGCTGAGAGTGGCGGAGGTTTCGGCGAGTCGCTTCTGGTGCCGCACGACGATTTCCGTGATCTCGTAGAGTCCGCGCGGCCCGTTCCGAAAAAAGATGGTGGGCTCGACAGTGGCGGAAATGTCGGGGACGGCCGCCTGGGATTTCAACAAAGCGAGGGAGTCGTAGTGAAGCGAGCCTTCCCCGCCCGTGGGGGAGAGCGCGAGCTGGTTTTCGCCGGGATGGAGCGCGTCGAGCGGCAGTGGGATACGCAGGCTCTGGCGGGTGTACATCGCTTCCTGGGCTTGGCGGCTGTCGATGTCCGACGCATAAGCGGGCACCATGCGATAGTAGCCGCGCCGGCCGTTCAACTGGATTTCGAGGCCTGCGGGGGGTTCGGCGAGGAAGTAGACTTCGGCGTCGAGGACTGGCGGAAACGCCGGGACTTGAGAGAGCGCGAAGTGAATCCGATAGACGGACGGGCGGTCGGCAGTAGCGTCCTGCACGGCGTGCCATTCGATGCTTGAGGAGGCCCCGACGCGGTAATCGATCTCCTGCGCGGCGCCCGCGGCGAATTCGTCCGAGAGCCCGTCCGTGATGCCGATGCGCCAGTACGCATCCGCTTCGGAGGATTGGGCAGGGTCCGCATCCGGCAGCACCAGCCAGGAGCATGCCAGCAAGGCCGAGCCCACGGCGAAGCTCATCCGAAGGTCGCGGAACATGAAGGAGATGAAGGAATTATGCGGCACCTTGTGGTGGGATGTCAAGCGAAATACCTAGTTTCAAGCAAATAAATGATCGAATTTAGTAGATTATTGATTGATTATGATTGTTTTGCTTGCTTTCGAGCTTGAAGCGGCATAGAATTGCCTCAATCCAGGAGGTTACTCCATGAAACAACCGGCCTCGTTCGCCGCCTTAATGGCATTGTCTTTCCTCGCGCCTTGCGGCGCGCAGTTGATGAATACGGGAACAATCACCGGGAGCGTGATCGATCAGGCCGGCGCCAACGTCGCGGGCGCGGACGTGACGATCACCAACACCGAGACGCACAATGCCGTGCACACCAGCTCGAACTCGAGCGGCAGCTTTTCAGCCGTCGGACTGTCGGCCGGACACTACGATGTGACGGTTGCCAGCAAGGGTTTCGCATCCTATACCGAGACCGGCGTCAATCTCGGTCCGGCGGCGGTAATCACGGTGAACGCGCTGCTCAAACCCTCGTCGCTGACCACCGAAGTCACGGTGGCGGCGACGGTGGAAAGAGTGCAGACGGACACCCCGGAAGTATCTAGCGAAGTCACCGAACAGCAGGTGGAGAATCTGCCCTTGAACGGCAGAAGCTATCAGGGGCTGGCTGCGCTGATGCCGGGCGTCACGAACATGAACGCCGGAACGGCGCTGGGGACCGGCGGCTACATCACGACCAACAGCATGAACATCAACGGCACCGGCCAGACGGCGACGCTGTACACCGTGGACGGCATCTGGAACATGCAAACCAGCAACATGCAGGAGACCACTATCACGCCTAACCCGGACCAGATTGAAGACGTGAAAGTGCTGCAGAACAACTACAGCGCCGAGTACAACATCATGGGAGCGAACGCCGTGATCGTGCAGACCAAGAGCGGCACGGAGACGTTTCACGGCGGCGGATGGGAGTTCCTGCGCAACACGGATCTCGACAGCCGCAACTTCTTCAGCCCGAATGTTCCGGCCGAGCAGGCCAATATATTCGGATGGAACCTGGGCGGTCCGCTGTATATCCCGCGCGTATACAATACCGGCCGGCACAAAACCTATTTCTACGTCAACCAGCAGTGGGTGCGGCAGAAGCAGCCGATGGTAGCGAGCGGCGCAACCCCGATCGCGCCGATGCGCGGTATCGGTACGCCGAGCGGCGATGCGGTGTTTCCCACGAGCGGCCCGTACGCCACAACGGTGAAAGACCCGACGGCCGGCGCGCCATTCCCGAACAACACGATTCCCGTGGGGCGGTTGAATCCGAATTCGCTGGCCCTTTTGAATGCGCTGGCCCCATTGCCAAACAATCAGACGAACGTGTTCAACAACTACCTCAACAACAGCCCGGCGACCAACGACCAACTGAACCAGGAGTACAAGGGCGACGAGTACCTCACCTCGAAGTACCGCCTCACCGTGGAGTTTCTGCATGAAGGCCAAGCCTACACCTATCCGCGCGGCCAGCGGCTGGGTACCGTGTTCCCGAATAATTACGACGTGTTCTCGACGCACAATTCGCTGGCGCAGGCGCAGTTGACGCAGATTCTTTCGCCGAATGTGACCAACCAGATCAGCGTAGCGATGGACCGCTTCATTTTTTACCACGATATCGACGGGATCTCGCACGTGACACAGATCCCGGGTTATCACCAGCAGCTTCCTTACACGGGAGGCTATCTGCAGGATTATCTGCCGACCGTGACGTTCTCGGGCGGGTGGTCTTCCATGGGAACCGGATCTTCGATCATTCTGCCGCGATTCAGCGAGCTCGAACGTATGATCACCGACAACGCGAGTTGGTTGAAGGGCAAGCATTTCTTCCAGGTGGGCGGCACGCTGCTGTGGGGGCGCCACAGGGAATACAGCAACAGCGGGCCGACGACCACCGGAGCATTCAGCTTCAACGGCCAGACCACGGGCAACTCGATCGCCGACTTCCTGCTGGGCTATGCGGCCACCTTCGGGCAGAGCAGCACGCAATTCCGCAAACACATCGACTACCCGCTGGACACGTTCTACGCGCAGGATCGCTGGCAGGCCACCCGGCGGCTGACCCTCTCACTGGGTATGCGCTGGTTCTACATGCCAAAGCCGCACGAGCAGGCGGCGGGCGAAGTGGTGTTCGAGCCATCGCTTTACGATCCGGCCCACGCACCCATCGTGGCGGCGGGCGGAGGGCTGACGCTAACGCCAAGCTACGATCCGGCGAACGGCCTGATTTATAACGGCGTCAACGGCGTGCCACCGAATCTTACGAATGCACACAACTACTATGTTTCGCCGGTGTTCGGTTTTGCCTGGGACCCGTTCGGCGACGGCAAGACGTCGGTGCGCGGCGGGTATGGCATCAACTACACAAAATCGTCGTCAAACAGCGATTGCGCGGTGAGCTGCATCAGCGCGCCGGCAATTCAAAGCCAGAGCCTGATTAACGTGATGTTTCCCACCCCGACGGGCGGCAAGCCGGCGGCGCCGACGGCCTTTGTGGTGTACAGCGAAGACCTGCCGAATATGAGGGCCGCGGATATCCAGACCTACAGCCTGACGGTGCAGCACCAGTTCGGCGCGAGCTGGATCCTGTCGGTCGGCGGGGCGGGCAGTATCGACAATCACCTGCCGCAGATGCTGAACAGCAACCAGCCGGGTCCGGTGAGCGGATATAACTTCAATCCGCTGCTCAATACCGGAAGCTACTCGAACGCGTACTTTGCGCCCTACCAGGGTTATTCGACCATCAACTATTACACGTCGGGAGGGTGGGCCAATTGGAACGCGCTCGAAGTGAGCTTGCGGCATCCCATCGGCCACAACCTGTTTGTGAGTGCCGCGTATACGTGGTCGCACGGCCTCACGACGCTTTCGGGACAGCAGTTCGGCATCACGGGCAGCAACCCGCAGAATTCGCTGAATCCCAATGCGGATTATGGGAACAGCTCGCTCAATACGCCGCAGGTTTTCACCACGAGCCTGATCTACTCCGTGCCGTGGTACCAGCAGAGCGGGGGATGGAAGCGTGCACTGCTGGGCGGCTGGAAGGTTTCCGAGATCACTGCGGTGCAGAGTGGGAGTTCGCTCTCTCCGGGCCTGAGCCTGAGCGGCGTCGGCCTGGCCACACGGCCCGATGCCGTGGCCCCGGTTACGGAGCCGAAGATGATCAGCCAATGGTTCTCTACGGCGACTTTCGTCAGACCGGCGGCGGGGTTCTTCGGGAATGCCGGCCGCGGCATCATTCCGGGGCCTGGGTTGATTAACGTAGATATGGCGGCGTACAAGGACTTCCATCTCTTCGAGCGGCTGACCCTGCAGTATCGCTGCGAGTTCTTCAACGTCTTGAACCATACGAACCTCGGCGCTCCCAATACGAACCTGGGGGCGGGGGGCTTCTCGCAGATTACGAGCGCAAAAGATCCGCGCATCGGCGAAATGGTGCTGAAGTTCAGCTTCTAAGATAACGGCATGAAGCGGATATCGATTGATGTGGGCGGTAGCCACGCGGTGTCTCGGGCGGGGTACGGACCGCGCATCATGGTGGCGGAGCGCATCCTTGAATCGAAAGGGCGGCTGCTGGAAGGGTCATGCTGAGCCCCGGCGCGGCTTATGACAAGACTCCGTCGGTTTCGGTGGCATCGGATTCCTGCGGATGCTCGGTTGGCTGGGAGGGTATCCTGGCGCGGATCCGCGCGGCGATTGCACCTGGCCCCTACGTGTTGTGCGTGGAGTGCTACCCCGGTGTCTTCGACCGGGAGATAGCAGATGCGTTCGCGCAAGCGTTGCGACCGCAGAGAACCATCTTCGCGGAGGAGTGTTTCTATCCGCCTGCCGCCCTCGAGCGCATGCTATCGCCGTGGTTGACCGACGACCCGGTGTTCGGCCGCATGGCCCCGCTAGAGCTTAGCGAGTTCTTCGACCCGGCACGATTGCGGACATGCCGGCGCAGCTTCGACCAGGCCTCCGGCCTGGTGCTGATTGTGGGGCCGGGGGCGTCGCTAGTGGCGGAACGATGGAACCTGCTCGTTTATTGCGACCTCTCCCGCTGGGAAATCCAGCAGCGGCAACGGCGGGGCGAGTCTGGCAATCTCGGCGCGGATAACGCCTCCGAAGGTTCGCAGCCGAAATACAAGCGAGGCTATTTCGTCGACTGGCGGGCTGCCGACCGGCTGAAGACGCGGCTGTTCGATTCCATCGACTTTCTGCTGGATACGCATGACGGCGCGCGGCCGAAGCTGATTTCGGGCGAGATGTTTCGGCGAGGGCTGGAAGTGGCCGTCCAGCGCCCGTTTCGCGTGGTGCCGTTTTTCGATCCGGGGCCCTGGGGCGGCGAGTGGATGCGCCGCACCTTCGATCTACCCCAGGAGGCGCCGAACTTCGCGTGGTGCTTCGACTGCGTCCCGGAGGAAAACAGCCTCCTGCTGGGGTTCGGAAGCGAGCGCATCGAAGTGCCGGCCATCGACCTGGTTCTCCGCCATCCGCGCGAGCTGCTCGGAGAACGGGTCCACCTAGCGTTTGGCGCCGAGTTTCCCATTCGATTCGACCTGCTCGACACCATGGAAGGCGGCAACCTGTCGTTGCAGGTGCACCCGCTGAAGGCGTACATCCGCGAGCACTTCGGAATGGCGTATACGCAGGACGAAAGCTACTATCTGCTGGATGCGGCAGCGGACGCGGTGGTCTACCTTGGGTTGCGCGACGGAGTGGACCGGCAGGAGATGAAGGAGGCGCTCCAAGCAGCGCAGACAGACGGCTGCCCGTTTGCGGCGGAGCGGTACGTGGCTCGCTGGCCCGCACGTAAACATGACCATCTCTCGATTCCGGCCGGGACGATCCATTGCTCGGGGCGGCACAGCATGGTGCTCGAAGTCAGCGCCACCCCCTATATCTTCACCTTCAAGCTGTGGGATTGGGGCCGGATGGGTCTGAACGGAGAGCCGCGGCCGATCCATCTGGAGCATGGATTGCAAAACGTGCAGTGGAATCGCACAGCGGATTGGGTGAGCCGGGAACTGATCGGCCGCGTTGAGGCTGTGGCATCCGGGGCAGGATGGACGGAAGAGCGCACCGGCCTGCATCCTCTGGAGTTCATCGAGACGCGGCGGCATTGGTTCCAAGCCCCGGTTCCGCATGACACGGGCGGTACGGTGAACGTGGTCAATCTGGTGGAAGGGAGCGAGGCGGTGGTGGAAAGCCCGGACGGCCGATTCGATCCGTTTCTGGTGCACTACGCCGAGACTTTCATTGTGCCGGCCGCAGTCGGGCCGTACACCGTCCGGCCGCGGACGCAGAATGGTTCGCGCCTTGGGACCCTGAAGGCGTTCGTTCGGAATGGTATTTGAAACTGTCCTACAATGCCGGAAGTGAGCGAACAAACTACTCCGCGCAGCGAACGCATCCTGCGCGAACTGCGACAGGCCGGAACGGTCTCGGCGGAGCGCCTGTGCGAGTTGCTGGAAGTCTCGGTTGCTACGGTGCGGCGCGATCTGCAGGAACTGGAGGCCCGCGGCATGTTGCGGCGCACCAGGGGCGGGGCAGTTTCGATCGAGCCCCTATTCTATGAGCCGTTTCGGCACGATTCTTCGTTTCAGGAACAGATCGAGCGGCACGCCGATGAAAAGCGGCGCATTGCGCAGGCGGCTGCTGACCTGGTGCAGGACGGCGAAACCATCGCGCTGACTGCGGGAACGACAACAACCGAGGTGGTTCGGAGCATTCATAATCGCGCAGGGGTGACGGTGGTAACCAGCACGATAAATGTGGCGATGGAGCTGAGCAAGCGGAAGGACATCGAGGTATTCGTCACGGGCGGATTTCTTCGGGGAGATTGGTTTTCGCTGGTGGGCCCGGCCGCGGGACACGCCATGAGCCAGATCAACACGGACAAAGCATTCCTGGGAGTGAACGGCTTTGACGCTCAGAGGGGGCTGACGAGCGCTAACAGCGGAGAGGCTGCGATCAACCGCATTATCGTCGACCAGGCGAAGCAGAGGATCGTGGTCGCGGATCACAGCAAACTAGGCGCCGTGGCGACGTATAGGTTCTGCGGGGCGAATGAGGTTCAGTTGCTGATCACCGATAGCGAGGCCAGCGATGAAGCGGTTGCCCCGTTCGCACAGCTCGGGATCGAAGTGCGGCGGGTATAACGCCACTTGGACTCGATTACCCTCATCCCGGCAGGGCCACCGGAACCCTTTCTGTTCGGCGCATATCTGGAAATATACGAGGGGCCGCAATTTCTCAGTGCGGGCGGGCACAGCGTGGTCCGTTGGCTGAGAAGGTCAGGTGCCAAAAGGGCGCTCCGGACGGGTTCAGCAAGGACAGATAGGATACTGCCGGTTCTCCCGGTGCTAGACTTCGTCCATGGCCGCTAAGAAGAAAAGCAAGAAAGGGTCGACATCGAAAGCGACCGCCAGCAAGAAGGTTACGACTACGCGACGCGCGCCCAAGAGACGAGCTGCCGCAAGAAGAACAGCCACGAAGAAGAGCGCGGCAAAGGCCAGGAAGAATCGTGTCATCAAACCAACAGCGAAGAAAACCATAAGCCAGAGAAGGCCAAAACGAGCTGCGGAGGTCGATCTCAACGTGCCGGAATCGCCTTCCGGCCTGCAATCGGGCGACCTGCAAGGCGTGAGCAACTTAGAGCGCGCTGGCTCGGAGAGTGTCGGCGAACTGCTCGAAGAAGGGAACGCTTCGGAAGCAGGTATCGTGACTGGTGTCGAACAGGCGGAGGACGAAACAGAGAGAGCCGTCCACACGCACGAGGTGCCGGAAGACGACGTACCCGAAGAATATCTAGACAAAGACTGAGGGTCGTCGGACTGCCACATGGTGGGTTTCCCCACTCCACCAGCAGGGCATTCTACGTCAAGTTGAGCGTTCCGAATTTAGGGCCGCGAAACGGAGTATTTTCGCGACGTTCGGAAGACCGTCACTGATTGAGTTTCTTCTCCACTATTCGTTGCAGCTCCTGGCGTCGAATTGCCTGCAGCTTCTGATATTGCTCCGGACTGAGGATGCCCTTCACTTGAGGGTCGATCTCATCATGAATGGCCTTGATCTGCTGCAACTTCTGAATCCTCGTGAGCGAGGAATCCGCTTTGATCGCCTTCACCTTTGGTGCTTCCGTCACCAGGATGGGGATAAGTTGGCGCTTCTGTTCAGGGCTGAGCCCCAGTTGGGACGACAATTGCTCGAGCTTTTGCCCGGCCTTCTCGGATTGCGCATGCAACGGTGCGGGGGTGAAAACTGCGCACAAGCCAATAGCCAGGGCCGAAACCATTAGAACGGATTGTGTCCTCATGATTATGTAGATGGTTCTTAGCCCGAACCCGCTATATTTTCACGCTCGCTAGCCGTTCCAGGGGCGTGACGATGATTTCGCGCCCACCGCACCGAGTTTACCGGCTTCAGCAAGATCTTCGAGCGCCAGCCGATGCTCTGGAGCGAAGCGTTTCGCCCCGCGTTCGGTGCCGGCCCGTCAACGTTACCGCTGCTGATGTTTTTCGGCCGCAATTTCGCGAACAGGTATGGCCTCGGGAAGGTACGGCAGGACCGGCGTGCAGCCGCCATCCGTCCACCTCGCCACGGTATTTGCCCTCCCCGAGGTAGTGGTTCACCACCGCCGTACTTAAAGGGCTCACGACCCTAAACCAAATCCGGGTGGCGCGTCACTCGCTCATGATCGTGAGGCTTCTGTCTTTCTTGCCCAGATTTCAGTAACGCCGCTCCGGGATCTATGCTCCGTTTGGTTTGATGGCTCTTTAAGCTTTACGCTGCTTTGGGCGGCCGAGTGTGGCTTGAGTTCGGCATGCTGAAGTCGTCCTTCCAATCCCTCTGCATGCGCTTCCATGTCTTCGACTGTTCCGGAGTGAGAATCGCGTTGATCCTGGCGTTGTATTTGTCGTGAATTGACTTGAGCGAATCCTTAGCGTTCTTTTTTGAGGCAGCGCTCTTGTCGCTCGACATGTAGACATCCTTAACCTGGCCCATATCGACATATTTCGATTGGATAAGCGGTTTGATCGCAGCTACTTGATTCGGGTTCAGTTTTAAAGTTCTAGCAGCCGTATCGAATCGATCCGTCGCTAACTTCATCATGTCCGCTCTGCTATACTGCGCCCAAACTGCAGGAGCACTTACTAAAAACATTGCCAAGGTGAATCTTCCTAGAATCATAGTTTCTCCTTCCAAAACAGGTAGAACTCCCACGATTGGATGGATGAGGTTCCCGCATAACCGGTTCAACAGTTCGGGTTTCCGTGCCCGTTGTACTCACGCCGTGCCCGTCGTCCGACGATTCTTTTCGCACCTTTCAAGCGACGGCTGCCGGCACACCTTGGTTCAGGCCATGAAAGCGAAACAAAGGCGAAAAAGGCATTCAATCCACGAGTAAATAAGATACAGCCATTCCTTCAAGTAGGGTTATTTGAACTCCCTCGGCGTTGACCTTTACGCGGCCTCTCGACGTCCGCCCGCCTCGGGAGCTCCGATCAACCCTTATGACATACCATCCCCTTCCTAGTCCTCATCTAAGCAAGCGACCGTATGTAGTTGTGGTGATAATCTCCTAAAGGAGTATACAGTATGAAAGTCTTCTTTCTTGTCCTCTTTGGGGCAGTTGCGAGTGCGTCAGCCCAGACCGCTGCCCAATCAGCGGAGAGCGTTGTCAAACAGGCTGACGAAGCGTGGGGCAAAAGCAATCGCAGCCAAATCACTCGACGAGACGATGGCAATGTACGATGCGGAAGCCTTCACCGAAGGTTCTGCCATGCCGCCGGCGCGCGGCTTGGCGGCGATTCGAACGATGTGGGCAGAATTCTTGGACCAACCCAATTTCTCGCTTGCTTGGAACTTGGAAAGGGTCGTCGTGACCGAATCGGCAACGATTGCCACCACCACGGGCAACTGGCGCGCAATCTCGCCGAATGGGAGCGGCGCCTATCTGGCGGTCTGGCGTAAACAGCCGGACGGTAAATGGAAGATCCTTATTGACTCGGCTTGGTATTCCGGCAAATCGCGGTAGACCATCCCGGGACCCATACCAGGTGGTAGACGTTGCCAGAGATGGACTGCCGGGTCCTGCTCGGGTGGTCAACGACGGGCTGCTTCACCAATCTACGGCCCATGCGCTTCGAAGAAGCTCTGTGCGGTCTTGAGGTGCGAGTTCTCTCACGCAAGGCTGGTTATGAAGCCACCCGGAAGCCCACCATGCTGCGGAGAGATCGCTCTACCAGAGACAAGGGCGTTTATGCGGACCGATCGCTCTGGCTGTTCCCCGACAGCGGTGGCCCTCCAACTTCCGGTTGGCCGTCATCCGGAAGCGAAGCGGCGCCGCCCGGTTCTCCGGTACTGCGGCGGGCCGCCAAACCATAAGAATGGAGATCCAGGAAAAGGATGCGATACGCATTCCACCCGCGCGCCCGTGTCTCCACTACACCACGATTTCGAAGTACTGCCGCAGTGCCGACAGCCATTCTTCTTCCGAGTCGAGTGCGCGCTCTTCCCGATGCCCATGGTTCGTGACGATCAGATGCAACCCGGAAAGCGTGATGCGGCCTTCCGGAGTGAGGCGGGAGCAAATGCGCTTTTGCGTGAACGACGACTCGGGCGACGTTTGATGGAAGTGACACCGGTCGCGGAACTCGCCGATCTGCCGAGGCATAAGCGTGAACGAGTACTCCGTTCGCCACGAATCGTCCTCTTGCTGGCGCTCCAACGCGAGGGACTGCGCCGCCTGCCTGATGCGGAATGTTCCCACGTCCTGCTGCTGCTCCAGGTCCGTCTGCAGCCGCAAGGGCTCCGCGAAGGAATCGCCGAAGCCCACATCGGCGAGCCACGGCTCATCGAGGTCCACGCGCAGCGCCAGGTGATCGAACTCCGGTCCCTCTCCTCCATTCTTGCGGGCGACGCGCGCCGACAAGAGGGTTACCTGGAATCCGAGGGCGCGCAGGAGAGCTGCAAACGCGCCGTTCAGCTCATAACAGAACCCGCCGCGATGGCCTTCGACGATTTTGCGAACCGAGGCCTCGTCCTCAATCTCGATCGGCCGGGACAGCGAGATGTCGAGATTCTCGAACGGCACAGTCTCCATGTGGCGGCGATGCAGGCTGCGCAGCGAAATGAGAGTTGGCTCGACGGTTCCGGTGTATCGAAGACGGCGAAGGTACGCGGCGACGTCCATGTTCGCTGGGCTCACACGAACAGGTTACTCCTTTGGCGCCAGCCGCGAACGGGCTCCCCGGTTTCCGGTCGATGTCGGCACGGAAGCGCGACGCCACCCAGTTCGCGCGGCCCGGCTAGCCGCAGCCGATTCGCCGCATTTCGCGCATTGCGCGTCCGCGGCTGGTGTGCCGCTGGAGCCTTGCGGGGGCGTTTCTCGCCGCCGTCTCCCCCGCCTGGCTCGATCGTCTGTCCGGATGGCGCCTAATCCAGTACCGATCCGGACAGAGCACATGTAGGAGAAAACTACGCGTCAACTGGCAATCGACGCGGCTGTAAGCGATGGGAATTCATTTTATGGAATCTCGCCTCGAAGCGCCGCCTGCATTCGCGGATCCGACCGCAGCGTGCGACCTGCGCGCTGGCGCTCTTCATCGTCTTGCTGGAACCATTCCTGGTTCAGCTTGGCGCCCGACCGGGTCAGGAGCGCGACGGTCTTGTAGTAGGAGCCGCGTTCCGCCTGCCTCGGCGAGTTGCCCCACTGATACAAAGCCCACTCGAGTGGGGTTCCGCCGTAGCTCTCATCTATCGCATTCACCGGGGCGCCACGTTCGAGCAACAGCTCCACGGTATCCGCATGGCCGCCATAGGCGGCCCAGTGCAGCCCGGTTTGGCGATCGTGTGGGAGCTTTAGGCCGATATCGATGCCTTGACCCAGCAGGAAATCGACCACGCTGGTTCGCCCGAATTCGCACGCCCATGCGAACGCAGCTGTCATCTGCTTTGGAGTGGTCGGCGGGATCAGGTGTCCATCCGTGCTGAAGAGACTCCTAACCACGTCCAGCCGGCCCACGCCTGCTGCCCCTTCCAAATCGAGGCGGGCGCCGCGGCTGGCGAAAAACTCCGCTGCTTCTCCGCGCCCGTTGTGGAGACACGCATCAACCGCGCTGCCTCCATCGGGGCCGTCGATGACGGCTCCATACCGGATCAGCAGGTCCATAAGCGGCAGTTGCACGCCTGCCTCTTCCGGATGGCAGCTCGTCGCTGTCAGTCCGAGGGTGGTTGAGCGGCCGCCATATGCGTCCGACTCGGCGTTAACGTCGGCGCCGGCGTCCAGCAGTATCTTCGTGACCTCGACAATATTCCGGGGCGCCTTTTGGCGAAAATCCTCGACGCCGTTCGCCGAGACGTAGTGGAGCAGGGTGGAGCGATGCTCGCGCGTCGATCGCGTTCGTACCAGCTCCGGATTTTCACGCAGGAGTCTTTCAAGCGCCGCGATATCGCCAGCGACGATGGCGTCCACCGCCGATTCGAAATGCGAAACCGGCGAATCGGCGCGCGCCAACGCTTCCAGGTGTTTGGCGAATTTCGGCCAGCTTGCAAAGCCGTGGCAGCGCGCGACGAAGAACTGTGCGCCCGCCAGTGTGCAGCGGGACGCTTGCTCCTTCGACTTCTGAATATCGCGCCATTGCCGCTCGACTCGTTCCACGTCCGCGCCGATCTCGCTTGGAACTTCCGCCCGCCCCTGAACGCGCGCCAGCGCTTCCGCCCAGCGTGCAGCCCACTCTCGCACCGCGCCAGGCCCCCCTGACTTGCAGGCGTGTTGGAAGTCCCGGGCGAGTTTCTTATACTGCTCAATGTTGGGACAGGGGGGTAAGGGAAGTACGTCTGACATACGAATCTCCTTTCAATACATGCCTGGAGTCCGCACAAATCAGGCTGAAAGAAGGTTCGCAACCTTCGACGTCAATTTCGGTGGGTGGGCACGGCCCTTCCCGCGGACTGGATGCGCCCCTCGCGCACCATTGTTTATACCATGGCTGCATTTGAGCGTGAAATGCCCGCTCTCCCTTGGTCGGGCAGGTGGCGTGTCGCCCGAATCGGCGGAGCCGCGACTACGCGTGCAACTGGTCGTTTCAGCAAGGCGCCTACCGTGATCTGGGTTCCGAGTGGACAGCCCGGACATTGCCATGGGATCGAGAGGCGCTGACACTTCCTACAACGCCGTTTTGCGCGAGTTTCCGAAGATGACTACACGCTCATCTGGATTTAGGATCGGATTACCGGGTTCAACAACCAGAGGCCCGGCTCCAACAAGGTAGAGCGCCTACACGGATGTTGCATTCGCTAGCACCCTGCGGGCGTATTCATCGACTTGGCTGAGCGCGATCCCGAATGTATCGACGACCCGCGTCATATCGATCGCGTCACCGCGCAGGTACCCGAGCATCAACGCGGCAAAGCTCCTCTGTAGTGGATCTGTGGCTCCCTCAAATTGAGTGATCAGCATCTGTTCAGAGACATGCTCCAGTCGAAAAGGAGTGCCGCTGATCCTCTCAAAACGGGCCACGACTTCAAGCGGGCTGAGCGCTTCGGGTCCACCGAACTCGATTGTGTTCCGTAACGCCGCTGGATGTCGTAGTGAAATCGCACAAATTTCCGCGACATCCCGGTAAGAAACCCAACTAATTGGGCTCGTTCCGGGTCCGTAGATGCGAGCCTCGCCTTTTCGATAATCGAATCCCAAAGCCGGACTCAACCATACTTCCATAAACCAACTTGACTGGACCACTGTGAAGTTCAAGCTTTTGACGGCATTCTCGACTTGCTGCTTCGCATGGGCTAAGGGAAAAGACATTCCCGGCGTCCGTCGAAACGACACAAAAACAAACCGGTTCACCTTAGCGTCTCGGGCGGTACGCACGAGATTTAATTGTCCCTCTGCGTCCACAGACTCTATTGAATCCCCAGGCTGTCGGTTCAATGTTGCGGAGGCGGTTGAGATTACTGCGTCTACACCGCGGCACGCAGCAGCAATCGACGGCGGATTCTTCAGGTCCCCGACGCACAATTCGGCGCCCGATGACCGCAAAGCTTCTATCTTGTCTTTTGAACTCGTTGTTCGGACGAGCGCTCGCACCGGTTCGCCTAGTCTTCTCAGCCTTTGGCAAACCTCATTCCCAACCAAGCCGGTAGCCCCCACGACCAGGACCATCTCAGTTCTCCTTTGAAGATCGATATTACACCGTCGGCCCGGCGCTTCTGAACTACCTCAGCCGAATGGCCCCTGTCAGGATTCGATTATCCGGTGTCAAATGGCCGAGAAACGGTAAGCTGCCGACGCGCTTGTGGGCCGCGCGCCTGAAGTTCTCTGACCTTCGACGGCGGCGGCAACGCCGGCCTGTGGTTTCTTATGGGGCCCCTGTGGTGAGTAGGTGGGTGCGGTTCAGGCAACTATATTGCTGACGCGCGGCTGAGCAAATACCGCAAGACGCGGCACGCGGCAAAAATCCAAAAACGAACGGGGCCAAGATCTCGCGAACCCGGAGGTAATCCGTAATGCTTCCAGTCAGTATCAGATCACCATCGGACATAAGATCACCAATGCGGCATCGCGCCGCCCGGAATGCCGCCATCATGCGATCGAGAGGCGGCGACACTTCCCACGACCCCTCTCCGGCAAGGATCTTACACGCGCATCGCGAGCGAATGCGGACCTGGATCGCAATCCCGCAGCGGCCGAAATCACCTGGCCTCAGACAGCTCAAGCCGGGTGCGCCATTCCGTGACGACGACGGGCAGCGGGCGACCCACAACGCCATCCATACGGGCGACTAAATCGGTTGGCGTGAGGCCGAACAGGTTGATGAGCGCATCGAGACCGATGTGTTCGGCGAGATGTTTCGTGAACGAGAGCGAGCATGCGTAGAAGGTTGGCGCAAACCTCGCTCGATCCGTCGTGAACAGCACATCGGGAACTCCATTGGTGCCTACGAACGGCAGCATCTTGGCCCCGTCCGGCTTACGAGCGCGTTCTGCACATAAAGCATCCGCTTCCGAAATAGTACGCGGGCCGAACGGACCCTCTTCGATGATGCCCAACTGATCGGCTACGACTCGCGCGACGTAGTCCGCCATTCCTTCAGTAAGCCAGAGGGGATAGCGAACTGGCGTTGCCGAACCGCCGGCCGCCGACATCCTGCGTTTGGATGCCAGGAGTTCGTGGGTCGCCTCGTGCAGGAACGGTGCCCTCCCGTCCTTGACTCGCGCCATTGGCACGAACACAGCGGAGCGTCCGGAAGCGTGTGCCACAAAGGCATCGTCATGAAGGTAGTAGGTGATCTTCCCTTTGGGCACCGCCTGCCAGTCGTGTATGCCCACCTGCCGCCAGAGCCCTTCAACGGCCGGGTCCAGACGTTTGACGAGCGCGTCCGCATCCGCGCGTGAAAGCGACGGGGGAAAGTACACGATGACGTGAGGGCCCTCGATTCGGCTGCCGCCTTTCACCAGTGACTGAACACGCTTCCCGTCGTCGGCCGACCAGTTGAGTCGCTGCTGCGCATGGGTATTTGCGGTTGCGAGGAGTATGCAGCAGGTGGCGAAGTCGATACGTCGAATCCGCAGTGCCATGATGGAAGGGTATCAGACCGCCCTCGCCCAGGATTTAGCCATGGACCACACTCCACTGGCACCCGGCTCTGTCGGGCGGGGCAGGGTTGGGATAAGGGGATCGAGCCCGCGCCGAAGGGCTGCCACACTGGATAAGCTCGCAGCCCCACGATCTTGGCACACACGCGCGCGACGCACATACCCGGGGCCGCGGACGAAAATGTGCATTCGTCCAAAGCGAGCGGTGCAGATGCCTATTGACCCGGATCTGCAATCGGCGACGCTTGCCGCTGAAATCAGATCGCCATCGGGCCGACGATCGGGCGTCGAATCGCAAAGAATGCGACGGAGGCCACCATGGGATTGAGATGGCCGCCACTTTCCAACACCATGCGGGGCCAATTTAGGAGTTGAACGTGATCCGGCGCGGGATGTCCGCTCTGCTTTCTGAACGTCACTTCGGGACCGCCAACTGGGCTCTTTCGACCATCAGCCGCCGTGATAAGATGCTCCAGACCGGTGCGAACCAAGAGCACGCTTTTGCCAGAACCAAAGGAGGCAGCATGTACGCCGGAAAGGCTTCGGCCGCGACGCTTTTCCTTGCGGTGCTCAGTGCGACAAACTATACAAGCGCCCAGAATATTCTCGACGATGCCACTCTCAAACGAATGCATCGGGAGGCATTTTACAATTCGCAAGCCGACGCGGTTTTTGGCACACTGACTGCCGTCATCGGTCCGCGGCTCACTGCTTCTCCCGCACACAAACGAGCGGCAGAATACACAAAAGACGTTCTGGCGAAGATCGGTCTGACAAACGCCCGCCTTGAGCCGTGGCATTTCGGCCGCGGCTGGTCGCTCGAGAGACAGACAATAGAAATGATCGAGCCGCGTTACCTGCCGCTGCTCGGATATGCTGACGCCTGGTCTGCATCGACCAAAGGCGAGATTGTTGCCACGCCAGTCATGGTCGCCGGGAAAACGCCCGAGCAAATTGCCGCGATGGGGCCGGCGCTCAAAGGCGCCATCGTTCTGACGATGCCGACGGTCACGAACTTCATCCGAAAAGACCGCCCGCAGCCATCCGACCCGGCATACGTGCCTAATTCCGCTGCATTTGCTACGAATGTGCGCGTTCCAGGCCTGGCGGGTCCCACTCGTGTAACACCCATACAACAACTCTCTCGCGTGCTCAGCACTGCCGGAGCTGGCGTCCTCATATCGCCCAGCCGCGGTGAACACGGCACCGTCTTCGTCACGGGCCGCGACGGTGGTCCGGGAGCCGCGCCGTCACTGGCGCTTGCTGGGGAACACTACAACATGATCGTCGACATGCTCTCGCGCAACATCGTGGTGAAGCTGCGCGTGAACATCGACTCTCGTTTCTATGACGACGATCAGGGCAACGCCTATAACGTACTGGCCGAATTGCCGGGTGCCGATCCCTCTGTGCGCGAGGAGGTGGTCATGATCGGTGCACACCTCGATTCCTGGCACACCGGCACCGGCGCGACCGACAATGCCGATGGCGTCACTACCGTTATTGAAGCCATGCGTATCATTAAGGATGCTGGCCTTCACCCTCGTCGCACCATTCGCGTGGCGCTTTGGGGCGGCGAGGAGCAGGGACTACTCGGCTCGAAGGCGTGGGTGCAGCAGCATCTCATGGGCGATCAGAATGCCGCAGCGCGCCGCCAACTTGATGTCTATTTCAATATCGATAATGGCACCGGCCCCATCTATGGCTGGTACGCCCAGAATGACGAAAAGGCGAAGTCTGTTTTTGATCGATGGCTAGAACCCCTAAAGGAATATGGAGCGCGGCGGAACACGCTGGAGCCGATTGGCAGCACCGATCACCTGTCATTCATCGGCGCGGGCGTGCCTGGCTTTAATCCGATTCAGGACTATACCAACTACGATGTACGGACCCATCACACCAACATGGACACCGCCGACCGGCTGAATGTGACCGACATTAGGGAGGCCGCTCTGATGATGGCCGCCTTCGCCTACAACGCTTCCATAACCGACGCCCCTTTTCCCCGGCAGAGTACCAAATAGTTCTTGAAAGCATCGGTGATCCCGTGTAGTCGACTCGTACGTTGGCCATATACGGACTTCCGGGAAGTTAACCACGTTGATGGCAAAGAGCTGGTGGCGTCCCCGGAAATCCCAACCACGGATCATAGGCGCGTTGTCCCGAGTGATTGTGGCGGGTGTATATTTTCATGGCCGTGAAAAGTGTCGCCGGCACCGCCGGCCTGCGATTGCTGGTGGAGGGGTCGGCTCAGGGTAATGCTGGTGGCTGGGGGTAATGCTGGTGGGTGGGGGTGATGCTGGCGGGTGGGACCGACAGTGCGCCATGCCGTTGCATCTGAACGCCGGGCCGGCGGAGAGCGGGTTTACCAAAGTTGGGCCTGCCCGCGGGCAGTCATGGTTGGCAGCACCGCGGCGAGAGCCTGGGAAAGAACGCGCGAGAATCAGCGCACACTCCAAATGCCGCGAAACCCAAAAAGCGATTCGGCGGAATACGACTGGCGAATCAGACTTAAGCGTCAGCCCCGCCGAGGGACCAACGCGATCTTCGCGCACCGGTATTCCGCGGCCCGCTCGTGGAAGCGCTGCCGTGCCAGGCGGTTATTCTCCAGCTTCTGGCGTGCGGCGCGGTTTTCATTAAGCCAGGAACCTCAACCGTGACCGTCCTGGGCTTCTGGCCGACCCAAATTCCTGCGATAAAGCTCTCGCCGTCGAGGCTGACGGGCCATGTCAGCTTCGCTTTGTCTCGGTCGAACTCCGCTTGGATGTCATCCAGGCGGGGCATGTGGCATCAGCCGCACCGGCTTAACCGCGACGTTTAACTTGCCAGCGCGAGGGCACACGGTGCCGTCTTGCGGAGAGCCGCGCTGCCCCCGGAAGGCGACGGGCCGCCATGGTCCACTAGCTGGCGGTCGATTTTAGCGTCATCGAGGATCTCCAGCTCAACGTGTTCTACGCCCTTAGGATCGGGCTGCGCTGACAAACCGCTCGCCGGGACGCTTAGAACGGAACCAACGGTGGATCACCGAGAGGACACAGGCAAGCCAAACCATTATCGACAGAACGGGGACGGCGTTTGCTGGGACCATTCCCAGCTTCGTCCCAAATACCATCACGCCGATCGCCGAAAACATCAGCACGATGCTGGCGACTAGTAGGCCTACCTTGAAGACCCGTAAGTCCAGCATCGCCGCCATCAGCAGACATCCAAGCGTGAGAGGAATATCTACTTGGAACCAAACCATATAACCAATAGAGACGGTCGGCTCGATCCACTTGTTGCCGGCAATGGGTTATCTTTCCCCGTTGAGGATTCGACTCCGTACCACGGACGCCCGTGCGAGGAGGATGCTTTCCTCGTTCATCCGCGCTCTAATCCCGTCAAACCCAAGGCCTTCGGCCCAAGGCGCTTGCAATGTTCCGGGGCCGCGGTTTCACCTGCGTCCAAGGCCGTAGGGCTTCCGCGCCCAACCCACCCTCTTTCGCCGATTTTCGCATCCGTCCCGTTTTTGGGCACGATATTCTCCATATCCGGCGATTGAAAGGCCGAATCGGCGCGGAAATCGGTCCTATTCTCCAGGAGGACAATGATATAAGCTTGATGCCAGGCGAAGAGTGCGAGATTGGCAACGTACGACCGGCGACCCATGGCGATGGCCCGGTCGTTCCTGGCCATCGATGCTTGGAACGGGCACCTCATCAACAGGTAAGAGTTGATGATTCAGCATCGTGGAGGTCTATGCAATGGGTCAATTGAAAAAGGCCATGAGACAGTATTTCAGCGGATTGAGCCGCCGCGAATTATTCCGCCGCAGCTCCTTACTGGCGGCGGCCCCTGCATTCTGGCCTGCGGCGTCGCCGGCGGCCCCGGCGGCTGCGTCGGCCGGCAAGCTACGACTCACCTCCGGCGACATTTACCAGTCCATCGGTGTCCGCCCACTGATCAACTGCCGTGGAACCTTGACTGTCATCAGCGGGTCGTTGGAACTGCCGGAAGTGCGCGCAGCGGCTGAAGCCGCCGCCCAACATCACGTGGCGCTGGACGAACTGATGGAAGGCATAGCCCGGCGGATCGCCGAGATCACCGGCGCCGAGTGGGCGCTGGTGTCGGCCGGCTGCGCCGCGGGAATCGCTCACACCACCGCCGCGTGTGTGACCGGCGGCAATCCGGACCTGCACGTGCGTATTCCCGATCTGGCAGGATTCGCTAAGGACGAGGTGGTGATCCCGAAGAACTCCCGCAACCAGTATGACCAGGCCGTGCGGTCCGTGGGGGTGCGCATCATCGAAGTTGGAGACGCCGCCGAATATGAAGCTGCCCTTGGACCCAGGGTGGCAATGGTGTACATCATGGCGAGCCCGCGCCTGGAGAGCGGGCCGCTCACCTATGACGCGGTTTTCAGCATCGCCAAAAAGAAGAATATCCCGGTCTTTACGGACGCAGCCGCGGAAATGCTCACCATCCCGAACCTCCATCTGCAAAACGGGTCGACGTTTGTGGGCTACAGCGGCGGTAAGTGTCTGCGCGGGCCGCAGTGCGCCGGCCTCATCCTGGGCCGAAAGGACCTGCTCCAGGCTGCCTGGGTGAGCAGCGCACCGCATCATGGCCACGGCCGCGCCATGAAAATAGGCAAAGAAGAGATGGTCGCCATGCTGGCCGCAGTGGAAATGTGGGCGCTCCGCGATCATCAAAAGGAAGACGCGATGTGGACGGAATGGATGCAGGCCATCGCCGCACGCGTCAGCAAGATCGACGGCGTTACCACCACCGTTCGCCAGCCCAGGAGCATCGATAATCACAGCCCGGGGCTTTCCATAAACTGGGACCCGGCCAAGCTGGGAATCACCGGTCAGGATGTCTCCGATATTTTGTGGACCACCGAACCGCGCGTGGCGCTTGGCGGAGGCGGTGGAGGCGGGGGGCGCGGCCGCGGCAACTCCAACCAAACCGGAATCTCCATCACCGCCTACATGATGAAGCCGGAAGACGTGAAGATTGTGGCCGATCGTATTTATGGAATTCTCGCCGCGCCGCGGCCAGCGTGGAGGCCGGAGACATGGAACACCCCGGCGGGCGATCTCAGCGGCCGGTGGGATGTCCGCATTCAATTCGCTGCCGGCACCGGCGAGCACACACTGCACGTCAAGCAGCAGGGCAATCAACTCACCGGAACTCACCAGGGCGAATTCACCGCGCGCGATTTGACAGGCACAATCTCGGGCAGCGAGGTGCGCATCGCCAGTTCCGTCGGCGAGGTGCATGGCGCCGCTCTGTCATACCATTTCACCGGCAAGCTGGAGGGCGATACCATTTCCGGCGATTTGGACTTGGGCGAATATCTCAATGCCAAATGGACCGCCAGGCGTCACCTGTTCGGCCGCGGCTCAGACGGCGATTAGCGGCGTTCACCGAGCGCTCACCGTAACCGGTATTGGCTCCTGCGGTTGGCGGCGCTGAACAGCGTTTGCCGCAGCCTGCAGCGCCAATCACCGCCAACGGCTTAAACGCAATCGCGTGTTGCGCATCTTTGGTGTCTCCTAATGTAGACCGAATGTCAGAATGGTGTTTCCCGCCGCCACCCCGATGTACTGTTTGCCATCCACCATGTACGTCATCGGTCCGGCTTTCCAGCTCTGGCTGGTGTTGAAGTGCCAAAGGAGCTTTCCGTTGGCGGCGTCGGCCGCCACGAACGCGCCGCTGCCATCGCCGTAAAAAATCAGTCCGCCCGCAGTAGCCATCAGGCCGCTGCCCAAGATCCCGCCGCCCACATCGCCAGTCTCCCATGCAGTTTTTCCGGTTTGAAGCTCGATCGCCTTCAGGAATTTGCCGCCGTCGCTCTGGGCTGGCGCGCGGCGCGACCCGCCGCCATAGAACGACCTACCCGCTTCCCACCACTCGTCGTTCTTGCTGTAGATGCTGCACGACTCCGCGGCAAACATATAGAAGAGGCCCGTAGCCGGATCATAGGCATTCGACGGCCAATTGGCCGCGCCCTCTACCGCCGGACATACCAACTGGCCCTCCACCGTAGGCTCGTTACCGGGCAATAATTTGGGCCGCCCATCCGGCCCTATGCCGCTCGCCCAGGTCATGCGCTTGACAAAAGGCTCGGCCAGCAGAACCTGTCCGGTGAGCCGGTCCAACACATAAAGGAATCCATTGCGATTACCTTGCACGAGCAGCCTGCGTGTTTCACCGCGGAATGGCGCATCCACCAACATCGGCGTCTCCGTGGCATCCCAATCGTGTACGTCGTGCGGTGTGAACTGGTAATACCAACGCAGCTTTCCGGCAGCCGGGTCTAGCGCCACCACGGAAGCAGTGTAAAGATTATCGCCCTTGCGCTCATCGCCGTTGTAGTCGGGACAGGGATTCCCGGTGGGCCAATAGAGGAGGCGGGCTTCAGGGTCGTAGGTGCCGGTAAGCCAGGTCGCTCCGCAACCGTGTTCCAGGGCGCGGCCGCTCCAGGTCTCCGCGCCCGGATCGCCCGCGGCGGGAATGGTCCAGAACCGCCAAACCCGTTCTCCGCTCGATGCCTTGTACCCGTCCAGAAATCCACGGATTCCTTCATCGCCGCCTGAAACGCCGGCGATCACCAGGTCGCCCACCACCAGCGGCGCGCTGGTCGAGCCGTAATTCTGTTTCGAATCGGCCATCTCCACGTCCCATAGCAACTGCCCGGTGAAGCGATGCAGCGCGAACAGGTGCGCGTTATCGCTGACCATGAAAACGCGATCGCCCAAAATGGCCACG
>Ga0126381_100000319_pt1 | contig 52881 bp, 39 predicted proteins | sample PanSoiMetPlot_28_FD_96465 | JGI IMG/M metagenome (GOLD analysis project Ga0126381, IMG submission 96465) | Tropical forest soil microbial communities from Panama - MetaG Plot_28 | ecosystem: Environmental > Terrestrial > Soil > Tropical forest > Bulk soil | place: Panama | collected 2016-02-17 | reverse complement strand
GCGTGCGCGTTCCGGCACGACCCAACCTGCAAGCAGGAAGCGGGGCCGGATTTCGACTTCGGTTCGTCGCCCATTCTGGTTACTCTGGCAGGCAGGAAACGCTGCCTGATTCTCGCGCAAAAGTCAGGGATGCTTTATGCGATCGATCCGGATCGCCGCGGCGAAGCGATCTGGGAGGCCAGGGCGGGGAAGGGAGGAGCATTGGGCGGCATTCAATGGGGGCCCGCGACCGACGGCCGAAGTATCTTCGCGGCCGTGTCCGATGTCGCATTCCTCAAATCGACCGAGCCAGGCAAAATGAATATCGATCCCGATACGGGTGGCGGGCTGACCGCCTTCGCGGTAGATTCCGGCCGCGAACAGTGGCGCGCACGCCCCGTGCCCTGTGGCGAGCGCCGCCCATGCAGCCCGGCGCAATCCGCGGCGGTGACGGCGACACCGGGCATAGTGTTCTCCGGGTCGCTGGATGGCCACATCCGCGCGTACTCTTCGGCCGAGGGAAAGGTGCTCTGGGATTTCGACACCGAGCGTTCCTTCGATACGGTGAACGGTGTGACTGCGAGCGGCGGCTCGCTGGACGTTGCGGGAGCGGTGGTGGCGCAGGGAATGGTGTTCGTTGTTTCGGGGTATCCCACTTACGGAGGAAAACCCGGCAACGTCCTGCTCGCGTTTACGCCCGCAGAGGATTCCCGGTGATGAGTTTACGGAACAAGCGGTACTCTGACGAACAGTTCAATGAACCCGTCTGACGGATCGCGGCATCTGTGCGAATGGCTTCTCAAAGCCAGGAGGTGCGAATGCCACACGTGAAAGTCGGTACCGAGAATTCCGGAGACATCGAGCTCTATTTCGAAGATCATGGTTCCGGAGACCCCGTCATCCTGATCCACGGATACCCGCTGAGCGGCGCTTCGTGGGAGAAGCAAACCGCGGCGCTTCTGGCCGCAGGCCATCGGGTCATTACGTACGACCGCAGAGGTTTCGGTAACTCCAGCCAACCGGCGGCGGGTTACAACTACGACACATTTGCCGCGGATCTACACGCGCTGATTCAGCACCTGAAACTATCGAAGTTCTCGCTGGTCGGCTTCTCGATGGGGGGCGGCGAAGTGGCGCGCTATATCGGGAAGTACGGATCGAAGGGCGTCAGCAAAGCGGTCATCATAGGCGGCGTTCCACCCTTCCTTCTAAAGACCCAGGACAATCCGGGAGGCGTCGACGCTGCCGTGTTCGACGGAATTCAGAAGGCCGTTGCCGGGGACCGTTATGCCTTCTTCACGGACTTCTTTAAGAACTTCTACAACACCGACGTCTTTCTGGGCAGGCAGGTCAGCGAACAGGCTGTGCAGGCCAGTTGGAACGTCGCGGCCAGCGCCTCCGCTGTGGCCAGCCTGGCGTGTGTCCCCACCTGGCATGAGGACTTCCGGCAGGACCTTTCCCGCATAGACGTGCCGACCCTGGTGATTCACGGCGAGGCAGACAGGATCGTGCCTATCACGGCTGCCGGCGAGCGCACCGCCAAGCTCGTCAAAGGCGCGCGCCTGGTGCGCATCAAGGATGGTCCCCATGCGGTCACCTGGACTCACGGCGAGGAAGTTAACGCCGAGCTGGTGCGTTTCCTGGGCAGCAGAGCCGGTGCAGACGCAGCCGCGCGACTGTAACTCGCTGCACACGCGCGCCGGTCCGGTCCGCGCTCAATGGTGCTTGAGATAAGCTGTGGGAGTGAAGAAGGACGCAACCGGCGAACTACTTTCGATCGACGGGCACGACGTCCGCATCAGCCACCCCGGCAAGCTGTATTTCTCGAAACAGATTAAAGTCTCCAAACTCGATCTGGTGCGCTATTACCTCTCGGTGGCTCCTGGTGCTCTTAACGGAATTCAGGATCGGCCCATCGTGTTAAAGCGCTTCGTCAATGGCGCGGAAGCTGAGGCTTTTTACCAGAAGCGTGCGCCTGCAGATCTGCCGTCCTGGATGCGCACGGTCACGCTCTCTTTCCCTTCCGGCCGCACGGCTGAAGAAGTGGTGGTGGACGGCGCCGCCGGCCTCGCCTGGATCGTGAATCTCGGCTGCATTGAGTTGCACCCTCATCCGGTGCGCTCGGGCGATCTCGATCATCCTGACGAATTGCGCGTCGATCTCGACCCAGGCCCCGGTGTGCCATGGGCGAACGTGCGCACAGTAGCGCTCGAAGTGCAGTCGCTGCTCGGGGAATTGGGTCTTCGTGGCTGGCCCAAGACCAGCGGTTCGCGCGGCATGCATATCAACATTCGCATCCATCCGCGCTGGACGTTCGGCGAAGTGCGGCGCGCCGCTGTTGCTCTATCGCGTGCGGTCGAGCGGCGCGTGCCTGCGCTCGCCAGTTCCCAATGGTGGAAAGAGGAGCGCCACGGCGTGTTCCTCGATTACAACCAGAACGCCAAGGATCGCACTACCTGCTCGGCGTACTCCGTGCGGCCGGTGGAGGATGCCCGCGTCTCCGCACCGCTCGAATGGAATGAAGTTGCCCAGTGCGACCCCGCGGACTTCAACATCCGCACAATGCCCGACCGGTTCCGGACCATAGGCGATCCGCACGCCGGCATGAACGCATCGGCAGGCTCGCTCGACTTGCTGCTCGAACTGGCGGCCAAGGACGAAGCCGCGGGTCTAGGCGATGCGCCGTGGCCTCCACATTTCCGCAAGATGGAAGGCGAGGCCTCGCGCGTGGCCCCCTCGCGGAAGAGGTCCGCCGCCAGGAAACCGCCACGCGAAAAGATGCCGCTGATTACAGTGGCCAACTCGCCCGACAAAGCCGCTGCGTTGGTCGGCCTCGAACGTTGGAAGGCCCGCCATCCCGAAGCCGCCGGAAAACTGGCGGTCGACGACGTGTTAGTCGATTCCATGCGCGGCCGATCTTCGACGTGGACGCGCATTCGCGTCAACCTCAGGCATGTGCCGGAAGAGATCCGGCCGTCCCAGGAAACGCCCGACCCGGATGACGATCCGACACGCGAATGGCGTACGCGGCGCGCTTCGAAACGTACCTGACCTCACCGGCCGGCGACAAATATCCGCGACAGCTCTTCTGGAGGCACAACTTCCAGTTGCGCGTAGGTGCACTCTTCCGGCCTCTTATCCGCGCGCCATCTGCGGAAGTGCGCCATGTGGCGGAAGCGAGGACCTTGCATGTGCTCATATGCGACCTCTGCTACCAGCTCCGGCCGCACGGGTTCCCACGAAAGGTCTTTGCCTTGGCTCCAACGGCTCTGGGCGCCCGGCATCCGTTGGCCCTCGCCTCCGCCCGCCCACGCCTTCCAGGGATGATTCGCTAACGCATCACGCCGATATGGCTCCAGGAAGTGTAGCAACTCCTGCCGCTTCTCCGCGGTGAAACTGGCGCACACGCCTACGTGCTGAAACGCGCCCGCATTGTCATACAGACCCAGCAGCAGGGAACCGACCGCTTTCCGCTCGGCGTCTTTATACCAGCGGAAGCCGGCCACCACGCAATCGCAATCACGCTCGTGCTTCACTTTGAACATCACGCGCTTATCCGGCTCGTAGGTTCCAGACACCGGCTTGGCGATTACTCCGTCAAGCCCGGCGCCCTCGAAACGGTGGAACCAATCGGACGCGATGTCCCTATTGCGCGTCGCGGGCGTCAGATGGACCGGAGGCTCCACGTCCGTCAGGATTCTCTCCAACTCTGCCCGCCGCTCTTCGAAGGGGTGCCCCCGCAAATCGCGGTGGCCTTCAGCCAGCACATCGAAGAACACAATCGAAGCCGGCATCTGTGTCGAAAGCAGCTTCACACGCGAAGCGGCCGGATGCAGCCGAAGCTGCAGAGAATCAAAATCGAGGCCGTGACCGGTGGCAATCACGATTTCACCATCGAGCACGCAGCGAGCCGGCAACCGCTTGGTAAGAGGACCCAGCAGTTCGGGAAAATAACGGTTCAGCGGCTTCTCCTCGCGGCTCTGGATTTCTATTTCGTTGCCATCCTTGAATACCAGGGCGCGAAAGCCGTCCCATTTGGGCTCGAAAATGAATGCATCGCCCTGCGGCAGGGCGTCGATGCGTTTCGCCAGCATCGGCAGAACGGGCGGATTAACCGGAAGGTTCACGCCTCATCATCTTACCTGCTGGCGCTATCCGGGCACACAACGCGATAGTGAGGCAAGATTAACAACAGGATGACGCAGCTGAACTTGTGGAAGAAGCGGCTGGGCCGGGTGCCGGATTCGGTGTGGCAACAAGGCGAACTCGAAGCTCTGGTTCTGGCCGACAATGACTTGACCGAAATATCGGAACAGATCGGCTGCCTGCAGAGGCTGCGCATGCTCGATCTCGGCCACAACCGGCTGGCGACGGTTCCTTACGCACTAGGCCAGCTCGGCGGCCTTACCGATTTCCTTTACCTACATGACAACCAACTGACCGCGCTGCCGTCGTCGGTGGCACGGCTGACGAAGCTGCGGTATCTGAACATCAGCGAGAACGCCTTCGAAGAGCTGCCGGAATGCATCTGCAATATGCCAGGCCCGATCGAACTGCGCGCATGTGACAACCAGTTGACGTCGCTCCCGGAATCTATCGTGCATTTGTCGCGATTGCGAGAGCTGCATCTGAGAAACAACAAGCTCACCTCGCTGCCGGAAGCGATCGGCAGACTGCTGGAATTGAGGCAGCTCGATCTGCGAGGGAATCCGTTGACCGAACTTCCGGCGGTCTTGACTTCACTGCCGCGATTGGAAAAGCTGGATCTGCGCTGGGTAACGACGTTGCCAGCACCGTCATGGTTCGGCGATCTGGAGGCACGCGGGTGCTTGGTGTACCGATGATAGATGATGCGGGAGCATTTCCAATGGCACCGCGCGGTCTATCCGCTAATGGACGGGAGTTCGAATCCCTTGCGGCGTGGACGCGAGAGCAGCCCGTTGGCTACCTCGTCGTTTTCAAACCGTTCTGCTTTGGGATTCCATTTGAGCTTGCGACCCAAATCCCGGCAGATGTTCACCAGCGAGCACACCGTAGTCGAGCGGTGTGCAATCTCAACATCTGCATTCGGTTTCTTTCGCGACTTAATGCAGTCGAAGAAGTTATTGAGGTGGGAAATGCACTCGCCTGGGCCCTCTTTGGTAATCTCGGGCGCGCCCTTCCGCAGTGATGGGATGTCTGTCTTATAGTCGCCCCGCACAATCTGCATCGTGCCTTTGCTCCCAACGAAGATCGCTCCGAGCTGCTGGTGATCTTTGATGATCGGTTGTTCGAGGCTGATGACGGTACCGTTTGCATAGCGCATCTGCACATGCTTATCCTGTCCTGCTTCGTCCTGCCAGACTTCGATTGGTCCCGTAAGGGACGTCCCCAGCGCGTCCTGCACCTGATCGAGCGCATGGGTCCCCCAACCTGAGACGCCCCACGATTGGCCGCCACCGTCGTAGTCCCACCACTTAGCCCAGCCTTTATGCATTTCCGTGTGATAGGGTCGCAGCTCGGCCTGGTTGCACCACTGATCCCAATCGAGTCCTTCGGGCAGAGTCTGTTCGGGCAGCGGCTTCCAGTGTTCCGGCGCGAGAAAATTACAGACAATTACTTTCTGGATTTTTCCGAGTTTGCCGTGTGCCACCAGTTTGCTCGCGTAGACGTTGATAGGCATCGAGCGTTGCTGTGTGCCAGCCTGCACTACCTTTCGGTAATAACGGGCAGCCTTCACCAAAGTGCGGCCCTCTTCGATCGTGAGGCACACCGGTTTCTCGGCATAGACGTCGAATCCTGCCTGCATCGCATGAATAGCGATGAGGGCCCTTGCATGCGTGGTGGTCTCGATAAACACCGCATCCAGCTTTTCCTTCTCAAACATGCGCCGGTAGTCCGGATACTTGGTCCAGGTGACGCCCGGCGGCTGCAAGGCTGCGGCTTCTTCAACGCGAGAAGCCCAGCAGTCGGCGATTGCCACAATGCGATTAGCGCCGAAATCCTCCTTCCCAATGAGGTACTTTCCCCGGCCGCCCAGGCCGACGAAACCGATATTGATCCGGTCGTTGGCGCCCAGCACCGTGGAACGCGCGACAAACGGGAAGGTCACCACCTTCTGTACAAACTGACGCCGGTTCATAAGTTTTGCGTCGCTACAGCGACCGCAGCCGCAACTTGCGGACCCTGACTTCCATATGTTCGAACTGCTTTCCTGGATGTACCTGAATCCCAATGCGGCCTGGCCCAGGAAAAGTGTTATCGCGGGTATCGACAACCCGCCTGCCGTTCTGAAAGATCACCAGGTGGTCGCCCGCGGCCCGTACTGCGAATCGGTTCCAGCCATTCATGTTTAGGCTGGTGGCATCGCCGTTCCTGGCGATGAACGCTTTTCCCATGCAATAGAGAGACCCGGATAATGCGCCGGGGTATGACTTCGGTTCGTCCAGAATGTCGGCCTGATATGCGGAACGGGGATCGCGGTAGCGGAACCAAATGCCGCTATTGCCAGGCCACCGCATCTTCCACTCGCATTCCAACTCGAAATCGCTCCATTGCCGATCCGTAAACAGGTCACCGGCGGCTCCCCCCGGTCCCTGCCTGCCCACGATTTCACGCGCTTCGACACTCCATGTAGCGTTGCCCGATGTTTTCCACCCGTTCAGTGTCTTGCCGTCAAAAAGCGAGATCCTGCCTGTGCTTCCCAATGCAACACTGGAAAGCGTCATCAGGAATGCCCGTCTATGTAAGGATGCCTTCATCACACGTCCTTTCCGCCCATGGATCAACCCGGCCCGCAGCGTATGAGGAAAAGCGAGATTAGCAGTATTGCAGGCCCGACAAAAGCGGCCCACGGCAACTACCGCTCGGCTGAGATAGTCCAAGTCCCGTCGCCATCAGGGTCTCCGGCTCAAGGATTTCTGTCAGGTGTTCTCCTTCAGTGGATTTCGCGGGAACGCTGTATACTCAGGAGCAACGCGGTATGAATGGGGACATCGAGACCCTGCAAAACCGACTTCGCGAGCTCGACCTTGCGAACGAGGCGCTCCGGAGCCGTGAGCAAGCTTTGGCTGGCGAGCTCGAGGATCTTCAGCAGGCCGCAACCAGCCTGATCGGCGCTGAAGGTGTCCTGGAGCTCTATGAGAAGATACTCGCCGCTGCGCTCGCCATTCTGCGCGCCGACTTCGCAACCATCCAGGCGTTCTGCCCCGATCGCGCACCGAACGGCGAGTTGCGGCTGCTGCGCTACCATGGCTTGCCGGAGGAATCCGTGAGGCGATGGGAGTGGGTCCGGTGGGCCAGCCATACTACCTGCGCCGAGGCTTTGCGCACTGGCAAGCGAGTCGCGGTCCGCGACATTCGCGACTGCGAGTCTCTGACCGACCGCAGCGAGCTACAGGGCTATCTGGACCTCGGAATCATCGGCGCCCAGACGACGCCTCTGGTTTCGCGTTCCGGCGCGCTGCTCGGCATGGTCTCCACTTTCTGGCGGCGTCCGCACGATCTCTCTCCGACTGAGGCGCGTGCCCTGGATGTCCTTGCCCGGCTGGCGGCTGACCTGCTCGACCGTTCCCAGGCTGAGGAAAAACTACGTGCCAGCGAGGAACTCCTCCGCTTCGCCCAGCAGTCAGCCGCGATAGGCTCGTTCGACGCCAATCTCGAAACCGGCGTAACCACATGGACGCCTGAGTTGGAAGCCATCCATGGCCTGTCTCCCGGCGGGTTCGGCGGGAGGCATGCCGACTGGGAGGCACTGCTTCATCCCGAGGATCGCGCCCGCGTTCTGCAGATAGTCGAGGACGCCATCCGGACCGGTGGTTCCGGCGAGGCAGAATGGCGGATCGTCTGGCCCGACGGAACAGTGCGTTGGATCACCGGCCGGTGGCGTGTGCACCAAAGCCGCGTGCGCAAGCCCATCCGAGTCATGGGCGTCAACATAGACATAACCGAGCGCAAGGAAATAGAAGAGGCTCTGCGACGAAGCGAAGAACGCTTTCGCCTTGCAGCCAAGGCCGCTAATGACGCGGTGTGGGATATAGATCTGAAATCGGGTGCCGTAAGTTGGAACGATACGTACACCACTGTCTACGGACGGCCCGAAGGAGCGCAATCCTGGGACTGGTGGATGGACCGCATTCACCCCGAGGACCGTACGCGTACCGTCGACAGCTTCCGCGCTGCGATCGCGGGGAGCGCCTGGAGTTGGACCGCCGAGTATCGCTTCCGGCGCATGGATGGCGCCTGGGCTTACGTCTATGACCGTGCCTATATAGCCCGCGACTTTTCGGGAAAAGCCTGGCGCGTCATCGGCTCGATGCAGGATCTCACCGTGCGGAAACGTGCCGAAGAAGCCATCCGCGAGAGCGAGGCGCGCTTTCGTAAGATGGCGGATGCTGCCCCAGTCATGATTTGGGTCACGGGGCCCGACAAGCTTTGCAGTTTCGTCAACGAAGTTTGGCTCCAGTTCCGTGGCCGTCCCATCGAGCAGGAGATCGGCAACGGCTGGGTCGAGGGTGTCCATCCCGAGGACCTGGATCGCTGCGTTACGATTTACCACTCCGCGTTTGATGCGCGCCGCACTTTCCAGATGGAATACCGGCTCCGCCGTGCCGATGGCGAGTATCGCTGGGTCTTCGATTCCGGCGTTCCTATGTTCAGTGCGAACGGCCAGTTCGAAGGCTACATTGGTTCCTGCCTCGATATCTCCGAGCTAAAGCGCGCCCAGGAAGAGAACGTCCACCGCCAGAAACTGGAAAGTATCGGGGTGTTGGCCGCAGGCATCGCACACGACTTCAATAATCTGCTGGGCGGCATCCTCGCCCAGGCCCATCTCGTCGAGGAGGAGGTCGCGGTTCAATCGGCTGCCGCAGAAGAGATCCACAAAATCAAGAGCCTCGCGGTGCGCGCGTCTGAGATCGTGCGCGAGTTGATGGTCTACGCCGGCCGCGAGACTGGTACGCTTGAGCCCGTCGATCTCTCCGTGCTGGTTGGCGAAATGGTCGAGCTCCTGAAGATTTCGGTGTCCAAGCGTATCGTGTTGAGAATTCGTCTGGAGAAAGATCTGCCGCCCTGCATGGCGCAGTCGTCGCAGATGTGTCAGGTGGTGATGAACCTCGTGACCAACGCGTCCGAAGCCATTGACGAAGCCGAGGGCGTCATCAGCGTTTCTACAGGGATCGATCCCTCCCATCCGCATTCCGTGTGTCTGGAAGTATCCGATACTGGCTGTGGCATGTCGAGGGAGCAACAAGCCAAAATCTTCGATCCGTTCTATACCACCAAGTTTGCCGGCCGCGGACTCGGTTTGGCCGTCGTTCAAGGCGTCGTGCGGACCCACGGGGGCGCAATTGAACTTGAGAGCTCGCCTGGCCGCGGCACAACGTTTCGCATTGCGTTGCCCTGCATCGAGCGCTCCGCCGTGCGAATCGCCCGGCAGGGAACACCGCACGCGCCGCCAGAAGCATCGAACGCCGGCCGCACCGTGTTGTTGGTCGAGGATGAAGAAACCCTACGCAACGCTGTCGCCAAGATGCTTCGCCAACGAGGTTTTCTTGTGCTGGAGGCAGGCGATGGCCTGTCCGCCATCGACCGCCTTCGCGAGAAGGACCGCACAATCGATGTAGTGCTCCTCGACCTCACGATTCCCGGTGCGGACAGCGCAGAGGTCATCGAGGAAATCCGCCGCACTCGTCCGGAGACGCGAATTGTTATGACCAGCGCCTATAGCCAAAGTGCTGGTTCGCGGTTCGCCGGGATTCCGCAGATCGCGGGCTACATTCGCAAACCGTTCCTTGCTAATGACCTCGCCGGGCTCCTAAGCAAAGCAGCCTCCCGGTAACTCTCGACTCCATTGCGGGTCGACTTAAGTCAGTGAGATCGCTCGCTGCCGTCGCGGCTCTGTTGTGCCGACCACTCATCGTTCGTCCGAGTCCAAGTCTGGTCCGGATTGTAGCGATCCATCGCCTGAACGATCTTCAACGTGTTGGGCCCCAAGTCCTTTTGATAAACCACTCCATCGTGGCTCACCAGGAACGTCTTTACGCCGGTTACGCGATACTCAACCGGCGCGGCCACGAGCGCGAAGCCGCCGATCATGACGCCGTGGGTGACGAAATCGAGCTGCCCGAGCTTCGCCGCCGGCCCCTGGCCTTTCAGGATCTTGAAGTAGTAGCCATGATACGGTGTGGGCTTCGCGGTCGAGTAGCCTTCCTGGATAGCCTTCGCGACCGCGTCCGCCAACGGCCCTCCTGCGGTACCGTCGGAATTTTGCCAGTACAGTCCGTCTCTCCTTCCCGGCGTGCTGATGATCCGTTGCGCGTATTGATGGCCCTCTGAATTTTCGGCGTAGTCTTCCTGTGCGTCCACGTATCCGCGGCAGACGGCGATCGCGTCGAGCTCGTTCTGGCCGATTCGCCGCATCATAATCTCTTCGCGGCCCGCCGCCGCGTCGAAGTACCATCTGCCGTTGCGCTCCACGATCGGCAGCGGAAATGGAAAGTCTTCTTCGCCTACAACCAGGGTGGCGCGCCTCGGGTCCTTCGGATCGATCTCGACCGATTTCTTTTCGCGCGCCTTAGCCGCGAACTCCCGTGCTCGGTTCCTATCCTGAACGGGGTCTTCCGAGGAAACCAGTTCCTCGCTGTGGGGACCGAGGATGTTCTCCAGTACCGCAACGTTATATCGGTCCGCCGCCTCCACCAGCGCCTCGGCCGCTGCCTGCGGGGTATCGAACCCCTTCTGCGGCCGGTGCGCGCTGTCCTGCTGCGCTTGAATCGAGAGCATCGCTCCAAACAGCACGCCCGTCAGCGCGCACACTTTAAGCACAATCGAACTTGCCTTCATCCGTTTTCACCTCACACAAGCACTCTGCTAACGTCGGCGGCCTCCGCCGCGCATACCTCCGCCGCGCATACCACCACCGCCGCGCATGCCGCCGAAACCGCCGCCGCCCATGCTCGAGCGCCCACGCATGCCACTCTGGCGCGCGCCCAATCCGTTCATTCCGCCGCCGAAAGCGCCTCCGCCGACCGAGGGCGAGGTCTGTCGGTTGCCAATGCGATCACCGCCGAGATTGCCTACTGCGGGCGCGCCCGGTCTTCTACCTGCACCTACGCCCGGTGCCAGGCCCGCGGCCGGTCCTCTTCCTGCGCCTGCACCCGGTGTTACACCAGCGCCTGGTGTCAAACCAGCGCCGGGCCCTCTGCCTGCACCCGGTGTCAGACCAGCGCCGGGCCCTCTGCCTGCGCCTGGTGCCAGACCTGCGCCGGGCCCCCTGCCCGCGCCACCCGGGTTGCCGAAGCGATTGGCCACACCCTGCCCACCGCTCGGCCGTCCGCCAAACCGCTGAGCGGTATTTCGATCTCCATAAGGCGCACCGCCCCTGTGCGCGGGGTTATGCGTCCATTGGTTGCCGTTCCCGGCGTACCGGTTTCCTCCGGTGAGGCGGTTGTAGTGATTGATGAAAGCGTTGTTGTTGTTGATAATGATGTTGCCGCCATGCCAGCCGGGGTTCCAGCCCCATCCGCCTCCGCCCCAGATGGAGCCGACCGCCACGCCAACCCCAAACGAGAGAGCGCTCGCCGCGACCGCGTATCCAGGTGGATAGTAGACCGGCGGGTAGGGATACGGAGCAGCACCCCAGACCGCTGCCGGGTCGTAGGTTGGCACGTAAATCACGTCCGGGGTTGCAGGCTGGATCACCACTGCCGATTGATCGCCCTCGGTCTGGGTTTGGACTGTTTGCTGCGAGGTGGTCTGTAGCTTGCCGGCGTCCATCGCCCGCGTACGCATGCGCTGCACGGCGTTCAGCACGTCGCTCTGCTGCGCGAGAAAAGCGTTGCCGAGGTCAGCCGTCCATTGGATGTTCTCGGTCATATTCTTAACGACATCCGGAAAAGCCGCCATTGCCTGAACACTCGGGTCCCAGTTTTGACCTTTCACGGCGTTGGCGATCTGGTCCGGTTTGAGATTCCTGTTTTTGTCGAGCCATTGGCCAAGCTGTACCATTTCCAGCGGGTATGTCGAAGCCACCAGCGTCTGGCTCAACAGCGGATCCGGATATAGGGCAATCGGAGCCACTAACGAATCCAATCTGTCGGCAGGGATCTGAGGGGATTGCGCGGCCGTCGAGCCGGCGTCTTGCGCGAAGCAAATGGGGTTAACCCCGGCGATGAGGATGCTGCACATTACTGCCGTGCTGCTCCGCACCCATCCGGTGAGCGCACGGTGCAAAAGTACCTTCGAGTTCATATAGCCTCGATTCCTTCGCTCCCGCATCCCACCCGTGCGGAAAATTCTGCCCGTGAGCTAGGATTCACCCGAGCACGCGATGCGTCAGTTCTTGGGGCGCGCGATTTTCTGCCTCACGCGTACAAGGGCTGCATCAGCTGTAGATAGGCATGTTCTGGCTGCAACGTAGGAGACTTCAGGCCTTTCTCAAAAACTCGTTGTGGGTCGTTCCGGTTCTTTGCATGCTAGCTGCCCTGATCGCGGCGCCGCTGACACGCACCTGGAACTCGCAGCTCGAGGTGCGTCTGTTGCATTTCGGTTTACAGGGAGCGCGCGCCATTGTTGGCGTGATCGCGGCGGCCATGCTGAGCTTTGTGGTTTTCTTCTTTTCCGTCTTACTGGTTACAGTGCAGATTGCCAGCGGAAATCTCTCGCCTCGCGTGATCGCCAGGCCCTTCCAGTCCGGCGTATTGAAGGCTTGCCTGGGGCTGTTTGTGTTTACGTTCATGTACGGAACCGCGGTGCTGGGCCGCCTGGAGGATCGTGTACTCGAAATCCCGGTGTTCCTCACCGTGATTCTGAGCATCGTTAGCATCGCGACGTTTCTATTCGTGGTCGAATTCGTCGGTAAACAACTTCGACCAGCCACCGTAGTCGCCAAAGTGGCGCGCGAAGGGTTAAAGGTAATTCGCGCTGTTTATCCCCTACCATGGTCCGGAGCTTCGTCGTCACCAAATCACGCTCTGCCCAAGGGAAGTTTTCGTCGAGCGATTCCGCACACCGGAGCTCCGGGCGTGGTGGTCGCGTTCCATCTCGACCGTCTCTTCGCGCTCGCGGTGAAGCACGATTGCGTGATCGAGCTGGTTCCGCAAGTCGGCGACTTCGTCCCCACTGGCGCGCCTCTGTTTCGGATCCATTCTGGGGGCGAGCGCCTCCGGAGCAATGAACTACGCAATGCAATTCTGCTCGGCCGCGAGCGCACGCTCGAGCAGGACCCCGCCTTCGCTTTCCGCATCATCATCGATATCGGCGAAAAGGCTCTCTCGGCTGCCATCAACGATCCCACCACCGGTGTCATTGCCATCGATCAGATTCAGTGCCTTCTGCAGGAAGTAGGACAGCGCGATTTGAGTACTGGGGAAGTTATCGACGCCGGTGGCCGACTACGGCTCGTTTACCGCACTCCTAACTGGGAGGATTTCGTGTCGCTGGCCGTCTCCGAAATTCGCCAGTACGGCGGATGCAGCGTTCAGGTAGTTCGCCGGCTGAGTAGCATGCTCGTAAGCCTCATCGCAGTGCTGCCGGCGCCACGCGTTCCAGCCTTGCAGGAGCAACTCGATCTGCTGCGCGCCGGGATCGAAAAATCGTTTTACGATCCACGCGATCGCATTCAGGCTGCCGTGGCCGATTCGCAAGGTCTTGGCGCCGTGCTGCCGGGGGCTGTTTCATGAAGATGCACCGCAAAGAGTACGACAAAGAGCTACGGAAGCTCCAGGTTGAGCTCTGTCATCTACAAGAGTGGGTGAAAGCCCGCGGAGAACGCATCATCGTGCTCTTTGAAGGCCGCGATGGCGCCGGTAAAGGCGGCACGATCAAGGCCATCACCGAACGCGTGAGCCCGCGCGTCTTCCGCGTCATGGCGCTTCCTGCCCCATCCGACCGTGAGAAGACTCAGATGTACGTACAGCGCTATTTGGAGCGTTTCCCCGCAGCCGGCGAGGTCGTCATCTTCGACAGAAGCTGGTACAACCGCGGAGGAGTCGAGTACGTCATGGGCTTCTGCACCAAGGAACAGCACGTCCGGTTCCTCGAACTCTGCCCGCTATTCGAGAAACACGTTGTTTCCGCCGGCATCCGCTTGATCAAATTTTGGCTGGAAGTCAGCGAGAAGGAGCAGGAGCGACGTTTTCAGGCGCGTATCGAAGACCCGCTGCGGCAGTGGAAGCTCAGTCCCACCGACCTGCCTTCCCGAAGCCGCTGGTACGACTACTCGCGCGCACGCGACCTGATGTTCGAGGCCACCGATTCCGAACTCGCACCCTGGTATATCGTCCGGGCGGATGATAAGAAGCGTGCCCGGCTCAACTGTATCGCGCACCTGCTCAGCCTCATCCCGTATGAAGCTCCGCAGCGCAAGCCAGTGAAACTGCCTAAGCTATCCGGCAAACATGCCTATGACGACCAGGCTACGCTCCAAGGCCGTCACTTTATCCCTGAGAAATACTGATATGTCATCGAATTTAGTCGCCGGCGTGCTGCGGTTTCAACGCACGGTCTATCCGAAGTTGAAAGCCAGGTACGAAGAGGTGGTTCGCGACGGCCAAAAACCGCACGCGCTATTCATCACCTGCGCGGACTCGAGAATTGATCCCGAACTCATTACACAATCGGGGCCTGGGGAGCTCTTTGTCTCACGGAATATCGGTAATCTGGTTCCGGCATATGGCGAAGTTCTGGGTGGCGTCTCGGCAATTGTCGAGTATGCGGTCGCCGCGCTCCATGTGAGCCACATCGTGGTTTGCGGTCATACGGACTGCGGAGCCATGATCGGATTGCTTCATCCCGACCGGGTGGAAGCAATGCCCACCGTAAAGTCCTGGCTTCGAAACGGCGAGGCCGCACTAAGAGTGGTTCGGCAACGTGCCCCCGCGGCCGATGAAGGCTCCACACTCGAACAACTGATTGAAGAGAACGTTCTCCTGCAACTCAGCCATTTGCGCACTCATCCCTCGGTGGCCGGATCTTTGGCAGCCGGAGACCTGACCCTTTCCGGATGGGTCTTCGATATCGCTCACGGATCCATTCGCATTTACGGCGACCAAGAACAGCGGTTCATTCCGGTGACAGGATGATCCTGATCAAAGGGTCGAAGTTGGGAGTGCTGGTCTCCTATATCGGGCGGCCTCTTCTGTTCCTGGTACTTTTCGACATCGCAGTCGCGACGACCTACGTGTTCGGAAAGTACAGGTGGATTGCGTTGCCGGACGTGCCGCTTTCGATCTTCGGTGGAATTGTTGGCGTGATCGTAGGCTTTCGGAACGCGAGCGCCTACGCCCGCTGGTGGGAGGCGCGAGTTGTCTGGGGCGGCATCGTAAACGGCTCGCGGAGTTTTGCACGACAGGTCCTCACGATGATTGTCGGCCGCGAGGCCGATGAGACCAGGCGCAAGCTGGTGCTCCTCCAAATTGACTATGTCAATGCGCTGAGGCAGCACCTTCGAGGCGCTCCCGTGTCACCCGGTCCTCTGGCCATTCAGCAGAATATCGCTTCGATCCTCTCCGAGTGTTACCGGCAAGGCTGGATCGACGACATACGCTGGATAAACCTTGACCGGACCCTCAGCGCGCTGATGGATTGCCAGGGCGCTTCCGAGCGAATCAAGAATACCCCCATGCCCCAGCTGTATAACATGTTCATCCATCTGTTTACGGGCATCTACTGCCTGCTGTTGCCGCTGGGGATGGTCGCGAGCTTGAGGTTATGGACTCCCCTCGGGTCCGCGTTGGTCGGATTTATGTTCCTCACGTTAGACAAGATTGGCCGCGATCTCGAAACGCCTTTTGAAAACACTCCTCACGACATCCCAGTGACTGCCATTAGCAGGAATATCGAAATCAACCTGAGGCAAATGCTTGGCGAAGCCGATGTTCCCGAACCGCTCGTTCCGATCGATGGAGTCTTGTGGTGACGGCGATCACTTGAACTTCAGCGTGCAGCCGCGCCTCATTTCAACTGTAATCTATTGCCCTTCGTGTGCCTTTATAGCCTCCTGGACCTGGCGCTTCACCGCATCGAGGTTGAAACTCGCCGGCGCCTGCATGGGCGGATAATCGATCGCCGATTGGGCGAGCTTCGCAACTGTATCCTGCACGAGCACGAAGCGCCAAAACTGGCGTGCGTAGAAATCATTCCCGTAGCCGAAGGCGCCGTTCAGTGGAGTCTCGCCCCGCAGGGTTGAAGTGCGTTCGAAAGGATCCTGCCGGATGTTCGTAATCCCCGGCATATCGGTCGTTACCTTCTCACCCGGCCAGCCGTATGGCTGCTGGAGGAATTGGAACTTGAAATCGTCCAGGCGAATAGCAGCAAGTTGCGGACCGGCGAAATAGAGGAGTTCGTGACGAGCCGATGGCCCCTTGCACTCCAGCATGTCCAACTGGTTATAACCGTCAAGGTGGTTCTTGTAAGCGCGGTCGCCGAGCTTAATGCCTTTCAGAAGCTGATTCGTGACATCTGGATTCCCGGCGGCGGCTGCCAGAGTCGGAAGCCAGTCAAGTCCCGAGAAGATGCCGTTTTGGATGGATCGCGGCGGAACGTGCCCAGGCCACCGGATGATGGCGGGCACGCGAAAGCCGCCTTCGAAGCCGGTGCCCTTCGTCCCCTTGAACGGTGTCATTCCACCGTCCGGCCAGGTGAACACTTCGGCGCCGTTGTCGGTCGTGAAGATCACGATCGTGTTCTCGGCTTCGCCGATATCCTGCAGATGCTGCAGGATGTCGCCGATGCAATCGTCCATCTGCTTCATGCCAGCTTCTTCGAGACCGAAATTGCTTTTGGAATTCATCATCGCCTGATACTTCGGCGGGATGAAGGTGAAGACGTGCATGCGGGTGGTGTTATGCCAGATGAAGAATGGCTTGCCGTCGCTCTTCGCCTTGTCCATGAAAGCGTTGGTGTGTTTCACCAGCACTTCGTCGAAGGTTTGCATGTCGTATTTGGCAGGCTGTCCCTTCTGCCAGTTCTGCATGCCCTCCATGTTCGGAAAGGGAGGGAGCGGGCCTTCGTCGACAATCTTCTGCTTGCCGATGGCGCCCCACCGCGGCTGCACGGTCGGATCGTCCGTGTCGGTTGCCCAGCAGTGGGTGAGGTTCCGCGGACCGGTTTTGTCGATCCAGTCCTGCGGGTAATCAGACCAGTACGGGTCGGACATCGCGTCGAGGTGGTAAAGGTAGCCGAAATACTCGTCAAACCCATGTACACATGGCAGGTACTTATTCAGGTCGCCCAGGTGGTTCTTGCCGAACTGCGCAGTCTCATAACCGAGCGATTTCAAGACGGTGGCAAGTGTGACGGCCTGTGCCGGTATGCCTACATCGGCGCCTGCCTGCCCTACGGTCGTCAAACCGGTGCGAATCGGCAGCTCGCCTGTGATGAAATTGGCGCGCCCGGCGGTGCAGCTTGCTTCCGCGTAGTAGTCCGTGAAGATCATCCCCTCCTCGGCCAGCTTGTCGAGATTCGGTGTCTTGCCGGACATCATTCCTCGATGATAGGCGCCGATGTTGAACCAGCCGACATCGTCTCCCATGATTACGAGAATGTTGGGCTTTTTCCCATTCGCCCCTGCCGTCTGGCCTGCTGCGGTGGCGACGCTCACAGAACCTGTTATCGTAAGTATTATTGTAAGTACGCAGAGAAGCTTATTCCTTATACCCATTTTCATCGACATACATTACGCGCGATCAGGCGCGGAACCTCCGCTGTCAAGGATGTCCCGGGAGAAAGGAGGGATGTACTTGGGAGTTACCGGACACCGGATAGAGTGTATCCGACGCCCCGCTTGACGCAACGAAATCCGAGATGGTTGGTGCCCGTGCTGACCTCACCCTTACCGCGCGTGCCCACCGCGAAACGGGAGCAGTACTGATCGGTGCACAGAAATGATCCGCCGCGCTGGACCTTCTTCGGCTGCATCGGCTCCGATGGATCGTAGGACGAGTCCGGGCCTTTCGGATTACGCGCGACTCCGCCAGCGGCAAACTGCCGGTAGTAATTTGGACGGTACCAATCGCTCGTCCACTGCCATACGTTGCCCGCCATGTCGTATAGGCCGTACCCATTCGGCGGAAACTGTGCGACTGGGGCGATGCCGGCGTAGCCATCGGCACCGGTGTCCTCGGTGGGGAATCGGCCCTGGTAAGTATTGGCCATGTAGCGTCCTCGGGGCCGGAACGTGTCGCCCCAGGCGTAGACCTTCCCCGCCAGACCGCCTCGGGCCGCGAACTCCCATTCGGCTTCGGTAGGCAGTCGCTTGCCGGCCCATTTGGCGTACGCCGCGGCATCCTCGTAAGCAACCTGCACGACCGGGTACCGGCCCTTTCCTTCGATGTCGCTTCCGGGCCCACGCGGATGGCGCCAGTTCGCACCCGCTATATATGACCACCATTGAAAGTGGTTATTCAGTGACACCGCCCCAGATGGCGGCGTGAAGACCACCGACCCTGGAACCAAATTCTCCGGCGGGGCGCCTGGAAAGTCTTCGGCTCGAGGAGTGCGTTCGGCCACGGTTACATATTTGGTTGCCTCCACAAATCGTGCGAACTCGTCGTTGGTAACGTCGGTCTTGTCCATATAGAAGCCATCGACGTAGACACGATGGATGGGGCGGGAATCGTAAGTGGCGCGCATACACACATCGTTACCTTGCGCGTCGAGTTGTGCGCCCATCATGAAGTCGCCGCCTGGTATCCACGCCATACCTCGCGGTGCCGCGCCCGCGGCCGGGTCCGTCCGCGAGTGGAGAAAGAGCGCCGCGGCGATCACGGCGCCGATGACGAGTAGGTACTGCCGGAGACGTATTCGGTAGGACCGTGGTTTAACGGGAACCTTCACAGAAGACCAGGATGCAAATGGCGGCAGCATGTTGTACTTTTCCCGACCGCCTCACGGACGGTGTTCACTCCATGAAATACATCCATCTGGCTTAAAGCGGATCGGCGCAGGTATGGAGCGTTCGACATCCGTCGCCCTGCTGGCTCTGGCGAGCGCAGTGCAGGCGCTGCCGTTTCCAGCGGCGAAATGAGACTGATTTCGTTTCTCGTGTTTGCCGCTTCGATTGTTCCGGCCGACGCCCAGAACACGAGCGCGCAGTTCCGTCCCGAGATTGACATATTCATCAGGCAAGGGGAACTCATTCGGTTCGAATTCGAGAATTTAGCTACCTATACTCAGGCCACGCGTAGCTGGGCGGGGAACTTTGCGTTTTTTGTCGAAACCGCACTGAAGCCCGTCCTTCGGCGTAATCTGCGCGAGCATCCCGATGTGTACCGGAACCGATACCTGACAATGCGCGGCGGTTATCTCTACCGCACCAGCCTCTCGAACGGGCAGGCAACCTCTGGAAATATCGGGATTCTCGAGCTTACGCCCCGGTACCGGCTTCCCTGGGATCTGGTGGTCGTCGATCGAAACAGAGGAGAGTTCCGATTCTTCAAAGGACAGGCGTTCTATACGAGATACAGGAACCGGTTTCGATTGGAGCGTGACATCAAACACGGACGATTCGTTTGTACTCCATATGTGTACGATGAAGTCTTCTACGACACACGGTACGACCTGTGGACACCCAACCGATATGCGTTTGGTGTGCAATTTCTAGCCGGCCGGCACATGGTATTCGATCCGTACTATTTCCGCCAGAACGGCAGCCATTCCAAGCCGCCCCATCTGAACACTTTGGGCTTCAAATGGGGCCTGTATTTTTGAACGAAAGAAAACCGATCCCATGCTGGCTTGCCGCATCTATTGCGGAAGAGCGGAAATAGCGCCAACACGAGAGTTTCGGGCGGGTTCGGAACAAAGAGCGAGGTTCGCGTGTCTCGAAGCAAGTGTCGTGTGCCGTGGTGGGCATCTGTGCTTCTGGTCGTCTCAATACCTCTCACCAACGGCTGTAAAAAGAAGAAGGTGGAAAGCGCGGCTCCGCCGCCCCCCGAGGTGGAGGTGGTGAAGTTGGAGCCGCAGGATGTTCCGATTACGAAGGAATGGGTGGCCACCCTGAAAGGCCTGGTCAACACCGATATACGCTCGAAGGTCTCCGGCTACTTGCTCAGACAGACGTACGTTAATGGCGCTGCCGTAAGAAAAGGAGCGCTTCTGTTCACGGTCGATCCCCGGCCGTTCCAGGCCGCAACCGACCAGGCGAAGGCAAACCTGGAACAGGCGCGAGGGGCGGTAGAGGAGGCTCGGGCGCAGCTTTTGCAGGCCAAGGCGAACCAACAAAAGATGGAAGCGGAACTGGGCAAGACGGAGATCGACGTAACACGTTACACTCCACTCGCCAAGGCGAAGGCGATCAGCCAGCAGGAGCTGGACAATGCGGTGCAGGCCAACCTCGCGGCCAAGGCGCAGGTGGAGGCGGCAAAGGCGTCAGCGGCGACCGCAGCGGCGACTATTGACGCCCGCACGTCCTCCGTTGCCGCTGCCCAGGCTGCATTGGAAGATGCGCAACTGAATCTCGGATACACCAGGATCGTTTCACCGATCGCTGGCATCGCCGGTATCGCGAACACTCAGTTGGGTAATTTGGTGGGACCACAGAGTCCCACCCCTCTGACCACCGTCTCGACAGCAGATCCCATCCTCGCGCAGTTCGCCGCCAGCGAGCAGGAATATCTGTCGGCGGTCCGTTTCTCTGGAAACTCGAGCGGCCACCCCGTTCAAGCAGCTTTGAAACGGCTCCGTTTCCACCTGATCCTGGCGGATGGATCGGAGTACCCCCGCACAGGGATCCTGCAATATGTCGACCGCGAAGTGGACGTCAAGACAGGTTCGATCAACGTCCAGGTGGCATTTCCAAATCCCGGCAATGTGCTTCGGCCTGGCGGATATGGAACGGTCAAGTCAGTGGTGAAAATCCAGAAAGGCGCAATCGCTGTACCGCAACGCGCACTCAGTGAGTTGCAGGGGCGCTACATGGTGGCGGTGGTCGACGACCAGAACAAGATCATACTTCGGCAGGTCAAGACAGGCGAGCAGGTCGGGCCGCTTTGGGTCATCCAGGAGGGACTGAAACCCGGTGAGCGTATTGTCGTTGAAGGAATTCAGAAGGTGAAGGAAGGGGTACAGGTTGTCCCAAAACCCTACGAACCGGAAAAACCGAAGCAGCTAACTGCACTCCCGTGACTAAGTTCTTCATCAATCGCCCGATCGTTTCGATGGTGGTCTCCATCATCATGGTTCTGGTCGGCGCCTTTGCCATGCTGACCTTGCCGACCGCGCAGTTCCCGAACATCGCGCCGCCCGACATCCAGGTGAAAGCCACTTACCCGGGCGCGGATGCGTTGACCGTAGAGCAGTCTGTTGCGGCCCCGATCGAGCAGCAAATGAGCGGCGTCGACAACATGAACTACATGTATTCGATCAACGCCAATAACGGAACGATGACGCAGACGGTCGATTTTGACGTTAAGACGAATCCGAACACGGACCAGATCCTGACTCAGATGCGGCAGAATCAGGCCGCCTCGCAGCTTCCTTCGGCCGTGACCAATTACGGCGTTACGGTTCAGAAATCCACAGCCGCTCCACTGATGCTGTTCGATCTCTATAGCCCGGACGGCAGATACGACGCCGAGTTCCTTGCGAATTACGCCTATATCAATCTCAACGATCAGTTCACGCGCGTCCCGGGAATCGCGAGCGTGACGGTTTTTGGCGCCGGACAGTACGCCATGCGCCTCTGGGTGCGGCCCGATCAACTCTCGAAACTGCAGATCACGATTCCCGATATCATCAAGGCAATTCAGGCGCAGAATAACGTCAACCCCGCCGGTCAGATAGGCGCTGAGCCCGTGCCTAAGGGGCAGGAGCTGACTTATACGGTTCGGGCGCAAGGCCGACTCACTACCGCGGAGGAGTTTGGCCAGATCGTAGTTCGTGCTAATTCCGACGGTTCGGTAGTGCGCCTGAAGGATGTGGCACGAGCGGAACTCGGCGCTCAGGTTTATAACTTGCGCGGCAGGCTCGACGGCAAACCATGCGCCGTGGTCGCGCTGTATCAGCTTCCCGGGTCGAACGCGGTTCAGGCCGCCAAAGGCGCCAGGAAGCTGATGGAGGAGCAGAAGAAACGCTTTCCACCGGGCCTGGACTATACGGTTGCACTCGACACTACGGTTCCGGTTACGGAAGGCATGAAGGAAATCGTTCACACGCTGCTCGAGGCCATCGGGCTCGTCATCCTGGTTGTCTACCTGTTCCTGCAGGGCTGGCGGGCCACACTGATTCCTTTGATGGCCGTGCCGGTCTCGCTGGTGGCAACCTTCATGCTCTTTCCGGTCTTTGGTTTTTCCATCAATACGCTCTCCCTGTTCGGCATGGTCTTGGCCATCGGTCTGGTGGTAGATGACGCCATCGTCGTGGTGGAGGCGGTGGAGCACCACATCGAGCACGGGCTTTCACCGAAGGATGCGGCGTTCAAAGCGATGGATGAAGTATCCGGCCCCGTGATCGGAATCGCGATCGTTCTTTCCGCGGTTTTCATTCCCACGGCATTTGTGCCGGGCATTACGGGGCGGCTCTATCAGCAGTTCGCGGTGACCATCGCGGTTTCCGTGCTCATCTCCGCGTTCAATGCGCTTAGCCTTAGTCCGGCGCTAGCTGCCTTACTGCTGCGGCCCAAGAGGCAATCCCGCGGCATTCTCGGCCGCTTCTTCGGCTGGTTCAACAAATGGTTCGACCGTGGCACTAACGCATACGTGAAGGGCTGCGCGGTGCTGATTCACAAGTTTGCCTTCAGCCTGATTCTATTGCTGGGGCTTGGCGCGCTCGCCGTCTGGCTTGGCGGAAAGCTGCCCGCCGGATTCTTGCCCGACGAAGACCAAGGTTACATCTTCGCGGCCTTGCAACTTCCCGATGCCGCTTCCCTGCAGCGTACCGAGGCGGCCGCTGCGAAAGTAGAGGAAATCCTGAAGCAGACGCCGGGCGTCGCGCACGTGACAACGGTTGCGGGCTTCAATATGTTGAGCGGCGTGCAGAACACGTACAGCGCCTTCTTCTGGGTGACCTTAAAGGAATGGGGCGAGCGCAAGGCGGCGGAGGAACAGTACAGCGCCATCAAGGCTCGGATCAACTCGGCCATCAGCCGCGTGCCCGAAGGCGTCGCATTCGTGTTCCCACCGCCGGCGATTCCCGGTGTGGGCGCGGCGGGCGGCTTCACGTTTATTCTGGAAGACCGCTCGGGCAAAGACGTCCAATTCCTCACGCAGAACATGCAGACCTTCGTGACGGCCCTCCGCAAGCGCCCGGAGGTGAGTGGAGTGTTCTCGCTGGCCCTTCCGAGTGTCCCGCAGCTCTTCGCTCAGGTCGATCGCGACAAAGCCCTGAAACAGGGCGTGAACTTGGGCGAGGTGTATCAGACTCTGCAGGCGTTCATGGGTGGCGCCCTGGTTAACTACTTTAACCGCTTCGGCCGGCAGTGGCAGGTATTCGTTGAGGCCGAAGGCGACTACAGAACGAAAGCCGCGAATGTCGGCCAATTTCAGGTGCGCAACAACGGCGGCGATATGGTGCCGCTTTCTGCGCTGACCACCATTGAAAATCGGACGGGGCCGGAATTCACCATGCGTTACAACCTGTATCGCGCGGTGCAGATCAACGGAAGTGCGGCTCAGGGATACAGCTCCGCCGATGCCATGAAAGCGTTGGAGGACGTTTACGCGCAAACCATGCCTCCGGAAATGGGTTTCGACTATCTCGGCATGTCGTTCCAGGAGAACCTGGCGCGCAAGGGAGTACCGTCCTCGCTCATCTTCTCCATTTCGGTGCTGTTCGTGTTCCTCATTCTCGCGGCTCTCTACGAAAGCTGGTCGCTGCCATTCAGTGTGCTGCTGAGCACTCCGATTGCTGTCTTCGGCGCACTAGGGGCTCTGTACCTACGGCGGATGAGTAGTCTGTCATTCGAGATGAACGTGTACGCGCAGATAGGACTGGTGATGCTCATCGGATTGGCCGCGAAGAACGCGATCCTGATCGTGGAATTCGCCAAGGCAGGTCATGACGCCGGCAAACCGCTGGTGGATGCGGCGCTCGAAGGCGCCAAACTGCGCCTGCGGCCGATTCTGATGACCTCGTTTGCATTCATCCTGGGTTGCGTTCCGTTGTGGAGGGCGGCGGGAGCGGGAGCCATTTCGCGGCAAGTGATGGGCACCGCCGTAATCGGCGGAATGCTGGCGTCGAGCGCGATCGCGATTTTTGTGATCCCGGCGCTGTTCGTTGTGGTTGAGAAACTGAGCGGCAAGAAACGCGCCGAAGCTCCGGGGCCGAGCCCAGACTTACAGCCGAGTCCATCTCAATGAGCCGCCCCTGGTTTTCGATCAGTATCGTTGCCGTTGTTGCTCTAACGACGGGTTGTATGGTGGGCCCGAATTATCGCCGTCCCTCGGTCAACGTGCCGCCCGCATTTCACGGCGCGCAAGGAGCTGCTCAACAAGCTTCGTTGGCGGATCTGCCGTGGTGGGAGCTATTTAAAGACAATACATTAACGAGCCTCATCAAGACCGCATTGGAGAACAACTATGACGTGGCGATCGCTGCAACGCGGGTTGAGCAGGCACACGAAGTCGCCGCTCAGGCACATTCGCAATATTACCCGTGGTTCGATTACAGGGGCCGCCTGAGCGAGGGCAAAAATCAACTCCTTTCGAGCCCCGCTTCTGGCCAGGGGGGCATTGCCGCGCTGGTGATGAGTGTTGTAAGCGTCTCGTGGGAAGCCGACGTCTGGGGACGTATCCGGCGGCTCAATGAAGCTGCGAAGGCGGACTATCTGTCGACGGAAGAGGCGCGTCGCGGCGTTATGCTCACGCTTGTCAGCGACGTTTCGAGCGCATATTTCCGACTGCTGGGGCTGCGGCTCCAACTGGAGATTGCCATGCAATCGGAAAATACGTTCAGCCAGACGCGAAGCCTCTTTTTACAGCGAGCGGAAGGCGGTGTTTCCTCCATGCTGCCCGTCGACCGGGCGACCGCCAACCAAGCATCGGCCGCTGCACAGATCATGGAATTTCAACGTGAGATCGCGCTCACGGAGGATCAGATCAGAGTCTTGCTCGGCCAAAATCCCGGCCCGATCGAAACTAAAGCCAAGCTCCTTGACGAAGCTGTTCCTCCGCAAGTTCCGGCGGGCCTCCCCTCCACGCTGCTCCAGCGCAGGCCTGACATCTTAGCAGGCGAGCAGAACATCCACGCTGCAAATGCCCGAATTGGTTTGGCAAAAGCGGATTACTTTCCCAAGATCGGCCTTACTGGCTTCTTCGGCAAACTCAGCTCCCCACTGGAAAACTTCACGAATGGAGCGTCGACAATCGGCAGCATCGGCGGAAACGTGGAAGGGCCCATCTTTCAAGCGGGAAGGCTCAAGTCCCGAAAACGTGAGGCTGTGGCCGCGTGGGAGGAGACCAACCTACAGTACTTTCAGACCATTGTGAGTGCTTTTCGGGAGGTCTCGGATGCCCTGATCTCGCGCGAAAAGTATGAAGGAATACGCGCGGACCAGGCGAAAGCGGTCGAAGCACTGCAGGAAGCTGTTCGATTAGCCAACATGCGGTACGACCAGGGGTTCTCCAGCTACTACGAGGTCCTGGAAGCGCAGCAGCAACTGTTTCCGGCCGAGCAGGCGCTGGCGATGACGCAACTCAGCCAACGGCTGACAATCGTTCAGCTTTATAAGGCGCTAGGTGGTGGCTGGAAGCTTACGGATGAGGAATTTGTTACAGCCAAATAAAAGGCCGGCGCGCCTGCCCTCCACATCCACATTCTGAGGGTCGCAGCATGATATCGCCACCATCGGCCGATGTATCGAAGCTGCTGGATCAATACGGATGCGGCCCGGTAAGGCTCGCGGGGAGCGACAATGCTCTCTACGAGCGCCATCTTCTGTTCGATCACGCCAGCGCATTGGATCGCGCGACGCAACGCGATCGCTTTGAGGCCTTCGCGCGCTCCGTGCGCGACGTGCTTTCGCAGCGTTGGGTGCTTACCGAAGACACCTACGACCGGCGCAACGCCAAGCGCGTTTACTACCTCTCGATGGAGTTCCTCATCGGGCGCTCTCTCGCGAACAACGTGACGAATCTGCTGCTTCATGGAGTCGTCTCCGAAGCCGTCGGGCATAAGAACCTGAGCTGGATCGAACTGTTGGAGCAGGAACCCGATGCCGGCCTGGGCAACGGCGGACTCGGGCGGTTGGCGGCGTGTTATCTGGAATCCGCGGCGACCCTCTCGATCCCGTTGACCGGTTACGGGCTGCGGTATGAGTACGGGATTTTCAAGCAGGCGATCCGCGACGGCTGGCAGGAAGAGCGGCCGGACAACTGGCTTCAGCGCGAGGACCCGTGGGAGGTGCCGCGGCCGGAGGAGAAGGTCGAGGTACAGTTGAACTGCTCGTTCGAGGTGCACGGCGGCAGGTTGCGTGCGGTTCCAGGGCGGCCGTCGAGCCTCATTGGGATTCCGTTCGACCGCCCTGTGGTGGGCTACGGCGGTAAGACAATAAACACACTGCGTCTATGGGCCGCGGCCGCGCCCGACTATTTCGATTTTCAGGAATTCAGCTCCGGCGACTTTGTGGGGGCGATGGCCGCGACGCTATCGGCGGAGTCGCTGACGCGCGTGCTGTATCCCGACGACTCGACCAGCCTTGGCCAGGGTCTGCGATTCGTACAGGAGTATTTTCTGGTGGCTTGCTCCCTGGCCGACATCGCGCGACGCTTCCGCCGCGTTCGCAACGGCTGGAACCGGTTCGCAGAGCAGGTGGCCATCCAGATGAACGATACGCATCCCGCAATGGCTGTCGCCGAGCTCATGCGGATCTTACTGGATGAGGCACGCCTCAGCTGGGACGAAGCGTGGGGGATCACGACCAGGTCGCTCGCCTACACGAACCACACGCTGCTACCCGAAGCTTTGGAGAAATGGCCGGTGGCGTGGTTCCGGATGCTGCTTCCGCGATGCTTGGAGATTATCTATGAGATCAATCGGCGACTGCTCTTGGATGTGCGCAGGCGCTTTCCGGGCGATGACGGCCGGGTGCAGCGCGTGAGCCTCATCGAGGAAGGCAACGAACAAAAGGTCCGGATGGCGAACCTCGCCATCACTGGATCTCACAGCACGAATGGCGTGGCGGCGATTCATTCTCATCTGTTACGCACGGCCACGGTCCGTGATCTCGCCGAGACCTTTCCGGAACGGTTCAACAACAAGACCAATGGCGTGACCCCGCGGCGCTGGCTGCTGCTGGCCAATCCAGCGCTCGCACGGACGATCACCGAAGCAATAGGCGACGGATGGGTCACGGACTTGAGGCAGCTCAGCAAGCTCCGCCGGCTGGCGGACGACGGAAGCTTCGGCGAGGCGATCCGGAAAGCCAAGCGCGACGCGAAGTGGCAGTTTGCGGACTGGCTGCGCTGGTCGTCGGGGCAGACGGTCGATCCGGACACAATCTTCGAGTGTCACATTAAGCGGATCCACGAGTACAAGCGGCAAATGTTGATGGCCCTGCGGATCGTGGTGCTATACAACCGGCTGCGCGCATACCCGGAGATCGAAATGCACCCGAGGACCTTCTTCTTCGGCGGTAAAGCGGCCCCGGCGTACCGGCTGGCGAAGCTCATCGTCAAGTTTCTCAATAATCTTTCGGGGACGATCGACGGCGATCCGACAGTACGTGGGCGCATTAAGGTCCTGTTCTTACCCGATTACCGCGTTTCGCTGGCGGAGCGACTGATCCCGGCGAGCGACATCTCGAATCAGATCTCGACCGCCGGTTACGAAGCGAGCGGGACGAGCAATATGAAATTCATGATGAACGCGGCGCTGACGCTGGGAACGCTTGACGGAGCGACCATCGAGATGGCACAGGAAGCCGGTCCGGAGAACCTGTTTCTATTTGGCCTCACAGCGGATGAGGTGGCGAACAGCCGCGGATGGTACAACCCGCGGTGGCACTACGATCATGAGCCGGAGACGAGGGCGGCGCTGGATCTGATCTCGTCCGATCACTTCAGCCGCAACGAGGCGGGTGTATTTGCGCCGCTGCGGGATATGCTGCTGAACGCCGACACTTACATGCATCTGGCGGATCTCACATCGTACTTACAGGCGCATGAGCGGACGGAGAAGGTATACGCGGCGAGGGCCGATTGGACACGCAAAGCAGTTCTGAATATAGCGGCTTCCGGAAAATTTTCGAGCGATCGGGCGATCGTGGAGTATGCGAGCGAAGTGTGGAAAGCAGAGCCGTGCCCAGTGTAATTTACCCAAGCGGGTTCAGGGACGATGGAAGAACTTGCGGGAGAGATCGGGCCAAAACTCCTGGAGCATGTTGACTGGAATCGAAAGGCCGATCGTCTCGGAGCCGTGGACAATCGTGTATCTGCCAAGAGACTCGGTGGTCGGAACCCAGGTTGTGGAGATTGCCGTTGAGGCGTAGTAGCCCGTCAGATTGGCGATATTCAATGTGGTGTGACCGTGATTGTTGTAAGTCAGGAAGCTGAAGATGAATGCGTGCAGGAGGCGGTGTCCAGTGCCGCCGTGGCCGGCTGAGATGTAGCGGACGTCTTCGTGAAGAGGGACGGCCAAGCCGGCTTGGATGGTCCCCTGGATCGTGGACTGCAAGAGCCGGGAGCCCAACCGTTTGCCGAAGCCCTCCATGCCGCCTCCCCATTCCTCCGGCGAGCCGGTGGCCTGGTCGAGCACGAGGGCGCTCAGGGTGGGGCCGACGTAGGCGCCTGCGGACCAGTAGTTCTGACGCCAATAGAGTTGGAGGCGCTGTCTGCCGGTCAACGGTTGGTAATTCACAGAGCTGGCGGTGGTCAAGCCGGTAAGCGGATTGACAGCAAGCGGGTTGTTGGGGCTCGGCTGGGCAGGGATGGTAGGCGGATCGGGGGTGGCGCGGCCGGCCGTTCCGGATTGTCCAAACATCGGACGGTAGAGAATGATAGTAATGATACAGATCATCAGCCGCAGTGAGGACTGCTTACCCATGTGGTGGAAGATGTAGCCTCGCGGGAAGAAGGCTTTTTATTTGCGGCCCAAGGCTAGCTTACGCTGCCCTGATGACGGGCTCTTCCAGCTTAAGGCGCGGCTCGTTAGCGATTATGGGATAGACGAAGCTGGCAACGACGGCTCCCAATATGGGCGCCAGCCAGAAAAGCCACAGTTGCCCCAGTGCCCATCCACCCACAAAGACCGCGGGTCCAGTGCTGCGTGCCGGATTCACGGAGCAGTTGGTGACTGGAATCCCGACCATGTTAATGAGCCCGAGGCCAAGCCCAATCGCTATGGGCGCGAATCCCTGCGGCGCGCGACGGTCGGTGGAGCCGAGAATGATCATAAGAAAGATGAAGGTCAGGACGACTTCGATGACCAGGCATGCCAAAAGAGAGTAGCCCCCTGGCGAATGGGCAGCGTAGCCGTTAGCAGCGAATCCAGCGGCGACATCGAATTCGGGTCGCCCGCTTGCGACAACGTAGAGGACGGCAGACGCCGCGATGGCGCCGGCGACCTGAGCGCCGATGTACGGCAAAAGGTCGGAGGTCGGGAATCGTTTCGCGAGTGCCAGACCGACCGATACGGCCGGGTTCAGGTGGGCTCCGGAGATGTGACCGAGGGCGTAAGCCATCGTCAGGACAGTTAAACCGAATGCCAGGGCTACTCCGAGAATGCCGACGCCGAGATCGGGAAACGCGGCCGAGATAATGGCTGTTCCGCAGCCGCCGAATACGAGCCAGAAGGTTCCGATAAACTCCGCGGCTGCTTTTCTGGTAATAGGCATGTTACAAGGATGCGGCGACGGATACGGTGACTCTTGTTTGTGAAGACACTCGGGTTACGTGTCCCCAGATTGTGTATCGGCGGGACTGGTGTGCGAATCTAACCATCACGATGAGCCCTGTTCTTCCGCGCGTTCACGTCGCGGATGGCAGACGATCGGTCGGCCGAGCCCACCAGACATAAAAAGTGGGTAGGAGAAACGTGCTCATCACCAGATCGACGGTCAATCCTCCGACGATCACGATTGCAAAAGGACGTTGCGAATCGGATCCGATGTCGTGAGAGATTGCGGCCGGCAGGAGGCCGAGGGTTGCCACCAGCATAGTCATCATGATGGGTCTCAGCCGTCGTGCAGCTCCTTCGATGGCAGCCTCTTCGATGGACAGTCCGCGCGCGCGCAACTGGTTGATGCACTCCACCATAATGACGCCAGTCTGCACCGATGCCCCGAACAACGCCAGGAAACCCACCCCGGACGACACGCTGAAATTCGTGGCCGTCAAATAAAGCGCTAGCAGGCCGCCGACGCGCGCCACGGCAACGTTTACAAGGTGCAACAGCGCCCACTTGGCGGAACCGAACGCGCCATAGATAATCAGGAAGATCAGGAACACCGTGACGGGTATGATGATCATCAGGCGGGCCTCAGAGCGCTTCTGGCTTTCATACTCCCCGGCCCACTCGTAGGTGTAGCCATTGGGCAATTTGACGGTGCTGTTCACCTTACTGATGGCTTCTTCAACGGTGCCGCCCAGGTCGCGCCCGCGCACGCTATATTTGACCGCGATGTAACGCGAATTCGATTCGCGATAGAGTGTGGAAGCGCCGTCGGCCAAGCGGATTTTGCAGAGCTGCGCGAGTGAAACGCGCTCACCGGTGGGAGCCAGCAGGCGAATTTTATCGATGGCTTCGCTCGTATCCCGATAGGAGGACAGATAGCGGACCACCAGGTCGTAGCGTTGTTCCCCTTGCAAGACGGCGCTGACGGCCTTGCCGCCGACGGCAGTCTCGATGGCATCCTGCACATCCGCAACGTTGATCTGGTAGCGGGCTGCGGCTTCGCGATTGACAGTCAGGTTCAGGTTCGGCTGGCCAGTCACGCGCAGCATGCCCAAGTCGGCAATGCCGGGGATTTCGCGCATCACGCGGACTACCTGCATCCCTTTATCCTCCAGAACGTTGAGATCGTCGCCGTAGATCTTCACCGCGAGTTCTCCCTTGACGCCAGTCTCTGCCTCCTCCATTTCGTCCGCGATCGGCTGCGTGAAGTGCCAGAGCACGCCCGGGATCTTCTCGAGTTGGCGGTTCATCGCGGCGATCAGGGCATCTTTGTCCTGGTGGAACTCGGGCCGCCATTGCTGTTTGGGCTTGAGATCGACGAAGTATTCGGTGTTGTCGAAGCCCGAAGGGTCCTTGCCGTCATCCGGCCGTCCGATTCGCGAGATCACCTGCTTAACCTCCGGGAAGGAGGCGAAGGCAATTCGCCCGCGGTTCATGATCTCAGTGCCGTCGTCTGGTCCGACGCTAGGGGCGAGCGTGCCAAACGCCCAGATGGAGCCTTCGTCGAGATGGGGAAGAAATTCGGAGCCAATGGCGCCGCTGGTAACCAGCCAGGCACTGCACGCCAGCGCGGACGCCGCCACGCCGGCCATCACCCAGCGGTGACGGACGGTCCAGGTCAGGGCGTGTCGGTACATCGCCGTAATCCAGCGCAGCGGCGGGTTCACCTTGTCCCGCGTGCCACGGGGAAACAGCAGGCTGGACAGCACGGGCACGACGACAATCGAAAACAGGAGCGCGCCCATCAGCGCGAAGACAACGGTCCAGGCCATGGGCCGGAAAATACGGCCCTCCACTTTTTGCAGGCCGAAGATGGGCAGGTACGCGGTGATGATGATCGTGATGGCGTAAAACACAGGGCGCTGCACTTCATGGGCGGCCAGGCGGATGCGGTCGCCCACCGAGCCACCTTCGTCTCCGGCACGGCCCAAGTGGCGCAGGATATTCTCCATCATCACCACCGCGCCATCTACCACCATGCCGAAATCCAGAGCGCCCAGGGAAAGCAGGTTGGCGGGGATGCGGCGCAGATCGAGGAAGATAGAGGCGAATAGCAGGGCGAACGGAATCGTGAGCGCAACAATCAGGGCGCTGCGGGCATTTCCAAGAAAAAGGAACAGCACGATGGCCACGAGAATAAAGCCTTCGCCGAGGTTCCTCAGCACGGTATGCGTGGTGTAGTGAATCAGGTTGCCGCGGTCGAGAAAGGGAACGACCTTTACGCCCGGAGGCAGAATCCGCTCATTGAGCTCCGCGACTTTCCTGTGCACGCCTTCGAGCGCGGTCTCGGCATTTGCGCCTTTGCGCAAATAGACGCTACCCATAACAACGTCGTCGTTGTCGATAATCTTGCCGTCGGCGCGATGGATGGCGTTGCCCACGCGCCCCAGGCGGACCTTCGTCCCCTGCTCAACGATGGCGATATCGCTGATGCGCAGCGGCGTTCCATTTTGGACTTTGATGACCGTCCGCCGGATGTCTTCGACGTTCTGCACGAGGCCGAGCACGCGCACGTTGACTTGCTGCAGGCCGAGTTGCAGGAAGCTGCCGCCAGCGTTTGCGTTGTTGCTTCCCAGCTGACCCTCCACGGCGCTCAGGCCAAGGCCGTAGGAAACAAGCTTGTCGGGGTCGATCCGTACCTGGTATTCGCGCGTGGTGCCGCCCAGGCCGTCGGCGTCGACCACGTTGGGTGCTGAGAGCAGGTGCTTGTGGATCACCCAATCGTCGAGCATCTTCATCTCCATCAGGTCGTAGCGCGGATTGGTACTTTCAATCGTGTAGAAGTAGATCTCGCCGACCGGGCTGAAGTCGGCGCCCATTTCCGGCTCGATACCTGCCGGTAAAGCGGCCAGCGCGAGCCGCTCCGCGGTCTTTTGGCGGTTCCAGTCGTTGTCCGACGTTTCATCGAAGGTCAGGATCACGTTGGAAAGCCCGAACATCGAGATGGAGCGCAAGTGTTCGAGGTGCGGAAGTCCGTTGACGACAATCTCGAGAGGGACGGTGACCTGCTGCTCGACCTCCTCGGCTGCGTGTCCAGGCCACTGCGCCACGATCTCGACATAGTTATCAGCCACGTCGGGATAGGCTTCGACCGGCAGCGTGTGGAAGGACATGACGCCGCAGCCCGCGACCAGCAGCGCGGCCGCCAGCACCAGCAACCGGTTGTTCAGCGCGAAATCGACGACCTTCCGGATCATGCGCTAATAGTCTTCTGTGTTCTGTAAATTGAGTGCGTCTTTGACCACCCGCTCGCCTGGGCGGATACCCGACAGGATTTCCTGGCTGCCGGACGCAACCATGCTCCCGCTCTGTACTTCGATGCGGCGGAACTGATGGTCGCCTTGCGGCACGAAAACCCAATCGCGATCATGCAGGTGCAGAATGGCGGAGGCTGGGAGCAACGCGCGCGTCTGGCCATTCTGCCCGTGGAACGTCGCGTGCACAAACATTCCGAGGCGCATCAGGCCGGGATTTTCCACTTCGATGCGCACCTTAGCCGTCCGAATATTCGGATCGAGAATCGGCCCGATGTTGCCGAGACGACCCTTGAACAGCTTATCGGGGTAGGCGTTCAAACGGATGTCGGCGGACTGGCCTACGTGAACGAACGACAGGTCATTCTCGTAGACATCGCAGAGAATCCAGACGTGGGACAGGTCGGAGATGGTGAATGCGTTCGGCGAGGACAGGCCCTGGGTGCCGGCCGCGGCAGTCACCTGTTGGTCCGTGATCACGCCCGAGACCGGCGCCCTGATATCGACAATAGGAGTGGGATGATCCTTGTCCGCGCCGAGCACCTTCAGGTGCTGAATGGCGTTATCCACGGCGATATCAGTCTTCTCCTCCTCCTGTTGAGCGACCTCGAGATCTTTTTGCGCAATCGCGCCCTTTTCAAACAGCACCTTGGAGCGCGCGAGCTGTGCATCGGCCACCTTCTCATCGGCGACCGCCGACTGGTAATCCGCAAAGGCCTCCGCAATGTCGGCGCTTTGGACCCGCATCAGAAGCTGGCCTTTGGTGACCACATCACCCAATCGCGCGTGGATTTCCAGAATGCGGCCGGACGCAATCGAGATTACCGGCACGTTCCGCGAAACGTCGGCGCTGATCACACCGGTGACATTCAACTGGGAGGACGAGTTGTATCGGCCCGCGGTCACCAGGTCGAAGCGCTCCGGATGATCCACCGTTACGAGGTTCGCGCCCCCTTTGTGGACGACCTGGATCGGCGGCGGGTCGGCGTCGTTCGTGTCGGCTTTGATGTTGCGGTTGCAGCTTGCAAGCAAGATGCTCAAGAGTGCAGCAATCCCGCCTTCGACAATAATGACGGGGCTCATTGGATGACCTCAGTTCCCACCGCGAGATTCATCTGGGCCGCAGCAGTCAAAAATGCCCCGACCAGATTCACGTAGCTGAGCTGGACGTTTCGAAAATCCTGCTGTGACTGCAGGAAATCGAGCAGTGATGCTCCGCCATGCTGATAGGAGAACGAAATCGTCTCCCGCACTCGAACCGCCTGTTGGAGGTAGTGGGCCTTGTACTGCCGCAGCAGCGTCAAGTTCATCTCGATGGCAATAAATGCCGAGTCGACATCACTTACAATCTGCGCCTTCGTGGCATCCACCTGCCGCTCGTTGCGGCCGATAGCTAGAAGCGTCCGCTCTTTCTCGCCCTGGTTCCGGTCGAAGATGCGCAGCGGGATGGTGACGCTTAGGCCCATGAAGGTTGGGATATCCGGGGCCTCACTTCCCAGGTTCCACCCGATCGTCGGATCCGTGGAGCCATTAGCCTTGGCGAGTTGGTAGTCGGTCCGCGCTTTGGCGACGCCTTGCACTGCGGCCCGCAGGTCCGGCCGACTATCGAGTGCCGCCTTGCGGAATTCATCGAGCGTCATGGCCAGTTCCTGGAAATCGAATCGCCCGATCACATCCAGCTTGTCGATAGGCGTATAGTCGTTGAGCAGTGCGCGAAACTGAATCTTGGCCGTGTGGAGATTGACCAAAGCAGTTTGCACATCGGTTTCGAACTGAACGCGCTGCAGCTCGAGGCGATCGAGATCGACCTTCGCGATGTCTCCCACTTTCAACCGGTCGCGGCTGACATCGAGCACGCGATCGTAATAAGCAAGGCTCTCACGCGCCACGGCGAGCGCGGCCTTCTGCTGCAACACCTGCACGAAGGCGGCGCGCAGGTCGAAGAGCAGGGTCCGCTGCTGGTCGTCCAATTGGGAGGTGGCGACGGCAGTAGCGCCCTGCGCGCTCTCCAAACGCAGATCGCGCTTGTGCCGTCGCTCCACCAGGTAGCTTAACGAAGCTGAAGGCAGGTAGAACTGAAACGGACGATAGGGGCTCCCTGTAAAAGGAGTGATCTGGTCAACAGCTGCGGTGAAATCCGGATTGGGTCGCAGGTGGGCAGTGATCTCATCCGCTCGGGCCTCCTGGATCCCAATCCGGGCGGCGCGCAAAGTTGGATTGGTCGCTTCCAATTCGCGCTTTGCCTCTTCCCACGTCAGTGTCTTCTGCGCCCATGCGCCGCCGGCCAGCCATACTAAAAGCGAATAGCCGATGCAAAGACGCGCGCACCCGCGTCCGATTAGAGGCCTTTCGAGCGGATGTCTCATACTCGTGAGCAATGTCTCAGAAGCGCTGGATCACGTCAGAAAATAGCATCCTCAAACTGAAACGCACTCAAAACCAGGCAACGATGGATACCGGGTGCATCAATCTCGCTTCTCTCCCGGGAAGCTGGTGGTTGAAATCGTACCTACAGAACGCGGATGCATCGAACGGCGGCGGTGTTGTAGAACGTTCTGTCTCAGGCGGCTGGGGGGTCGTGTTCTCCGGAACAGTTATTCTCCGCACTGACTCTTACGAATAGCGGAACGGCTTGATTCGGTCTGGATTTGCAGTGTGGCGGCGGCGGAATCAATGCATTCGAGATCTGCTGGTGGATGCCGGCGGAGAACCGTTCGCTACTGCAGTTTGCGAGCGGGATGGCTATCGCCATTGGCTGACAGCAATAAAAACTCCGTCCAATGGCGATGCGGGGGAGGGGGGCTGAGGCGCAAAAAATGGCGGATATTGCGCGTTGGCGCGGACAGGGCTCGCAGATTGCAGGACGCCATCACAGGAACGCGCGGATCGTTGACCCTCGAAACAGAGTCGGGGTGGGGGAGGGGTCATCAAACTTACTAAGGTCGGCCGTATGCCTAACGTTGCGAGACTCATAGTGGTACCTCGTAGCAGGACAAACTTATTAGAGTTCGATTGTAACCGGCAAAGACGGAACGTCGTGGAGATGCCATGCCGCATAGATCGTGGCGACTTAGTCGTACCGACGGATCTTCACAGGCAGTTTGTAGTCGAGCCGGGGACGCAAATCAAGTTGGACGAAAACGATCCGGACTTCCATGCTTGTTACGAATCGGGGGAGGCGGCCAGGGAGACTATCCGATACCTGGTGGAGCGACTCGATCGGCTCCAGTGTGTCATGCACGCGGAGAAGAAGCACTCGTTATTGCTTGTGCTTCAGGGTCTGGACGCATCCGGGAAAGATGGCGTGGTGCGGCACCTGCTCGGCGCAATGCACCCGATGGGTTGCCGCCTGGCAGGGTTCAAGCAGCCGAAACCAGAAGAACTCGATCATGACTTTCTATGGCGGGTGCATCCGCATCTGCCGGGCAAAGGTGAGATCGCGATTTTCAACCGGTCGCACTACGAAGATGTGCTGATAGTCCGGGTGCACGGCGCTTTACGGGCTGAGGAGTGGCAGCGGCGTTACGAGCTGATTAATGATTTCGAGAAATTGATAGCGCTAGAGAACAATACAACTGTTCTCAAGTTCTTTTTGCACATTTCGAAAAAGGAGCAGCTCGCGCGATTCAGACAGCGGTTGGACGATCCGGCGCGGCAATGGAAGATCAGCGAAGCCGATTATCACGAGCGCACTTATTGGCCGGATTACATGAAGGCGTTCGAGGATATGCTGTGCCGGACCAGTACAGAACGCGCGCCGTGGTTCGTGATTCCGTCCAACGAGAAGTGGTTTCGTGACCTGGCAATCTCGCACATCGTGGTACGGACCCTGGAAAAGCTACACATGCAGTGCCCGGAACCGACGGTGGATATCGCCGCAATCCGGCGGCGATATCACGATGCCGAAATGGAAGAAGGGGACTGCTGACGAGCGGCGGTCCATGTCCGGGCGCGACTACGGCCGCGGAGCCAACGGGCCATTTCGAAGCAATCGGACGCCGCTGTTAAGAGAAACGGCAGGGGGTCATCCCAGGCGAAGCAGGCGGTCTCTTCGATGCCGCGCAACGATCGCAGCCAGTCTTTGGGGCGCAGCGATCCGCTTGCGATCAAGCGCAGGGAAGATACGAGATCGAAGTCATCGACAATCCACTTCCGCCCTTCGATGCATCGGGCAGGAGGGACGGGTTGGCCGGTGAGATCGAGATAGAGGGCGCGGGCTACATCGGCGCCGTCGGCGGAAGCGAACAGCCGGAAGGTGCAGCCGATACGGGGATTGACATCAAGAACTTTATATTTTCCGTCGCGCCGGTCATAGCGGTATCCGATGTCGAGGATGCCGCGGTAACCGAGGACTTTCATAAATCTGGCAGTGGTGAATTCGACAGTCAGGTTACGCAGGCAGACGCCCAGACTGGTTATACCCGTGTTGACGGGAAAGCGCCGGATCTTCTTGCCGACGATGCCGAACCGGCATTCGGAACGGCCGTCGAAATAGCCATCGAACATCCAGTCTTCACCGGGAATATATTCTTGGATTAGAAAACAGGGATTGGCCGGGTCCCCAGCTTTGCGGTAGAGGGCGAGTAGGTCGTCGCGCGTTTGGACGATCAACTTACTGGCGCCGGCAAAGCGGCGAAAGCGCTCGGTGTCGGTGGCCTTGGCTATTACGGGGAGGTCCGCCGTTTGCAGGAATTGCTCGATATCTTCTTTGGACCGCGGGAGTACGGCACGAGGTGTGGGAACGCCACACTGGCGGGCGAGTTCCTGCATGCGGCTCTTGTCACAGAGCAGACGGACGAGCTCGGGGCTGGGGCACGAAAATCGGTAAGCGGGCTCAAGTTCGGCGGTGTGCTCGGCGACCCAGATGGCAGTCTGATCGGTGGTGGGGATGAGAACGGGATTACCACCGATCCGGCGGCCGATTTCCAGGAGGCGTGAGACCGAAGATTCTGGAGGGGCCGACGCAGTATCGAGCATGAAGCGGCCGCTGCAATAGCGCGACGCGAAAGCGGTCTCCCAACGCTGTGCGTCGATGGTGTAGACGGGGACGCCGAGACGGCCGAGGCTGCGCACGATTCCCAGCCCGCCATGATGCCCGGATCGAAGGAGTACGGCTGGAGTGTCGAAGTTCATGACACTGCGCAGGACGGAAGCGCTCGTCGAGAGGACAACGGCTCACCGCAAAGCTGGAGAACTTCTCCCTTACGTACGGCGAAAATCCCGGGGAGGTCGTCGATGTGGGAAAAGATGAATTCCAGATCGTGAATGCGACCGGTGCGCTTGAGAAATGCGACGCTGCGGCTCGTCAGACAGGCCTGGGGCGGTTGGCCCCGCCAGCGCGCAACGATGGTTCCTGTTCGGGCATTCAGGGGAAGGTAACCGTGTTTCAGAAGTCCTTCGACAACCCAGGCGCAGCAGGCTTGGTCTTCCTCGCGGAACTGTCCCTTGCTTCCGGCGCCGATCACGGCGACGCGTGGGTGATGGAGAACTAAGTAGTCGGCGAGACGTGAGTAACTTCGAAAACAACTGAGATAGACGGCATCGGAAGACGCAGCGCGATGAATCAACTTTGTGCCGGAAGAAGAGACGAGTACCAGAGAACGATGAGTATCGGCGCGGCCGGCGACCTGCGCGGGGCTGTTATCCAACTCGAAGCCGGGGGGAATTTCTCCACCGGATTCGCCCGCCAGGATTGGGTCCGCGAGCCGTTGCGCGAGATCGGCAGCAGCGTCCATATCAGGGACGGGAAAGCATCGCCAGCCACGCGCAGCGGCGGTCATGGCAGTGGTGGTGGCGCGAATCACATCCACAGCCACGACCGCCCAACCGGGACCGTAGCGAGCGGCACTTTCAGGTGTGTAATCGATTACGACGGCTTTCTGCATGGTGCGCCTTTCTGTTGAGATGCTGATGTGCCGCGATTAGACGCGACTCTTTCTATTTGAATGCGTGCTCCACAGACGCGCGGGGTCTGAGGTTCTCGTGTGCGAAGGCGTCGGAGTGAAGGCCGCGGCGATAGATTTCGACGCGGAGTAGCTCTTCCAGTCGCACGTTGCACAGTCGTACACGGGGGCCAAAGTGGTTGAGCAGGGCGAACTGGCTGGGTTTGTTCGGCGCCTCAAAAGTCAGTAAGTCGAGGCCGAATTCGTGTGCGAACCGGTCGGCCAGCCCGGGGTTAAACTCACCGGCATCGTCGAAGAGGCCAACGCCTTTCGCGCTTTCGCGCGCTTCGACAACTAACTCGCGGGCACCGGCGTCCAGCCAGCGGTGACCTTGATCGATGAGTTGGGCCGTGGTGTCTGATGTGAACGCTCCGCCATGTTTCTTGCCGAGTTCGAACTGCACATCGAGGCCGCGCTGCGCGGCTACACGGACGATGACTTTGGCGGGCACTGGCATATCCGTGAAGCCCTCACCGGCTTCGATCCGTGTGAAGCCGATGGAGGCGCAGAGATCGAGATACGGGAGCAATTGGTCCTGGGCTACGGCGATTTCGAACGGGCCGCCGCCGGTGACCGTGGTGACGCCGTGCTTTCGAGCGCCAACCACTTTCTGACGCGTGGCCTCCTCTTTTGCGACCATCCAACAGGCCATGGAGACTTTAAGGATCGCAATGAGGTGGGAACTTTGGGCCAGATGGCTTTCGAGGGTGACCGGATCGTAACCGGGATCGAAAGGGCTCGTAAGTGGCGGCAGGTCGGGTACGCCGATCATCTGGAGGTAGTGTGCGGTGTGGAGGTCAGTCATAAATAAGTTCCGTTAAGTGCGCGCCGCTTTGACGCGGGGGCAACGGCTGGAGTCGTGCGGATGGGGATCACTGAAGCGCTTCGCTTCGATAGATGTTCCATGCGAGTGGCAATTTCTGTCATGGTGAGGACTTCGACGTCGCCGCTACCGCGGGCTGAAATGAGGAGGCTAAGCATTTCTTCGAAAATGGAGAAGCCTTCGGGAGCCTCGGTGAGATTTTCGGGGTGGAGGCAGAAGTGAAAGATGCCGCGATGACGGATGGCGGCGTCGATGCCACGGCGGAACCGCTCCACGCGCGATTGCAGTCCGGTGATTCTCGTTCTGGATGGATGGATGGAATAGAGAAAGAGGGACGATGGGATGTTCCAGAGACCGGGAAGCGTTTCGCGGGGCCAGACAACTTGCGGAGTGGAACGAGCCAACTCATCGAGCAGGCGCGCGGCTTTGCCAACCACGTTCGACCCGAGTCGGAAGGAGGGCGCGACGGTGCGTCCACGGAAACTGAGGATGCCCTGTGGTGCCAACAGCTCGTAATAAGCTTCCTGCTCACGGCCGAAGGAAAATGACAACGGAGCAATACAAAATTCCTTCAGCGCCCTGAGACCTTGGGTCAACTCCCATTCGACGACCTCCTGATTGGCCAGCGGATGCGTCCAGATGAAGTGCGTCAGGCCTCCGTGGAGTCCAATCTCCTGGCGCGGCCGGATGGTGTGGAGGATGTCAACGAAGGAATGGCGGTACCAGAGCGGCGCGGTGGCTTCGTCACCGTCGGGTATTCGGGCGGTCCATTTGTAAGGAAGGCCGGCCATACGCCAATCGCGTGCGCCGTGGCTGCCATCGAGCGCCATGCCTCCAACTACGAACCAAGTGGCGCTAAGCCCGGCTTGGGCGAGACAGGCGAGCAGCCTGGTGTGCGCCTCAAGGGCTTTGGGATGGCGGCCATGGAACTGTGCTTCGTTGAACAGATCCACGTAGCCCCAGATCTGTTCGACATCGAAAGACAGCATAACGACACCCCGTCGGAAATGCCGGCGGACCTCGTCGAATGGAAGCGACATGCTCACCTCGTTAGCTTCTGGTGCGTTTGCGGCAGGCAAATAGGCTGGAACGAAACACGTGTGCGACGGCATCAATGTCGCGTTGGCTGAGACCGGCGTAATTGGGCAGTGTGATGAGGCGGTCAGCAATCGATTCTGCCATTGGACAACCGCCCGTATAGCCAAAGCGACGCGCCTCTTTTATTGCGTGGCTGTAGATCATGGAGGTGTCGACGAAGGCGGACCACATATCGGTCATTACGGCAGCGCGTTCAAGGCGGTCGCGCAGGAGCACGGGAAATAAGTGATAGTTGTACTGGGCACCGGGGCGCTCATAAGGAAAGACCAGATCCTCGGCGGGGCCGAGGCGGATGAGGAGCTGCAGGCTATTTGCCCTTTGCCGCTCAACTCTCCGCTGTAGACGCGAGGCCTGGCGGCACGCAACCGCCGCCCACGAGCCGTGGACTGCCTCCTTGTCGAGCCGAGGCTCGAGGAGCGCCCAGCTTTCGCACCACCGACGCATAGGCCTGGCGCAGGCTCCGTAGAAGAGCCGATGGAATACGGTCGCCTTGGCCGCCTGAAGCGCCAGATTGTGCAATTCGCGGAGGCGCGAGGGCGGGGCAAGCCGGCGAATATCATCGGCCATGGCCCGGGCGACGGTCTGGTCGTTGGCTAATGCGAGTCCGCCACCGCCGGCCGGCCAGTACTTGGTGGATGCGAAGCTGAAGAAGGCGGCCATGCCGAACGTACCGGCCAGCCGGCCATGAAGTAAGCTGAACGGCGCATGAGCGGCATCTTCGATGACGGGTGCACGACGAGCGGCGGTCGTGATGGCCGGCATGTCGGCAAGCTGGCCGAACAGATGCACCGCGACGACCACGGAGAACTCGCTGCGGTGATCTTCGAGGGACTGAGGGTCGATTGTGAGATAGCGGGGGTCGACATCGATAAATACGGGGCGGTGGCCGGCGGCGACGATGGCGCGGACGAGCGACGGATCGGTAAACAAGGGGAGCGCGACGCCGGAAGCGGGCTTGAGACGCAGCGCGCCAAGGAGTAGCCGAAGGGCTTGTCTGCCGCTGGAGGTCCAGAATTTTGGAGTGCCGTCAAAAAGGGGAAAATCGGCGGCCGCCGGACCTCCGAAAATCATTGCACGAAAAGCCGCTGCGAAATCAACGGGCGTGTACGGCAAGGCAAATCGTGGAATGGAGTAAAGGCGGGAGATTGGCATGGTTCACGCGCGCGCGGAAAGGCGAGCTCCTTCCAGAACCGTCTCGACTGTTTCGAGACGTTGATCCTGCGGACGCAAGTGCCGCGCCAGACGCAGGGCCGAGCGGACAACCGGACGATACATGGCGGATCGAAGCACCGGGTGCAGTTGGATAGCCGAACGGTGCTCGATGAACTGATAGCCAAAGCGTAGCTTGTACTCGTGAAGGCCATCGGCAGAAAACAACGGTTGGTAGCCGTAGCAGATAGCTTCGAGAGATGGGTCGGCGGCGGCCTTGGCAGTCACCGAATAAGTTAGTAAGTGATTTGGAAAGTCTGGCAAGTTATCGGGGCTCGACATCTGGTGAAGTATGTGAAGCCATCGCTGTTCCCGGCAGGTGATCATATAGGCGGCGAGCCGGGGGCCGGAGAAGATAGCAGGAACGGCGATGCCGGCACACGCGAAGGCGGCTTCGACGAATGTCTCCCAGCGGCGGCGGTCGCCGAATTCGGAGTCGTAGCGGCCCTGGCGGGCCATGGTACCGAGGTTGAGAGAGCGGCCCTGATCCAGGAGCTCGGTTTTCGACGCCGGACGAAATTGGAAACACTTGAGAGCGTGACGGACACGCGGCCGGTGCTTGACGTGAAGGGTCGCGATGTCGTAAGGGCCGGGACGGAGAAGATAGAGGCCGCTGGAAAGCCCGGTCCAACGCTGCGATGGGAAGCGCGCCCCGCAAGCGGCGGCTTCACGGATGAGGTGAACTAACTCGCCGGGCTCCGGATCGAGCATCTTCTGATAGGGCAGACTCATGAGGAAGCGGCCCGGCACGGTGTACCAGGACGCGCCGCACGCCTCGACGATACGGCGGCCGCGGAGTTCGAGGAAATGCGCGAGGGTGCTTTCGGCACGCGGCGTGACGGACGGATCGGCCTGTGTAAGATTCTCCCGGAGTAGAGCACCACGTGGCATAAGCAGTAATGTAAGTCAGGACACGGAGCGCAGGTCGTCAGGACGGCTGTCGATCAGGGCTTCGAGCGGCTGCACAGCAGGCGGCTTGTATTCAGGTACCAGGCGTTGAATGTGGGCGATGATTTCGAGTTCACGGCGGCCCGCGATGAGGGGAGTCAGTTCGGCGATCCACCGCTCGATGCTTTCCCAGGCGAGGGGGCGCTCACGAATCACGTTCAGTTTCTCGGTTGCGGTAATGATCAGGCCCTCGCCGCTGCCCCTTAGCTCTTCGAGGAGTTTCTCGCCCGGCCGAAGTCCGGTGAACTCGATATCGATCTCTTCGTACGGGACCTTTCCGGCAAGCCGAATCATATTTTCGGCCAGATCAACGATCCGGACGGGCTCACCCATATCGAGTACGAAGATCTCGGATCCGTCGCTCTTGCTGGATGCCTGCAAGACAAGCGAAACGGCCTCGCCGATGGTCATGAAGTAGCGGCGGACTTCGGGATGTGTAACTCTGATGGGCCCTCCGGCAGCGATCTGCGCTTGGAATATGGGAACCACACTGCCGTTGCTGCCGAGGACGTTTCCAAATCGAACGGACACGCATTTGGTTTGGCCGTTGCCGGAACGGCGCGCGGAGACGATGCGCTCGCAGACGCGCTTGGTTGCGCCCATTACACACACGGGGTTGACCGCTTTGTCGGACGAGATCATCAGAAGCCGGGGAATATTGTAGGAGCGAGCCGTGCGGACCAGGTTCCAGGTGCCCAGAATATTGTTGCGGACAGCCTCGACAATGTGCGACTCCATCATGGGCACATGCTTATAAGCGGCGGCGTGGAATATGGAGTCGATGCCATGCCGCCGAAGGATGTCGGAGACGCGGTCGATATCGCGGATGCTGCCCAGGGCGGTGACGAGTTCCAACTGCGGGTAACGCTCGCGCAGCTCGTTCTCGATACGGAAGAGATCGCTTTCCGCCTGATCGAAGGCGACCAGACAGGCAGGGTTGAAACGCGCCAACTGTCGGCACAACTCGGAGCCGATGGACCCGGCTGCGCCGGTTACGAGCACGGAGCGGCCGGCGATGTTCTTTTGTATGTGAGCTTCATCGAGCCGCACCTGCTGGCGGCCGAGGAGGTCCTGCACAGATGGGCTGCGCACCTGCGAGCACAAGATCTTTCCACTCAGAAGTTCGTCAATGCCAGGGACGGTCTTGCATGGGACGCCCGCCGCGCGGCAGTTAGCCAGCGCCTCGCGCATTTGCGATCCGGTGGCCGAAGGCATCGCCAGAACAATTTCACTGACGGTGTGGCTGCGGCGGTTCAGATGCCGCACGACCGAACACGCCTGCCTTCCTGTTCCAAGGACGGGCACACCCAAAATGCGCGCGTGGAGTTTTAAGGGATCGTCATCGAGGAAACCTCTGACCTCGTGATCGCGACAACGGTCGGAGCGAATTTCACGGACTAGCTCGGCGCCCGCGGCGCCTGCACCGTAAATCAGGATGCCGGCGCGGTGACGCGTGGAGCGCTCACGGAAGGTCTCTTCGAAGATGCGAACTGAGAAGCGAAGGAGCGTCGTCGCTAGGAAGCACAGAAGCGCATCGATGAGAAAAACCGAGCGCGGCATTGGTGGACCAATCCAGAGCATCGAAACGGCGATAAACAGTATGGAACCAGCGAGATTGCCGAGAAAGACAAGGTACAAGTCAGGAATACCGACGAAACGGCGCAGTCCCCGATAGAAGCCGAGTAAGTCAAAGACCGGCAGCTTGACCATTATGGCGATGAGCAAGACCTGCTTGAGGATAGGGATGACAGCGACCGGTAGAGTGAAATCGAACCGAAGGAGAAAGGCGGTAGAGAGCGATAATGCGACGGCAGCGACGTGGCATAGACGCTCCATCCAAATATCGAGATGTCGATGCGAGGGCATGGAATTCCCCCTGGAGTCACGCGAATATCAGGCTACTAATCTCATGCGTCGTGATGCTTTTACAATTTCCTTAACGGTAGTTGCCACGTAATGTACCTGCTCCTCCGTCATTGCAGGGTAGAGCGGGAGGGAAACAATGCGAGGGTAGAGTCCGAGTGCGCGGGGGCAGGAATAATTCACGAGAGGCAACTGCGCAAAGAAACGAAAGTAGTGAATGGGAATGAAGTGGACGCTGGCGCAGATCCCTTGTTTTCGTAACTCGCGGATGAATTCGGCGCGATCGATGGTAAGCTGCTGGAGATTGAGCCGCAAAATGTATAGGTGCCAGGCGTGGCGGCAGCGCGGATTATCGGGTGGGATCTCGAGTTCGTCCATGCCGGCAAAAGCCTCGTTATAAATGCCTGCGTACGAGGTGCGCCGTTCGATGAAGTGATCCAGCTTACTAAGTTGGTGAATGCCGACGGCAGCCTGGATGTCGCTCATGTTGTATTTGAATCCGTGGGCGAACACGTCGTAGTGCCAGCCTCCCTGGTCGGTATAACGATCCCAGGCGTCGTGGCTGACTCCATGCAGCGCGAGCATGCGAATGGTTTCAGCCACCGACTCGTCGGGCGTGGCGACCATACCCCCTTCACCGGTGGTCAGATTTTTGGTGGCGTAGAAGCTGAACACGACTGCGTCGCTCGCTCCCGTGGCGCCGATCGCCCGGCGCCGATACCGTGCGCCCGCGGCATGGGCGGCATCTTCGATCACCTGGATGCCGTGCTCCCGGGCGAGGGCCCAGATGGCGTCCATATCACAAGGCAAGCCGCCGAGATGCACGGGGATCACGGCGCGAGTATGGCGATTGATACGACGGTCGATCTGCTCGGGGTCGATGTTGCCGTCGGCTCCGATATCGGCGAGGACGGGCGTAGCGCCGACGTGAAGGATGGCCTGCACCGTGGCACAGAATGTCATGGGGGTAGTGATGACTTCGTCGCCCGGTCCAATGCCCAGAGCGGCCAGCGCCAGATGCAGTCCAGCAGTGGCAGAATTGACGGCGACCGCGTGGGGCGCGCCGACATACCGTCCGAAATCGCTTTCGAAGCGTGCCGTGCGAGGGCCGGTGGTCAGCCATCCCGAACGGAGAGTCGCGATAACTTCGGCTATCTCTTCTTCGCCGATCGACGGGCGGTGGAAGGGGACGAGAGGCTCGGTCATTTCATGACCCCCGCGCCGACAGTGCGCTCGATGCGATCGGAGTCGAATGCCTTCGGGAAGAAGCTATAAGCGACGGTGAGGACGAGGAGTTTAAGATCCCGGCCAAACGACCGATACTGCAGATATCCCAGATTCAGAACCAGCTTGGCCGGAAGGACGGTCTCGCGGTAGAAGGCGATGGGATCGGTGGTTGCACCGAGCATCCTTTCTTCATCCCGGAACAGGAGGGTTGCGAGATCGGTGACGCCGGGCCGAACCTGGAGTACGGCCTGCCAGATGGGAGCTCCCATGGACACGAACTCGGGGATTTCCGGCCGTGGGCCGATGAGGCTCATGTCGCCTTTCAGGACGTTGAGAAGCTGGGGAAGTTCATCAAGCTTGAGCTTGCGGAGCACGGCGCCGACCGGTGTAACGCGGTTATCCCCGGTGGCCGTGATGAGGGCGCCTCGGCCGTGTGGACGCATGGTGCGAAATTTCCAGATGCGGAAAAGCTTGCCTTTCCTGCCGACCCTCGTCTGGCTGTAGAGGATGGGAGGGCCGTCGGCGATGAGTATCAGCGCCGACAATGCAAATAGGAGCGGCATAAAGAGCAGCAGGGCGAGGGCCGACACGGAGATATCCACGACTCGGTTACTCACGGCAGCGCCTCCTGGTTGTCGATGACGTATTCGTTCATCCAGCGGCCTTCGCACTGCAGAAATCGGCGGGTCTGTCGAAATCCGGCACTTCGGTAGAACTCGTTGGCGGCATCGTTGTTCTCCGCGTCCGTGGTCAGGTAGACGCGGCAAGCATCCATGGACTGCGCGTGCTCAAGAAAAGCGGCGATGAGCGCTTTGCCAAAGCCATTTTTGCTGTGTGCAGGGGCGACCGCGATCGAAGAGAGTTCGCAAGATCGGGGCGGCCATTCGGAAGGCGGCGCCTGAATACGACGCACTCCGTTGAGGACTTTGGTGACGAGAGACGGATGGCCGACCAAGGCGGAGAGCACAGGCTTCGCAAAGGTCAGACGAGTGCGCCACATCAGGCGATAGAAGTTCGCGGGATCGACGAAGCCGCACGCAAACCCCTCTATGCCAGTCGGATGGTCGCTCACTAATATGATTCCCGCTGGATAGTTGAGTACCAGCCTGTAGTATCTGAGCAGGAAGTCCGCGCCGAGGCGTGTGAGGAAGAAGTTGCGAAAGGATTGACGATGGATTTCCACAATGGCGGGAAGGTCCTCGGCCGTGGCGCGGCGGATGTTAGAGGCGCAGGCGCTGGCCTGCGAGGAATGCGACTCGGCGACCCCCAGTATGTCCAGGTAGACCTGCCTGTATGATTGGAGCATTTCACCTTCGGTGTAGTGGTTGCTGTAGACTGCACGCGCATTCGCACCAAGGCGGCTCATTCGCACAGGGTCTGCTGCCAGGCGCGTAATGCTTTCGCAGAGGCTTTGGGTATCGGCAGGAGGCACGAGGCATGCCATTTCGCCACGGGAGGCGACTTCGCGCTGGCTCCCGATGCTGGTGGCAACGATCGGCTTGCCGGCGGCCATAGCCTCCAATAGCGAAATGGAAAGTCCTTCGCGGATGCTCGGTAAGACAACCATATCGGATGCAGCGAGCAGGTCGCCGATATCATCACGGAAACCGAGAAAGCTAATCCGATCATTGATGCCGAGCGAGGCTGCGAGTTGTTCGAGTGTTTCGCGCGCGGGGCCATCGCCGGCAATGGCGACGCGTATGCGTCGGCCGGCAGCCGGGAACATAGCCGCAGCTTGGATGAGATATTCGAGGCCCTTGTCTGCGGCGAGCCGGGATACGCTCAGGATGAGGAGATCGCCCGACTCCGCTCCGAGGCTATAGCGAATCTGAGCGGGATCGCCAGAAGGGTTACGGCGGGGCTCGGCGATACCATTCGCAATAGCGATGATGCGGTCTGGATCGCAAATGCCGAGACGGATGGCCCAGTCGCGGTGAAACTCGCTGACGGAAATGATGCGACCGCACCACTGCGCAGCAAGGCGCTCCAGGCCCGAATAGAAGAGACGTACCGATGCAGGGCTGCCTTCGTGAAAGGCGAAGCCGTGCATGGTATGAACGATGGACGGAACACCCGCGAGGCGGGCCGCAAGTCGTCCGATAAAGCCGCCTTTGGAAGTGTGGGTGTGGACGATGTCATAACGTTCGCGGCGTAGATAATCGACGAGGCGGGAGACACCCCGGACGTCCCAGAGCGGTCGTATCTGGCGGTGGATCACGTCGAGGTCTACGACGCCGAAACCATCCTGCTTGACGGCGTGCTGGAACGTGGGGTCGGTGGTGAGGACATCGACCTGCCAGCCTTGGGCGCGAGCGACGCGAGCCAAGCCCAGGATCACGATGCCTGCCCCGCCGTAGCGAGACTCGCCGACAACGTGCAGGAGCCGGATGGGTCCGGGATGGTGTAAGCTCAGCATGAAAATTGGCCAGCCGGGCGAACCTTGAGTAGCAAGCCGAGGATGGTGGCGCCGAGCGCGAGGTGGACGATCGACGCCAGCATCATTGCTTGCGCGGCGCCCGTTAGTCCGGCGGACGGCACCCAATGCGCGCAGGCAAACGCGTTGGTCCCGACAATGAGGGCATAGAGCGGCACCTGAATCCGAAAACGTCGTGCGGCGGTCATGGCGCTCGTGAACATAGATGCCACGCAGTAAATCGCCGTAGCGAAGATCAATAGAACGAAGACGCGATAATGAGCAGCATACTCGCGGCCGTAAATGAGGCCGAGGAGCCGCTCGCCGAAACCGCGGGCGGCGATCACGCCCACTGATCCGAGTGCGACGCCAATCGCCAGGAGTCTGCCTAACAGAGCGCGATATTTCTGCACACTCCCGGCAGAATAAAGCCGGGAGAGGCGCGGGATGGCGGAATGGCCAAGGGAGTCGCTGACCAGAACCATGGCCGTAGTCGTGTAAGCCAATGCGGAATAGATGCCTAGCTCGCGCTCACCCAAGTGGGTGTGAATGAAATAGCGGGGCATATTCAGATTAAGTGCGGCCATGGTGGTGGCCAGCCCTAGCGGCAGCGCAGTGCAGAGCAGTTGAAAGCGGCCGTTCTTGAGAGATACCTCGCGGCGGGCATGGAGACGGCGACCGCGCCGGGCATCGAACATGATTAGCGCCGCCAGCCAGACCACGGCCATGGCGGCGCAGCCCCACAAGAGACTGTGGGTGAAATAGAGCGCTCCCCCGAGCGCCGCGGCGGCAAGGACACCACGAATCATCATGGATTTTCCGGTCTGATCGAGGCGATCATTCAGTTGGAACAGGCCATAGTGAATGTCACTCACAGTTTCAATCGCTTTGGCCGCGGCTACCAGAAGCACTACAAGAGCCGTCTGCCGGCTATGGTGACTAAAGAGGACGATGCCGATGATTACTAACAGGCCGATGAATGTCAGTGATATGCGGAGCTGCAGATATTCGCGGAACGAATAGGAGCGGCGGGCGTCGGTCGCCTGGACGGCACGCAGATGCAGGTTAGTGAACATCAGCACCGGGGTGGAGATGGCGAGTCCGAGTGAGAACTGGCCGACCATGAATGAGCTGCCGAGCTTGGCCAAGGCGACGATGGCCATCCATTGGCACGCAGCATAAACGGCGTTGCCGCTCAGCATCCAGATGAAGTTTGAGCGCAGCGAAAGGCCGGATGGTCGCGCGTAGGGTTCGTCCCGCACGGCCAGGGCGGACGGCGGCAGCGCAATATCCCGCGTACTCACGCGAACTCTCGTAGTAACGATGGGCGACGATGGCTATTACTGCTGCCGCCATCGCAGCCGTTGAAGATTACGCCCATTACAGGAGTTCCATCGAGACGGAGGCGTTCGATGGCCGCGCGCGCGTCTTGCCTCTCCGTATGATTGGCGCGCACGACCAGGAGCAACGCCTCGATATGGCGCGCGACGATTCTCGCGTCGGCAAATTGGAGGCACGGCGGGACGTCTATTAAGACATAGTCGAATAGCTGCCGGAATCTGGGCACGATTCGAGCCATACGGCCGGACCATAGAAGCCCGAATAGATTGTTCCCGGGGGATGTACCGCTGGGAAGGAGTTGAAGGCGAGGCACCGCGGTGCGCTTGACAAGCGCTTCGAGTGGGAGATCCTCGATGGCATTCTTTTCACGGAGCAGGTCACTCAAACCCCAAGTGTTGGGCTGATCGAAGATCTTGTGCAGACGCGGCGCGCGCAGGTCGGCATCGATCAACAGGACCTTGTTACCGATCTCGGCGAGGGCGGTGCCTAGATTGCTCACGGCCATGGTTTTACCTTCGGCAGGGCCGGGGCTCGTAACGGCGAACACGTGCGGATGGGCGCCGTCACGACCGGTGAGAATGGAGGCGAGCGTGGCGCGGAAAGCCTCGGAGACGTTGGGTGATGTAGAGTCGAGCGAAGCGTGTTCTACTGGGTTGGCCTGCAAGTCCGCAGCGGAGGGGCCGATCGTGGGGAACCACCGGTTCGATGCCTGCGGTATGGCGCCGAGGACGGGGATGCCCAGAAATGCCGCGGTCTCTCCTGGAGAACGCAAGACTGAGCTGGTCTGCTCACGTAGCATCACATACCCGACGGCGAGCAGCAGGCCGGCGAGAGTTCCGATCGCGAGGTTGAGCGGCAGATTCGGCTTGTAGGGGCGGGTGGCCGGGCGTGCCGGACTGACGAGGCGAACGCTGGACTGGTTCACTGTGGAGGCGATGCGGGCCTGGTCGATGCGCTCGGAGATGTTTTGGTAGAAACGGCGGCCGGCGTCCAATTCGCGCCGCAGCGCTGCTGTATCCCGGCCCGTTCTGGCGTACGACTCGAGATCTGCCTCGCCGCTTACGAGCCTATCCGCGAGCGCCTCGCGTTCGTTGCTGAGGGAATCGTGCGTTTGCTTGGCGGAGCGCTGGCGGGCCTCGATGCTTTGATCGATGAAGGTTTGGGCCAGTGTGTTAGCGAGGTCGGCCGCCAGTCTCGGCTCACGTGCTTCCGCGACAATCTGGATAATGCTGCTGCCGCGCGCGGGAATAACCTGTACGTGTTTGCGGAGTTCGTCGACCGCGCTTGCACCAGCGCGGCGGTGGAACTCGGGCCGCTGGTCGAGATTGAGTTTTCTTACGACCTGCTCGAGGAGGGCATCCTGGCGCAGGATCTCTGCTTGGGTTTGTATGTAGACAGCGTTATCGGCACTTGGCGCGGAGGTGGGGTAGATATCACGCAGATTGAGGAAATTCTCGTTGAGTCCCTGAAGCTGGATCGACGCCCGGGATTGGTACATGCGGGTCTGAGCGACGCTTGCCAGAAGGGCCAGTAGGACGCCGCATGCGACCGTCCACAACAGATCGGCTCTGCGCCGGAGAAGTGCGCGCCAACAGTCCGCGATGTTCCATTCCCGCTCGACGCCGCTGCCTGTGTTGATGGGGAGAGCGTGTCCCGGCGATGGGGGGCGGTGTTCGACATCCGGCGGCAGGTTTCTGGGGACGATATGAATAGCCACTGTGACAACTCCTCAACGAGAACGGATTTCGAAATGGCGCGCCGGCCGCCCGGATTGCGGCAATCGGACATAGCTTCCGCTCTCTCAAGTGCAAAAACCGCTTGAGAATTGTGCCGCGCGAGCGGGCCAACCAACCGACGCAAGCCGTGAAACGCCTCGGCTACACCGGCTTCACACCGTTCAAGACATTGATTGGACGAGGTCAGGCGCTTTTTTTGGGGTGACGAAAACGCGGCAGTCATGCGACTCGACGGGTGCAGGCCGGGTCGAAAGCAGGCGTAGCAGCCTTGAAAGGCCGTTCAAGGGCTGGAGCGCACAGGTCCGCGTAGAGGCCGCGGTTGTGGAGAAGGTCCGCATGCTTTCCGCGCTCGACGATTTCGCCCCCGTTGACCACGAAGATGATGTCGGCGGAGCGGATGGTCTCGAGCTTATGGGCGATCACAATGGCCGTCCGCCCGGACATCAATCGACCGACTGCTTCGAGCACGAGTCTTTCCGAGGCGGTGTCGAGGCCGGTGCTGGGTTCGTCGAGAATGAGGATGGGGCTGTTGCGAATAATGGCGCGGGCGATGGCGATCCGCTGCCGTTGGCCGCCGGAGAGTGTGACTCCGCGTTCGCCGATGACGGTGTCATAGCCTTCGGGCATCTCTTCGACGAACTCGTGGGCGTTGGCGAGACGCGCTGCGCGCTCGATTTCGCCTCGACCAGCGTCGGGGTTTCCATATGCGATGTTGTACCAGACGGGCGCGCGGAAAAGCAGGGTGTCCTGCAGCACGAAACCGATCTGCTGCCGAAGCGACTCCTGCTGGAACAGGCGCACGTCGGTGCCGTCGATTCTGACGGTTCCGAAATCGGGATCGTATAAGCGCGGGATCAGATTCACAATGCTCGTTTTACCTGCGCCGGTGGGCCCGACCAGCGCCGCCATTTTTCCGGGCTCGATTGTGAGGCTGACATCTTTGAGCACCGGGCGGCCGGGCGTGTACCCGAAGGTGACGCCTTCTAACTCGATCGCACCGTTGAATTCGGGTGCAGGGCGGGCGCCGGGGATATCCGTTACCTGGCGTTCCATCTGAAGAACTTCGCGGATGCGTTCGTAGCCGATCGCTGCGCGCGTGTAGGCATCGGTGGTTTTGGCGAGATCGCGCATGGGTTTGTACATCCTGCCGAGATACCAGGTGAACAGGACGAGCGAACCGGCACTGAGAGTGCCGGCGAGCGCCATCTTTCCTCCAAACCACAGCACCCCGCAGGTACCGGCGGCG
>Ga0126381_100000317_pt1 | contig 53176 bp, 47 predicted proteins | sample PanSoiMetPlot_28_FD_96465 | JGI IMG/M metagenome (GOLD analysis project Ga0126381, IMG submission 96465) | Tropical forest soil microbial communities from Panama - MetaG Plot_28 | ecosystem: Environmental > Terrestrial > Soil > Tropical forest > Bulk soil | place: Panama | collected 2016-02-17 | reverse complement strand
GCCGCTCTGCAACGGGGCGTGTACATGGGCGGCGATTCGCGGCGATGCGGCCACGAGGCCCAGCAGGTCGTCGGAGAAATCCATGGGCTCAACGGAGCTGAGGCGTATGCGGGCGACATCGGTTTCGGCCAACAGGAGACGCACCAGGTCGGCGAGGCGCATCTTCGAGCCGGGCTCGCGGCCCCATCGGCCGAGATTGATGCCGCTGAGCACAATCTCGCGATAGCGCGACGCGAGGTGCCGGACCTGCTCGACCACCTGGCCGGCGGGCATACTCCGGCTGCGCCCGCGGACGAAGGGGATAACGCAGAATGAGCAGCGATTGTTGCAGCCGTCCTGAATTTTGAGGTTGGGCCGGGTGCGGTCGCCGGCGGCGTCTTCCACGGGAGCGGAGAGGAAATCATGCTGAGCGAAAATGTCGCCCACAAGAATGTTGCCGTGGTAGGGAGTGAGGTCGCCGGACAGTTGGATCAACTCCGCGATCTGGGTTTTGTGCGAGTTTCCGACCACCCATTCGACGCCGGGCAGCGCGGCGAGTTCTTCTGGTGCGCGCTGCGCGTAACAGCCCGTGACCAGGATGCGAGCGTGAGGATTTTCACGGTGCACACGCCTGATCGTCTGCCGCACGTCGTCGTCGGCGGCTGCGGTGACGGTGCACGTATTGAGCACGACGAGGTCGGCGGCGGCGCGCTCCTCCACGGCGTCTAATCCTTTGGATGCCAGCAGGTTTTCCAGCGCGGCGCCATCGGCTTGCGTAGCCCGGCAGCCGAAGTTCTGAACGAAGAATTTCCCCATCCCGCTTCTGTTTCTATTATGACGAATGCGAGAACGCGGTGCAGCTGATTCACGGCCTTTTTCGCCCACTTACAACTTACGAATCTTTACGGGAAACTCAAATTCCCTGGATAACTCCCGGGCGGGCGGGAGCGCTTTTACAGGTGAAGGCACCGGGAACAGGGCCTTCGGGAGGCAATATGAAATACACGAAGTTCTTCGCATTGGCCGCTCTGGCGGCGGGAATGGCGTTTCCGGCGGCGGCGCAGGATCGGGATCTGCGCAACGATTATGCCCGCGTGAATCGCATGCAGGCCGACATCGCGCGCGACCGGGCCCGCATGAATGAAGACATCCGCTGCGGCCGCAGTGCCGCCGCATCTCGCGATGCGGCCGACCTGGCGCGCGATCAGCGGGCGCTCAATCTGCAGAGGCGCGACATCCACCACGATCAGTACGAACACGCCTGGCGTTAACGCGCCGCAGGCGTGTCTTCCTCGCGTCAAAAGGGATTATACTGGCCGCGAACGGGAGGAAGATCATGCACGCACCAACTCCGCGGCGGCGGTTTCTCGCGGGATCACTCGCCGCCGCGTCTGCCCTGGCCTTGGGGCCGGATCGGGCGCTGGCGCATGGAGAAGTGAGACGGCGCGCCGGCACCAAGCTGAAAATCGGTTTGAATTCGTACTCCTTCAACCAGCCGCTGCTGGCCGGCAAAATGACGCTCGACGACGTGATCGACTACTGCGCCGCGCACGGCATCGACGGGCTGGATCCGACCGGTTACTACTTTCCCGGATATCCGCAGGTCCCGCCGGATTCCTATCTCTTTAACCTGAAGAAGAAGGCCTACCTCAACGGCGTGACGCTGAGCGGCACGGGCGTGCGCAACGACTTCACCAGTGCCGACCCAGCCGTCCTGAAGCGCCAAATTCAGCTTGTGAAAGACTGGGTCGTGGCGGCAGGGAAGATGAGCGCGGCTTTCGTGCGCGTATTTTCGGGGCCGCGGATGCCGGGGGGCTCCACGTTCGACAAGGTGCTGGAGACCATGGTCCCTGCATTCCGGGAATGCGCCGCGTTCGGCAAGGAGCACGGCGTCATCATCGCTCTGCAGCACCACGACGATTTTCTGAAAACCGCGGACCAGACGATTCGCGTGGTGGAAGCCGTCGATTCGGACTGGTTCAGCGTGGTGCTCGACGTCGGCAGCGTGCGGCAGGGCGACCCGTACGCGGAGATCGAAAAGCTGCTGCCCTACGCCTGCACCTGGCAAATCAAAGAGCAGGTCTATTTCAACAACAAGGCGGCGCCGATCGATCTCGCGAAGATCCGCGCCATCATCGACAAGATCGGTTATCGCGGGTTCGTGCCGTTCGAAGCTCTGGGGCAGGGCAATCCGGACCAGGTAACGGCATTTCTGGAGAAGGTCAGGAAGGCCATGGCCTAGGAATAGGCTATGCTGAACGGACATGAAGCTCTCCGTTCCGTTCCTTCTGGCTTCTCTGGCCGCCGCGCAGAATGCGCCCGCTCCCATCGCCAGGCTCGAATCGTCCATCCAGCAGGTCACGCGATCGGTGAACGCCACCTGGGGCATCTATATCAAGTGCCTCGAAACCGGGGAGGAGGTCGCGATCGATGCCGACCGCCAGATGGACACGATGTCGGTGATCAAGATTCCGCTCATGGCGGAAGCGTTCCGGGAGATCGAATCGGGCAAGTTTTCGCTTGCCGACCGCGTCACGCTGGCCGATGCCGCCAAGCGGCCGGGTACGGGGATCATCCGCTCGCTCGATCCGGGTGTGCAGTTGACTGTCAAAGATCTGCTGACCCTGATGATCATCGTCAGCGACAACACCGCGACCGACCTCATGTATGACAAGGTGGGCGGCACCGAGCCGGTGAACAAGCTGATGGAGACATGGGGGCTGAATTCGATTCGTGCCACCGGAACAGCGGACGTGTGGTTCAAAGCGCTGCGCGCGGCGGGATCGGCCGAGATGTTCCACCGCGAAGCCAAGACGCCCTTCGGTTTGAGTTCACCGCGGGATATGGGGCGGCTGCTCGAAAGGATGGAGAAGGGCGAGGCGGTGAGCAAATCGGCCAGCGACCAGATGCTGCAGATCATGCGCGGCCAGGTCTACAGCTCGCGCCTGCCGCGGTACGTGACCGGATTCCGCATTCCGCATAAAACGGGCGACTTTCTGCCCTACATCGGCAATGACGTAGGGATTCTGGAAAGCCCGTCGCGCCACGTGGTGATCAGCGTCTTCACCGCCAAACATTTCGGCGCGGGAGTGAACTTGGAAGAGGCCATCGGACGGGTGGCGCAACTGGCGGCGAATTATTTTGCGGCGCGCCAGTAAGAGGGGAATCCTGGACTATATTACAATGGTGACAGCCTTTCGGCCTGGGGAGACGCTTCCGAAGCGCCTCTCCCGCCTGTTCCCGAAGGTTCATCCTGGAGTGTGACGAAACCCTTGAATCGAGCTGTGCCGCTGCTGATTCCGATGTGCCTGATCGCGGGCCTGGTTTGCCGCGCGCAGGAAGCAAATCCTTCCACGACACCACCAGGACCGGCCGACCCGGACGCAACGGCAACCGTGCAACCCGCCCAACCTGTGCAGCCTTACCGCAACACCCGCCGTTTCGTGGATTCCGTTAAGCGCCTGTTCAGCGTTGAGGCGGTTACGTCGACACTGCCGGCCGCCGCTCTGGAACAGATGCACGATTGGCCGGGTGAGTGGGGAGAGCATGGGTCGGGATTTGCCAAGCGGGTGGGTTCGCTCTACGCACAGTTCGTGATCGGCGTGGCCATCGAAGATAGCGTGAAGGCCCTGGACCACGAAGACACGCACTTCACGCGCATGGGGCACGGCAATTTCTTCCGCCGCACGGCGCACGTGGTCACCTCCACGGTCCTGGCCCACAAGCCGGATGGCAGCCGGATGGTGGCGTGGTCGCTGCCGGCCAACGCCTATGGGAGCTGGGCCATTGCTACGCTGTGGAGCCCGCGCGAATACCGCAACGCCGCTTCCATCGCGGAATGGGGAACGGCGGGTATGGGCGCCACGGCCGGCCTGAATCTCTTCCGCGAATTCTGGCCCGATCTGAAATCGCTCTTCCGCCGCAAGTAGCATTTTCGCGTGCAGCCGCGTATTCCGACGGTCAAGCCCCCAATATGTTCGCGGATCGAACGCCAATGAGCCCCTCGGCACTGTTTCCCGGCGTTACGGGTATGTACTTGAGAAGCCTGCTCATTTGGATTCTTTTGGCGTTTCCGCTGGCGGCGCAGGATGTCCAGGGCTGCAAGGATTCGCCGCTGATTACGCGTTTCCCCGGCAGCAAAATCGATGGCTGCTCCGACAAGCCGGACAATGCCGCCGATATGAAGCTCGGCAGCAAGGACAAACACGTCGAGGGCGAGGTGCAGACTGTCGACTACTCCACGCCGAAGGGAACGACACAGGCGCAGTTGATCCGCAACATCAAAACAGCGCTGCAGTCGGCGGGATTCGCGCTCGACTATCAGAGCTCCACCGGCGATCTGTGGTTCCACAAAGGAGGGACCTGGATTGCGGAACTGACCCGCATGAGTGGCGAGGCGTATTCCCAGAAGATCGTGATCGAGACGGCACTGAAGCAAGAGATGTTCGCCGACGCGGCAGCGCTTTCGAGCGGCATCAACGGCAGCGGGCACGTAGTGGCGACCGGAATTCTGTTCGACACCGGAAAGGCCGACCTGAAGCCGGAATCCGCACCGGCGCTTCAAGAGATTGTCAAGCTGATGCAGCAGAACCCGGCGTTGAAAATCTACGTGGTGGGCCACACGGACAACGTGGGCGCGCTGGCGTCGAACGTGACGCTCTCCGAACAACGCGCGGCGGCGGTGGCGCACGAACTCACTACGAAATACAATGTGGCCGCCGCGCGGTTGCAGCCATTCGGCAATGGACCCTATGCGCCGATAGCATCGAACGACGCGGAGCAGGGCCGCGCGCAAAACCGGCGGGTGGAACTGGTGAAGCAATGATCTGGTCCTCCCCCCATTCTGGCGTTACACCACATGTGCTCCCAACATTTCTGGCGCGCGCTGGTGGGGATCCTCGAGCTCGCGAATCATTGTCCATACGGTAGTCCCCTACTCGACGCCGCTCACCGTGACTATCGGTGGGGTGAACGCGCCGGTGCCGTTTGCGGGACTGGTGGCAACCGGTGAATTCCAGATCAACGTGATGGTGCGCCATCGGGCGATCAACCGATCGTGATTACGGCGGCCGGGCAATCTTCGCAGAGCGGCGTGATGCCGATTCCGTAGACGATCGCCGCTCACCTCCGCACTGCCGGTTTTCCTCCAGGCTGGTGCATCACAGCCACCACCGCCGGACCGCCGGCCGCGCTCCGGCTCAATTCTCTCAGACACTTACTATTTGGCCTGACATGTGCTTAGTGGAGCACGCAATACACTTATGTTTTCACTAAGCCGCAGCGGGCCCCTACCAATCTCTCGCCGTCGCTTTCTGCTGGGCGCGGCTCTCGGCCTTCCGGTGGCCGCCCAGGAGCCGCGATTCTCCACGGATGTGAGCGTAGTGACGCTGCTCGCCACGGTACGCGACCGCGACGGCCGCATCGTGAAGGATTTGGATCGCGATGATTTCGTGTTGAAGGAAGACGGAGTAGTTCAGACCATCCGTCACTTCTCGCGCGAATCCGGTTTGCCGCTCACGGTCGGGCTTCTAGTGGACACCAGCCACAGCCAGACTGGCGTGATCGAACAGGAACGAACGGCCAGCTACACGTTTCTCGACCAGGTGTTGCGCAAGGATGACCAAGCCTTTGTCGCGCGTTTCGATGTGGACGTCGAGGTGACCCAAGGCTTCACCAATTCGCGGGACGATTTGCGCGCCGCGCTTATCCAGCTCAAGGTGCCGGGGCGGATCGCCACTCTCCTTTACACGGCGGTGCGGGAATGCTCGGAGAACATGATGCGCCGGCGGACGGGACGTAAGGCTTACATCCTGCTCTCGGACGGAGTGGCATTCCGCGATCACACGCCGCTCGAGACGGCTATCGAATACGCGCAGGTGGCCGACACCCTCATCTATTCCATTCTTTTCGCCGATCACCCGAAGATCTACCGGCCCGGGCAGGCGGCGGTAACGGGAATCGCGGCGAAACACGGGCGCGACACGATGCGGCGCCTGGCGGCGGAAACGGGCGGAGCCTATTTCGAGGTGACGGAGCAGCGGCCCATCGAGAAGATCTATGCCGAAATCGAAGACGCGCTGCGCAGCCAGTACAGTCTGGGTTATACGCCGGGGCGTGCGGACACAAACGGCAAGTACCGCAAGATCGAGCTCACCGTGAAACGGCCGGGGCTCATAGTGCAAACGCGCGATGGCTACTATCCGAAGTGACCGCTCGGCTATGCTATTGGTTCATGCGAACCGCCATAGTGGTTATGCTGCTGGTTGCACTCGCCGGCTGCAAACCAGCCGAGGAACAAGGCCACACGATTGCGATTGCGGGAGCCGTGCTGATCGACGGCGCGGGCGGCCCGCCGCTAACCGATTCGCTGGTCGTTGTATCCGGCGGAAAAATCCGCGAGGCTGGGAGGCGCACGGAGTTGTCAATTCCCGCCGATGCCAGCGTTCTTGATGGGGGTGGACGCTTCATCGTGCCGCTGCCCATAGATGTGACGGCCTCCGGCGCGAAGCTGCCGCGCGTGTCTACGGTGGCGGAGGCGAGGTCCGTGGTGGCCGGTGGAGCTTCGGCTCTCATTGGAATGGTGCGCGACCCGGTGGAGATCGATCCGCCATTCCTCTCCGAGCTGCGCGACCTGAAGGTGGTCGTTGCGCCATGGTTGGTAACGGCGGGCGCGGCTTTGGATGCGGCCAAGCGGAACACCCAGCGGCTGTTCACCGGCGGGGTGCCGATTGCGGTCGCGGCGAGTGGCGATGTCGAGCGCGAGTGCGAGCTGTTGTCCGACGCAGGCATTCCGCCGCTGGATGTGATCGTAGCGGCCACCAGCAACGGCGCGAAAGCCCTGGGTCAATCCGGGGAGCGGGGAACCATCCAGGCCGGAAAACGCGCCGACCTCCTGCTGCTGACGGCCAACCCGGGGGAGGACATCCGGAATCTGCGGAAGGTGGAGCGCCGCATGGAGACGGGTGAGTGGCGGTAAATTCCCGGAACATTCGGCCGCGGGTTTGCGTATCAACCCAATCGAGGATCACTATGCACGCGAAGCTCCTGATTCCCGCATTGGCGGTGTTGTCGCTGGGCTCTGGCGGTTGTTACATAGGCGATTTCGGCGATGGCATGCGCTATCACCGGGATTTTCACTACAGCTTTCCGATTTCGTCCCGGGGACGGGTAGAAGTGGAAACGTTCAACGGGTCGGTAGAAATCACCACCTGGGACCAGAACACGGTGGATATCAGCGGTTCGAAGTGGGGCCCGACGGAAAGTGCGGCCGACGCCTTGCGGATCGACACCGATCACACGGCGGACAGCGTGTCGATCCGGGCGGTGCGGCCGTCGGAGTGGCGGTCAAACCTGGGGGCGCACTTCGAGATCAAGGTCCCGAAAGGCGCGGTGCTCGACCGCATTGTGACCAGCAATGGTCCCATCCGCACCGAAGACTGCGCCGGACCGGCGCGGATGCGCACCAGCAATGGATCGATCCACGTGCAAGGCCTTCAGGGGCGGTTGGACGCACAGACCAGCAACGGGTCGATCGAGCTGATGGATGTAACCGGCGACGCCACGCTGCACACCTCGAATGGCCATATTCACGCGCAGCGGCTGAACGGCGCCGCCGATGCCGAGACCTCTAACGGCGGCATCGACCTGGAGTTGCCCGGGAAACTGGCGCACGATGTGCGGGCCCACACATCCAACAGCGGCATTACCGTGCGGCTGCAGGAACCGCTCAACGCGCACGTAATGGCGTCGACGAGCAATTCCTCCATCCACACCGATTTCGACGTGAGGATGAGCGGCGAGTTCAGCAAGCGTCGCCTCGAAGGATCGATCGGCAGCGGCGGCCCGATGATCGACCTGAGCACGTCGAACGGCTCGATCCGGATATTGAAAATGTAACCACGAGCTACGGGCTAAACCTCGCTTACGGCACGAGCCGGGGTTATCTCGCAGCTCGAAGCTGCTATTCGTACCGCAACGCGACATTGGGATCGACGCGCGAGGCGCGCCGGGCCGGGACGAAGCCGGCGAGCACGCCAACCACGACGAGCGCCCCAACGGCGGCGGCGACCGAGAGAGTGTCGTTGCCCTTGAGGCCGTAGAGCAGATCGGTGATCAGTTTGCCGGCAAGGTGCGTAACTTCGAGCGCGGCGGGAACTCCTAAGACAAGGCCGGCGGCGACCAGGAACAACGTGTCGCCGAGGACCATGCCGAGGATCGCGGAGCGCTGCGCTCCCAGAGCCATGCGGATACCGATTTCGCCGGAGCGCCGCGCTACCGAATAAGACAGCACGCCGTATAAGCCGACGCAGGCCAGCACCAGCGCCAATACTCCAAAGGCGCTTGAAAGCTTGGCGAAAAGGCGCTCATTGAGCAGCAACTCATCGACCTGCTCGGATTGGGTCATGACATCGAATAGCGGAATGTTGCGGTCCATCGAGGCGATGGTGCGGCGCACGGCAGAAATCAAAGCTCTCGGGTCGCCGGCGGTGCGTACCTCGTAATGCATCCAATGGATGTTCTGCGACTGCTGAAACGGAAGGTAGAGTGTCTCCGGCAAAGCCCGCCGTAAAGAATCGTAGCGGGCATCGGCGGCCACGCCCACGATCTCCATTTCCTGGCGCTCCTCGGGAAACAATACATGTTCACCGAGCGGATCGCGGCCGGCGAAGTAATGCCTCACGAACTTCTCGTTCACCACCGCAATGTTGGGAGCGGCCGCCGTGTCACGGTCTGTGATATCGCGACCCCGCAGCAGCGGGATCTTCATGGTTTTGAAAAACTCGGCCCCCGCCGGTACGATGCTTACCCCCATTCCCTCATTGGGCTTGGGAGTGTACCCCGGCACGGAGATCCCTTCGCCGCGAGAGCCGCCGCTCAGAAAAAGATGGTACGAAGCAGTCGCCGAAGCCACACCCGGCAGAGCGGCGACCCGCTCGCGCACGCGGCTGTAAAAGTCGTTGAGTGCCTGGCCCTGGTAGCCGGCCTGAAGCGCATTGATGCCAAAAAGCAGGATATTGTTCCGGTCGAAGCCGGTATTGATGTTCTCGAGGTTGACCAGCGTTCGTACGAACAGGGCCGCGCCGAACATCAGCACGATCGAGAGCGAGGTCTGAGCAACCACCAGCGCCTTACCTGCGCTCGTGCGTGAAAAGCCCCCGCGCGTGCCCGCCGAGCCATGCCTCAACGCGGGCGTAAGATCGACGTGCGTCGCCCGCAAGGCCGGCGCGAGCCCGAACAGAAGGCCCGTGAGGAGACAGAGCCCCGCGGCGAAGGCGAGGAGGGGCAGGTCGGGCGCGAGGTCGAGCACCACGGGGTAGCGAGACCTGGAAATGAGCATGACCAAGACGCGGCTGCCCCACCATGCCAAGGCGCAGCCTGCCGCGGCGCCGGCGGCGGCCAAAAGAAAACTCTCGGTCAGCAACTGGCGGATGAGGCGCCCGCGCGAAGCGCCGATGGATAGCCGGATGCCGATCTCGCGCTGCCGCGCCGTGGCGCGCGCCAGCAGAAGGTTCGCCACATTCGCACACGCGATCAGCAGGACGAGCACCACCATTCCCATCAGGATAAACAGCGGCCGCGAGAACTGGCGCCGCAAATACGCGATGCCGGAGCCGCCCGCGGCGAGATCGAGCCTGGCGAACACGACCCGGTCTTTCGGCCTTGGCTTGTACCCCTCCTCCGTGCTTTGCTGAAACACGGCTTCGAGGCGCGCTTGGGCTTGGGATGCGGAAATCCCGGGATTCAGGCGTCCCATCATGAGCATCCACCAGTGATCGGGCTCGTCCAGGAGCGAAGCGATCTTCTGGTCCCACTTGGGCATGATCGGCGGCTGAGTCGTCAGCGGCAGGGAAATATCCATTTGCCGGCCGGGCTCAAGCCCGTAGAATTTGGGAGGCGCCACGCCGATCACCGTGACCGGAACGCCGTTGATCACAATGGTTTCACCGACAATGGAGCGGTCGCCGCCGAACCGGCGCTTCCAATATGCGTCCGTGAGCACGCACACCGGCGCGCCTCCCCGCTTGTCATCGCTCTCCAGGAACGTTCTTCCGATCGCCGGCTGGACGCCGAGCAGCGAGAAATAGTTGGCGGAGACGACTTGGGCATAAGCCAGAGTGGCCTCGCCATTGGCCAGTACGTTGACGTCGCCAATATCGGTGAAGCCAAGAATCCCGGACAGCGGCCGGCCGGAGCCCGTGCCGAGCGCGCGGAGCCGTTGATAACTCTGATACGAGAAAGAGGTCCCAACGAAGCGGCCGGTCACGTCGCTGGCGCTGCCGTCGTAAGATCGGCGGCCCAGAGGAGACTCGCCTTTCGGCACGGCCCACTGCATCAGCACCAGCTCCTGCGGATTCTTCACGGGCAGCATCTTGAGCAGGACCGCGTTGATCAAGCTGAAGATGGCGGTGGTGGCGCCGATACCGAGCGCGAGCGAAATCACCGCCGTCGCGGTGAAAGCGGGGCTGGTACCGAGAACCCGGGCGGAGTAGCGCAGGTCTTGCAGCAGATCGCGCAGCCAGCGCCAAAGCCAGGCGTCGCGTACCTCTTCCTGGATCTGGGCGAGTCCGCCGAATTCCAGCGCGGCCTGCCGCCGCGCTTCGGCTTCGCTCATTCCGGCACCCATGAAATCGTGGATGCGGCGGTCCAGGTGGTAGCGCAGCTCGCGGTTGAGGTCCTGCTCCATGCGCTCGCCGCGCAGCAGGTTCAGGAGTTTCCGCATACGTCTATCTCCCCTCGTTAAAGATCAGGCTGACGGCCGCGGAAAGCCGGTCCCAGGTCTCCTTTTCCACGGCGAGTTGCTTCTCCCCGGCTGTGGTGAGCGCGTAGAATTTCGCTTCGCGGCCGGTTTCCGACGGGCGCCACTCCGCTTTGAGCCATCCCTTCTGTTCCAGGCGGTGCAGGGCCGGGTAGAGCGAGCCCTGGGTGGGCTGCACGGCGTCGTTGGAAAGCTGCTGGAGGCGCTGCGCGATGCCATAGCCATGCGCGGGCTCCAAAGCGAGAATCTGTAGGATCAGCATGTCGAGCGTCCCCTGCGGGATGGGAAAACGGGGTGACGGCATATTTACCTCGACCTTCGAGGTATTGTGGCACAGGATGTGTCGAAGTTCAAGGCATGGAAGGCAGCTGCGAGCTGCGAGCCTCGAGACAAACCTGGCGCAAGCCAAGATCCAGGTTTGTCTGGTAGCTCTCAGCTGGCAGCTATTTCAATGCATCCCTGATGCGTTCCGTGAGGGTGCTCACAAATTGGCTGGCCGCCGAGACACCTGTGATGCGGCTGAAGAGTTTGCCCGAGCGATTGAAGATCGCGATCGTGGGAAGCGACATCACGGCGAGGTTGCGCGAGAGGCCGTCGTCAAAATAGATCCGGTCGTCCCAGCGGGATTGATCGAGGAAAGGTTTTACCAGGTCGCGATTGTCGTCGGTGTCGATAGCGAGAAACACGACCTCGGGGTTGCCGGCGAATTGTCGGCGCACCTCCTCCAGCAGGGGATGCTGTTCGCGGCAGGGAACGCACCAGGTGGCCCAGAAATCGAGCACCACCACCTTGCCCTCGAGTGCCGACATCTTGAATTTGGAGCCGTCGAGAGCGGTAATCGTGAAGTTCATGGGGTCGGAGATCAGGGCGTTAGGATCGGAGGCGCGGGTGCGAAGTTCGCGGGCGTGTAGGAGCGCGACGTTGCGGTCGAAGGCTTCCAGCAGCAAATCCCCTTCGCCTGCGGTGGAGCCCTTTGCCTGGCGGTAGAGTTCATCCATCCGGGCGCGGTCGCGGGCTCGATCGTCGAGAGTTGCGCGCGGGTCTTGCAGGGTGATGGCATCGGCGAGCGCACGCGCGGCATCGAGCGGCTGGTGCAGTGCTTCACTCCATCGGGCCGCTTCGCGGGCGGTGTCGGGGGTGGGAAAGGTTTCGAAAGCGCGGCGCGCCAGGAACAGCGCGTCGGTAGGCTTGTCGAGATTGCCGGTGGCGCGCGCTTCGGCCGCCAGGGCGGCAGCCATCTCGCGATCGATGTGGTCCTGCAATTCGAGCGATGGCGGCCGGCCGTGCGGAGAGGCTTCGTTGCGCTGCTGGACCAGGATGTCCTGGATGCGGCGGGCGTAGCGCAGCGCGCGCTCCCAGCCATCGCGATCCGTGCCGGCGAGTAAGGCCCGCGCGACGGCCTGGAGGATGACAAGATCGTCGGGACGTCGTATCAGCACTCGCTCACCGTATTCCACGATGGCGTGGTTGTCGCCGGCCTGAATGGCCGCGCGGGCGGCGGCGCCTTCCAGTTCGGCGCGCCGCGCGGTCTGCGGATATTTGGCGAGGTGGCTTTCGATGGCGCGGAGATATTCGAGCGGGTTCGCGCCGGCGGCGGAGAGGGCGCGCTCCAGATCCCGCTGTTCGGCGTTACTTCTCGGGGCGGGTGGGGAGGGTTGCGCGGCCAGCATCGCAGCCGTGAGCAGGAGCGCAACCGCCAACCGCCACTTCATTACTTCTTCGGGCCGCGAATGGTTTCGGCGATTTCCGCGGCGCGGGCGCGCGCCGTGTGCATATAGGTTTCGTTGGCCGCGATGCGGTCAAGCAGAGGCAGAAACTGATCGGGCTCGGCCAGCCGGCCGCGGTCGAGTGCTGACTCCACCAGGAGGAGCGCTTTCATCACGCCCAGATGATCGTACTTCGCGGCGCGTTCCAGGTTGATGCGGTCTTGAGCGGTCTCCGCCAGGCGCTCGAACCAGTCCAGCAGCGCTTGTGCCAAAGGATCCTGCGAGTAATTGAACTTGACTTCGGTCTTCTCGGTGCCCTTTTCGTAGCGGAACGTCTTGGTGCCCATGAAGGCGACCTTGACCGGCGCTTCCAGCGGGTGTTTGAAATAGTCCAGCTTCTCCGCCAGGGCGAAGATCTCGTCGACGGAGGCGGTGTTCAGCTTGAACTTCAAGGGGAGCTCGTCGTCCACGGCCTCGCGGTACTCCACCTCGCCGGTCTTTTCCAGGTTCACCTGAATGTAGGCCGGAGCGCTTCCGGGGAAGCTGCGCGAGTAGAACAGACGCGGCCCGTCACCAGCCCATGCAGCCGGCAGCACAGCGGCCGCCAGCAGCGCCGCGAAATACTTCATGCGAGCCTCCGCATGGTGGATTCGTGGGTGACGTGGCAGATCGCCACGGCCAGAGCGTCGCAAGCGTCTTCCGACTTCATCACCTCGCTGGCGCCGAGCAGTGAACGCACCATGACCTGCACCTGATACTTTTCCGCGCGGCCATAACCCACCACGCTCGTCTTCACTTCGAGCGGCGAATACTCGGCCAGCTCGAGGCCGGCCTCGGCGGCGGCCATCAGGGCCACGCCGCGAACGTGCGCCAGTTTGAGCGCGGTCTTCACGTTGGCGGAATAGAATACCTCTTCCACCGCCGCGGACTCGGGCAGGTGAACGCGGATGATCACGCGCAGCGCCTTGGCGATCTCCAGCAGCCGATCGGCGAAGGGTTGCTTGGGGCTGGTGCGAATGACGCCTGCGGCCAGCATACGATGCGCGGAACCGTCGCTTTCGATTACGCCGTAACCGGTGCGCTCCGACCCGCAGTCGATGCCCAGCACTCGCACGTTATTCCGCCAGCGCCTCTAACTCTCCCTCATCGATGTCGAAGTTGGAGTAGACGTTCTGCACGTCGTCGTGCTCCTCCAGAGCTTCGCTGAGTTTGAGCATGCCGCTGGCGTTCTTGCCTTCGAGCTTCACCAGGTTCTTGGCGACGAAGGCGATACTGGCATCCTCGGCGGGAAGGTTGTGAGCTTCCAGCGCCTTCAGCACCGGTTCGTGGGCCTCGGGCGGCGAAAGGATTTCCCAGCGGTCGCCGTCATTGCGCAGATCATCGGCGCCGGCGTCGAGCACGATGCCCATGAGCTGATCTTCGTTCGCCTTGTCCAACGGAACGTAAATCTGGCTCTTCCGCTCGAACATCCAGGCCACGCTGCCTTCCTGGCCCATATTGCCGCCGTTTTTGGAAAACACGTGGCGGATCTCGCTGACGGTTCGGTTGCGGTTGTCCGTAGCTACATTGACCAGCACGGCGGCGCCGCCCGGCCCGTAGCCTTCGAACATTACTTCTTCAATTTGCCCGCCTTCCAATTCGCCGGTGCCGCGCATGACGGCCTTTTTGATGTTGTCCGAGGGCATCGACACGGCCTTGGCGGCCAGGATCGCGGTGCGAAGCCGCGGATTGGCGTCCGGATCGCCGCCGTTGCGCGCGGCGATGGTAATTTCTTTGATAATGCGCGTGAAAGCCTTCCCGCGCTTGGCGTCTAAAGCCGCCTTCTTGTGTTTAATGGTGGCCCATTTAGAATGGCCTGACATGTGAACCTCTCAGGTAGGCCCCGCCGCCACGCGCGGCCGGGAGAGAAATTGGCACAACTGTAACGATGAATTCGACTTATTGAGGATAGCAGAATCGAGTATAGGGGCTCAAGCCGAAGACCGGGAGAGAAACGGTAGAATAGCGGTATCCGATGAGGGGCTGGCGCTTCATTTTGTTGGGGATGGCCGCGCCGCTGGCGGCGCAGACCATCACTGGGACATTGGTCAATGGGGTTACCGGAGAGCCCCTGCCCGGCATTGCGGTGGCGCTCGCCAGCCGGGTTCTGGTGACCCGAAGCGCGCCGCTTAACGCCAAAACCGATTCTGCTGGTGTATTCCGATTCGAAAGCGTCGGCCCCGGCGATTACATCGTGCTGGCAAGCCATCCAGGGTTTGAGGCACCTCCCTTCTCCAACACCACCGTACACGTGGAGAGCGGTAAAGATCCGGCCGCCTTGCGCCTCACCTTAATGCCTTGGCCCACGCTGAGCGGCCACGTTTTCGACCGGCAGCGCCGCCCCGTGGCTAAAGCCTCTGTGACCGCGATTCCCACGCATGGGAGCACGCCCTGGCCGGCCACAACCGATAGCGAAGGCCGATTCACCTTCAAGAGCCTTCAGCCCGCCCGGTACACGCTGCTGGCCTCGCCCCCGGAGAGCGCGAAGGACGATCTGGCACCGACGTACTATCCGGATGCGCGCGACCGCTCGGGTGGCCAACCCGTCACCGCCCTCGCGGGGCCAGATCTGAACGGCCTCGAGATTACGCTGCGGGCCGGCCCGTTCTTCAAGATCAGCGGAAGGGTGGTGGACGAACAGGGCGATCCGGCGGCCGGGGCTTCCGTGCGTGTACGCAATACTGACACTCTGTTCGCCAAGGTCACGGCCGATGCCGACGGGCGGTTCGAAATCGAGGGCATTCCGGAGATGAATGGCCGCCTGAGCGCGCAATGGAAGCGCGGCGCCGCCGACTTCGAGGGCTACAGCGCGCTCCGCGTCAGCGGACACGACTTGGAGCAGGTGGAGGTTCGGGTAGCGCTGCCCGTACCGCTCACCGGCACGGTGGAACTGGATGGCAAGCCGGTCGAGCCGGGCATGGGGTACGCCGTTCTAGAGGCCGTTGACGGTATGGGGCACGTGGAAAGCCAAACGGATAGGAACGGGTTCCATTTCGACGATGCTTACGCCGGACGCTACAAGCTGATCTATTACCCGGGTGCAGCCGGGCGGCGCGGCTATCTCGACGCGGTGGTGATGGGCGACCGCGATATGACGCTCCAGGAGTTCGAACTGGCGCCGGGCATCGAGCCCGTGCGGGTCATTCTGAAGAGCGAGGGCGGGCGCGTGCAAGGGACGGTGGAGCACAGCCAGGGAGAGCTGATGACAGTCCTCATCCCGCGTGAGGAGCGACTCCGCTACGTGCCGTTCATTGTCCAGAGCCTGGCCGCGGGCGGGCGGTTCGAGTTCCCTAACGTGCGCCCAGGCGATTACTACGCGCTCACGCTCGCGGGGCTGGTCTGGCTCGTGGATTTGCAGGACCCCGCTTTTCTCTCAGCGCAGCTGCCGCGAGCGGCCGAAGTCCGCGTGGAGCGCGGCGGCACCGCGATAGTGAAGCTGGGTGCGCCCTAACAACGCCACCTCCGTGGGGGGAAATGCGGGTAGTGCATACTAAAGCGGTGAACTTCGCCACGGTTGCCGATAATCTGCGGGAGTCGTTTCGCATCATTGCCGCCAGCCGCGGAGCGGGCGAAGTGCGCGAGCTGCAGGGAGTGAGCATCGCGGCGGCCGGGGTCACCTTCCAGATGTTCAACGCGGCTTTCCTATCGGAACCCCTGATCGGCGAAGCCGAACTGACACGGCGTGTGCTGCTTGCCTCGATGCACTTCAACGCACGCGGCCTGGAGTGGGCATATTGGGTCTGCGAAGGCTGGATGGACGCGCGCGCGCGCAAACGGTCGCGGCAGGTCTTCGAAAAACACGGCCTCCGACACTCCGTAGATCTGCCCGGGCTGGTAGCGGACCGCCTGGAGCCGCCCGTAAGGAAGCTGCCGTGCCTGGATGTGCGAAGAGTGCGCCAGGGACCGCTGGCGGCGGATTTCTGTGCCATCGGGTCGGCCTGTTTTCACGTGCCGATTGCATGGTTTTGCGAAGTATTCGACAGCGAAACCGTGTGGGAGAAGTTCATGGCGTATGTGGCCTATATGGCTGGCGAGCCGGTATCCACCGCGGCCGTGATTTTGGGCGCTGGGGCGTTGGGCGTCTACAACGTGGCCACGCTGCCGGAACACCAGTTTCGCGGATACGGAGAAGCCGTGATGCGCCACGCGCTCGACGACGCGCGGCGCCTCACTGGCGTCGAGCGGACCATCCTGCAGTCCACGCCCGCAGGGTTGAAGCTGTACCAGCGGATGGGGTACCGCGAAGTGACGAAAGTCGGGGTGTACGCCACTTAGCTCTGAGCTTGTCGCCGGCCATTGGGTGGGACAGGCGTTGTCCAGGCGGCCGAAGGCCGCCCTATCCTCTCTGCCCCATCAGTTGACCATGGGCAATGAGTTCGCTTAGCGCCGCAATATCCCGGTAGAACGCCCGATCCGCCTCGATGGGCGGCGAGACAGCGCGTATCCGCGAGCGCATCGTTTCCAGCTCCGGGCTCGTCTTCATCGGCGCCAGAAGGTCGAGCGCGCGAGCGGCGGCCAGCGCTTCGATGGCAAGCACAGATCGCGTGTTGCGCACGATGCGCTCCAGCTTGAGGGCCGACGTCATCCCCATCGACACAAAATCTTCCTTGTTGCCGCTGGTCGTGATCGAGCCTGTCGAGGCCGGATGCGCCAGCACGCGGTTCTCCGCTACCAGGCCCGCGGCCGTCACCTGCACCATCATGAGCCCCGATTCGAGCCCGGCATGGCCCGCGAGAAATGGCGGCAGGCCTTCGTTGAGCGCGGGGTTCACCAGGCGGTCGATGCGGCGTTCGGAAATGCCGGCCAGGGCAGTCAGCGCCACCGCCAGGAAATCGAGCTGGAATGCCAGCGGCTCCCCATGGAAGTTGCCGCCGGAAAGGATCTCGTCGCCGAACACCAGCGGATTGTCGGTGGCCGAGTTCACTTCGATCGCGAAGACGCGTTCGGATTCGGCCAGCGTGTCGCGCACGGCGCCGTGTACCTGCGGAATGCAGCGCAGCGAATACGCATCCTGCACGCGGCCGCAGCCAATGTGCGACTGGCGGATCTCCGAGCCTTCGAACAGCCGCTCCAAAAGGGCGGCGCTTGCCGCCTGCCCTGGATGCGGGCGCGCGGCTTGAATGCGGCGGTCGAAAGCCCGCGGCGTGCCGCGCAACGCGTCGAGCGTGAGGGCGGCGATGACGTCGGCAGATTCTGTCAGCACGCGCGCGGCTTCCAGTTCCAGGCACCCGATGGCCAGCATGGCCTGCGTGCCGTTGATCAGGCTGATGCCTTCCTTGGGATGCAGTTCGATCGGCTCGAGGCCGGCCCGCTTTAGCCCCTCTGCGCCCGGTAGGATGGCGTCTGCGAACTCGGCCTCGCCTTCGCCGATCAGAACGAGCGCGATGTGGGCCAGCGGCGCGAGGTCGCCCGAAGCTCCCACGCTGCCTTGCGAAGGGACCACGGGGGTAACTCCGTGGTGGAGCAGGTCGCAGAGGCGGTCGGCCACCAAGGGCCGGATGCCGGAGAATCCCTTGGCGAGCACGTTGGCGCGGATCAGGATCATACCGCGGACCACCTCGCGGGACAGCGGTTCGCCAACGCCGGTAGCATGGGAGCGGATGACATTGCGCTGCAGACGGTCGAGATCTTCGCGCGGGATGCGCACGTTGGCCAGAAGGCCGACGCCGGTGTTGACAGCGTAGATCGGAGCATCGCCTGCGGCCAGGCGATCGATGAGGGCGCGTGACTGTTCCATCGCGGCACGGGATTCGGGAGTTAGCGAAACCTCGGATTTCCGCGCGCGCGCCACAGAGCAGACGTCGCTGATCGTCAGTTGATTGCCATCGAGTTGAAGCATACCTACGCGACTAATCGGAGCCGCAGCTTGCTGCTCGATCGTAAGGGAGCGGAGCGGTCCGTCTTCGAGATTATCACCGAAGCTTCTGGCGCGAGGCCATGAGGCTTTCGATGCTGACCAGGTCGGTCGGATAGTCGCCGGTGTAACAGGCGTAGCAGTATTCGCCGCGATCGTCGGCCACGGCTTTGCGCAGCGAAGCCAGCGAAAGGTAGCCTAAGCTGTCGGCTTCCACGAACCGGCGGATCTCCTCCACGGTCTGATTGGAAGCGATCAGCTCGCTGCGGTCGGGTGTATCCACACCGTAATAGCACGGCGAAATCGTGGGCGGGCAGGAGATGCGCAGGTGAACTTCGCGCGCGCCGGCCTGCCGCACCATGCGGACCAGTTTGCGGCTCGTGGTGCCGCGCACGATAGAATCGTCCACCAGCACCACGCGCTGGCCTTCCAGCAGGTGGCGGACCGGGTTGAGCTTGAGCTTGACTCCGAAATCGCGAATGGCCTGCGAGGGCTCGATGAAGGTTCGGCCCACGTAGTGGTTGCGGATCAGCGCCTGGCGAAACGGAAGGCCGGATTCGGCCGAATAGCCAATGGCCGCGGCCACGCCGGAGTCGGGCACCGGAACCACCAGGTCGGCATCCGCCGGCGCTTCGCGCGCCAGCAGGCGGCCGAGATTTTCGCGCGATTCGGCCACGGGACGGCCGAACACGATGGAATCGGGACGGGCGAAATACACGTGCTCGAAGACGCACTGCGCGCGCTGCTGCTCGGGCGCGAAGCGTTCCCGGGTCATGCCTTCGGGGCCGACCACGATCATCTCGCCCGGGTCGACGTCATGCAGGTAGACCGCGCCGATGAGGTCGAAGGCACAGGTTTCGGAGGCGAACACGTAGCACTTGTGGCCGCCCGAAACCTCCATCTGGCCAACGGCCAGCGGACGGAAGCCGTGCGGGTCGCGTGCCACGATCACGCGGTCCTCCGCCAGAAAGACCAGCGAAAAAGCGCCCTCGATCTGCAGCAGCGCATCGCGGAGAGCGGCGTCGAGCGTACGTTCGGAGGAGTGCGCCACCAGGTGCAGCACCAGCTCCGTATCGCTCGAAGCCTGGAACACGGCGCCGTGCCGGCCGAGCGTGGCGCGCAGTTCCGCGGTGTTGGTGATATTGCCATTGTGCGCGATGGCCAACCGGCCCTTGTTGCACGCTACGGAAAAAGGTTGGGCATTCAGCAGGACGGTATCGCCGGCCGTGGAATAGCGCGTATGCCCGATCGCCATTTCACCCGGGAGGGTGGCGAGTACTCGTTGAGTAAAGATATCGGCCACGTGGCCCATGGCCTTGTGGAGGTGAATTTCGCCGCCGCTGCTGGTGGCGATGCCCGCCGACTCCTGCCCGCGGTGCTGTAGCGCGTACAGACCAAGGTATGCGAGCTTGGCGGCTTCCGGATGGCCGTAGATGGCCACCACCCCGCACTCCTCGTGGAATTTATCGAAGTTGGCTTTGGAGCGATCGCTCATATGCGGATTCCAGTGCGGCGAGTTCCCAGGCGCCTAGGGTCTGGCTACGCTGCCGGATTTCCAGCCCCTTCTCTATTGTATGGCCGATCACCGGCGCTTCTATTTCATGCTTCTGCGCGATCTGTTCGATCTTCTTCGGATTGGAAGTGGAGATCACGATCCGCGAAGGCCCCTCGTGGAACAGCAGAATCTCGGGACGAAGATCGCTGGCCAGATCCACCTGCGCTCCGAACCCCGCCGGACCGAAGCAGCATTCGGCCAGGGCCACCGCCAGCCCGCCGTCGCTGACATCGTGGGCGGATTCCGCCAGGCCCTCCGCTATGATCTCGCGGACAGCCGCCTGCACCCGCTTTTCGTACTCCAGATCGAGCGCGGGGGGCAGCCCCCAAAGCTGATGCACAATTTCCTTCGCGTATTGCGTCCCGCCGAAGCACGTTTCATCGCACGCTCCGATGCCTCCCAGCAGCACCACGCTGCGGCCGGCGTTCTTGAACGGAATCGTGACCGGCGCCGCCGTGGGCATGCGCCCCACAATGCCAAGCACGGGCGTGGGATAAATGCCCTCGCCCAATGTCTCGTTGTAGAGGCTCACGTTGCCGCCGGTGATGGGCGTTTCGAAGAAGCGGCAGGCCTCGCCGATGCCTTCGATGGCGTCCACGAGCTGCTGCATGATTTCGGGCCGCTCGGGGTTGCCGAAGTTGAGACAGTTGGTGGCGGCAACTGGCTGCGCGCCCACAGTGGAAAGATTGCGGCAGCATTCGGCCACGGCCAGAATCGCGCCTTCGCGCGGCGAGAGATAGCAGTAGCGGCCGTTGCCGTCGAGCGACATCGCGATGGAGGTGCCCGTCTCTTTGATGCGCAGAATCGCTGCGTCGGCGCGCTCCGGGCCCGCGATCGTGTTCGTGCGGACCTGGTAATCGTATTGCTGCCAGATCCAATGCTTGGAGCAGACATCCGGCGCGGCCAGCAGCGCGCGCAGCGCGGTTTCGATGTTGGCTTCGGGCAGAGGCGTTGGAGGAAGCGAGGGCACTTTGGGTTTGTGCGGACGGTCGTAGAGCGGTGCCTCGTCGGCCAGCTCGCGGTTGGGAATTTCCGCGACTACCTGTCCGTGTTGTTTCACCCGCAGCTTGCCGTCAGCGGTGACGATGCCAATTTCGGAAGCCTCCAGCCCCCATTTGCGGAACACCGCGAAGACTTCAGCCTCGCGGCCCTTATCGGCTACCAGCAGCATGCGCTCCTGCGATTCGGAGAGCATGATCTCGTAAGGCGTCATGCCCGTCTCGCGCTGCGGGACGCGGTCGAGCTCGATCTCGATGCCCACTTCGCCGCGGCTGCCCATCTCGCAGGTCGAGCAGGTGAGACCAGCGGCGCCCATATCCTGAATGCCGACGATCGCGCCGGTCTTCATCGCCTCCAGGCAGGCTTCCAACAGCAGCTTCTCCATGAACGGATCGCCCACCTGCACGTTAGGCCGCTTCTGCTTGGACTCTTCGGTGAATTCGGCGCTGGCCATCGACGCGCCGTGAATGCCGTCGCGGCCCGTGCGTGCGCCCACGTAGATGACCGGATTGCCGACACCCGCCGCCCTGGCGTAGAACACGTCTTCCTTCTTGCAGACGCCGAGCGCGAAAACATTCACCAGCGGGTTGCGGTCGTAGCACGGCTCGAAGATGCACTCGCCGCCCACCGTCGGAACACCGAAGCAGTTGCCGTAGTGCGCGATGCCGCTGACCACGCCGGAGAGGATGCGCCGGTTTCGCGCGCCCGTCTCTTTATCGTCCAGCCGCCCGAAACGCAGCGAATCGAGCACGGCGATCGGCCGCGCGCCCATCGTAAAGATGTCGCGCAGAATGCCGCCGACACCGGTCGCCGCTCCCTGGAACGGCTCGATGAAACTCGGGTGGTTGTGCGACTCGATCTTGAATGCGACGACGTATCCGCCGCCAATATCGATGATGCCCGCGTTCTCGCCCGGCCCCTGCACCACCAGCTTGCCCCGCGTAGGCAGCTTCTTGAGATGCAGTCGCGAGCTCTTATACGAGCAGTGCTCGCTCCACATCACGCTGAAAATTCCCAGCTCGGTGTAGCTGGGCTCCCGGCCGAGAATGGCCACGATCTTCTGGTATTCCTCCGGCGTGAGCTGGTGCTGGGTGATGAGTTCGGGTGTGATGGTGGATGTCATGGAAGCACCGCCAAGGGGCCGGGGGTCAGGGGCCGGGCGCCGGGGAAAGGTGCGGGCCTTCGGCCCGGTCGTCTATCGGAATGCGGCCGCGCGTGCACCGTAAGAGGAGTCGGCCCGTAGGGCCATCCTCTCCCCGGCCCCGGCCCCAAGTTCTTCCTCATGCAGGCACCGCCGCGCGCAACAGCGACTGAAAAACCACCAGCCCGTCGGTCGAGCCCATCAGAGGATCTGACGCGCGCTCCGGGTGCGGCATCATCCCCATCACGTTGCGCTCGCGGCTGAGGACGCCGGCGATATCCCGCAGCGAGCCGTTGGCATTATCGATATAGCGGAAGGCCACGCGGTCTTCCGCTTCGAGTTCGTCCAGCGTGCGTTCGTCGGCGTAGTAGCAGCCTTCGCCGTGCGCGATGGGCACGCGCAGGATTTGGGCCGGCTCCGCGGCATTTGTGAACGGCGAGTGAACAGTCGCGACGCGCAGGCGCAGTTCCCGGCAGATGAATTTCAGCCCGCGATTGCGGATCAGCGCGCCCGGCAGCAGGCCGGCTTCCACCAGCACCTGGAAACCGTTGCAAATTCCCAGCACCGGGCCGCCATCGGCCGCAAAGCGTTTCACGGCCTGCATCACGGGCGAGAACTTGGCGATCGCGCCGCAGCGGAGGTAATCGCCATACGCGAATCCGCCGGGCAGGATGACGGCGTCCACCGAACCCAGGCTGGCCGAATCGTGCCAGATGAATTCCGCCTGCTGGCCCACGTTTTCAGTGGCCGCATAGAACGCGTCGTGGTCGCAATTGCTTCCGGGAAAGACAATAACGCCGAATTTCATGTTGTATGTGGGGGAGACTTTTCTATTGTAGCAAGTTCCAGAGCATCGGCTGCGGATTCACACGGATGCACACCGCGAACATCCTTTGTTTTCATCCGGGTGCATCTGCGTCCATCCGCGGCTTATCTTGGGGCTGAGGCCGCGAACTACCTTTCCGGATCTACCGCCACCGACGAGGTGCGCAGAGGCGGCCGCGGTTTCTTGGGTGCTCCCACGTAGGCATACGGATCATCGGGCGGTTCTGCGCCGGGGTTGCCGAATGGCAGCAGGCGCTTCAGCCGGTCCCAGGCGCGACCGATGGCGCTGCGAGGGTCGCGCGCATCGCCATAGCTCATGGGCTCACCTCCTCGAATGCTACATCCAGCCTACCAGCTTCCATCATTGAGCGGGCTGGTACGCTGAGGACTTGAGCGACTACCTGCTGGAGCTTCCCAAAGCCGAGCTGCATCTGCACCTGGAAGGGTCCGTCGAGCCCGAGACTCTGCACGAGTTGGACCCTGCCACGCCGGTCGAGGAGTTCCGCACGCTCTATCAATATGCCGATTTCGACGCATTTCTGAAGGCCTTCGGGGCCGTTGGCAAGCGCCTGAGGACACCCGATGATTACGCCCTCGTCACCACGCGCCTGCTCGAGCGCCTCGCCCGGCAGAACGTGCGCTATGCCGAGATCATCGTGGCTGCGGGCGTCGTCCTTTGGAAGCAACAGGAGTTCGCGCCGATCTTCGACGCCGTCGCGGCTGCCGCCGCCGCCTCGCCCGTCCAAGTCCGCTGGATTTTGGATGCCGTTCGGCAGTTCGCCGTGGAGTCCGCGATGAAAGTGGCGCGTCTTGCCGCTGAGCGGCGGGATCGCGGAGTGGTGGCGTTCGGAATCGGCGGCAGCGAGGAGCGCGGCCCGGCCGAGCGGTTCACCGAGGTCTTCGCCTGTGCCAAGGGCGCAGGTCTGCGGCTCACCGCACATGCCGGCGAGAGCATGGGCCCGGAATCGGTTTGGGCGGCTTTGCGGTTGGGCGCCGAGCGGATCGGTCACGGCATCGCGGCCGTTCGCGACGAGGCCCTGATGCGCCACCTGCGCGACCGGGATATTCCGCTCGAGATTTCCATCACGAGCAATCTCGTCACCGGCGTGGTGGCGCGGATCGACGATCATCCCCTGCGGCAGCTCTACGACGCCGGCGTGCCGATCGTGCTGAACACCGACGATCCGGCCATGTTCCGCAGCTCGCTGGTGGAAGAATACCGCTTGGCGCAACGCGCCTTCGGCTTTACCGACGCGGAGATGCGGGGAATCGCCGAGAACGGGTTCAAGTACGCGTTCGCGCCGTGCCACAATGGAACTTCCCCATGAATAAACGGATTCCCCCCGCCTCGACCATCGAGGGCGCGATCAGCTTGCCCGGCGACAAATCCATCTCGCACCGCTACGCCATGCTGGCATCGATCGCGCGCGGCGCCACACGCATCCGCAACTATTCGACCGGCGCCGACTGCCATTCCACCCTGGGCTGCGTACGCGCTTTGGGAATCGAAGTCGAGGGCGCGGGCACGGAGTTCACGGCCCACGGGCGCGGGCTTGACGGCCTGCGGCAAGCCGCCGGCGATCTGGATGCCGGCAACTCCGGGTCGACCATCCGGATGCTCTCCGGCATCCTCGCGGGTCAGCCGTTTCGCTCACGGATTTTCGGCGACGAGTCGCTGTCGCGCCGGCCGATGCAGCGCATCATGAAGCCGCTGGTGGAGATGGGCGGCGCCATCCGCGCCCGCGAAGACAAGTTTCCGCCGCTCGAAATCGAAGGCACGAAGCTGCGGCCTATCCACTACATACTGCCTGTGGCGAGCGCTCAGGTGAAGACGTGCGTGCTGTTCGCGGGCCTGTTCGCCGAAGGCAAAACATCGGTCACGGAGCCTGTCCGGTCGCGCGATCACACGGAAATCGCGCTGCGCGAGTTCGGCGCGGAGATTGCGGTGGAACGCCAGACGATCAGCGTGACCGGCCGGCCGAACCTGGAAGCACGCGAGTTGGAAGTGCCTTCGGACCTGTCGTCGGCGGCATTCTTCATCGTGGCGGCGCTGATGACGCCCGGATCGCGGCTTTCGATCGGCGGCGTTGGTCTGAACCCGACGCGGTCTGCGCTGCTCGATTTCCTGGTGGGAATGGGCGCGAAAATACGCGTGCCGAACCTGGAGAGCCGTGGCGGCGAACTGGTGGGCGAAATCCTCGTGGAGCACTCTGCGCTGCGCGGCGGCATGATTGAGGGCGGCCTCACTGCGGCATTGATCGACGAGATTCCGGTACTGGCGGTCCTGGGCACGGCCACCGAAGAAGGCTTGACCGTGAAGGACGCCTCCGAGCTGCGAATCAAGGAAACGGATCGCATCCGAACCGTCGTGGAGAATCTGCGCCGTATGGGTGTCGCGGCGGAGGAATCGACCGATGGATTTTTCGTGCCCGGACGGCAGAAGCTGCGGGCAGCGGCTCTCGAATCGTGGGGCGATCATCGCATCGCCATGGCGTTCGCCGTGGCGGCTCTGCGCGCCGGCGGCGCCAGCACGATCGAAGGCGCCGAAGCGGCGTCCGTTTCGTTCCCGGAGTTCTGGGATACTTTGGCTGCTGTCGTGAAGTAAATTCCGACCGGAAGCCACGAGCGTCAGCCAGCGGAGGCTAGCGCTGAAACAGTACCTTACCGCCGACAACCGTACACACCACATCCGTCGCCAGAATCTGCTCTTCTGGAATCGTCATGATGTCGCGCGAGAGTACTGTGATGTCAGCCAGCTTGCCGGGTTCGAGCGAGCCCTTCACGTTCTCCTCGAAAGCCGCGTAGGCGTTGTTCCAGGTGTAGGAGCGCAGCGCCTCCTCGCGGCTCATGCGCTGATCGGGATAGAATACCGAACCATCCTTCAGCTTGCGGCTGACGGAGGCGTAGAAGCAGGCGAGCGGGCTGACGTCTTCCACCGGCGCGTCCGTGCCGTTTGCCACAATGGCGCCTGACTTCATCAGCTTCTGCCAGACGTAAGCGCCTTCTTCGGCGCGCTGCGGCCCAAGCCGCAGGATCACGTAAGGCGCGTCGGAGGTGCAGTGGATGCCCTGCATGGCGGCAATGATGCCGAGCTTGCCGAAACGGGGGATGTCGGCGGCGCTGAGGTGCTGTGCATGTTCGATGCGCCAGCGCAGCGACTTGGGGTCTTTGTCGGGATGGTTGCGGAATACGCGCTCATCCAAATCGAGAACTTCCCGGTTGGCGCGGTCGCCAATGGCGTGCACACAGAGCTGATACCCGTGCTGGATGGCCATCTCGCCCGCGCGCTCGATATCGGCGGGATCTTCGACGTTCAGGCCCGAGCTGTCCGGCTTGTCGGCGTAGGGCGCGAGCAGCCATGCGCCCCGCGAACCGAGCGCGCCATCCATGTAGCGTTTGATGGCCCGCACGGTGAGACGGTTCTCGCCGGCGCCGATGGTGCGATAGCGGTCTAGCGCGGGCGCCAGCTCCTCGTTGGAACCGCGCAGCATCACCCAAAGCCGGAGCCGCAACTCGCCGGTATCGGCCATGTGGCGTAGGACATCGACCGTGGTCAAGGGCGAGCCGGCGTCTTCGAAAGACGTAATGCCTTTGGAGAGGCACTCATCGGTGGCGAGGTCGATGACTTTGCGCATGTCGGCCGCCTGCTGCTCGGCAGTACGGCGGCTGCGCCAGCTGCCGTAAGCGCCATTGGCCAGAGTTTGCGCCGTTTCGCGCAGCAGGCCAGTGGGATTGCCCGCGGCGTCCTTCAGAATTTCGCCGCCCTTGGGATTTTCGGTGCTGCGCGTGATACCGGCGGCCTCCATCGCCTGGCTGTTGACGAACACGGCGTGGCCGCTGGCGTGAGTCAGCAGCACCGGGTTGTCGGGCGATACCTTGTCGAGCGCAGCGTGCAGCGGGAAGCCTTCCACATTCGGATCGGGGGGCGAAGTCCATTTCGATTGGTGCCACCCGCGGCCCACAATCCAGTCGCCCCGCTTGGCCTGCTTGACGGCGCGTGCCACCTCGGCGACGATCTCGTCCCAGGTGCGCGCCTCGCGCAGGTCGAGCCCCTGCCGATATTCGCCGATGCCGGTGAAATGGCCGTGGCCTTCGATGAATCCGGGAATGGCGAGCTGGCCCTTGAGGTCGATCACTTTGGTCTCGGGCCCGATCCAGCGCTGCGCATCGGCGTTGCTTCCCACTGCCGAGACTTTGCCGCCCCGCACACCGATGGCCTGGGCTACCGGCGTAGTGGCCCATTCGGTCACGATCTTGCCGTTACGCAGAACAAGGTCGGCGGGCTGGGCCAGTGCCACGGAGGCGAAGGCGAAAAAGAAGGAGATGCGCATCGAAATAATGGTAGCGCGCACTTGGTAGGGTAGACCCCTGGTCTGCCGCGGGACGCCCTCGTCCCGCTGTTGTATCGAAGCCGCAAACTCCCGGGACGAGCGGGTCCAGCTCAACTCACTCTTCCCGCAGCGCATCCATCGGGTCGAGCCGCGAAGCCCTCCGCGCCGGCAGCCAGCCTGCCAACGCCGCCACGCCTGCCAGCGCTGCCGCCGCGCCCAGGAGCATCAGGTAATCATTGGCGGCGGTGCCGAACAGGATCCCCCGCAACAGCCGCGACGCTGCGATCGCCGCGGCCGCCCCCACGGCGGCGCTGATCCCCACAAGCCAGGCATATTCCCGCACCACCAACCGCGGCACGCTCGTTGGCGTCGCGCCCAGCGCCAGGCGGATACCGATCTCCCGCGTGCGCCCGGCCATGGCGTAAGAGATGACGCCATAGATGCCGAGCGCGGTGAGGGCCAGAGCCAGCACGGAAAAGCCGCTGCTGGAGACACTGAGCAGATAGTCCGTCCCCAGCGCCTCCTCGATGGTTTCCGTCACCGGCTCGAGTTTCGCGATTTCCCGGTCGGATGCGATTTCGTGGAGCGCGGCACGGACCATGGCCGCGACGGCATCCGGATTGCCGCTCGTGCGTACGAGCGCTGAGATGACAGGAGCGGGCGCTTGCGCGAGGGGAACGTAGTAGAGCCTGCCGGCGGTATCGCGAGGTCCGGCGAAGATCACATCGCGAGCCACGCCGACAACCAGCAAGGCATCCTTGTTCTGAAACGTAGCGTTCTCGGAGACGAAGCGGCCGACGGGATCGGCGCCACCGAACAGACGGCGCGCTTCGGATTCGGCGAGTACCGCTACCCGCTGGCTTCCCTTACGGTCTGCTTCGGTAATTCCGCGGCCGTCGAGGATACGGGTTCCCATGGTTTCGAAGTAGCGCGGCGAAACGCGGACGACCAGCGTATCGTCGGCCTCGGAAGGCCGCTCGGGCGTGGACAGCGGGCTGGTATAGGTCGAATTGCTCAGCGGGCCGGAAGAGCTGAGAGCGGCGCTCACTACGCCGGGAATGCGGTTGAGGCGGTCGTAAAGCGGCTGGGCGGCCGGATCTTCGGCTTCCATCTTCATCGCGGTTGCGGTGTCCCAGGCGAAGTTGGCAAGCAGCAGGCGCTCGGTGCGGAATCCGAAATCGCGGTGTTGCAAGTTCCATAGCGATCGGCCCAGCAGAGCGGCGCCGTACAACAGCAGCACCGAAACGGCGATTTGCGTGGCAATCAGGGTGCGGCCGAGCCGGTGCGTGGAGCGGCCGGCCGAATAGCTGCGGCGGTTAGCTTGCAGCGCCGAGAGAAGATCGACGCGCGTCGCAGCCACGGCGGGCGCAAGTCCGAAAAGGCAGGTGGCGATGCCCGCCATCAGGATGGAAAAAAGCACGGTGCGCCAGCTCAAAGGCTCGGAGATGGCGGAGAAACTCCAGATGTCCGCAAGCGCGGCCGAGGCCCAGGCAGCCAGAGGAAGCGCCAGCAGCGCGCCGATGACGGCCAGGCAAAAGCTTTCGGTGGCCAACTGCAGCATCACGCGGCGCCGCCCCGCGCCCAGCGCCATGCGGACGCCGATCTCATGAACGCGCGCAGAGCTGCGGCCCAACAGCAGGTTAGCCAGATTGCAGCAGGCGATGAGAAGGACGATCGTGACGAGCGCCATCGCGGCCCAACCCAGCAGTGCGACGCCGTCTTGCATCATCGGTATTCCGCGGTAGCCCGGCGCCAGCGATAGATGGCGGTGCGAGTTCTCGGGCATGCCATGGTAAAGAGCGTCCAGCGCGGTCTGAGCTCGCGACGGAGTGACGCCCGGCCTCAGCCGGGCGAATACGTTGAGCCAGGACTGGCCGTTGGCGCGCAACCAATCGACCGCGAGGATCTGCGGCTGGAGCACGGCGGGCAGCCACGCATCCGGCTCGAACCCCAGCATCACGCCGTAGAACTTCCGGTCGGCCACGCCTACCACGGTGACTTCCGTGTGGCCGGCGCGCAGCTTCTGGCCGACGGCCGCGGGCGCGCTGCCGAAGTGTTTTTCCCAGAAGCGATGGCTGATGACGGTTACGGGCGGAGCCCCGGGGCGGTCGTCGGCCGGCGTGAGGGCGCGGCCCAGAGCGATGGGCGCGCCTAAGCTGGTGAAGAAGTTGCCGCTGACCAGCGAGATCTGGATCTTCGGGGTGTTGGGGCCCTCGTCCGTGGGTGCATCGCCAAAAGAGGCGGCAATGAGACTGTCCGCGACGGTCTGGCGCTTTGCCAAATCGGTATACGCCGGATAGGTGAAATCCTGGCTCACCACGCCCGCGCGGGCCTCTTTGCCGTCTTCGACAACTTTGACGAGTTCGAGTTGATGCGGCGCGCGCACCGGCAGCGGGCGGTACACGACGCTGTCGAGGACCTGGTAGACGACGGAGTTGGCGCCGATGCCCAGCGCCAGCGTGAGAATCGCGGTGACGCTGAAGACCGGATGCTTGCACATCTGGCCGCGCGCGTGGCGCAAGTCCTGCCGCAACGATTCGACAAAGGGCAGGCCGCGCTGCTCGCGCCAGCTCTCGCGCACCTGCGCGACGCCGCCGAAGGCGCGGCGGGCTGCCATGCGGGCTTCGTGCGGGCTCATGCCGCGGCTCTCGAATTCGGCGGCGAGCAACTCCAGGTGAGAGGCGATCTCTTCGTCAATGCGGGCATCGTCATGAAACATTCCGTGGAGTCGTTTCCAGATCATATTCACTCCTGTCTGAGAGCTTCTGTCGGATCTAGTCGCGCGGCGCGACGCGCGGGCAAATAGCCGGCCGCGAGCGATACGGTGGCGATCAAAACGGCGGCGAGGGCCAGCGTCGAATCGACGCTGCCGATGCCGAACAGCAGCCTATGGAGCGCGCGTCCAGCGGCGACAGAGACGGCGCCGCCGACCAGGATGCCCGCAGCCAGCAGCACGCTGACATCTTTCAGAACCAGACCGGCGATCTGGCCGCGCCGCGCGCCCAGAGCGACTCGAATGCCGATCTCGCGCGTGCGGCGCTCCACCGCGTAACCCACCACGCCGTAGATGCCGACGAAGGTCAGCAACAAGGCCAGTGCGCCGAAAGCGGTGGAAAGCCACGCCATCATTTTTTCCTGCGTGAGCTCGGATTCGATCCTGGCGCGCAGCAGCCGCACTTCACTGACGCGCAGGGAAGGGTCGGCATTGCGGATCGCGTCCCGCACCGCGGCGGCGAGCCGGGCAGGGTCGCCCGCGGCGCGCAGTTCAATATCGGTAACGGGTGCGGGCGATTGCGCCAGCGGCATGTAAACTACGAATCCCATGGCGTCGCGGGGCGTGTAGTGCACGTCGTGCGCCACGCCGACGACCAGAAGTTGGTTCCTCCTATCGAACTGTTTGCCGCCCGAGATGAACCTGCCCATGGGATTCTCATTGCCGAAAAGCCGGCGGGCCGCGGTCTGGCTGAGCACGGCCACCGGTATGGCGTCTTTGCGATCGTCCGCCGTGATGGACCGCCCTGCCACGATCCGCCCCATGATTTCGAAATAGCCGGGCGAGACATACACCATCCGTGCGCCATCGGTCTCTTCCGCCGGCCGGCCCGGTGCGGCAAACCAACCGGTGCGCTGGATGGTCGAGAAGGGCCCGCAACTGGAAACCGCGACTGTCCGCACGCCAGGGAGAGAAGCGAGACTCTCGCTCAGCGAGGGCGCGATCGCCGCGAGCCGGCGCCACGCAGTGACTTCGAAAGGTAAGCTCACGTGCAGAATTCGTTCCGGCTCGAAGCCAAAATCCTGGTATCGCAGATTCCAGAGCGTGCGCACCAGCAGCCCCGCGGCGGAGACGAGCAGTAGAGAAACCGATACCTGCGCCACCACCAGCGCTCTCGCGAGCGCGCGTCCGCGCACCGAGCCTGACGCGCGGTTGTGGCTCGATTGCAAGGCGTCGTGGACATCCACTCGGGTGGCGGCCAGCGCGGGAGCGATGCCGAACAAGGAGGTGACCAGGATGGCCACCGTTGCCGTGAAAGCCAGGGCATGGGACCCTGTCTCGAGCGAAACCCGCTGTGCCGCCAGTGACACCAGGGTGCGCGATCCCCACTGAGCGAGAGGTAGGGCGAGTGCGGCGCCGATCGCCGACAGAACGAAACTCTCGGTCAGCAATTGACGAATCAGGCGCGCGCGACCCGCTCCGATCGCCAGGCGCACGCCGATTTCGTGCGTACGCGCGGCGGCGCGGCTCAACAGCAGATTGGCGAGATTGCAGGCGGCGATGAGCAGAATCAGCCCGACGGTAGCCATCAAAACGTAAAGAGGATCGGCGAACTGACGCAAGCCGTCGACGCCGCGCGTGGCGGAATGAAGTTCGAGGTGGCCGCCAAGATGGTCGGGATCCCGCTGGTAGGCGGCATCGAGTGCGGCTTGCGCCTGGTGAATTGAAAGGTCTGGCCGCAGGCGGCCCAGCACGGCCAGCCACGTGTAAGCCCCGTTCAGGAAATCCTCGGGCATCAGACGCGGCTGAAGTCTCATCGGCACCCAGATATCGGGTGTCAGCCCCAGCGTCTCGCCGAAGAACCCCGGGGGAGTGACGCCGGCGATCGTGACGGGGACATGATTGATATCGAGAGTCTGTCCTAGGGCCTCCGGGCTGCGGGCGAACTCGGCTTCCCAGAAGCGGTCGCTGATCACCGCCAGAGGCGCGGCCGTGCGGTCATCCTCTGCGCGGAAGAAGCGGCCCGCCCGCGGCGTGACGCCGAGTACGCGGAAGTAATCGCCGGTCACAATCGCTCCGTGAACGGATTTTGCCAGGCCGCGTCCGCGCAGCGTGGCATCATGCAGCGGGAACTCGCTGACCGCGAATAGACCGGTAAGGGAGTTCTGCCGGCTGGCGATTTCCCGAAACAGAGGATAACTGAAATGTTGTGGTTTGCCCTTCTCGGTCACCAGCAGCTCCACCAGCCTTTGCGGGTCGGCGACCGGCAGCGGGCGGAACACCACCGCGTAGAGCACCTGGTAGATCCCCGTGTTAGCGCCGATCCCGAGGGCGAGCGTGAGGATCGAGGCCAGCGCGAATCCGGGGCTATGGATCAGTTGGCGCAGCGCGTAAACGATATCCTGCGCGAAGGTCTCCACCCATGGAAGACCGCGCTGGCTCCGCCACTGGTCGCGTACCTGTGCGGCGCCTCCGAATGAGCGCCGGGCGGCCAGCATGGCTTCTTCCGTCTCCAGCCCGCGGCGGCGGTATTCGGCGGCCAGCATCTCCAGATGGGCGGAGATTTCCTGCTCGATCCGCGAGTCTCCGCTCGGCCGCGAGAGAAGACCGCGCAGGCGGGCCAACGCCACGCGCACGGAAATCACCACTGCCCCTCCAGCAGACGGTTCACCATCGCCACCGTGCGCGACCAGTTCTCGGCCTCGGCCGTCAACTGTTTGCGCCCTGCCGGAGAGATGGAATAGAACCGCGCGCGCCGGTTGTTTTCGCTCGTGCCCCAGTCGCTCGTGATCCACCCCCGCTGCTCCAGCCGCAGCAGCGCCGGGTAGATGGTCCCCTGGTTCAATTCCAGGCTGCCCTGCGAGACCTGTTCGATGCGCCGCGCGATGCCGTAGCCATGCAGCGGCCCCAGTGTGTCGAGTGTCTTCAGCACCATCAGGTCGAGCGTGCCGTACGGCACCTCGCTGCGAGCTTCATTCATGTTGCCCATCGACAGGAGTATGCCCCACTATATGTAGAAAGTCAACAGGAATTGTGGCACGGATGGCTTCGAGCCACCAGCTGCGAGCTAAAATCCACCGAAGCCTGCACCGGGGTTTGTCTCGAAGCGCGCAGCTTTTCTCTTGTCTTTTATTTTAGTTTAAACTAAATTATAAGAGTGAGCCCGACCCCCGCCGTCCTCACCGCCATCGCCTCGCCGCGTCGATGCGAGATTCTGCGGCTGCTTTGGAATGAGGAACTGACCGCTGGCGCAATCCATCGCGCCATGCCCGACGTCACCTTCGGAGCCGTCTCGCTGCAGCTTCGCGCGCTGGCGGAGGCGGGACTGGTGGAGTCACGGGCGGAGAAACAGAGCCGCCTGTACAAAGCAAGCCGTGAAGCTCTCGGCCCTTTGGCTCAGATGCTGGAGCAGATGTGGGACGACGCCTTGTGGCGTCTGAAACTGGAAGCCGAGCTGGAAGAGACGCGCCGTGGCCCACGGCCATCCCGTGGGGCAGACGGTGGGGTCTTGCCGTCTGCCCGGACTCACTCTACTGGCGGCTGGCCGCCAAAAGCCCGCCCCACAGGGTCGCGGCGCAAAAAGAAATGAGGGACGGAGTTGCTATGGAGCCTTTGACGTATTCGCTCGATCGAACCATTTTCATTCAAGCGGCGCCGGAAACCGTCTTCCGCTATTTCACCGATAGCGCGCGGTGGGCGCGATGGTGGGGCGCCGGTTCCGAGATCGACGCGCGGCCCGGCGGCCCGATGAAGATCCGCTTCCCGAACGGCATTGAAATCGCCGGCGACGTGCTGGCTGTGGAGCAACCGCGGCGCATCGTATTCACGTACGGCTATACCAGCGGCAACCCGATTGGGCCCGGCGGCTCACGCGTGACCATCGAACTGGAGCCTGAAGCTCGCGGCACCCAGCTCAAGCTCAGGCACGAATTCTCTGACGCCGCCACGCGCGATCAACACGTCCAGGGATGGCGCTTCCAGCTTTCGCTGTTCTCTAACACGGTAGCCGACGAGGTGAACGCCGGGGCGCCGCGGATCATCGATGCCTGGTTTGCCTCCTGGTCGGTCGAAGACCAGGACGCGCGGTTTCAGGCGCTGGCAGGCATTGCCGTGGAGGACATCCGCTTCCGCGACCGCTACAGCGCCATTACCGGCCGCGAAGAACTATCCGCCCACATCGGCGCGGCGCAGCGATTCATGACGAAGATGCGAATGGAACGCCGCGGTGACCTGCGGCACTGCCAGGGAATTGTGCTTGCCGACTGGGCCGCTGTCGCGCCCGACGGCCAGGAGCGCGCCAGTGGAACCAACGTGTTCGCACTCGGGCCTGGTGGCTTGATCGAATCCGTGACTGGCTTCTGGAACGCAGCCACCGGCAAGACAGCCTGAACCGTCAGACCCGAAATTCCTGCCCGATAGAATGCAAAACGATCCGGTCGGCCTCGGCCCCCGCCGCGCGCATCAGGCGCTCCACAGGCTCCAGATAAGGCTCGCGGCCGAGCGCGAACGTCTGATGGTGAACCGGCAGGAAGCGGCTGGCGCCCGCATCGTTCGCCATCTGCCAGGCTTGCTCCGGAGTCGCGTGGTAATGAATCCATGGGTCGTAAGCGCCTACCGGCATGATCGCCAGGTCGAAGGGGTGCGCCGATTTCAGCGCGCGAAACGCGGTGGTGTACGCCGTGTCTCCGCCGAACAGCACGCGATATCCACCCGCCTCGATGGCGTAGCCGTTGTAGCCCCGGTAAGTGTCGGTGCGCATGCGCGCTCCCCAATGGTTCACCTCGAGGGCGCGAATGGTGGCGTGCCCGGTCCCGATGCGCTCCCCCCACCCCAGCTCGTGTAACGCGCGGAACCGCAGGCATCGCAGCAAATCGGCCGTTTTCGATGCCGTCACCACAACCGTGCCGCGGTTCTGCAGGCGGCGCAGGCTGGGAAGGTCGAAGTGGTCGAAGTGGGCATGGGAGAGCAGCACCAGGTCAATCTTCGGCAACTCCGGGATTCTCAGTGCCGGTTCAACCATGCGCTTCACGCCCAACGTGAGCGGCCCGATGCTCAGGCCGACCTTCCGGCCGAACACCGGGTCCGTCAGAATCGTTACGCCGTCTACCTTCAACAGAACCGTGGAGTGGCCCAGCCACGCCGCGAACAACCCGCGATCGCCCCAGGCTTTCGGATCGGGGCGAAACGGCGCCGGCCGGACCGCTCGCTTGCGCTCAGCCGAATACTGCTTCCAAAAACGAGGCGCGGTGCGGTAAACCCATGTTCCGAGGCTGGTCACGTCCGCCAGCGCGGCATTCCTCTGGGGCATCTGTCTCTTAAGATGCACCGACCGAAGGAGCGGTTGCGCGGTAGCGCCGCAGATATTCCTCGCGCGTTGCCAGGCTGTTGCCGTCAAGCGCGCGATCCACGGCGAGAATCCCGTCCAGGTGATCCATCTCGTGCTGCAGCAGCTCGGAAAAAGCGCCGGAAGCCTCGATCACGCGCTCCCCGCCAGTTTCTTCCTGATAGACCACGCGCACGCGCTCCGAACGCTCCAGCCATACCATGAGGTTGGGGAAGGAGAAGCAATCGTCCCACATCTTGAATCTCTCCGGACTGCGAAATTCGAAGCGCGGGTTGCGCAGCCGGTACGTTGCGCCCTCGAGTTCAATGTAGATCAGGCGCTTGGCCTCGCCGATCTGGATCGCGCTGATGCCGCGGCCGAAACCGTGCGTTCGCTGAAATTCGTGCAGCGTGTCGCGCAGGTCGTCAAAGACGGGCGCTGCTTCAAAGGCGGAATACACAGCCTCGGAAACGGCTCGCAGCCAGGGGTCCCCGAGTTGCAAAATGCGGCGGGCAGCCATGGGAAGATAATCTAAAGCTATCAGGTATAAGCTATCAGCTTTTTGGCTCGCCGGCGCAACGGCCGGCAGGAGTTGCCGGTTCTAAACATGTCGCGACCTGTCATACACATCGCTCTCAGAGTCGCTCCTTACGTGGCGTTCTATTTTTTGCTGGTGAGCTTGTCCGGACAATTGTTCGTGTGGCTGGGCGGGTATCTGCTGGGCATTACGGCGACGCTGTTGTTCGCGGCGGTGTTTGTAAACTGGCTGGCGCTGCGCATCTTCGAGAACCGGCCCCTGGCCGACGCCGGCCTTTGGTGGAACCACGCATCGGCGGATAACCTGGCCTTCGGCCTTGCGGGCGGAATCGGCGCGGGATGCCTGGTCATGGGCCCCGCGCTCCTGGCGGGGTTGGGCCGCCTGGTTCCCACCCCCAAGGAGCCTTTCGCCTTGGGAACGCTGCTGTTCGTCGCAATCCTCCTGGCGGCGGGGGCCGCCGGGGAGGAGCTCTTCTTCCGCGGCTACGGTTTCCAGGTACTGTTGGGCAGCATAGGGGTGCATGCCACCGTGCTCCCGGTGGGCGTGCTGTTCGCGTTATTGCACGGCGGGAATCCGCACGCCAACTGGTTCGCCATCGCGAACACCGCGGGATTCGGCATCCTGTTCGGCTATGCCTACGTCCGAACCCGGGACCTTTGGCTACCCATCGGCCTGCATTTCGGTTGGAATTTCACCCTGCCCCTGTTCGGCGCTCCCGTCAGCGGGCTTAGAATGGATGTAACGGGTCACGCCATGGTGTGGTCCGCCGGACAATGGGTGAGCGGAGGCGAGTACGGCCCCGAAGCCAGCATTTTAACGTCCGCTGTTTTGGTGCTGCTGGCCGCTTTCGTTTATAAGGCGCCCGTGCGCCGGCAGATCTCTCCTTTAACGGATCCGCAAGAGAGTCCCGTATGCGAACCGCAGCCGCCTTTGCCTTCCTGAGCCTGTTGCCCGCTGCAGGCTTTTCGGCCGACAAACAACTCACCTGGCAGGACCGCGTCGAAATCGATCGCGGCATGATGGCGGAATACGCCAAGGTCAAAGTGCTGCTGCCGCGAGCCAAGAAACCCCTCGAGTTCAACGCCGATGGCACCTGGGACAAAGCCGGCTGGGCCGCCGCCGCGAAAGAGTTCGGACCGGCGGGCCGCAACGGCGACCTGGTCCAGATCACCAAAGTGGACATTCAGGCGGACCGCCTCGTGTTTCAGATCAACGGCGGATTCAAGGGTGGGCGTCACTGGTACGACGGCGTGCAGATCGGCGCGGGTCCGAGCACGAATCCAAATATGACCCCCATCGGCAGCGACGACTCCAACGCGCCCGGCGGCACCTCCCTCGTGCTGCTGTTCCACAAGCCGCTCGAACCCATCAAGGCTGCCGATCTCAAGAAGATTCTTGCGCCCGTGCTCGACTTCGAAAAGAGAACAGCCACCGAGGTCTATTCCGAATCCCTGCCTCCGGAGATCCAGAAGGCCATCAAGGAAAAACGCGTTCGAGAAGGTATGACCCATGACCAGGTCGTGATGGCCGTCGGCCGTCCCAATCACCACGAGCGCGAAACCAAGGACGGCAACGAAGAAGAAAGCTGGGTCTACGGCACGCCCCCCGGCAAAATCACCTTCGTAACCTTCGTGGGCGACAAAGTCACCAAAGTCAAAGACGAATACGCCGGCCTGGGCGACGTGAAAAAGTAGCTTTTAGCTCTTGCCGTCTCGCTTCCAGCTCAATTCCTCCATCCCCACGTAATTCTCCGCCAAACTCGTCATCGCCGCCCGCGAGCTCGTCACATAATCCAGTTCCGCGATCTGCCGCCGGTAATCGAACGAGCTCGCACCGCTACCGCGGTGCAGCATCGAGGTCATCCACCACGAAAAGCGCTGCGCCCTCCACACTCTCCGCAGGCACTGTCCCGAATACGCGTCCAGCAGGTTCGTCCGCCCGTGCCGATAAAATTCCGCCAGCGCCCGCGACAGCGTCTTTACGTCCGCCACCGCCAGGTTCAGTCCTTTCGCGCCCGTCGGCGGCACGATGTGCGCCGCGTCTCCCGCCAGAAACATCCGCCCGAACCGCATCGGCTCCACCACCACGCTGCGCATCCCCGTCACGCCCTTCTGCATGATCTCGCCTCGATTCGGCCGCCAGCCGTCCTCCATTCCCAGCCGCGCGGTCAACTCACCCCAAATGGCGTCGTCCGTCCATCGCTCCGCATCCTCGTCCGGCGCGCATTCGAAATAAAGCCGTGTCACGGCCGCCGACCGCATACTGAACAGCGCGAACCCGCGCTCGTGCAGCGAATACACCAATTCGTTGGAACTGGGCGCCGCCTTCGCCAGAATGCCCAGCCACGCGAACGGATACACCCGCTCGTACACGCACGCCTCTCCCGTCGGAATCGACGGCCGGCAGACTCCATGCGAGCCGTCGCACCCCGCCACGAAATCGCATGTAATCTCGTGCTCCTTGCCATCCTTCCGAAACCCGATCCGCGGCTGCCCGCCATCGAAGCCGGCCGCCGTGACGTCTTCGACCTCATACTCCAGCGGCCGGCCCGACGCGCGCCGCGCCTCGATCAGATCCTTCACCACCTCGTTCTGACCGTAGATGGTAATCCCGCGGCCGCCCGTCAGTTCCTCGAAATCGATGCGGTTTCGCCGTCCCTCGAACGCCAGGTACACGCCTCTGTGCCGCATCCCTTCCCGCTGCAGCCGTTCGCCTACGCCGGTCTCGACCATCAGATCCACCGTGCCCTGCTCCAGCACGCCCGCCCGCACGCGTTCGATCACATGCTCCCGGGTGCGGCTTTCGATGACGATTGAGTCGATGCCTTCCAGGTCGAGCAGATGACCCAGAAACAGTCCAGCCGGGCCGGCCCCCACGATCCCCACTTGCGTCCGCAGCCGTTTCATACCCGTTCCATGACCCTGGCGGTCCCCTGGCCCACGCCGCTGCACATGGTCGGCAGCGCGTATCTTCCGCCGCCGCGCTCGAACTGCGGAACCGCCGTAGTGACCAGCCGCGCGCCGCTGGCGCCCAGCCGATGCCCTGGCGCGATCGCGCCGCCGTTCGGATTCCCGTGCCCCCGGTCTTCCGCGATGCCGGGCGGCCGCAGCACCGCGATCGCCTGCGCCGCGAAAGCCTCGTTCAGCTCCCTTACGTCCATCTGGTCGATGCGCACCCCCGCGCGCTCCAGCGCCTTCGGGCTTGCCGGAACCGGTCCCAGCCCCATCACCCTGGGCGCCACCACCGCCGCCGAAGCCACGAACCGAGCCCTCGGCGTCAGTCCGTCCGCGGTCACCGCCGCTTCGGACCCCACCAGAATCGCGCACGCCCCGTCGTTCACACCCGGCGCATTGCCTGCCGTCACCGTCCCATTCGCCTTCACAATCAGTTTCAATGGCGCCAGCCGTTCGGGCGTGGTCTCCGGCCGCCGATGCCCGTCGGTATTGGCCGCTCCCACCGACACCATCTCCGCCGCCAGGTAACCCGCCTTCGCCGCGCGCGCCGTCCGCTGCCGGCTGCGCCACGCCAACGCATCCTCTGCCTCGATCCGAGGATCACATCGTCCCACCGCTTCCAATCCACGTGCGGATTCGGTTCCATCAGCGCGCGGATCGGAATCGCCGCCCAATCATCGGTCCGCACAGCCGCCAGGCTCCCGCCATACCGCCCGAAGGGCGTCCGCGCCGCATCGCAAATATACGCGTCAGCCATCCGAGTCATCGTCCACTATATACCTGTGGGGCAGGCTGGCAGCCGCGGGACCGAATGCCATTCAGCCCAGCGAGCGAAGCCCGCACGTGAGTTTCGAGCCCAACTGCTATTCTTTTATAAGCTGCCATGCCGGATCGCAACCCAAAAGCGCCATCCTTCTCATTACTCAAGGAAGGCGACACTCCGTTCTTCGAATCCGGCGAGGATCTCCTCGGCGCCCCGCACGGCGGCTACTTGCCCGATCCCGAGCACATCAGCATCCTCGACACCAAGCCCATCCCTCCCAAGCGCGAGTACCTGCGCCCGGCCGGCGTCGTTCTCGCCGTCATCCTGCTCGTCCTGGCCGTCCGCGTAGTCTGGTACTACAGCACCTACCGCGTAAACCTCGGCACCAGCCCGATGGAACGGAACGGCCAAACCGGACCTGTCGTCGTGCCGTCCCCTCCCGCCGATCCCAACGAGGACAACGCCCTCTACTACGCCGGCCCCGATGTCACTCTGCCGGTCCTGCTCTCCAAATACGAGCCGCCTTCCAACACGGCAGGCACCGTCCTGATGGTCGTCACCATCGACCCCACCGGCAAACCCGGCGACCCGAAGATCTGGCAGGGTATGGACACCGACCACAACGCGCTCGCGATGCAGGCGATCACAAAATGGCGCTTCCGCCCGGCCACCCAGCACGGCAAGCCCATCCCTGTCACGGCCCAGCTGGAATTACACTTCAAACCGCAGGGTAAGGCACACTAGCCGCTAGAATACGGAGATACGGCCTATCGGAGCAGCCGTTTGCGGCTCGATCAAAGCGAGCGGTCGTGCTCGCTCCTCTGCTTTAATCCCGCCGCCTCCAGCGCCAGATATCGGTCGTTCAGCTTGCGCGTCAGCCTCGCGAACAACGGCCCCAGCGGTCCCGAAAACGTAATGGACAGCGTCACCCGGCTGACTGCTCCACGCGCCTCCACCCAATGCCGCGCGTCCAGCCGCATCCCCGGACCGCGCGTTGCCCACGTAAAGCTCCGCCTTCCATCGTCCAGCTCGCTGACCTCCCATCTGGCCGGCAGCAGCTTGGGCTGATGGACCACCGCCCGCCTTCCCACCGCCAGCGGTCCGCCGCCCAACAGCTTGACCTTCGTCACCGTCGGCGTCCACTCCGGCCAGCGCTCGACGTCCCGAATCACCGCCCACACGCGCTCCGGCGGCACCTCTATATCGACCACAATCCGAAAGTCCAGCGGTACGCTTCCCATAGTCCTTGGATGGGAAAAGACCCTGATTCGTCTCCGCGCCCGCGCCTCCGCTCCTCCGCATCCGCGATGAAACCCACGTTCCCCCAATCCTTCTAGTACAATCGGTTCAATTCACGGCCGCTTCCGGCAAACCGTATGAAGACCGCATCCGCGATCCTGCTGCTCGCCCTCGCCGCCGCCGCGCAGGAGTGGCCCTTCTACGGCGGCGAACCCGGCCAGACCCACTACTCCAAGCTCGCCAGAATCAACCGCGCCAACGTGCATAGCCTCAAACCGGCCTGGGAATGGAAGACCGGCGAGGGCGCGCTGCCCGAATACAAAACCTCGCCCGGCATGTTCGAAGTCACCCCGCTCATGATCGGCGGCGTCCTCTACCTCAGCACTCCCTACAACCGCGTGGTCGCGCTCGACGCCGCCACCGGCCGCGAGCTCTGGTCCTACGACCCCAAAGCCTACGTCGAGGGCCAGGTGCCCAACGGCACCGGCTTCGTCCACCGCGGCGTGGCCGCCTGGCGCGACGAGAAGGCCGGCAAGCTGCGCATCTTCATGAACAGCCGCTATCGCCTCATCTCGCTCGACGCCGCCACCGGCAAGCTCGTCGCCGACTTCGGCGACAACGGCATCGTCAACCTCGTCGCCGGTCTGCGCTGGGAGACCGACCCCAGGCAGTACACCAGCACTTCGCCGCCCGTGGTCTACAAGAACCTCGTGATCGTCGGCAATGGCGTTGCCGACCGCCTGGTCTTCCCCAAAGATCCTCCCGGCGATGTCCGCGCCTTCGACGCCCGCACCGGCAAGCTCGTCTGGACCTTCTTCACCGTCCCGCGTGCCGGCGAATTCGGCGTCGAGACCTGGGGCAACGGTTCCGAAAAGCTCACCGGCCACACCAACGTCTGGGCGCCCATCACGCTCGATGCCGCGCGCGGCCTCGTCTACCTGCCCGTCAGCACGCCCAGCAACGATTTTTACGGCGGCAAGCGTCCCGGCCAGAACCTGTTCGGCGACTCGCTCGTCTGTCTCGACGCCGCCACCGGCAAACGCAAGTGGCATTTTCAGACCGTGCACCACGGCCTCTGGGACTATGACCTGCCCGGCCCGCCAATCCTCGCCACCATCAGCGTGAACGGCCGCAAAATCGACGCCGTCGTCCAGCTCACCAAGACCGGCTTCGCCTTCGTCTTCGACCGCGTCACCGGCGCGCCTGTCTGGCCCATCGAGGAGCGCAAAGTGCCTGCCAGCGATGTGCCCGGCGAGCAGGCATGGCCGAGCCAGCCGTTCCCCACTAGACCGCCGCCTTTCTCCGAACAGGGCGTCACTGTAGAGGACGCGTTCGACCTCACGCCCGAGCTCAAAGCCGAAGCCCAGGCCGCGCTGCGCAAACTTCACACCGGGCCGCTATTCACGCCGCCCAGTCTGGATGGCACCGCCATGCGCCCTAGCATCATCGGTGGCGCCAATTGGGGCGGCGGCGCTCTCGACCCCGAGACCGGAATCCTCTACGTGAAATCGAGCGATTCCCCTTCTATCGCCAAAGTCAAACCCGCCGACCCCGAAGTCGGCGCCGACTATGTCATGACCGACGCGCCCGCCGCCTTCCAAGGCGGCATCCCCTTGACCAAGCCGCCCTACGCCCACCTGACGGCCATCGATCTGAACAAGGGTGAGATCGCCTGGCGCGTCCCCTTCGGCGACGACGCGCGCCTTCGCGCCAACCCGGCCCTGGCAGGCGTCAAGCTCCCCGACCGCCTCGGCGCCCCCGGCGCGATGGGCGCCATCGTCACCAAATCCGGCCTCATCTTCGCCGGTGGCGGCGACTCCACGTTCTACGCCTTCGACGCCGCCGACGGCCACGAACTCTGGTCCTCCCCCCTCGGCCGCCGCACCACCTCCACCCCCATGACGTATGAAGCCTCAGGAAGGCAGTTCGTCGTCATTGCCTCCGGCCAGGGTGCCAACGCGATGCTGACCGCGTTCGCGCTCCCTGACTAGAGCCCGGTAGGTCTCCCTCAGACGCTCGGGACCGCTGTAGAGGGCAGTTATGCGACTCGGCAAAGGGTTGAAGTGCCGGACCCGAGGCGCTCATGGGGAGCAATCTGGCAGCCCTCGTCCAAACATTCCGCTAGAGTCCTGTTGTGGCAGTCGAATACGACTCGATCGGTGTTATGGTCCAAGGTAAAGCTGGCCATCGTCCGGGACGTCTTCATAAAGCACCAAATGAGGCGGTGACGGCAGTCGCCCGTCACCGGAATTCCTGCCGAGCGGCCCATCCCCGACCTGCAGCCGCTACTGGCTGAAGGCCACGCCATCGAACGCCGCCACGCCCACAGCGGGCGAAGTGGCTGCCAGGGTAAGGTCGCCATACGCATCGATCGCGAACACCGCCACGTGCGCGCCGTCGGCGGCCGTATAGATCACGGCGAGCCAGGCGCCATCCGCGGAAACCGTGATGTCGGTGGGCGCGCCCGGCAGCGGCACCGACTTATAGAATGCGCCGCCCTTTCCGTCGCTGAAGAAAATGGAGATTGCCTTACCCGGCGAATTGCCCGAATACCAGATGTTTCCGGCTCCCTTGGCCAGCCAGCACGGGGCGTTCGTGGGATATGCGGGTTGCGGGCCCGTCACCGGAAAAACCTGCTTCTGCGCATTGATCAAAGCGAAACTGTCCGGCGAATGAGCTGGATTGAGGCCCAGCAGATCGCCCCGGAAGGCCTCGCCGAGCGGAACCATGTTCGCGCTGTCGGGCAGCGCGATATCGCTGCTCGTGCCGTTCAGCGCCCCGTACCCGTTCAGAGGCAATTGCAGCACCGAGCCGGAAGTGAGTGTTACGGCCGCCCACGTCTGGCCGGCGGCAATCTGTGCCGCCGAAGAGTCGGTGAGCGACACCACGGAGCCGTCGAGAAGTCCCGAAGGCCACGCATGGCTCTCCGCGCACGTCGAGCCCACCACAAAAAGCTGATGCCCCGCAATCGCCGTGGAAACGGGCTTCACACAGTTCGCCGCGAGCGCGATCTGTCCGTTAACTCCGATCGAGTTGCCGACGCGATGCAGCTGGCTCACCGTGTTCGAGACGTAGTTCGTCACCGCGCCGAACTCGCCCGAGAATTGCACCGCTCCCGCACCCGGACCGGGCGAGCCGCCGCTGCCGCCCGTGGGCAGTATGGTTACAAGAGACAGCGCCGCCGCCGAAGTGTCCAGTTTGAACACCGCCACATTATTGGTCGAGCCGTTCGTGCTGGTGAGCACCAGGACGTCGCGGCCGGGTTGGGCCATCGCCAGTACCGCGGTCAGAAATAAGCCGGCCACCACCTGCCTGCCGGTATTGCACACGTATCTTTCGTCTTTCGCTGTTGCCATGATTCCGAATCCTTTCGTGGATGCGCGGCCGAATGCCGCCTTCACGTGCGGAGTTCGTTCCATCGGGCGCAAGAGTTACGCCAGGCATCGAAAATTCTCTGGGAATCCGCAGCGGTCCGCGCCCCAACCGTTTGTTACAGTCGATTGAGGAAGGTAGCGTGACTTTCCGCCCGTGGCCGGCGAATTATCTAAGGGGAATGCCAGGTGACTTCTGATCTGGACGCCTCCGGATCGCCGTCCCCGGACCTGGAGCAGCTCATGGTGCGGTACCAGAACGGGGACGCCGCTGCGGCGGACGAACTGGTCACTCGGCTCAGCGGCAGATTGCATGTTTTCTTTGCAAGCCAGTTGGGGAACCGCGCGCAGGCGGACGATATGTTGCAGGAGGCGTGGCTGAGGCTGCACCAGGCGCGCCACACATATCGCCCCGGTGAGCCTGTCCTGCCGTGGATCTACGCCATTGCGCGGCGCGTGCGCGTCGACTACTTTCGCCGCCGCGTTCGCCTGGAGAGGCGCGAAATCCCCACCACCGAGATCCAGCAGGTTGCGCAGCCCGCGCCCGCTCCCGGCTTGCCCTCGTTCCTCGAGTTGGTTGCGCCATTGCCCGAAAGCCAGCGGGAGGTGCTCGTCCTGCTCAAGGTGAACGGACTCAGCCTCGAAGAAGTCGCGCGCGCCACTTCCTCCACGGTCGGATCGGTGAAGCAGAAAGTTCACCGCGCATATGATCGGCTGCGCGGATTGTTGCCGGGAGGTCGATCGTGACCTGCCGCGGAATCGAGGACTCGCTCGCCCTCTACGCGGCCGGGGCCGCCATCCCGCCGGAAGTGTCGGCGCACATCGCCGGATGCGAGAGCTGCCGCCGGCTGTTGGCGGCCATGCGCCAAGCCGACGCAGCCGAACCCCCATCGCCGGACCGCTTGCGGCAGATCCAGGCGCAACTGCGGGCCGACCTGAAACCGGTGAAGCCGCTTCCCCCCGCGCGCGTCTTCGTTCTCGCCCTCCTGCTGATTGCCGCCGCGGCCGTGGCGATTGGCGCGGCCCATTTGGGAATCGCCGGATGGGAAGCCCTCGGCACGCTGCGCCGCAGTGTCGTGTTCGCTGTGCTTGCCGCCGGTCTCGGCCTGTTATCCGTCCTGCTGTCCCGCGTGATGGTACCCGGAAGCCGCGTGCTGCTCGATTCCCGCGTCGCGGTGGCCGGCGTGTTCGCCATTCTGGCCCCTATTTTCGCGATCCTGTTCGATTTCCACGCCGAGCCGACCTTCGTGGCGACCGGCCTCGTATGCCTCACCATCGGCATCGAGTGCGCCCTGCCCGTCGCCGCATTCTCCTGGCTGATTCTGCGCCAGGGGATGGTTTTACAACCAACAGCTGCGGGTGCGCTCACCGGCCTGCTGGCCGGCCTCTCCGGCGTCACAGTGCTCGAGATCTTCTGCCCGAACCCGGACAGGTATCATATCCTCGTTTGGCACATCGGAGCCGCCATGGTGAGCACGATCGCCGGAGCCGCCGTCGGCTGGCTCGCCGACAGCCTGCTCACGCACAAGTCGATACCGTCCGACGGTGATGTATAAGATACATTGTGCGGCGGACACAGCTTTACCTGGATGATCATCTCTGGAGCGCCCTTCACGCTCGGGCCCGGAGTCAAAAGACAACCATCTCGGAATTGGTGCGGGAAGCCGCTCGCGAACGCTACCTCGGCAAACGCGATGAGCAGAGAAAGGCCATGCAGGAGTTCGTCGGCAGTCGGAAACGAAGCTCCGCTACGCTCGATAGTGTGCAATTGGTTCGCAATCTTCGCCGGGGCGCGCGATTGGATCGCCTTCAGAAATGAAGTCTGTTCTTGTTGATTCCGACATCTTGATTGAAGTCTCGCGAGCCATTCCGTTGAGTTGGCGGATGCCCTGGTCGCCGCCGGTGCAGTGGCTCACGGTGCCGAGTTGTGGACACACAACCGCAAGCATTACCCAATGAAGGAAATCGTTTTCTTCGATAAGGCATCGGGCTAGTAGCGATCCAGTCCTTAACGCCTCCGCCCCATCCTTATCTCTCTCGCTTTCATCCACATCCGTTCCGGACCCCGGTTTTCCACCGAGCCCCTGCTAAACCGAAATCAGCGTTAAGCTCGCAGCTCGCGGCCGTAGCTCGAAGCTCATAGCTCACGACTCGCGGGCGCTTGCCCTAACCCCCTCGCATCTAATAACATACAGTCGCAAATGGGTTCGTTTGGGAAACTGTCTGAAGCCATCGCCGGCCTCGTCCGCGATGGCGATACCGTCGCGCTTGAAGGCTTCACCCACCTCATTCCCTTCGCCGCCGGTCACGAGATCATCCGCCAAAAGAGGCGCGAGTTGACCCTCATCCGCATGACCCCCGACCTGCTCTACGACCAGATGATCGGTGCCGGCTGCGCCCGCAAGCTCATCTTCTCCTGGGGCGGCAACCCCGGAGTGGGTTCGCTCCACCGCCTTCGCGACGCCGTCGAAAACTCGTGGCCGCAACCGCTCGAAATCGAGGAACACAGCCACGCCGCCATGGCCAACGCCTACGCCGCCGGAGCCTCCGGACTGCCGTGCGCCATCTTCCGCGGCTACCAGGGCGTCGATCTGCCTGTTGTAAATTCCAACATCCGCCTCGTCACCTGCCCGTTCACCGGCGAATCCCTCGCCTGCGTCCCTGCCCACCGCCCCGATGTCGCCATCATCCACGCCCAGAAGGCCGACCGCCAGGGCAATGTCCTGCTCGAGGGCATCGTCGGTGTGCAGAAGGAGGCCGTGCTCGCCGCCCGCCGCTCTCTGGTCACCGTCGAAGAGGTGGTCGACGATTTTGGTCCGCGCAGTCCCAACGCGATCATCCTGCCCGCCTGGGTAGTGACTGCGGTTGTCGTCGTTCCCGGCGGCGCCCGGCCCTCTTACGCGCACGGCTACTATTCGCGCGATAATTCCTTCTACGTGTCCTGGGACGCCATCGCCAAAGATCGCGGCAAATTCCAGGAATGGATGGGACAGAACGTGCTGCGCCCCGCATGACGTATACCGCCACAGAGATGATGACCATCGCTGCCGCCCGTGCGCTGCGCAATGACGACGTCTGTTTCGTCGGCATCGGCCTTCCCTCCGCGGCTTGCAACGTCGCCCGCCTCACCCACGCGCCTGCCGTCACTCTCATCTACGAATCCGGCACCATCGCCACCAAACCCAACGTGCTGCCGCTGTCCATCGGCGACGGCGAGCTTTGCGAGACTGCCCTCACCACCGTCTCTGTCCCCGAGATGTTCCGCTACTGGCTGCAAGGCGGCCGCATTACCGTCGGGTTCCTCGGGGGCGCGCAGGTTGATCGCTACGGCAACCTCAACAGCACCGTCATCGGCAGCTATCGCCGGCCCAAGGTCCGCCTGCCCGGTGCCGGCGGAGCCACTGAGATCTGCGCCAGTTGTGGCCGCGTCTTCATCGTCATGCGACAGGATGCGCGTGCCTTCGTTTCGCGGCTCGATTTTATCACCACCCTCGGCCACGGTCCCACCGGCCGCGAGCGCCGCGCACTCGGGCTCGCCACGGCCGGCCCCGTTCTTCTCGTTACCGACCTCTGCACCTTCGAGCCCGAGCCCGAAACCAAGGAGTTCGTGGTCACGGCGCTCCATCCCGGCATCACCTGCCAGCAGGTTCGCGAAAACACGGGATGGCCTGTGCGCTTTGCCCTCGAGCTTGGCGAAACGCCGGCTCCCACCGCTCACGAACTCGAAACGCTGCGCGAGCTCAACGCGCGCACGGCCCGTGCCCACGGAGAGGCGGCCGCCAAATGAGCCGCCGAACGTATCCCCGCCCCGAGTCCGGCGACCAGCCGCCGCTCTTATATCCGGCTTACGCCTCCACCGTCCGCCGCGCCCCTTCGAAGCCGCTCATCCAGATCCCCCACACACTCTCCGAGCTCACCGGCCCGCTCTTCGGCCACAATCCCATCGGTGAGACCGACAACGACCTCACCCGCCAGCATTCCGGCCAGCCGCTCGGCGAACGCATCGTCGTCGCCGGCCGCGTCCTCGATGAAGACGGCCGCCCGATTTCCCACACCCTGATCGAGCTTTGGCAATCGAACGCCGCCGGCCGCTACTTCCATAGCGCCGACAACCACCCCGCGCCGCTCGACCCCAACTTCACCGGCGCGGGCCGCACCATCACCGATGCCGCCGGCAACTACCGGTTCGTCACCATCAAGCCCGGCGCCTATCCCTGGCGCAACCACCCCAATGCCTGGCGTCCCGCGCACATTCACTTTTCACTGTTCGGCCCCTGTTTTATCACGCGCCTCGTCACCCAGATGTACTTCCCCAACGACCCGCTCATGCCGTTCGATCCCATTTCGCAGTCGATCCCCGACGAGGCCGCGCGCCAGCGCTTGGTCTCGCAATTCGACCTGCGCCTTACGGAACCGGGGTGGGCGCTCGGCTATCGCTTCGATTTTGTCCTGCGCGGCCGCGACGCCACGCCATTCGAGGGTCGACCGTGAAGCCGCTACCCTCGCAGACGGTCGGCCCGTTCTATCACCTGGCCCTCACCGCCAACGCCGCGCTCGGCTGCCTCACGCATCCCGACGCCAAGGGCGAGTCTATATGGGTCCGCTTCCGACTGCTCGATGGCGACGGCGTCCCCGTTCCCGACGGCATGATCGAAATCTGGCAGGCCGACGCTTTCGGCAACTACGATCAACCGCCTGATTCCCCGTTTCGGGGTTTCGGCCGCCTCCCCACCGACTCCGATGGCGCCTGCACCTTCGAAACCATACCCCCCGGTCGAACGGCCGACAACCAGGCTCCGCATCTCAACGTTTCCGTTTTCGCCCGCGGCCTGCTGGCCCGCCTCTGCACGCGCGTCTACTTCGAGCTGGCCGATGATCCCGTGCTCGCCCTGGTTCCCGAGGAACGCCGCCACACGCTCCTCGCTCATCGCGACTCCGCGCAGCCTTTTCAGTGGAACTTCGACATCCGCCTGCAAGGCGAGAACGAAACCGTCTTTTTCGATATCTAATGCACCCGAGCCTGATCGACAGCTTCGCCTCTACCGACGCCCTCACGGAAGTCTTCTCCGATGCCGCCGTCGTCCGCGCGATGCTCCGCTTCGAGCAGGCCCTCGCGGAAGCGCAGCGGCGGCTCTTTATCGTTCCCGACGTTGCGGTGTTCGCGATGCAGAGCGCCCAGATCGACCCCGCCACCTTCGCTTGGCGCAGCCGCCAGTCGGCGTCGCTCGCCATTCCATTCGTCAAAGCCCTCACTCGACACGCGGATGAAATCAAAGCTGGCGCTGCGGCCTGGGTGCATTACGGCGCCACCAGCCAGGACCTGCTCGACACCACGCTCGTCCTGCTGCTCGCGAGTGCCCGAACCATTCTCGCCGGCGACCACCTGCGTCTTAAAAAACTGCTGCGCACTCTCTCCGACCAGCATGCCTCCACCATCATGCTGGCACGCACGCTTCTCCAGCCCGCTCCGCCCACCACCTTCGGCTACAAAGTCGCCGGCTGGTACGGCTCAATTCATCGAAGCTGGCGTGATCTTTCGCGCGCCTTCGACGAAGCCCTCGTTCTCCAGTTCGGCGGCGCATCCGGCACGCTCGCCGCTTACAGCGCTCGCGGCCCCGAACTCGCCCGCGAACTGGCTAAAGAGCTCCAGCTTTCCGTGCCAGCCGCGCCGTGGCACAGCCATCGCGACCGCATGGCCTCGCTCGTCGCTCACAGCGGCATCTACGCCGGCTGCATCGCCAAAATCGCCCGCGACATCACCCTGCTCATGCAGCCCGAGATCGGCGAAGTCTCCGAACGCGGCGGTGGATCTTCAGCCATGCCGCACAAGCGCAATCCCGCCGGATCGGTGGTCGCTCTCGCCGCCGCCCACACCGTACCCGGCCTCGTCTCCAGTTACCTCTCCGCCATGCCGCAGGAGAACGAACGTGCGGCCGGCGGATGGCAGGCCGAATGGCCCATGGTGGCCCGCGTTGTCCAGGCGACCGGCAGCGCCCTCGCCTCCATGGCCGACACCATCACCGACCTCACCGTCGATCCCGCCCGCATGCGCGCCAACCTCGAAGCCACCCAAGGCGCCGTCTTCGCCGAAAAAGCCGCCATGCTGCTCGCCCCCAAAATGGGCCGCGAAGCCGCCCAAAAGCTGGTCGCCGAGGCCCTCAAGAGAGGCACACTCCGCGACGGTCTCGCCCACGCGCTCCCTCCCGACCAACTCGAATCCCTCGACTCGCCCGAAGACTACCTCGGCTCCGCCGAAACCTTCCGCCGCCAACTCCTGGAGCCCGACACCAATGACTAGCCAGTGCGGGGCAGGCTGTCAGCCAGCGGAGGGAGCGGTACTCGGTCCAGGCGAGCGAGGCTCGCGGGCGCCCCAATACGAGAGCCTATGCCCCTGATCCACACCTCCACCCTGCGTCACTACTACCGCTTCGACGGCCCCGACGATCGCCCGGTCCTCGTCTTTTGCCACTCCCTCGGCTGCGACCATACCATGTGGGATGCGCAAACCGCAGCTCTTCTGCCCAACTTCCGCATCCTCCGCTATGACACCCGCGGCCACGGCGCCTCCGAAGTCACCGACGGCGATTACTCCATCGAAATGCTCGCCCGCGATGCCCTCTCGCTCGCCGACGCGCTCTCCATTCGTCAGTTCGCCTGGTGCGGCCTTTCGCTCGGCGGCATGATCGGCCAGTGGCTCGGCGCCAAAGCTCCCGACCGCCTCACCGCGCTCGTCCTCGCCAACACGTCCGCCCGTTTTCCCGATCCAAGTCTCATGGAGACCCGCCGCCGTACCGCGCTCGAAAACGGCATGGCGCCGCTCGAACCCGCCGTGATGGGCCGCTTTTTCCAACCCGAACGTGCCGCCGCCAATCCTCCCGCCGTCGCCGCCATCCGACGCATCCTGCTCGCCACCAATCCCGTGGGCTACGCCGGCTGCTGCGCTGCCGTCCGCGACCTAAATCAAACCGGTATCCTGTCCGCCATCCGCGCACGAACCCTCATCATCGCCGGCGACCGCGACGTATCCACCCCCTGGCAAGGCCACGGCGAAATCCTCGCGCAGTCCATCGCCGGGGCTCAGGTCGAGCACCTGCCCACCGCGCACCTATCCAACCTGGAGACGCCCTACTCCTTCACTGCCGCGCTGGCCCGCTTCCTTCTGCCCGCGCCCGCCGACACACTCGCCGCCGGTTTCGAAAAGCGCCGCGCCATCCTCGGCGACGCCCAGGTCGACCGCGCCATTGCCGCCACTACCGATTTCAACCGCGATTTTCAGGAGTTGATCACGCGCTACGCCTGGGGCACCGTGTGGCAGCGCCCCGGTCTTGACGACCGCACGCGCCGTCTGCTCGCCCTCACCGCAACCGGCGCGCTCGGCCGCTGGGACGAGTTCCGCATGCACGTCCGCTCCGCTCTGGCCGCCGGTCTCGAACCCTGCGACCTGGAAGAAACGCTGCTCCAACTCGCCGTCTACGCCGGCCTCCCCGCCGCCAACAGCGGTTTCCACATCGCCAATGAGGAGATGGCCAGGGCCTGACATGCAGCGCGACCTTCCACCGTTCCGCGCCGACCACGTCGGCAGCCTGCTCCGTCCCGCCGAATTGAAGGAAGCACGCGCCCGCCATCAGGCCGGCGAGATCGGTGCCGAGCAGCTCAAAACCGTCGAAGACCGGGCCATCGAAGCACTCATAGCCAAGCAGGCCGCCACCGGCCTGCGCAGCGCCACCGATGGCGAGTTCCGCCGCTCCATGTGGCACTTCGATTTCTTGGAACGCCTCGATGGCTGCGAGCCGTTCACGCCGGAGCACGGCATCGCCTTCCAAGGCACGGCGACGAAAGCCAGAGGTGTCCGCGTCGTTGGCAAGCTCGGCTTCAGCGGTCACCCCATGCTCGAACACTTCCGTTTCCTGCGCGATCACGCCACGCGCGCCACGCCGAAGATAACCATCCCGTCGCCGAGCGTCCTTCACTTCCGCGGCGGCCGCGCCGCGATCAGCGACGCGGTTTATCCAGACCTCGGCGATTTCTACCGCGACCTCGGCGCCGCCTACAATCGCGCCGTCCAAGCCTTCGCCGGTGAAGGCTGCCGGTACCTGCAACTCGACGAAACCAACCTCGCGTATCTGTGCGATCCCGAGCAACGGCAGATGGTCCGCGACCGCGGCGAGGATCCGGACCGCCTTCCGGCAGTCTACGCCAGCATGATCAACCGCGCTATCGCCGGCCGGCCTGCCGATATGCGCATCACCATGCACCTTTGCCGCGGCAACTTCCGCTCCAGTTGGATCGCCCAGGGCGGCTACGAACCCGTGGCCGAGCTTCTCTTCCACACCATCGGAGTGGATGGCATCTTCATGGAGTACGACACCGATCGCGCCGGCGGCTTCGAGCCGCTGCGCTTGGTGCCCAAAGACAAAACCGTCGTGCTCGGGCTGATCACTTCAAAGACCGGCGATCTGGAATCCAAGGACACCGTCAAGCGCCGCATCGACGATGCCGCCCGCTATGTCGACCTCGACCAGCTTTGCCTCAGCCCGCAATGCGGTTTCGCCAGCACCGAGGAAGGCAACCTCCTCACCGAAGACCAGCAATGGGCGAAGCTTGCCCGCATCGTCGAAATTGCAGACGAGGTCTGGGGTGTTTAGGTAGGACGGGCTTCAGCCTGTCAAGCCGCCGAAGGCGGCCGCGCATTTAAGCCAGCACTTCCTTCACCACCGAGCCGCTCACGTCCGTCAGCCGGAAGTGCCGCCCCTGATACATGTACGTCAGCTTCAGATGATCGACGCCGAGGCATCGCAGGATGGTGGCCTGCAGGTCGTGTACGTGCACTGGATTCGCGGCCACGTTGTAGCAGTAGTCGTCGCTTTCGCCGAAGCTGAAGCCGCGCTTCACGCCGCCGCCGGCCAGCCACATCGTGAAGCAGCGCGGGTGATGATCGCGGCCGTAGTTCGTTTGCGTGAGCTTGCCCTGGCAGTAGACCGTCCGGCCGAACTCGCCGCCCCAAATCACAAGCGTGTCGTCCAGCAGGCCACGATGCTTCAGATCCGTCACCAGCGCAGCGGAAGGCTGGTCGGTGCCTTTGGCCTGTAG
>Ga0126381_100000316_pt1 | contig 53492 bp, 45 predicted proteins | sample PanSoiMetPlot_28_FD_96465 | JGI IMG/M metagenome (GOLD analysis project Ga0126381, IMG submission 96465) | Tropical forest soil microbial communities from Panama - MetaG Plot_28 | ecosystem: Environmental > Terrestrial > Soil > Tropical forest > Bulk soil | place: Panama | collected 2016-02-17 | reverse complement strand
TGGAGGATGCAGCAGCGAGTGGTTGGCCGCTATTAGGGAAAACAATTGCTCCACGCAGGTCCACAACCTTCGGCAATCATGCAGCATTTAGCCGAAGCAATCGCGAAACCGAACCAAGCCATAGTGAGGCGGAGAGAAAAGGTTGGATTGGCTCGAATCAAGCGCGGGAGAATCTCTCTCTGGTCCGGTTAGGGATGCAAAAGGTGCCGCAAACGCGGGCTATTTCGCAGTATGCCGCGGAGAATGCAGCAATAATGAGACTCGGGGGCGGAGAGGGGGGGATTTGAACCCCCGAGACCCTTCCGAGTCTACACGCTCTCCAGGCGTGCGCCTTAAACCGGGCTCGGCCACCTCTCCGCGTTTTGGGAAGCGAACCGGGCGAGCGTTGCGGCTCGTCCGGCGCATTTCGAGTATTACACGGCGATGCCAATCGATGCCATTGGCACCAATTCTCCGCCGGGCACCACAAAGAAACGCTGATTAACGACCGATACCTGCATCCGTTGGCCAGGTGGATTCCATTTTGGATGGGCGCTGTTATTGCCCGCCATTTGGTTCAGTAGTGGTCCTTCAATTCGCGGATCTTGGCGAAAATCTCGACTTTATCATTGAGCCCCGGCGCCAGCCGCGCCACGCTGGCGCGGATTTCCGGGCTGTCCGTGCGCAGGAACGGATTGAACTGTTTTTCCTCGCCGATCGTGGACGGGACCGTCCACTTGCCTTCGCGGCGCGTGCGCTCGGCCCATTGATGCTTGGCGACCAGCGCGCGGTTGCCGGGCTCCAGCGTCAAAGCAAACGCCAGGTTCTTCACCGTGTATTCATGCCCGCAGTAAACCCTGGTGTCATCGGGCAGCGCGGCAAGCTTGCTCAACGACTGGACCATGGTGCCGGCTCTGCCCTCGAAAAGCCGGCCGCATCCGGCGATGAACAGCGTATCACCCGAGAACACCGCCTTCAGCGCGGGAAAATAATAAGCCACATGGCCGTTGGTATGGGCCGGTATTCCGATCGCGCGTCCTCGCAGGTTGCCGACCCTGACTTCGTCGCCGTCATCGATCGGATCGGTCAGTCCGGGAATGCGGCCGTTTTCCGCACGCGCGCCGTAGATCCGCAGCTTGGGTATCGCGGCCTGCAAATCCTTGTTGCCCCCCACGTGGTCGAAATGCCAATGGGTGGAAAGCACCGTGGTCAGATTGACCCTTTCACGCTTGACTGCGTCCAGGACCTTGGTCGCTTCGGCGCAGTCGATCACGCCGCATTCCCTGGTTGCGTCGTCGATTACCAGGTAGGCAAAGTTGTCCGATAGCTGGGGTACCGCAATTATTGCCATCGCCGGGTCTCCTTTTGCCCAAAGTGATACTCAGATCCCCATAATACTAAAACCGACATCGACGTAGACGGTCTGTCCCGTCACCCCGCTGGACATGTCGGAAAGCAGCACCGCCGCCATCTTGCCGACCTCGTCGATTGCCATCGCGCGCTGCAGCGGCGAGCGCCGCTCAACCTCATGCGCCATTTCATGAAAGCCCTTAATAGCGGCCGAGGACAAGGTGCGCGCCGGCGCCGCGCTGATCGCGTTGACCCGGATGTTCTTGCCACCCAGGTCGAGCGCCAGATAGCGCACACAGGCTTCCAGCGCCGCCTTGGCCACGCCCATCACGTTATAATTCGGCACGGCGCGCACGGCGCCCAGGTAGCTAAGCGCGACGATTGCGCCGCCGCCGCGCGGCTCCATCAGCGGCTCCGCCGCCCGCGCCAGCGCGACCAGTGAATAGGCGCTGATTTCGAGCGAGCGCGCAAAGTTGGCGCGGCTGACCGTGAGGAAGCGATCGCGCAGATCCTCGCGCTCGGCGAACGCGATCGCATGGACCAGCATGTCGAGCCCGCCCCAGAGCTCCCGCACCTTGGCAAAGGTGAACTCGATCTGCTGGTCGTTGGTTATGTCCAACTCTCCCAGTACCGATGCTCCCACCTGCTCGGCCAGCGGCCGGACGCGCCGCTCCAGCACCTCGCCCTGGTAGGTGAGCGCAATCTCCGCTCCCTGAGCCTTGAGGTTTTGTACAATCGGCCAGGCCAGGCTCTTATCGTTGGCCAGGCCGATGACCAAGGCCCGTTTTCCGTCTGCGATGCCCATCGTGTCTGTTTCCCTTCGTTGCAGGCATTGGAGCCGCCAACTTCACAACATACGCGATCGCGCGGCGTTCAAAAACGGGGTGCCGGTGGATAGAAACGCAGGTCGAGAAGCGGAACGTGCCACCTCTTCCTTAGCCTCTCCCGGGATGAGGAGAGGAGGCGGAAAGAGACTCTGCGCCAACAGGTTTGTCGAAGTCGCCGCGAAAAACCCGGGCTAGACTTCAATCACCATGCCGTCGATTGCCATCTCCACCGCGACGTCGGATTCGCGCTCGAGGACCTCGCGCCCGATATGAGTCAGGACCAGGCGGTGCGGGCTCAGGCGATGGCGCTGCGTCATGAAGTGCGTGTAGCTGATGTGGAAGTCGAGGCCGGGTTGGTCGAAATAGGTACATTCGCACAGGAAAAGATCGGCTCCGGCGCTCAGCGGGATCAGGTCATCGGTCCATCCGGTGTCGCCCGAGAACACAATCGCCTTCCCTCCCACTTTGACCCGGTAGGCCAGCGAGATGTCCTTGATCGTATGCCGCGTTCGTATGCTCTGCACCTGTATCGTTCCATTGACTTGTTGCGTGCGCTCGGGCTCCAGGACGACAAAATCCAGCTGGCGCGCAATCTCCGTGGTGTCGCTCTCGGGATACATGCTGCGGAACAGCGCCCACGTGCGCTCCTCCAGGTGCGGTGGACCGGCAAGAGTGAGGCGGCGTTGGCGCGGAGCTTCGTAAAGATATTCGAGAATCAGAAATGCCAGGCCGCAAAAATGATCGCCATGCAGATGGCTGATGAGGACCACATCGATATCGTCGGGAGACATCCCCAGCCGCTTCATCGAGGAAAGCAGCGTAGGACCGGCATCCATCAGGATCTGCGTCCCGCCCGCGCTGATGACGTAGCCGGCCTGGAAGCGGCCCTTGCTGGCAAAGGCATCGCCTGCTCCAAGAACCGTCACTCTGCCCGCATTTACTTTCCGCGTCTTTTGCAATCCGCTGCCCATTTTTTTGCATTCGCCTTCTCTTTTTATCTTACTCGCGCCCGCCGGCAAACGGCAAATGACCAAGCACGAGTTTGTATCGGATGACAAACAGGCGGAAAAAGTAACTACGAATAGACCGCCTTTTAGCGCGCGAAATCCTTGTGCAAGCCAGCAAGGTGCGCCGCAGGAGGTTGTACCTGGAGCTGTTCGCACAGACGCCGGGCGATCAGTCCGCCGCCGTAGCGATGCCCCGCGGCGTTCCAATGGCCCGAGCCAAGCTGCGTGTTGCTGAACCCGTGCAGGAAAACGCGATCACGGTCCGCGCGTTGTTGAAAGGCCGGCGCCAGGTTCAAAACGTCGAAGCCCAGGCGCTGGCCCAGCGCCTGGATTCTGTGGTCCGGGTAGAACAGATCATCCATCCCCCAACGCTCCATGTATGCGCGGCGCAGGGCGGGATCGGGATAGACCTGAATGCCGTTGCTCAAGGTCACCGCGAGAAAACGGGCGCCATGTGCCGCCGCTTCCTGATGGACCATCTCGATCTCACCCTCGGCGGCGCTCCAGGCCGCGTTCTGCGCATCAGTGCGGGGCGGTTTGTAAACCCAGTCGTCGAGTCCGGGTTCGGAGACACCCGCCTTGAACTGCTGGGCCAGAGTGCGGCGTCGGCGCCATCGCGCCCGCAGCGCGCTGCGCAACTGGCCCAACACGTTGAGTGTCGCGGAGCGCTGCGATTCGAACCGCATCATGCATAGGAAGCGGAACCATGCTGATTCCTCGAATGGACCCGTGGCAACCAGCTCGCCGTTGCGGTAGGTGAAGAAAGGCTGGCACTTGTCGCCTTCCAGCTCGACCGAATCATTGCGAATGTCATTTCCCGTACATATCGCCAGCACCACCACGTCGGGCGAGAATTGCCACACGCGATGGCGCAGCGTCATCAGCTCCTGCGCGGTGCCGTAGCTGTCACAACCGAAATTGAGTGTCTCGACCGACCTTCCGTTCAGCGCGGGACAGGCCTTGAGCTCGCGCTCAATGACCGCGCAGAAGGTCTGCTGCGTGGGGACCTGTTTCGCCTCGGTGAAAGAATCGCCCAGAATTGCGACGCGAATCGTATTTGCGGGCTTGGAGACCGGATGCTCGCGGTCGCGCATCCCCGCACTATTAACTACGACGTACGCCTTCCCCTCTTGAGGTTGCCACAGGGAAGCGTTGGGCCGCAACTTCCATCCGCTGTAGCGGTCATAGATGTAAAGCCCCGGATGGGCGAGGCCCAGCATGCGCAGGGCCCCCTCGGTCACGATAAGGCCCGTCGCCACCCCCATCAAAAGCAGTAAGACCCGCGATAGTAAGTTTCGTAACAAACCCTTCACAGGCCGTCCCCAATGTCATCCAACGATTCAAATCCGACAATGCTCCGGAGGCTAAGACCAACCAATTTGCCATAGCGGAAGCGCCTGTTCCATACCAAAAAGATCTTCGCGCAGAGGACGATATTCTTTCTTTACACTAGCAGCACGGTAACGCTAAGCTCGGTGTTGCACGGAGCTAATCTCTCACCAAAGCCCGAAGTAACGATCGGGTTTTTCTGTTTGTGAGCCTCCTGCGAAACCATAAGGAGGGCAATCATGCCCAAGTTGTACATAGGCAACCTCGCTTACTCGACTACCAACGAGGACCTCGAGGCACTTTTCTCGCGGGTGGGAAAAGTCGAAAGTGCCGCCGTCGTTACGGACAAATTCTCGGGTAGGTCCAAGGGCTTTGGATTTGTGGAGATGTCCGATTCCGGCGATGCTTCCTCCGCAATCGAATCGCTGAACGATTCCGAGTTTCAGGGGCGGCGGATCAAGGTGGCGGAAGCGCGCTCCGGCGACCAGCGTGGCCCCGGAGGTCCCGGGGGAGGTGGCGGTTTTGGCGGCCGCGGCGGCCGTCCCGGGGGCGGCGGTGGTGGCGGCGGCCGCGGCGGCAATCGTCGCTGGTAGCTAGCGTTTGCGGGTGGGGCGGCACGATGCCGTCCCATTGCATTTAGAACTCTCCCTCTTCTTCGAGCCGCGCGGCGGGCAGCACCTCGGGCGCAAGGTCGTCCAAAAACCGCGATACGCGCCCCATCACGTAGCCCATGGTTCGGTCGAACATGTGAATCGGGTAGCTGATATAGAGTTCGTCGCGTGCGCGCGTACCCGCCACATACATCAGGCGGCGTTCCTCCTCCAGTGATTCGGGGTCGGCGCTCTGCGGCGCGGGGAAACGGCCATCGGCGGCCCAGATCAGGAACACCACCTTCCACTCCAATCCCTTGGCGGAATGGATCGTGCTTAGCGTAACCAGTCCTTCTTCCGGCTCCACCGCAAGCACGTCGTCGATCGAATCATTGGGCGGCTCCAGCGCCATGTCGGCGAGCATGTTCTGCAGGCTTCGGTAGCGCTCCGCGATGGTCTGGAAATGCTCGAGGTCGCGCTCGCGTTTGGGATAATCATCCGGATAAGCGTCGCGCATCAGCGGCAGGTAATACTCCAGCACCGCCGCCAACTGATCGCCCGGACGTGCGGACTCCGCGCGCAACCCGCCCAACAGGACGGCCAGACGCCCCAATCCTTCGATACTCGATTTCGCTTTGCTCTCGGCCAGAACCGCCAATTCCTGGTGCGGCTGCGCCGACGCGACCAGGCTTTCGATGAGTTGCTGCGCCTTGCGTTGACCGACGCCCTTTAAGAGCAGCAGCACGCGCAGCCATGAGACCGCGTCGACCGGATTGGCAATCACGCGCAGATGAGCCAGCGCATCCTTTATGTGCGCGGTTTCGATGAACTTGAATCCGCCGCGCTTGATGAACGGGATGTCGCGCCGCTGCAACTCGAGTTCCAGATCGAAGGAGTGAAAGCTGGAGCGGAACAGCACCGCGATTTCATCAAGGTTGACGCCCGATTCGCGCAGCTCCAGGATGCGCTGGGAGACGAAACGCGACTGCATCCGCTCGTCCTCGGCGCGAATCAGCAGCGGGCGCACCTCGCCCATCCGGCGCGTGAACAGCGCCTTGGTGTACTTTTCGACGGCCCGCGAGATCACCTGGTTGGAAAGGTCCAGGATGCCTTGCAGCGAGCGGTAGTTCTCTTCCAGCTTGATTATTTTCGTACCTGGAAACAGCGCCGGAAAATCCATGATGTTGCGGAAATTGGCGCCGCGAAACGAATAAATGGACTGCGCGTCGTCGCCGACCGCCATTACATTGCGATGCTCGGTCGCCAGCAAGTTCACCATCCGCGCCTGAATTGCGTTGGTGTCCTGGTACTCATCCACCATTATGTAGCGATACGTTTTGGACAGCCGGCTGCGCAGCCCCGGATGCTGCTCCATCAGCTCAACGACGCGATAGAGCAGGTCATCGTAATCCAGCAGCCCGCGTTCGCGCTTATAGGCATCGTAGGCCTGCGCCAGTTGCACGATCTCGGCGCTGTTGTCCCACAGGTAGGCGAAGTCCTCCTCGAGTTCCTCCTCCAAGGTGCGCGCCTTGTTGCGCGCCATGCTGATTATTTCCGCCAGCGTTCCTTTCTTGGGAAAGCGCCGCTCCTTGGAGGCCAGCCCCATGCGCGTGCGCATCAGGTTGATCACGTCCTCCATATCGGAGCGGTCGAGGATCGTGAAGTTGGGCTGCACGCCCACTGCGGTTCCGTAATGGCGCAAAACGATGTTGGCAAAAGAATGAAAGGTTCCCCCCGCAACCGCGCGGCTCGGCTCGCCGACCAGTTGCTCGGCCCGCCTGAGCATCTCCTGCGCCGCGCGCCGCGTGAAGGTCAGCAGCAGGATCGATTGCGGCGCCACCCGTCCTTCGATCAGACGCGCGACGCGGTAAATAAGCGTGCGCGTCTTGCCCGAACCAGCCCCGGCCACGACCAGCAGGGGACCCTCACGATGAGTGACCGCTTCGAGTTGCGCCTCGTTAAGCAGTTGCGCGTATGTGATGCGATACGAGCCCTCGCGGGCGTCAGGCTGGCCGCGCAGGGTGATTACTTTTTCCACCGCCGTCCTTCACGCCATGCTCAGCCACCCGCGGGAGAACAGGAAGCCTTCCGTCCACGGCGCCCATGGCAACATTGACGCCGCGATTGTAGCACGGCGGTGCGCAATTCAGATGCGGGAAGTGGAGTGAGGCGGGGCTTCTGCCCGCCATGAGGTGTCGGTACCGATCGGAGCGCGGGCAGGAGCGCCCTGCGTGTTTATGGATAAGGGTTGGGGGCACCGCCATACGGGCTGGGCCCATATGGGTAGCCGTAAGGACTTCCACCGTAGGGGCTGCCGCCGCCGAAGGGACTACCGTAAGTGCCCCCGCCGAAACTGCTGCCTCCGCCGAAGCCGCCATAGCCGGGCTGCACGCCCATTCCGAAACCGGAGCCGCCTCCCAACCCTATCGCCAGGCCCATTCCCAGCAGCGGAATCAGCGCATTGACCATGTTCCCGCTGGCACCACCACCCTGGTTCATGTACTGCTGGGTCTGCTGATTGATATACGCCTGTTGGGCGTCCTGCTGCTGTTGGTTCTTGTAGGCGTCAACGTCGGGAGACACCGCTTCGCCGCCACCTCCTTCGCCAGAGGGGCCGGCTCCAGATGGACCGGCTTGGCCGTAAGCAGCCGAACCCGGAGCGGATTTCATCGACGCAAGTTCCGGCCTGACCCGGATGTGGTTGCTGATGACCACTTCGCTGTCTTTCAAAAATCGGCGCGTCTTGACTTCCGCGTCGCCCTTGCCGAACTCGGTCGCGGTGTAGCCAAAAAGCATGACCGATCGGCCGGTGCTGGAGCTAAGCACTTGGGCGCCAACCAGGGGCAGCCGATGGGCGTGCAGATAGTCGGTCAGCCGCGCGCTCTGATCCGAGTCGGGGGCAGCGCTCTGGGCTGCCGCGGGTAGATAGGCCAGCGCGACGATCAAGCAGGCAAGAAACAAGCCTTTCGCTAACCGCCGCACAAGATCAATTATAGGTCCGCAATCAAGCGGGCTGCAATGCGCGCGAACAGGCCCACCTGCCTCTGGACACGCCCTTGCTGGCTTGGGCAGAAATCGTTTATCTTGCTTCCGTTGTTCTTCAGGTGAGCCCGATCGATCACAATCAAGGACTTTTCACCGACTCTTCTCACGCGCAACCTCGCGCCCAAGAGAGTCGCCTTCGGAGCGGGGGCCAGGATTTTTCAAGCGGCAGGCGTCGCTGAGGTTTTGATGTGCCAGGTTTCGCGCTGCGAAATCCCTATCTGATCATTGTCGGGGCGCTGATCATCACACTGCTTGGCGCGACCGCCTTTATACAGATGCCGGTTGACGTATTTCCCGACTTGAAGATTCCCGCCGTGGTGGTCGCCACTTTTTACTCCGGGATGCCGCCGGGCGAAATCGAGATGGACATCACCACCCGCTTTGAGCGTTTCTTCACGCTGGCCAACGGCGTGGAGCATATCGAGTCGCGCTCCCTGCCCGGCGTCAGCATGATCAAAGTGTATTTTCATTCCAGCGTGGACATCAACGCCGCCGCCTCCTCGCTGGCCAACCTTGCGATGGCCGATCTGCGCCACATGCCGCCGGGCACGCTGCCGCCGATCGTGCTGCCCTTCGACGCCTCCTCGCTGCCGGTCACCCTGGTGACGGTGTCGGGCAAAGGCTTCGACCAGACGCTGCTGCACGACCAGGCCCAGTACAACGTCCGCAACCAGCTCGCGACCGTTTCCGGCGCCTCGGTGCCGCCGCCCTTTGGCGGCAAGTATCGCCAGATCATGGTGTACGTAAAACGCGAGGCGCTGCAGTCGCGCGGCCTGACGCTGATGGACGTGGTGCATGCACTGAACGATGCCAACCTGATCATTCCCGCGGGCGACGCCAAGATCGGTCCGACCGACTATTTCATTTATACCAACAGCATGATCGACCATCCCGACAACATCAACGAACTTCCGGTGAAGATCGGTCCCGAACAGGCGCCGGTGTACGTGCGCGACATCGGACGCGCCGAGGATTCCGCCCAAATCCAGCAGAACATCGTGCGGGTTAATGGCCAGCATTCGGTGTACCTGCCGGTGCTCAAGCAGGGCGGCGCCAATACGATTGAAGTCGTGGACGGCGTCAAACAGCTGCTGCCCAAGGTCTTCGGAATGCCGCACGGGGTCAAGCTCAACGCCATCTTCGACCAATCGCAATACATCCGCTCCGCCGTAGCCAGCCTGGAGCACGAGGCGGTGTCGGGGGCCGTGCTGGCGTCGCTGATGATCCTGATCTTTCTTGGCAGCTTCCGTTCTACCTTCGCGATCTTCCTGTCCATCCCGCTGTCGATCCTGGCGGGCGCCTTCGGACTCTATTTCGAGGGCCAGACCATCAACATTATGACGCTGGGCGGTTTCGCCCTGGCGATCGGACGCTTGGTGGACGACTCGGTGGTCGTGCTGGAGAACATCAACCGGCATCTGGCAATGGGCAAGGCTCCAAAAGACGCAGCGCGCGAGGGCGCCGAGGAAGTGGCGCTGGCGGTGCTGGCCTCGACGATCACGACCATCATCGTTTTTTTCCCGGTGATGTTCCTGGTTGGCGTGACGAAGTACCTGTTCAGCGCGCTGGCGCTGGCGGTGGTGCTGTCGATGATGGCGTCGTATCTCATGGCGATGACGGTCATCCCGATCTACTGCGCGCGGCTCCTGACCGTCGAAGGCGCGCGTCAAATGGAGGCGGGCGCCAGGACCGGCATGTTCGGCGCATTCAACCGCGGCTACGAATGGTTGGCGCGATCCTACCAGCGGTTATTGGAGCGCGCGCTCGATCACAAGTGGGTGGTGATCGCCGCGATCGCCGTGTTGTTCACGGGCACGATGTCGCTCTACCCGCGGCTGGGCACGGAGCTGTTCCCGGCCACCGACGGCGGCCAGTTCATCATCAACATCCGGGCGCCGCTCGGATCGCGCATCGAAATCACCGACGCGCTATGCGCGCGGTTAGAGCAGGTGATTCGCGAGGTGATTCCGCCCGCCGATCTCTCGACGATTGTCGCCAACCTGGGGCTGGCATCGGGATTTTCTTCGATCTATTCACCCAACGCCGCGCCCGATTCGGGATTTGTTATGGTCAGCCTCAAGCCGCGCCACACCGTTCCCACCGCGAAGTACGTCGGCCGGGTGCGCGCCGCGCTGGCTGCCAAGGTGCCGGAGCTCCAGACGTTTTTCTCCTCCGGCAGCATCATCGAAGCGGTGCTCAATTTCGGCCTGGCCGCGCCCATCGATATCCAATTGAGCGGGCCGGACTTTCCACCGCTTTACGATACGGGGCTTAAGATCAAGGCCGCGATCGGACGCATGCCGCAGGTCGCCGACGCATTCATTCCGGAGGAGATGGGCTACCCGACCATCAATATAAAGGTCGACCGCGTCACCGCGGCGCGCCTCGGGCTCAGTCAAAAGGACGTGGTGAGCAACGTCATCACCGCGCTTACCTCCAACGCCATGATCGCGCCTTCAATCTGGATCGATCCGGTCACGGGCGACGACTACTTCCTGACTGCGCAATATACCGAGCAGGACATACGCTCGCTCGACACGCTGCGCGACATCCCGGTCCGCTCGTCGGTCGACCACACCAGCCGCAGCGACGCGCTGATGTTGCGCAGCGTCGCCACGCTGGAGCACCAGGCCCATCCCGCCGAAGCGGACCATTACAACATCCAACGCGTGGTGGACGTGCTGGTCTCGCCCTCCACCCAGGACGCGGGCGGAACGCAGCGGGCGATCCAGAAAGTGGTGCAGAACATCGAACTGCCGCACGACGTTTCCGTCGTGTATCGCGGCTCGGTTTCGGCCATGGAGGCCTCGTTTGCAAGCTTCGGGTTCGGCCTGTTAATGGCGGTGGCGCTGCTGTACCTGGTGATGGTGGCGCAGTTTCGCTCCTTCCTGGACCCGTTTATCATCATGTTCGCCGTTCCAATGGGCCTCATCGGCGTGGTCTGGATGCTACTCTTGACCAACACGACGCTTAACATCGAATCGTTCATGGGCATCATCGTAATGGTGGGAATCGTCGTGTCCAACTCGATCCTGCTGGTCGACTTTGCCAATCAGCGGGTCGCCGCCGGCACACCTCTGCGCCAGGCGGTGGTGGGCGCCGCGCGCACGCGCATGCGGCCTATCCTGATGACGGCGCTGGCCACGCTGGCCGGACTGGCACCGATTGCAATGGTCCTGGAGGCGGGGTCGGAAACCTCGGCGCCGCTGGCGCGCGCCGCCATCGGCGGGCTGGCGGTTTCGACCGTGCTCACGCTGGTGCTGGTGCCGGCGGTTTACGAAATGTTTCATTCGCGGCGGGAGGCCAGCCGATGACCCGCATCGCCACGGCAGTCGCGGTTGGCGCGCTGATGCTCACCGCGTGCTTCGCGTGCCAGGACCGCGATGCGCCGCCCGCACCGGCCCGCACTCAGACCGTAATGGTAACGCGGCCGCGCCGCCAGGACGCGGTCCGTCAGATTACGCTGCCAGGCGATCTGACCGGATTCTTTCAAGCCACGCTCTATGCGAAAGTCACCGGTTATCTGCGCAAGATAAACGTCGACAAGGGCGATTGGATCCGCAACGGCGAGGTGCTGGCCGAAATCGAGGTTCCGGAGCTGCAAGATCGGCTCGCACATGAGCAGGCGCGGCTCAAGGTCAGGCAACTCACTTACGAGCGCCTGGAGCGGGTGTGGAAGAGCGATCCGCGCTTGATCGCGCGTGAAGATGTCGATATCGCCAACGGCAACTACCAGGAATCGCTCTCCAACGTCGCCGAACTGAAGGCGATGATGAAATACACGCGCATCATCGCTCCGTTCGACGGCGTCGTTACGGCCCGGTTCGTTGACCCCGGCGCGCTGATTCAGGCCAGCGGCGGCCAACCGACCTTCGAGCTGGGCGGCAGCGCGGCCCGTCCGCGCGGCAACACCACCGCGGTGGTCAGCGTTGCGATGATAAACCTGTTGCGCGTGTATGTGTACGTGCCCGAAGAGGCGGTCGGTAAAATCCGGCGCCTGATGCCGGCGGCCCTTGCGCTGCGGGAATATCCGGGGCGGCGCTTTCGCGGCAGCGTTGCGCGTTTCGCCACGGCGCTCGACCTTTCCACGCGCACGATGCTAACCGAAGTTGACGTGGAGAATCCGCGTCATGAGCTTTACCCGGGCATGTATGCCAACGTGACAATAAACCTGGAAAACCGTCCCGGCGCGCTCACCGTGCCGCCCAGCGCGGTCGGCGGTACGACCGAGAGCGCGGCGGTTTACATCGTCCGCGATTCGCGCCTGCAAAAGGTTGATGTCACCACCGGAATCCGCACTGGCGATTACGTCGAAATCACTTCGGGCCTGATGGGCAACGAGTTGGTAGTGAACAATTTCACCCCGGCCTTGGTGCAAGGCGAGCAGGTAAGGAGCGCGATGATGCCCAACTCGGAGGCCGATTACACCGCCAGCGCGAAACAGTAGAGACGTGGCGCAGGCTTCCACCCATCGTCGCGCGGCAAACCGGCAGATCAATGCGCCCAGACCTGGCGTTGATCGGTCTCCCACGGGTACACGTGCACCATCCAACCGAAAATCGTCGGGAAGAACCGTCCGCCAACCGCGTCACAGTCTGCCTTGGTCGCGATCGATCCGTTCGGACCGAACTTGCTCCAATCGACCGTAATTGGATCAGTGCCCCGTTTGGGCAGGCAGAAATTGACGTGCTTGTGCCATCGCGCAACGCTCAATGGAACCCGTTCGTTGAGCTGGTCCTGGCTCCATCGTTTGGGCGCCGTGTACATCGCGCCGATCAACTCGTATCCGTCGCCGGCGGTGCGCTGATAGAGCAGTGAAGTCGGCTCGGCCGGATTGAAGGAAAATTGAGCTTTGACCGCGTACCACCAGTTGGTGAAATGCACCACGCGTTGGCGCTTGAACTCGGGATGAAAAGGCTTGAAGCCGTCCGCCTCCGCTACTCGATAGTCCTTGTACTTCGCAATCGCTACTCGCAAGGTTGCAAGCAGCTTCGCAGCCCGCACCTGGTCTGCAGGATTAGGCGGCCGCGGATCGCTCCAGGTCATGTGCAGCGCCATGTTCTTCATCGCGCCGTGCTCCATGCCCATGTGCGAGTCGTGCATGGACATGTCATCCATCGTGCCGGGCGGGGCGTCTTCCATGTGATGACTCATATCCATTGAACCCATGTCGCCCATATCCTGTGCGACCGCGGCCGATGCAGAGACTATTACCGCACCCAGAATTGCAACCGCGAGATATATGGTTCGATTCGCCACGAGATAGGTACTGTCGCAAATGTACTTGTTGAACCGGGAACCGGGTGCTAGCGCTGGCGCAGACCGCAAACCCAATTGACTGCTCGGTCTGCGCATTTCCACTTCCGACCTGCGCAGCAGCTTCATCGATAGTCTCGATTCTTTCCACAGCTGCTTTTTCGCATTGCTTTGCCCTCCTGACGAACGGGATGCTTCGGCTTGAGTAGCCTCCCGTGTCGCGATTCTTCCCGGCGACCCTGCTAACCCGAGCGCGAAGCCGATTCTCGGCCATTCGTGAGCGGTAAAGCAACGAAAGGTTTTCTGTCGGGAGATTGCGCTTGGCTGCGGCGCGGTTCCTGGACATCTTCAGTGCTTATAACAGTTCAGAGTCAGCGGATTGCCGCAACGTCGAGCATAATGCTAATAGCTCGCAACGATCAGGAGAAATGCAATTATGAAACAGACCGACCGTCGCCATCTATCTCTGCCAGCCGCCGGGCTCTGTGGCGCCCGACGCTTCCTGCTTGGCGCCGCGGGTCTGCTGATGGTTGTGTCGGTCGCTGCATGCGCATCCTTTCAGGAAACGCCGGCTCAGAAGGCCCAGCGGATCGATCCCGTGCTCGCCGCTGCCGGCTTCCATATGGTTGCGGCGGACAGCCCCAAAAAGCAGGAAGTCTTCACCTCCTTGCCGCCACTCAAAATGCACTACTACATGGCCAAGGACGGCAAGCCGCGATACTGGTTCGCCGATCCTTACGAATGCAACTGCGTTTACGTCGGCGACGAAAAGGCTTATCAGCACTATCAGAACCTGAGGATCCAGCAGAAACTGGTCAGGGAGGAAGAGCAGACGGCGGAGCTTAACCAGGACGCGGCGATGCAAATGAACATGTACGACCCGATGTTCTTTCCATACTGAGCCGGCCGCGGAGCGCACAGTGGAAAGTCTTTTGACACAGCGCCAAACGCGGCAATGGCTGGTGGTGGCCAGCCTGCTGATCGCGATGATCCTCGTTGCAGGTCCCACCTTCGGCGTGTATGGGGTCTTCTTTACTCCGCTGCTCAAGGAATTTCACCTGACACGGGCCCAAGTCTCGACTCTCAGCGGCACCCTGTTCCTGGCGATGGGCCTGAGCGCGCCGATCATTGGATGGCTGCTGGACAGGATCGAAGCCAAACTGGTTGCGATAGGCGGGCTCCTGATCTCCGTCGCCGGCTTCATTCTGGCCGGTAAGTCGCACGCCATGAGCACGCTGCTGATTGCGCACATGTTGATGGGAATCGGCGTCAACGCCGCGTGCAGTATTACCACGCCCTACGTGGTTGCCAACTGGTTCGGCGCCGGCAGAGGCACCGCGCTCGGTGTCGCATTCGTCGGACTGGCGCTGGGACCGATGGCCATGACGGTTACTGCCAACCATCTGGTGTCCGCGGTCGGATGGCGCGACGGTTACTTCATCCTGACCATCCCGATGCTGGCGATTGCGCTGCCCCTGCAGTTGGCCTTCATCAGCAGCCGTCCGCCTTGGGAGGTCGAACCGGCGGCGGGAGCGATGGCTCATCGCGGCACGGTCGCGCAAGGCGAAGAGGCGCTTGCCCTTCCCGGCCTTGAGGTCGGTGAAGCGTTGGCCTCCCGTTCGTTCTGGCTGATCGTCATGACGAACTTTTTCTTCGCCTTCGCGACCATCTCTCTGTCGGTGCATATCATCCCCTACCTGATCAGCATCGGCTTTGCCCCTGCCTCGGCGGCCCTGGCGCTGGGTATCACCTTTGGCTTCAGCAGCCCGGGCAATATTTTCTTCGGCTGGCTGGGCGACAAGGTGCGCAGCCGCGTCGCCTTGTCGGCGTCGCTGGCCAGTATCGCGATAGCCGTGGTGCTCCTGATGGGAGCGTCGCAAGCCGCGGTGCTGGCAGCCTTCGTGGTGATCTACGGAATCGCCCACCAGGGGCCGGCCTTCATGGTTCCCCTGACCGTGGCGGACTCGCTCGGACTCCGGCGCTTCGGTTCGCTTTCAGGTCTGATCGGTCTGATCACGACGCTGGGCGGGAGCCTCGGACCGATTGCAGCGGGCCGGCTGTTCGACTCAACGGGCAGCTACACCGCACCCCTGATCATGTTCGTGATTTCGCTTGCCATAAGCGCCGTCCTGCCGATTGGATGCGTGCCGTTCGCGGAGCAAGGCACGGCCGGCGAGCCGCACGCGCTGGCTCCCGCCGCAAGACCAGCGGCCAGGGAGCCGGGCCGCACTTAAGGCGTGCTTCAAAAGGGTATGCGGCCGGTCAGGATCACCGAGTGGTTGTATTGCGGGTCATGTGAAACGGCAACCTGGTAGCCGGCGCCGAAGGTCAGCCCTATTCGATCGTGAATGGGAATCCTTCCGATGAGGAGCCCGGGGGTAAGAAACACCTGGTTGATTCCGGTGCGATTTCCGTTCGGCCACCAGGTGTAATTCACTTCGAACTCGGGCCAGAAATAGCGGAACACGCGGTACTGAAACGCCGTATTCCACGCCAAAGGCATTCCCAGGCGATCCTCACCACCGTCGGGAAATGAGCAGCCTATAGTGCTCTGCACATCGAAGTTGCCCCAACCCTTTCCGCCCGCGATGGTTGGCGTGAAGATCGCGTGTCCGTTGCTGTTGGCGGCGTCGCCGGTCGGCGCGCTGAAGCCCATAAACGCAGTCAGAATGTAATTGCCCCTCTCCTCGTTAGCCGAAAGTATCCGGTACTTGATCAGGAAGGTTTCATCGGCCCACCCGTCGCTGGGCGCAATCGACTTTTTCGTTCCGTGAATCTTATGGCCGCCGTGAGAGATCCAGGCGGGAAATCCCAGGATCACTTCGGTGTTTTGAAACGGGATCAGTTCCAGGCCTTTGCCGCCTCCGTAATTATCGGTAGTTCTGCCATGCGCCATCGATTGGAAGAACTGGTCATAGCGCACTTCTTCCTCCAGCCGGGGCGTCACCGTCACCAGCGGCGTCACCCAATGCGGTTGCTCGCTCTGAATCCGGGTGACGCGTGGAAACCAATCAAGGAAATACTCCACGATCGGGTTGGTTGATTGCGGCGGTGCCGGGGTAGCCGAGAGCGCTGCGGCGGCGGCTGATTGAGGGGCGGCCGGAACCGTCGATTGCATGGCGTGGGCAGCCGGGGTGGTCTGCGCGCGGATGGGACGCTGCCAGGCCACCAGCACGAACAGTACGGCGAGCACCGCAAGGGCGGCACGCGACCGCATGGAGCACGGGGTTTTTGTGATCGTCATGCCGGCAATGTATGCCACTATAAGGAACTGTTGACAAGTATCATGGCTGCCGATTCCAGCGCACATTGAGGCGACCGGCAGCCGGCGCCAAAGGCATATCCGTGCGTCGCTCGATTTAGCGGTCGGCAGGTGGTGGGACTTGTAAGCGAGGTCGAGCCGTGATTTCAGAGGACCAGACGTTCTCTACGCGAGCCGCCGGGATGCTAACATCAGCCTATTGAATTGCACTTGCCTCAGATCCATCGATAAGAATGGAGGACTGATTCCATGCCGTACACTGCGATGGTGAGGCGCCGGCTAATTAGCACAGCCTGCATGATCGGGGGGCTTGGCGTGATTATAGCCGCGCCGATCGTTTTTGCCGAAACCGCCAGCGTCAATACAACGCAGGGGAAAACCGTGAGCGCACAACCCCCCGCAAGTGACCCGTCGGTCTGGGTTGGCAGAAATATCAGCGCGGTGGTAGACGCCCTTGGCCAGCCCAGCTATTGGAACGCAAGCCACGACGGCGGTGGGGGCGGCGGACGGTACATCTACAACAAGCCCAACCAGCCGCACTTCGTATTCGAAACCCAGCCCGGGGGGATGATAGTTCGAGCCGCCAGGATACCGTAAGAACTCCCTGGCGGCCGGTGAACAACTGCGCGGGACCGATGTGAAATCGTCCCACGCAGTTGTTGGTCCTCGCACGGGGTTGCGGGGAACTAAACGCCGGATAGCGGGCAGATATGCACCCGCTATCCGCTCGTTACTTACTCATTCGACCTTGGCCGCTTTGACAATCTTCCCTCCCACCTGGGTTTCGAAGACCCAATGCTGCTCGCCGTGATGGGCGAAGATATATAGCGTGCCGCCGGTATCCGGAAGCGGCGTCATCTGGGTCGGGTCGCCGAACTTCTTGCTCGCCTCCGAGATATTCTTGCCTTTCCAGTATTTGGCGGTGTTGGGATTCTTGCTTCCAGCATGGCTCGGCGCCGCGGTGACCACCAGGGCGATGAGACATAAACCGGCGATGGCCAGGAGTGTGCGGGCCCGCCATGGGCGGGCCTCCCTCAGAAGGCCCGCCGCGCCGGCGCTTGGTTCGATGGATTGATGCATCCTGCTATCTGCTGTTGACATCAGTAGGCGAACTCCACGTTGAGGAATATCGAGTGCATATCCGGAAACACTGGACCGCCGATAAACCCGGTCTTTTTTGCAATCGGAGAGTACGCGGACTGTTTATCGAAAGTCAGCGCCTCGGCAACCGGGAACGCGAACTGGCTGTGGTAGTAATGCAGGTTCTGCGTATCCAACGCGAAGCGCAGATACTCATTGTACTGATAGGCTATACCGACCACCCATCGCTGGAAGTCAAACGGATTCTTGTCCACGTGAATGTTCGGTTGCAGCCAGTTGAACATCCCGAATATCGTCAACGGCGTAGTCGGAATGTGGTAGTGGCCGAAGAAGGCGAATCCCTCCTCCGCGGCGCGCCCGTTGTTCAGCAGCGCATTGTTCAAAGTAGTGACATCGTACCAACCGGGGTAATGGACGGTAGTGCCCGCCGGGCCCGTGCACGAGGTTGTCGAAGTGGCCGCCGGCGTAGTTACGCATGTCGGGATGCCAAAGGCGTCACCCGGACCGGAGCCTGAGAACATGTTGCCTGTATTGAAGGCGTTATGCCCGTAGTCGAACTCAGCGGCCAACTGCCAAGTCTCGGTTGTGTAGGCCAGCAGCGCCGCTATCCGTTCGATATGCGACTGCGGGCCCTTGAGCGCGGCGGGCAGGTTAGCGCTGTCCGGTGTTACGTTTCCATATCCATAGTTGTACATGCCGGTTAAGCCGAGCCCGTCAAAGCGCCACAACGCGCCGAATGGATAGACGGTTACCCGGTTAATCGTCTGCTTGGTATCGGTTAATTCAAACTGGTGGAAGTTCGCGTTATTGTAAACTCCCAGTTCGTAATCAACATAGGTTTTTTCGCCGGATTTGATCGGACCCGCGATTGCGATTCCCGCCTGGCCTGACGACAGGCTGTAGTAGTTCCACGGCACCAGGTTGACGAAACGATAGCCGTAGAGATCTTCTTCCCACGGAACCCATCCGTTGGGGAGCACTCCCAGTTTGATAGTTGTGCCCTTCATCGTGGGAATCGAATCGAACAAGGTATTGAACTGTACGTACGAGTATTTGATCCGGTAACCAAGGTTGCCGTCCAGGCTCGTTGCGAACGCTCCGGTGGAACCTTCCTTATCGTTGGTCGCGGTACCGATCGTGCGGTAGAGATTTGGCGTCACGCGAACCGTAATGTCTTTGGTAGGAGTGAAGAGGAAATTGAGATAGGCGCGGCTGAGATCGAACGAATTGTACAGCTCGTTGCCCGGCCCGGGCTGATTGATTTGGGTCAGGAACTGCGGACCGAAGGTCGGGTGCGTGTACATCGCGTAGTCGAAGTACCACAGCGTGCCGATGCTGAACTTGTTCATGAAGTTGTCCGCGAAGTTGGTCCATGCGGGCTTCATCTGCGAGACTTGCTGGTTTAGGTTGGCGTTTTGCTGGGCCAGCGACGCATTGACAGACTGTTGCTGGACGATCTCGCTCTGCATCGCCTGGGTCTTTTGCTGGACCTTTTCCTCGACCTCGCGATTTAACTGGTCTTCGGTGATCACACCCGGCATATTCAGCCTGACCCGATGTGCTCCGGGCCTGATGAAGACCTGGCCTGTTCTGGTATCGACCCACAACTGCACGGGGGTGCTGCTGATCGTTGACTGCGCCCGCGCCGTTGCCGGCTTCACGAGTCCCGACAGCGCCGCGCATACCAGTGCCAGCGCAACCGCCTTAATCCACCAACTTCTCATATCATCCTCTTTGGTCCCGTTTTCGGGTCCCTGCGGTTCAGGCCGAACCGAAGTGATTTAGTTGCGTTCTTTTACTTGCTGGCCATCGAAGAACTGGCGCTGTCTTCGCGCAACTTGCGCAACTCATGCGAGGTGTAAACCTTGCCGCCGCAGACGTACTTGCTGGGCGTCCCGCTATTTATGTTGATGCAGTCCTGGACCCGCGGAACCGGCTTGTCCCCCGCCGTCTGGACCCGGGCCGGAGGGCTGCTGGGCCACATCATCGAGGAGCCGGCGCAGCCGCTGAGCGCAAGCGCCAAAACGCAGGCCGCTATCGCGCTACGAGTGAATCGGTGTTGACTTTTCATCGTTGGTTCTCCTTGGATCCGTGCCAGCGGTCGGCCAGCCTCTCATCGCGGTTCGCATCCATCATCCGCCGGGTAAGACGATCTTCTGGATCTGCGCCTGCTCGCGCGCTACCAGAGCGCCAGGAAGTGGGGCGTATTGAAGGGGCGGCGCGTACTGCTGCCCGTCAGTCAGCATCCAGCGCAGGAAGGCGACCAGCGCCTTGCCCTTGGTGGCGTCGGCCTGATGGGTATAAACCAGCAGGTACGTGAAAGAGGATAAGGGGTACGAGTCGCTGCCGGGAGCGTCCGTGATCGACACCCTGAAATCGGCCGGAATTTGCGCCGCGTCGGCGGCGGCGGCAGCGGTCACACCCGCCAGGTTAGCGACCAGCCAGGCACCGTCGTGATTGCGCAGCGTCGCGAATGGTAACTTGTTATTTATGGCGTAGATCAGTTCGACGTAGCCGATCGCCCCAGGCGTTTGCTGGACCAGCGCGGTGACGCCTTCATTGCCCTTGCCACCCAGGCCCGCTGGCCATTTCACCGAGGTCCCCTTGCCAGGTTCCTTCTGCCAGTCGGGGCTCACCTTGGAGAGATAGTCGGTAAAGATGTACGAAGTGCCGCTGCCGTCAGACCGATGGCATACGACGATCCCCTGGTCGGGAAGGGTTACACCCGGATTGAGTCCTGCCACAGCCGCGTCATTCCATTTGGTGATTTTTCCCAAGTATATGTCGGCTATCACCGGACCGGTCAGTTTGAGCGGAGCACTAAGGCCTGCGACGTTGTAAGTCAGCACCACGGCGCCCAAAACGGTGGGGAAATGCAGGATTGGTTCCGGAGACTTGGCCAGTTGTGCGTCGCTCATCGGGGCGTCGCTGGCGCCGAAATCGACCGTGTGATTGAGCAGTTGCTTGATTCCGCCGCCCGATCCGATCGACTGATAGTTGAAACGCACCTCCGAATTGACCTTCGTATAGACGTCAAACCATTTCGAATACAGAGGATAGGGAAAGGTTGCGCCAGCGCCGTTGATGAGCACCTGGGCACCAGCCGGTCGCAAGCCGCCTATCAGCGTCGACACTACAAGTGCGGCGGCTATCGTCATCTTTCGCATGAGTATCCTTTCGCTGCGCGCGTCAGCGTCCTCAAAAGCGGCTGGGATTATCATGACGAAAGGTTACGGGGTAATTACATAAGATTTATTGAAGCATTAAGTTCCATCCCGGCAGGAACAATTCACCGCTGACACTGGGCGGCCCGCAAGATCCCGGAAAAGATTCAGTGCGTGGCGGAGCCGTTGGACGGGTCGGAGTCCGGGCCGCAATTCTTGATCAGATGCGCAATCAGCCCGTCGATCGCGTTGTGGTTGGCGGAATACATGATGGTCCGGGAGCGGCGGCGGGAACTCACCAGTCCGGCACGTTTTAGTTGGCTCAGATGATAGGAAAGCGTGGGCAGCGGGATATTGAGTTTTTCGCCGATGTCGCCCGCGCTCAGCCCAGCGCATTCGTACTGCGCCAGCATCGTGAAGATCGCGAGCCTGGTTTCCTGCGCCAGTGCGCTCATCGCCGAGATTGCGGCGTTACTCTCCATATATAACTTCAGACGCCACCCTCCGAAACTATACAAAGTTATTATCGAACATGCGTGCCCGCGGGTCCTTACCGGCGCATTAACAGAAAGTTAAATTGGACGCTTGCGCGCCTGTGGCAGGAGCGCTGACTATGGCGTATTCTTTATCATTTGTTTCCTAATTCATCGCCAGGTGCGGCGGCTTACCTCGACCGCCATTTAAAACCCTTTTCATCTATCCGCTGACGTGTAATAGATGCGCGGATATCGGGGAAAGTCTTGCGGATACGTTGGCAGGCGAAATACTCCGGTCTCGGAGATGGAGGCTGACAATGCGAGCATCAGCTTTGGAGTCGCGGCAGAAGCGCGGTCTTGTGCTGGGTGCTTTTCTCATTCTGTCCGTGATCCCACCGGCTCTTGCTTCCAGGACCGCCTGGGCTTGCCTGGGAACCTGTCCGACGATCACCGGACCAATAACGGGTGGATTGCTTGGGCATCCGTTTCCCACCACCGTCCTCGATCTAGCCAAAATGGGGTACGTTGAGCAGGAATTCTTTGTCGCCGGCTCCGCCGACTCATATACGAGCGCAACGCTTCCTCTGCCGTTCGATGGGCTGTGGTCGGTAACCAAGGCAGCCAGCGCGGCATTCAAAACGCGGATTATCGTGCGCCGTCCCATTGACGCCACCCGATTCAACGGCACCGTAGTCGTAGAATGGCTCAACGTGACGGGAGGATTGGACGCGCCCGCAACCTGGGATTCGTCTTATTTGGAACTGCTACGCGCAGGTTTTGCCTGGGTGGGTGTATCCGCGCAGTCAATCGGGATCAACGGAGAGCCGGGTACCACCTGCCCCCCGGCCGGAACCAACGAGGGTTTGAAGTGCATTGATCCGGTTCGTTACGCCTCGCTGGTTCATCCTGGAGACAGCTTCTCCTACGACATTTTCACCCAGGCGGGCGAAGCCGTTCGTGAGCCCGGGCCCGGTCAACCGGACCCGATGGGCGGCCTGAAAATTCATAAAGTGATCGCCACCGGAGATTCACAATCGGCAATTTTCCTGACGACCTACATCGATGGTATCCAGCCCCTGGCCAAACTGTACGATGGTTTTCTGGTACAGAGCCGGGCGATCAATGGCGGCCCCCTGTCGGAGCCGCCGCAGGCTTCCATCCCCGCGCCGCTCCCAACTTTCTTCCGCACGGACCAGGTTCCAATCCTGGTATTCACCACCGAAACCGATTTGATCGTCCTGGCGTATTTTTTCGCACGGCAGCCCGACGATACGATGTTCCGCGATTGGGAAGTCGCGGGAACCTCGCACGCCGACCTCTTCTCTCTCACTGCTGGGACTGCCGACGCCGGGGCGCCGCTATCGTCGGTGACAGACTTGTGCACGCTGCCGATTAACGATGGCCCGATGCATTATGTGCTTAACGCCGCCTTCCAGGCGCTGAATGGCTGGCTGAATACGGGGACATTGCCGCCGATTGCTCCGCGAATCAACGTCAACCCGGGCCCACCGCCAACCCTGGTTACGGATCCGGCCACCGGCAACGTGATGGGCGGCATTCGCACGCCAATAATCGACGTTCCGTTTGCCGCCTACTCGGGTTTGGGCAACAGCGCCAAGGCGCCGGGGCCGAACTTTTGCATCCTGTTCGGAACCACTATTCCGTATTCGGATGCCCAACTTGACTCGCTGTATGGGAACCATGGCAAGTACGTCAGCCAATTCGTGCATGACACCAATGAGGCCACGCAGGCCGGTTTCATTCTCGCGCCCGACGCGCAGACGCTCAAGCAATCGGCTGCGCATGCCTCGGTGCCATAAGAATACAGCGGCGCGCCTGTACCTACACGTTGTGGCACCGCCTTGCGCACTGCCGCTGGCGCCGGCGCGCTGCGTTGGCGCCGACTTTCACCGGTCCGCGCGACACCCCGGGCGGCTTGAGCATCAGCGAGGAGCGCCTTGGTGCACTGGCGCGGGGCTGATCGCCATACTTGAGCCGAAACAGCCGCTCGCGCAGCGCGTCCGGATCGATATCAAGCGCGTTGCACGCATCTTCAAAAGACACCGCCTGACAGGCGCTGTTGGCGCCGCGGATCCAACTGCGCGTCTCGGCCAGCAGCCTGCGCTCGGCTGCGCCCTTAAGAAAGATGTTGATCGCGTCGGCCAGCAACGCCAGCATCAGCAATCGCTCGCCGCTGCGCGCCAGCAGCGGGTTTAACGCGGGCCGCACCTGGCATGGCAGCACCGCGCCCGCGTATTCGAAATATTCCGTACCTGCTTCAACGGCTGTGTCTTTCAACATCGGCTTTCGGCTCGACCTTCAAGGAGCTTGAGCCTACAGGGTAGCCGACGGAGCTTTGCAAACCGTTGGTAGGGACGTTACGAACGCGTTAATTTGAACGCCGGGGCGCGGCACGCGCCCAAAGGCCGGACTACTCGATTGCCAGGCTGGCGAAGGTCACCGCTGACTCCGTCGGCGGCTCCATCGCAACGTCATACTTGAGCAAACGCGCGCTGCGGCCGCGCAGCAGTTCGAGCTGGGTGTACATCGGCGAGAGGCCGCAGATGCGCCTGCGGTCCTTGTCTTTGTCGATCGCTCGGAAGAAGCCCTGGGGGTCGCCGCGCACGATGTTTTCAATCAAGGCGCGGTCCTCTTGCTCCACCCACTTGACGAAATCTTCATCAGCCGCGCGCTCGTCGCCGAATTTTTTTCCGACATGAGCGAAATCCACTCCCGCAATGATGCAGGCCGAGCGCGAATCCGCCGCCAGTTCGGCGCGCAGAGCTTCGATGAACGAGCCGACCCGCGGATCGTCGGCGGGCATGCGCCCGGCCGCCACCATCTCATGGAAAGAGCTGACCAGGATCGGCACCACCTTGTAGCCGCGCGTACCCAACGTCCAGGCAAGAAAAAGCGCCTGAAACTCGATCGAATGCTCGTTGCGATGCAGCAATTCGTCGGCGAACAGATCGCCGCCTGAATAACGTTGCGCCAGCCGCGCGATGAAATCGCGGTCGGTCTCGACCGCGCCCAGCGGCGTCGCATAGTCCTTGAGCGTGGCGCTGAACAACTCCGGACCGGCGCCATAATGCGATGTGCCGAGGATCACGAACAGCTCGGGCGGCTCGCTGCCCATCAATTCAAAATAGGCGTGCGCATATGCAGGTCCGCCCCGGCGCGGATCGATATGCGGCGCGATCAGCCCGGCAGGCGCGCGGCCGTCGCGGCGCTGCGGACTGCGTCCCGGTCCGTGAGGAGGATCGAAGAAGGCCGCGAGCTCTTCGCGCAGAAGGCGCGCGTCGCCTTGGTAGCACAAACCGGCGTGGATGGCGGCGCGCTCATTGCTGGCGTTGAACTCGTCGCGCAACGCGGCGCGCCGGCGGGCGAAGTTTTCGGTGTCGAGATAAAAGGCCTGGTCGAGAGCCGCAATCAGATCCTCGAGTTTGCCCGCGGCCAGGACCTCGCCGAATTGGCGCGCGTACGCTTCCCTGATATCCGCCAGCGTCCGCTGTCCGTCGAACAACGTGATCAAAAAGTAACCGCCCATTCCCAGCAGGAGCGGCTGCGGCGCAATCGCCATCGGATCGCGCAGGCAGATCATGGTCTGGCCTTCGTGTTCAACCGGAAAAGCTTCAACCGCGCGAATCCTGGGTCTATCCATAGGTCCATCGCCGTCGGCATAAAGGCCGCGTTTACAGATGCTATTGCCTCTGCCAGACTGCGGCAAGCCGGATAGTTACGGGATCATCGGGCGGTGGCGCGGTGATATAATCCGGATCGGCACGCCCGAAAGATCGATGCCGCGGCGGCGCCATGAGTTGGAGATCGCAAGATGCCTGCGCAGCCGCGTAAACGCTCACAACCCGACGCGACCTCACGTCAGCGCAAGTTCGGCCCGCGCTACCTGGTCGCGCGGGCCGAGGAAATTGCGCCCGGGCAATCGCGCAAATTCATGCTTCCGATCGAAGGCGTCGAAGAAGAATGCTTCGTGATCAACTTTGGCGGCGAGTTCCACGCCTACGTCAATCGCTGCCGCCACATTCCGATCCCGATGGACTGGGTTGACAATCACTTCTTCGCCGAGGGCGGCCGCTACCTGATATGTCAGACGCACGGCGCGCTCTACCAGCCGGTGACCGGGGAATGCCTGGCCGGTCCAGCAGGCGCGTGCGGTAAATTTTTGTATCGGGTTCCGCTCGACGTCGAACGTGGCCTTATCTATGCGCGCCCGCCCGAGCAGCCGATCGAGCAGGGCCTTTGAACCAATCCAGGTGCTGTTGATAAAAGTCTTGCGCCGGTCAATTGGAGAGCCGGCCTGCGTGCTCCACTCGTCGGCAAAGCCAGCGGTGCGGCCGAAACCCTACTCGTACTCGTCGCCGAAGTGGGCCCTGACGATGCGGGACTTCAGGTATTCGAGCGTGCCGAGATCCTCGACGATGTCACCGCCGGTATCATAGAAAAACAGCTCGCCGTTCTTGGTTCTTCCCACCGCGATTATCCACTCGAGGTCGTCGCGATCTTCGAGCAGGTAATTGATAGTCTGTGCGACCCCGCGGCCGGGAATGATGGTGATTTTTGGTCGAGGAGATTTCTCTTGCTTGGCCATCTGACAGCCTTAAACTCGCCGCGGCAGGATGTTCGGCGTCATGCTAACAATATGAGCCGCCATCCTTTCAAGTCAATAGCGCCAATACTTCGCTGTGATGCGTGTTGGGGAAGAAATCGAAGGCTTTCACTGACGAAACAGCGTAGCCATCCGCGGCGAGGATACGCAAATCACGGGCCAACGTCGCCACATTACAAGACACGTACACCACGCGCACCCCACCCAAAGCGGTGATCATCTTCATCAGTTGCCGCGCCCCGCTCCGCGGCGGATCCACTATCACTACCTGCGGCCGATAGCCGGCGCGCAACAGGAAAGGCGCGATCTGCTGCGCTTGCATCGCGGCGAAACGCACCTCCTCAAGCCCCAAGTCCTTTGCGTTGCGTTGCGCCGCGCTAATTGCCACCGGGTCCGCGTCCACTCCCAACACTCGCGCTCCGCGTCTCGCCGCCGGCAAGCTGAAGTTACCCGCTCCGCAGAAAAGGTCAAGCACCGCGATACCCGGCTCGATCGCCGCGTGCTCCATCACCGACGCGACCAGCATCCGGTTGCACTCGTGGTTGACCTGGCTGAATACGTCGGCGTCGGCCAGCAAACGCATTCCGGGTTCCAATTCGACGCCAATCGATACGTTGCCGAGCGCGACGCGCTCGCCGCCGCCGTGCAGTATGACTCCTTCGATTAGATTCGCCGCTACGATCGCCCGTTCCGCGCGGTCGATGTCGGCCGATTGCACGCGGCCATGCAGATGGGCGACCAGAACCTCGCCGCGGCTTGCGTTGACGAGTTCCATTTCTTCGCATCTGCCGGGCAACGCGCGCGCCAAGATGCGCGCCGGCTCGAAGGCAAGTTCCTCGCGCGCCACCAGGCATCGATCAACTTCAACCAGACGATTGGTGTCCAGTTCGAAGAATCCCAACGCGCCCTTGCTGTTTACCTTGAGCCGCAGGCGCGAGCGATAGCCAAATTCCGCAGGGGCGGGCGTCACTAGATCGCGCGGGTTCAGATCCAAACCCAAAGCGCGGTTGAGTTCCGCGGCAATCAAGCGCCCCTTGGCTGCGACCTGCTCCCGATACGAGAGCTGCTGCCAGTCACATCCGCCGCAGCGCGGCAGGAAAGGGCAGGGAGTGGAGCGGCGCGCCGGACTGGATTGCGCAATGTTCTCCATCCGCGCCACGGAATAATCGCGATGATTGCCGGTAATCGAGACGTCCAGCACATCGCCCGGCGCCGCATTCGCTACCAGGAGCGCCTTACCCTGCGCGCGGCCGACGCCATACGGCCCCAGCGTCATGTCGTCGATGCGGACCTGGCAATGACCTTCACCGCTGCTCATTACATCCCGACGCGTCCTGCCAGTCTTTTTGCGGCATGGCGCTGTCCCGACTTATGCCTCTATTATAATGATAGCGGCGCGCGAATCGCCGATGATCGGCGATTCCGCGCATTTTGGCGAATCGAGGTGGTGGATGCGTGAGTAATCCGAGCCCGCGGCAATCTGAGGCGCGTTCACCGAAACCGCCGGCGCAGCGGCAAATTGAGATTTTTGCCGCGCGTTTATTCAAACGTCTGCCCGATGAGCTTGCGGCGCACATGTCCCAAGAGGAGCGCCGCATCCTGGGGCAACAGGCGTTTGATTTCTTCAGCAGACGATCGCAGCCGGTTAAGGTTGGCGTAAGCCGGCACCTTATCGGCGGCACGCCGATGACGGTGATCGAAACCGTTATGCCGGATTGCGCCTTTATTGTCGACAGTTGCCGCGAATATCTGCATCAGCTCGACCTCAGCGTGCTCGCCCTGCTCCATCCGATCTTCAGCGTGTCGCGTGACGCGGCGGGCGACTTATTCTCCCTGGAGGAAGGCAGCGCCAGAGAGAGTCGAGAGTCCTGCGTGGTGGTCATTTTCGAGACCGAATTGGACGCCGAGGCGGCGTCGTACCTGGCGGCCGAGATAGTGCGCCGGATGCACGAGGTGCTCGCCGCCACTTCGGACTTCGAAAAGATGACCGCCCGGGCCCTGGAGATTTGCGATGAGCTGGCGAACGTTCGTGAGCTGGTGGAGGTGCGCGACTTCCTGCGCTGGCTGGTGAGCGGGAGCCTTCTGTTCCTCGGTTACGAACGCTGCGTGGGCAAGATTGACGACGCATCCGCAGTGGCATGCGAAGCCGGCTCGGGGCTCGGTATTCTGCGCGAAGAGCCTGCGGGGGAGCAACCGGCGCCGCGTACCTTCTACTCGATCGATACACTTGAACCGGACCTTCTGTTCCATGGCCCGGTGCTTATCATCAGCAAGAGCCACATCCAGTCCCACGTTCACCGCCTGGAACCGATGGACGACATCGTAATCCGGCGCGCGGAAACCGGCGGCAAGGTTGTCTTTGATCGCTTCCTGGGGCTGTTCAGCTCCAAGGCCGCGGTCGAGGAGGCGGAGCACGTTCCAATCCTGCGCGACAAGCTGCGTCAATTGCTGCAACAAGATCATCTGCTGCCGGGTTCGCACGACTACAAGGAGATGGTCGCCGCGTTCAACAGCCTGCCCAAGGAGGAATTGTTCCGTGCCTCGCTGGGCGAATTGCGCCAGGAACTCGACGCGATAATCGGCTCCTTCGGCGATACCGACGTGCAGGTCACGATGCTGCCCGATGCGCAGCGCAAGATGGTAGTGGTGATGGTGCTGCTGCCGCGCGAGCGTTTTTCCTCCGAAGTGCGGATGCAGATTCAGGCGGCGCTGGCGCGCCGCTTAAACGCCACGCCGGTTTACTATCATCTGGAGTTGCGCGACGGCTACAGCGCCCATCTGCATTTTTGTTTCGCCGCGCCCAAACCCAGCCCTGCGCTCCTGTCCGCGCTGCAAGCCGAAATCAGGACGCTGACGCGAACGTGGACGGACCGGCTGGTGGAGCAACTGATCCAGAAATTCGGAGATCCGCACGGTGACGAACTGGCCCATCGCTACCGCGACGCGTTCCCGGTCGAATACCGCGCTACTGCCGACGCCGCACGCGCCATCGCGGACATCGAGCAAGTCGAAGCGGCGCTGGTCGGCGGCCCGGCATCGGTTGAGGTCTGTCCGCCGCCTCCCGGCACAAACGCCACGCAACTGCGAATCTTTCAGGCCAACGAGCCGGTGGTGCTTTCGGAGCAGATGCCGTTGCTCCAAAACTTCGGTATCCGAGTGCTGTCCGAAGAGGCGCATGAATTGCGGCCTAACCTGGACGGACGCCCCCATTCGGCTTACGTCGTCGCCTTCCAGGTACAGGGTCCCGACGGCCGGGCGTTGGAGGCATATCCGGGCGCGTTGCTGTTGGCCGAAGCCTTAAGCGCGGTGCGCAGCGGCCTGGCGGAGACCGATCAACTCAATGCGCTTACTCTAACCGCGGCGCTTTCGTGGCGCGAGGTGGCGCTGCTGCGCGCCTACCTGGCCGCAGCGTTCCAGATGAAGCTGGGGCCGGCGCGGCCGGCACTGACCCGGGTGTTTTTGGGCCATCCGGGCCTGGCCCGACAATTGGTCGACTTTTTTGTCGCCCGGATGCATCCGGAGCTCGAAACAGCGGGGCCCGAATTGGAGCGGATGAAGGCGGCGTATGTTGAAGCGCTGGCAGCCGTCGACAATATCAACGACGACCGTATCGCTCGGCGCGTGCTGGCGATGGTCGAGGCGACTGTCCGCACCAACTACTTCCAGCCGCTAAGCCATCCGATCCCCAATATCGTGCTGAAGTTCGAAAGCGCGCGCATCGCAGATTTGTCCGAGGTGGCGCCGCTCTACGAAATTCACGTGGACAGTCCGCGGATGCAGGGATGCCATCTGCGCGCCGGCAAAGTGGCGCGCGGCGGGATCCGTTGGAGCGATCGTCTGGACGATTTTCGCACCGAGATTCTGGACCTGATGAAGACCCAGACGGTCAAGAACGCGATCATCGTTCCGGTCGGCGCCAAGGGCGGCTTCATCATCAAGCCCGGCGCCAGACCGCCCGGTCCGCAGGATGTCGTTGAGGCATACCGGGCGTTGATCAACGCGATGCTAGACCTGACTGACAATATTGCCGCCGACGGCCAGGTGACTCATCCGCTGCGGGTCAAGGTGCTGGACAACGACGGGCCGTATCTGGTGGTCGCGGCCGACAAGGGCACCGCAGCGTTTTCTGATATCGCCAACGGGCTGGCGCAGGAGCGGGGTTTCTGGCTGGGCGACGCCTTCGCGTCGGGCGGCACCCACGGTTATGACCACAAAAAGCTCGGTATCACGGCGCGCGGCGCGTGGGAATCGGCCAAGCGTCATCTGCGCGAGATGGACCGCGACCTGGAGCGCGGCGCACCGGTCACAATCGTGGGCATCGGCGACATGTCGGGCGACGTGTTCGGCAACGGCTTGTTGCAATCGGCCAACGTCAAGCTCCTTGCGGCGTTCGACCATCGTCACATCTTCCTCGACCCCGATCCCGATCCGGCGCTGAGTTTCGGCGAGCGCAAGCGCCTGTACGAAATGCCGCGTTCTCAATGGTCGGATTACAATCCGAAGCTGATCAGCGCAGGCGGGGGCGTGTTTCGCCGCGGTCAGAAAGTGATCGAGCTAAGCCCGCAGGTGCGGGCTGTGCTGAAGATCGAAGCCGCCGCACTGGACTCCGACAGCCTCATTCGCGCCATCCTGCGCGCGGACGTGGACCTGCTCTACAATGGCGGAATCGGAACCTACGTGCGCGCCGGTGAGGAAACCGATGCGCAGGTTGGCGATCACACCAACGACGCGTGCCGGATCGCGGCTGCCGAATTGCGCGTGAAGGTAGTGGTGGAGGGCGGCAACCTCGGCTTTACGCAAAAAGCGCGAATCGAATACGCGCTGCGCGGCGCCAGGATCAACACCGACGCGATCGACAACTCGGCCGGAGTCGATCTTTCCGACCACGAGGTCAATCTCAAGATTTTGCTCGCTCCCGCGCTGGCGCGCGGCGCGGTTTCGTTCGACGAACGCAACCGGGCGCTCCAGGAAGCCGGCGACGAGGTGGCCGGGCAGGTATTGAAGGACAATCGCGATCAAGTCCTGCTGCTGAGCCTCGAGCAAATACGCAGCCGCACCCAGGCCAGCGTTTTCCGCGAGCATTTAACCGCAATCGAGCAGCGCGGCCTGCTCCGGCGCAGCGAAGAAGCGCTACCCACGCGCGAAGAGTTGAGCGAGCGGCACGCGCGCTTTGCCGGCCTGACCCGCCCCGAGCTGGCCGTGCTTACAGCGTACACCAAGCTGGACCTGAGCCAGCGGCTGGAAAGTGCTGCGCTGGTTAGTGAGCCGTACCTGGTCGAACGCTTTCTGCGCCCCTACTTCCCGTCCTCCATCATTTCAAAGTTTAGCGACGAGGTACCGGGCCACAGACTGCGCCGTGAACTGGTCGCCACACAACTCGTCAACGAGATGGTCGACACCATGGGCGCGACCTTCGTTTTTGGCCTGGTGCGAGATTTCGACCTGGATGCCGAACAGGTGGTGCGCGCCTGGCTGATTGCTTCGGACGCTATCGGATTGCGCCCGGAGGTCGAACGAATCCGGGCGCGAGCGCGCCAGTTGATGGTTGAAGCCGAAATGCGGGCGCTGTTCGCCTTGGAGCGCGCCGCAAGTCGTGCGACGCGCACGATTCTGGCGAGTCGAGAGGCCGTTAAGCCGGACCTGGCGCAAGCCGTGAATCGAATCAAACCCGTGTTCGCGAGCCTTGCCGATCGGTTTGAAGGCTTTTTGACGGGCCGCGAGCGCGAGCATTTCGAGCGCTACTATCGTGAACTGCGGACCGCTGGCCTGGCCGAGGCCAACGCTCATCAAATTGCGCGGCTGGATTTCGCCGACCATCTGATCGAGATCATCGGCATCGGCCTGGAGCTTAACGTAACGGCCGCAGAGACTGCAGCGGTATTCTTCGCCTTGGCCGAAGTCATCGACTTTGCCGCGATGGAAGAGGCTATCCGCGGCGTCGGGACAGAAGACCAATGGGAACGCCGCGCCGCACAGGAGCTGGATGAGGGCCTGCGTGCGGCCCGCGTCAGGCTGACGCGTGAGATCCTCGGCGAATACCGGGGCGATGACCGCGCCGAAATCGTTCGCCGCCTGTCCGCGCTGCGTCCGCGCCGCTTCGAACAGGTGCAACAAGTGCTGGCCGAAATTCGCAGCCTGCCGTCGATAACGCTGGCGCCGCTGCTGGTGGCCGTGCGCAGCGTGATAATGCTCTCGCTTCCGCAAGAACTCGCGGGACAACCGCTCGGCCGGAGCGATCGGGCGCCAGCCGTGCTGCTGCCTCGCAACTGACCCTCGCTCTAAGCGGTCACGACGCGGCGCTTTGCAGCGGCCCGGTCGGCGACACGGGCCCTTCGACCATCGAAACCGCCGCGGCCGACGCGCTGGACTTCAGGTCTTCATAGAGACGCGACCCGGCCGCAAAGAAAAACGCTGTGGTCGCAAACACCACGCTCACCGACAGGAAATCCGCCAGAAAGACTCCCACCCACAGCGCGCCGGCAAATGCGCCAAGCAAACCCAGCAACAGGCTGAGCGCCAGGAAGAAGCCGCCCGCCCACGAGTTATAACCCGACCATACGGCGAGAAAAACCACGATCCGGACGGTAACCTTAATGAACCGGCCGCGCAGCAATTCCCGCCCGTAAAACAGCGCCAGCCAGGTCCGATAGCCGTCGAACACCAGCGCATACTGCGCGACAGACAGCCAGACAGCCGCGAGAAAACCAGGTACGATCAGCAGCACCACCGGCACGGCAAGCAGCAGCGGTACCGTTGAGTTCACCCAATTCACCCAAATGACCATCGGCAGGGCAGCGATGAGCTGAAGCACGTAAAGCCAGGTGAAGGGAAGCAGTCGAGTCAGGGAACGGCGATAGATCTGAAGCGTCGAGTCCAGCGGAGTGACAGTGTCGCGGGCCTCACGAATCCATTTCAAAGCGCACAGCACGAGCACCACCGTCACTGCCGTCAGCACTACGAACAGCACGTGCAACGTCCGCGTCACCCACAGGGGCACCAGAGGCTCGATACGCGCCAGTGCCGCATAAGGCTCCTGGGCCGGTATGTAAGCAACGCTTTGTCCCTGGTTGCCAAGTTTGAAGGCTTCGGATACCCGATGCTGGAGGTTCAAAGCGTCGGGCAACAAGCATAGCGACGCCAACAATACTGGGGCCGCCAGTACCAGCGCGAATACCCGCCAGTTGCCGATCAGATCGCGCACGGCGTTGGCAAGGTAGATAAAACTGCTTTTCAGGCGGACGTCAGCCACGATTTCGCCAAGCCTTACATCCCCGGCGGGTTGAAACAAGCGCTGCGCCAGCGTTCGGCATGTGTCTTTTGTCGCCTCTTTGCGGCATGATCCTGATTACGGGCCCGCCCGATGCTATAGTAGCCAATTGTGGCGTGCCGCCCTATAGCAGGACGCTGATAAAGCGGGACAGACCGGCGAGAAGCAGCCGGCGTGTTAACCCGGGTCATCAACCTGCGAGGACAACGTTTATGCCTGATGATCGCCAAAAAATGATCGCCGATGAAACCAAGATGATCCGCCGGCTTCGGATCCTGGCCGACCTGACCACGGCGCTGATTGCGCAGGACCCCTCGCTCACGCTGGAGCAAGGATGGGACCACGTGCGGGCGCTCAAGGGGGCGGCGCTGGCCATGTTCCCGGGCAAGGGTGAAGTGTTCGACCTGGTGTACCTGCCGCGTTTTTCACGCCTCCTCGCCGAACGCTTTCGCGCCAACTGAGTCCTCCGGTTGGTGCCAAAATGCGGGAGGTCTGCGGACTAATCGCGCGGCCTGACGGGTCCGTCGCTGCGGGCCGGATCACGTTCTCCGGCCTGATCGAACGTATCGAACCGCTGACCGCCCCATCCGGCAGCGATTACGTGGTGCCGGGTTTAATCGACCTGCAGGTCAACGGCACGCACGGAATGGAGGTGATGGCGGCTTCGGTTGACGACTTGACCGACATCAGCCGCTACCTGGCCCGCGAAGGTGTGACCACCTATCTGCCGACCGCGATCACCTCATCGTTGGAAAGTTACGTCCGCATCGACCGGGCGATATCGCAATGCCGCGTAAATAACGCGGACGCCAACGATATTGCGGCGATAGCGGGCCTTCATCTGGAAGGTCCCTTCATTTCCGAAAAGCGGCTCGGCGTTCATCCGCGTCTGATGCTCGAACCGTCCGGCGCTTCCCTGAAGCACGTGCTTGCGCTGGAGCAGCTGCGACTCCTGACCATCGCGCCCGAGTTGCCGGGAGCGCTCCAAGCGATTCGCCGCGCCAATCAGCGCGGCGTCGCGGTTTCGATCGGACATACCGACGCCAGCTTGCCGCAGGCGCAAGCCGCGATCGCTGCCGGCGCGCGGATGTTTACTCATGTCTTTAATGCGATGCGCCCGCTGCATCATCGCGACCCTGGCGTAGCCGCAGCCGCATTGACGCCTTCGCCCGCTTTCGCGGCGGTCATCCCGGACGGAGTCCACGTCCATCCCCAGATGCTGGCGATGGTCTATCGGGCAAGAGGGGCCGCGGGGATGATCCTGACCTCGGACAAGGTAGGCGCTGCGCCCGGTGCCGCCGCCAGTTTCAGTTCTACCGCGAGCAATGGCGCAAGAGCCGCGGAAACGGCGAATGGCCGGCTGGCCGGAAGCCTGATTTCACTGATGGACGGCGTCAGACTGATGGTTGCGGAGGTGGGTGCGAGTGTGGGCGAGGCGGCATTGATGGCGGCGGCAAATCCGGCACGGCTGCTTGGCATGCGCGATCGAGGTGGGCTTGAACCCGGATGCCGGGCGGACCTGTTGCTGCTTGACGCGCAGCTCGACTTGAAAGCAGTCTTCATCGGCGGCTGCGAGCTGGAATAAAATAAAGAGTCATCCCGCCAGTTCCCAGCACCGAACCGGCATAATCACAAGCCAGGAAAGACTTGAATGCCACTGAACAAAGCCTGTATCGACAAGCATTATCCGGCAGTGAAGGCCGCCGTAACTCTCGAGGCATTGCAGAAATACGCGCGCGCATACGACCACGACAACCCGTTCTTTTTCGATGAGAAGCAGCCGGGCGCGATTATCGCGCCGCCGATGTTTGGCGTCGTGCCGATTTGGCAGTCGATCGTCAAAGTGGTCACCGATCCGGAAGTTGGCGCCGACTTGCTGCGCCTGGTGCATGGCGAACACGACGTGCAGTTTCTGGCCCCGATCAGGCCTGGTGATACGATCACGTCGACGGCGGCCATCCGCTCTATTACCCCGGGCGTGACGGGCGAGACGATGGCGATCGAGATTACGGCGCGCAATCAGCACGACGAGACGGTGCAGAGCACGACTTTCACCGCCTTCATTCGCGCCGCCGGCGGCGGGCGCCCCGACGCCGAACCCAGGGAGCAGGATTCCGAACCGGTCGAGCCGCTGGCTACCGTCAGTCAGCCAATCGCGGCAGACCAGACTTTCCGCTACGCGGAAGCCTCGGGCGACGTCAATCCGATTCATCTGGACGCCAACGTCGCGAAGATGGCCGGGCTGCCTGGCATAATCGTCCACGGACTGTGCACGATGGCATTTTGTTCAAAGGCGGTGATCGAGACGGTGTGCGATGGCGATCCCCGGCGCCTGCGCCGCCTGTACGTGCGCTTTGTACGCCCGGTCCTTCCGGGCCAGACGATCACCACCCGAATTTGGGCCGGGCAGGAAGGGCAGCCGCACAAGACCTTCAAGTTCGAAACCGTCAACCACAATGGGCGCGCTGTTATCCGCAGCGGAATCGCCGAGGTAGCTGCGTGAAATGGTGCTCGCCGCCGCGTAATTGGACTCCAAGCTCACCATCGGACTGACACTTTCCCTTACCGGACGCTACGCCGCGATGGGGCGCCAAGCGGCTGCCGCGCTGGAGTTGTTCGCAGCCGATCAGAACGCCGCCGGCGGAGTAGAGATCGGCGGCGCGCGCCGCGAGTTGACGATCCGATGCCTCGACGATCAGAGCAACTCGACGCTGTGCGCCGAGCTTTACCGCTCGCTATGCTTTAAGAACCGGGCGGATCTGATCTTCAGTCCGTATTCAAGCGAGCTTACCCGGGTGGCGGCCCCGATCGCCGAGCAGGCGGGCCTCGTTATGATCAATCATGGGGGCGCCGACGACGGCCTTTACCGCAAAAAATATCGCCTGATGGTCGGGGTGCTAAGCCCGGCCGGCGATTATTTCAGGGGACTGGCGCAACTAATCAGCCAGCTCAAGTTCTGGCGCAAGCGTGTGGCGACCGTGACCTTCGAAACTCCCTTCGCGCGCGCCGTGATCGATGGGTTCGAGCACGAATGCGAGCAGCGCCCAGTCAGGCGGCGCGGCGTCAGGCTCAAGGTGCGCGAATCGGCGGCGCCGATTCGCGGCGCGGGCGAAGTTTCGATCGATCTTCTGATGCGCCTGGCGCGCTCCCGCATCACGGCACTGGTCAGCGCCGGCAGCTTTGCCGACGACGTCGCGCTGGTAAACGGGATCGTCAGGGCCGACCTCAACATTCCGGTGCTGGCTTGTGTCGCCGCGGGAGTGCACGGCTTCGCCGACGCGTTGGGTGAACACGCCGCGGGGATCGTCGGGCCCAGCCAATGGGAGGAATCGCTCGGCCTCGCACCCGAGTTGGGCCCACGGCCCGAGCGATTCGCGGCTCGCATGCGCGCCGTGTGCGGCTCCTGCGACTACCCCGCCGCGCAGGTTTATGCGGCGGGATTGCTCAGCATGGAAGCGCTGCGCGCATGCCGCAGCATCGAGCCAGCGGCATTGCGCGACGCGTTTTCCGATCTGAGGACCACCACGCTGTTTGGCGACTTCGCGATCGATCGCATCACCGGACGCCAGATCGGACACAAGGTCTTGCTGGTGCAGTGGCACGGCGGCCAAAAGATCGTTATACACCCCGATGCCCATGCCGAGGCGGGTTCGCTGGAGTTTCCCACCGGATTGCGCCTGGTGCTGGCCTCCTTGTCGAGCTTGTATCTGAACCTTCGCCGCGGACGGGAGGATGAAGAAGATCGCACTGAAGATTGAACGCGGCCCGCATTTGGCGGTCGGCCTGATGTCCGGCAACTCTCACGACGGCGTGAGCGCCGCGCTCGTCAGGATCCAGGAGCGCCGCCGCACGCCGGTCGAATTGCTATCGTTCAAGACTTATCCCTACGACACCCGGTTCCGTGCCCGTCTGCTCGCCGCCGGGGGACCAGGCCGTCCCGGCGTCGCGGAAATATCCCAACTGAATTTCGGGCTAGGCCGTGCCTTTGCAGGCGCCGCGCTTAACCTGGTTCGATCCGCCGGCGTGCCAATTGAGGAGTTGAGCTTCATCGGCTCGCACGGCCACACGTTTTTCCATCTGCCGCCGCGGGCTGCAAATCGCGGCGCGATTCCCTCGACGCTGCAGCTGGGCGAACCGGCGGTAATCGCCGCGCTCACGGGTGTACCGGTTGTAGCGGATTTTCGCCCGATGGACGTCGCGTTGGGCGGCGAGGGTGCACCGCTCGCCCCGCTGATTCATCTGCGGCTGTTCGGCGACCGCAGCCTGGGGCGAGTAGTCCAGAACATCGGCGGTATCGCCAATTGCACCTATCTGCCGCCCGGAGCCCAACCCGACACTCCAGGTTTGATCGCGTTCGACACTGGTCCCGGCAACATGGTGATCGATGGCGTGATGGCGCGGCTCAGCCGCGGCAGGGAGCGGATGGATCTCGACGGCCGCGTGGCGGCGCAAGGCGCGGTCAGCTCCAGGTTGCTGGCCGAGATGCTGCGTCATCCCTACTTTGCGCGCCGTTGCCCGAAATCCACCGGCCGCGAGGAATTCGGCGACGCCTTTATCGACCGCTTGTGGTCGCGCAGCCGGGCGCTGAAACTTGCGCCGCGCGACATTGCCGCGACCGCCACTGCTTTGACCGCACGCACCATCGCCGACGCCGTGCGGCGTTTTGTCATGCCGTTGGGACCGCTCGCCGAGTTGATAGTCGCCGGCGGCGGCGCTCGCAATCCGACCCTGATGGCGATGCTGGCGCGCGAACTGCCTGATTTGAGGGTGCTGCGCGCCGCGGAGGCCGGCGTCAATGGCGACGCGCTCGAAGCGATCGCGTTCGCGGTGCTCGCCTACGAGATGCTGAATGGTCGTCCAGGCAACATCCCCAGCGTTACCGGTGCCAGGACCCCCGCGGTGCTGGGCAAACTGACGATGCCGCCGTGATCGATGCTGACAGCGCCCATGCAACATTTTGTATTCAGTAGTGCGCGACGATCTCGCGGCCCAGCTCCTGGATGCGTTCGCGGGCGCCATCATTGGGAAGGCTGAAGGCGATTTCCTGCAATCCTGCCGCTTCCAGTTCCTTGATCTGCTCGATGATCCGCTCACGCACCGCGGTCATGCTGAAGGATTCGATCACCTCTTTGGTGAGAAAACGATCCTCGCCCGGCTTGACATAGATCATGTGTCCTTCGTGCACCTTCATGTAGCGGCGATCGGCGGGCGTCTCCAGTTTGCCGACGTACTCGTCGCGATAGCGTTCGTAAATGGGCCGCAGCGTCGGCGGAAGCTGCGCGGCCACCGGGGACGTCTCCCACAGGGCGTGCAGCGCTACCGCTGCGATCGGACCCATTTGGCCGAGCACCCGGGGAGAGGTCAGGGATTCGCCCGGCTTCAGTACGCAAGCCGCCGCAAACATAGTGACGGAAAAATTGTCCAAAGGCCGACCCGCGCGTCCGGCCGCGCTGCATACAGTATCGAGGTTCTCGCGAAAGCCCGATGCGCTGGAAACAGGCGCCATCCAGCCGTCGCCTACCTCTCCAGCCAGTTCCATCGCCTTGGGGCCTTGGGCGGCGATGACTATCGGGATCGGGTCCTTGATATTGATATAGCCGTGTTCCGGATGCATGAAGCGGATCCAGCGTTCGCGCTTGCCTTCGCGGTAGAGCGCTTCTTTGCCCTGCAACAGCGTGCGGCACATGTTCACGTGATCGCGCAGGTCCGGCAACCGGACGGGCGGAAGGCCCATCATGTTGCGGCCGGTGAAACCGGTGCCGATACCCAGCATCGCACGCCCCGGCGCCATCTGGTTGATGGTCGCGATACAATGGGCGGTCACCGGCGCGATACGATTGCTGGGAACCGCGATCCCGGTGCCGATTTTGATTCGCCGGGTATGCTCCGCCACCAGCGCCATCGTCGAGTAAACATCGCTGTAAAGCATCTGGGAGTCGTAAAACCATGCGCTGGTGAAGCCGAGATCTTCGGCGACCACCATGTCCTTCCACGCGTCGATACGCGCGGGAAAATTCAAACCGAACTTCATGACCGTATCCTCGCTCGCAACTCAAATTGTCCAAGATGGACGGCCCTTCATTTCAGAACCGGCGGTCGTTGATAGGCAGGCTGATTCCGGCTTTGGACGCCGACTGCAGCGCCGCGGCGTTGAAAATTCGGTAGCTCAAAGTGGATTCCGACTCGGCGGCTCGCGCCGCGTAAATACGCGCGCGTGCTGCGTGTACCGCCGCATCCTGCGACGCCGCGGCAGCCCATTCTATCAGGTGGCATGCGATCGCCAACGCGCCTTCTTCCATGCGCGCCAGCGCGCGCTCTATCAGCCGCTCGAAGCCGCCCGCCAGCTGCGCGATTTCGCGCGCCTGCTCGGCCTCGGTTGCGGGCTTCAGATGCGCCGGGACGCCGTCGTACCATCCGCAATTGACGCGCCACACGTTGCGTGCGGCGAATTCGGGCTCGTCGAAAAGCGCCGCCAGGTAGGGCTTTTCCGCCAGCGCGGCTGGCGGTTTGAGGGCCTGCGTCACTTCGTCCAGCGTAGCACCCTGGTTAATCAGGGCCAGCGCCTGATCGTGTACCTGGCTCAGGTACTCGGCGGTATCGTTGAGCGCCTGCCGGATGCGCATCGCACCGAAAATGGGACTGCCATGCCCCGGCAGCAACACCTCGGCGCCGACCTTCATCATCGCGCGCAGCGCCTCCACCCAGTCTCGTGCATAGCGTTGCGCCTTGAGCGGATGACCCGCGCTGGGCGCGGCCCAGATGAAAAAATCGCCGGTGCACAGGACCTTGGCGGATGGAATATACACCCAGCAATGATCGTCGGTCTCTCCGCGGGCATGATGGCACTGGAATTTCTCCGCGCCCGCCACAACGTTTAGCTGATGATCGAAGTAGGTGTCGGGATAGACGTATTCGGAGGGAAACGCGCCGGCGGCGCCCAGGACCAGTTCGTCAACGCGCCCGTTGTAGTCGGCGGCGCGCTTGTAGCGGTCCAGGCGCTCGGCAATCGCGCGATGCCCGACCACACGCGGACGCGCGACCCGGTTCCGGCCGGCCTCCGCAGAAATCGGCGCCGTTCCGCCGGCGTGATCCAGATGCGCGTGCGTGTAGATGACCGTGTGAATCCGGGCGGTTGAGTAAGTGCGGACCAGCGCGAGGGTTTGGTCCTGGTTGAAGTAACTGCCGGTGTCGATCAGCACCAGGCCTTCGTCGGTCTTGCACAGCGCGAAGTTGGCGAGCCATCGGCAAAACGCCACCTTGGGCGCAACCTCTTCAAGCTCGCCGGTGGCAGTGAACGGATGCTGCTCGCGGGTGGTGAGTTCGCCGCGCCACAACCTTTCAGCCGTCTCTTTGATTCCGGCCATCGTCCGAGATTATCTCCGGACACTATCTCCGGGAAATGGGGAGCCGCGCGCGACAGGCCGCTTATGGATGCGGCAGCTGGTGGATACCGCGGATCTTGACGTGCTCGACCCACGAATACTGGTCCATTACGTCGATCAGCTTGCTTCCCCGGATCCCGGCGGCGTTTGCCCCGACCATGTCGATCGAATAGAGATCGCCGGCGAACAGCGCCTCGCCGGGGGCGATGCGCATCCGCTCCAAGGCTATATGAAAGATGCGCGGGTCGGGTTTGGCCACTCCGACCACGTGAGAATCGATGATCACATCGAAGTAGTCGGCCAGTCCGTAGCGCTCGGCATCGGCCTCGATATTGCCCATTGCGTTGGAAACCACGCCCAGCTTGAAACCGGCGTCGCGGAATTGCCGCAGATGCTCGGTGATACCCGGGCGGACGATGCGCCACAGAGATTCGGCCGCATTCAGGGCAAGGAAACGCTCGTGGCACCAATCGATGCGGCCGGCAGGTATCCCTGCCGCTGCCATCCAGGCGCGGAAATAAAGCAGGTAGGCCTTATCCAGGTCGATCGGCGCGGTGCGCATCACGTAATCGTCCAGCGCCTGGCGGCCGATGTACTCGGCCCGTTCGAGCGCCGTCGCGTCGAGGGTGGGCAGCGCCCGGCGGAACTCCTCCGTCAGCGCCTCGTAATCGAGAAAAGCCAGCGTGTTCCCGAAGTCAAACAGCAGCGCCCTGATTTCGCCTGTCGCCATGGTGCCATTTTAAAACAGAGCGCGGCGCACACCAAACCGCTGGCCAACAGCGCCGCGCGCGGCGATGCACAGGATCGTTATTTGCCTTGGACGACCGGAAAAGGCTATCATTTGTTGGGATAATCTCCGATCGCACCTGCGTCGGGAGCGCTGCCAAGCCTGCGCGCGATGGGCGAGAAGAATCGTAGTTGTGTTTAGCGGGATCATTGAAGACCTCGGGACGGTTAAAACCCTCAAACCGACTGACAAGGGTGCGCTGATAACGATCGGCACACGGCTGCCGGGCGCCCGCATCAAAGTTGGCGACTCGATTGCCTGCAACGGCGCCTGCCTGACGGTGGTTGCCAAGGGCTGCGGAATGCTTTCGATGGACGTGTCGGCGGAAACGCTGCGCCGCACCGCACTTGGCGCGCTCAAGCCTGCCGACCCGATCAACCTTGAGCGAAGTCTGACGCTGGGCACGCTGCTCAACGGGCACCTGGTTTCGGGTCACGTTGACGGGGTGGGCAAAATCGTTTCGATCAAGCCCGAAGGGGATTCGCGTCTGTACATCTTCGAAGTGGCGGCGGAGCAGGCGCGCTACCTGGTGGAAAAAGGTTCGGTGGCCGTGGACGGTATCAGTCTGACCGTGTTCGGCGTCAAAGGCCGGCGCTTTAGCTGTGCGCTGATTCCGCACACGCTCAAGATGACGACGCTGGGCAGCAAACAACCGGGCGACACGGTCAATATCGAGAGCGACTTGTTGGCCAAGTACATTGAAAGATTCGTCACCCAGCGAAACGGGGGGCGCGCGGCGACGGCGCAATGACGGTGCTTGCGGAGTTAGGGGTGATCTTTGACGCCATGAATGGAGGTCGGCCATGAGCGTGATGCAAATCCCCCGCAAGATCGAGTACGGGTTGCGCGCCATGATCCATCTGGCCGACGTTCCCGAAGGTGTAGCCAACGGCAATCAGATCGCGCAAGCCGAGCACATTCCGAAATATTTTCTGGAAAAAGTGATTCGCGACCTGATGCGCAGCGGATTGGTGCGCTCGCGGCGCGGTCCCGGCGGCGGCTATCAGCTTGGCCGCCCGGCCGATGCGATCTCGTTCAAGGATATCATCGAGGCGGTCGAAGGACCGATCAACCTCAACGTATGCCTGGAGGGTACCAGCACCTGCAGTCTGCAGCCTCGATGCCGGATGTTCCGGGTATGGGAAGACGGCCAACGCGTCCTGCTGGAGGTCTTCTCGCAAACCAACCTGCAGCAGATCGCCTCCTCCAAGATGCCGGCGTCGATCATGACAACATCGCCAGCCGCCGGCTCCTCGGAGGCCATGCTCAAGGCGTGAAGCGTCTTTCCCGCGGCGCTATCCAGCGCAAATCGTTGAGGCTCGCACGCGCGCCACACCTCAAGGGAAACAAATAGGGTGAGCGAATCGCAGATCCAACTGCGGCCGCTGCTGCCGGTTAGCCGGGCCACCTCGCGCCAGATCAGGCCGCTTAACGAAAAAGGCTTTTACCTCGAAGAATTCTACGGCAAAGGTCTGCTGTTCGCGTTGATTCCACCGGCTGGCGAGCGGCTGCGCGACCTCGACACATTGGCCCGCGCGCTGCGCGAGTTGGTGCGCAACCAAACCCGATGCATCCTGATTGCGGCCGAGGACGTGTTGCCGCGCGTGCTGCGCAAGATGGGCCGCATCGCGCCGCGACAGGCCCCGCCGATCTTCGACCCTACGCGCGGCCTGCGCACGCGTCCTTATCCGCCCGATTCAGCCGTGACACAGATCTGGCGCGTGCTGCGCGCGGGCCGTATCGCGGTGGCGGGCGCGCGCACCGCCCAGGCCGAGGACCTGACGGTTTTCGCGCAGGAATTGGCCAGCCGCCTGGACGTTTTCAAGCTGGTTCTGCTCGATCGTCAGGGCGGACTCACCGACGCCGATGGCGAGCGCGATTCCTTCGTACAAATACGCCAGATCAATGGTCTTGCCCGCCGCGAACGCTCCAGGCTGCGCCGCGTCATCCTGCGCGCCGCCAAACGCGCCCTGGAGGACGGCGTCAATTCGGTTAATCTCACCGCGCCGCGCAGCGTGTACGAAGAACTCTTCAGCTTCATCGGCACCGGCACGCTATTTACCAAGGCCGCTTACGGGTCGGTCAAATCGATCGCGCTGGAAGACTTCGAAGAAGCCGAAGCGATGATCAAGCGCGGGCAGAACGAGGGGCTGCTGCTGGTGCGCAGCGAGGAGGAAATTGCCCAGATCCTGCCCTCCTGCTTCGGCTACCGCGTCGCCGACGAGCATCTGGCGGGAATCTGCTCGCTGCTGACCGAACCGTACCATCGCGAACGCGCCGGCGAACTCACCGCCCTCTACACGCTCACCCGCTTTCAGGGCGAAGGCGTTGGCGTCGAGCTGGTGCGCGAGGTGCTCGCCGAGGCGCAGGCCCGAAAGCTGCGTTATGTCTTTGCCTGCACCAGCGAAGAGCACGCGGCGCGTTTTTTCCGGCGGCTCAAGTTCCGCAAAGGCGGCCCGGCGGACGTACCAGCGGCGAAATGGCGTGGTTATAACCGCGAACGCATCAAGCGCTTGTCCATCTTCCGCGTGGAATTGCCGGCCTCACGTGCCCACTGACGTTGATCTTGAGCAATCCTTCCAACGCTGGCCGTGCAGATTGGGGGTTCAATTTCTGGCCATCGCGGCCCTTGCCTTCCTGCTGACCTTATATCGGCTCGGCGCGGCTGACGTTTGCAGCTACGACGAAGCGGTCGAAGGTATCTTCGTGCAGCAGATGGTGGAGCACGGCGGCGGTCTTTTTCCGTTGGCCGGCGGACAGCAGGCGATGTACAAACCGCCGCTGTTCCATTGGACGGCGCTGGGGATCGACCGTTTGTTTGGAATCCGCAAGGTCACGGCGTTCAACCTGCGCCTGGCGGCCGCAATCTACGCGGCGGCCGGTATATTACTGATAGTTTATTTTACCTACATAATTTACGGACCGCGAGCCGCTCCGCTGGCGGGCCTGGCACTCCTCGCCTCGTATCAGTACATCAATCAAGGCCGCTTTGGCCGCGTGGACATTACGCTGACCTTTTGCGAAGCGCTGGCGCTGACGAGCTTCGTCTGCTGGCTGCGCGCTTTCCGCATCCGGGGCGGCGCGGGCGAGGCGGCCTGGCGATATCTGTTTGCGTTGGCGTTGGGGTTGGGAGTGCTCGCCAAGGGGCCGGTGGGCGCGCTGCTGCCGCTGGCCGCGGTGGCGGTTTTCGTCGCGGTCAACGGCTATTGGGACGCGGCTCGGCGAATCTTCTCTCCGGGTTCGGCATTGCTGGCTCTGGTGGTGGGATTGAGCTGGTACGCGGCCTGCTTCATCGGCGGACGATACGATTTTCTAAACCGTCAGCTTGGCAGTGAGAACCTGGGACGGTTCCTCGGCACGCTCGGCGCGATGCCGCCCTGGTATTACGTAACTCCCCTGTTGCTGAATTCGGCGCCGCTCAGCCTGCTGGCGCCGATCGCGGTAGCCGGTGCGCTGATTACCAGGGCCCGCCATCGAGCGACCGATGCCGACATCGCGGTGGACGCTTCGCAGTTCCTGGCGATCTTCTGGGTCGTGACGGTCGTCTTTTTTACACTGGCTGCCTACAAGCGCCGCAGCTACCTGCTGCCGTTGTGGCCCGCGAATGCGGTGCTGCTTGCGTGGTGGATCGAGAGCCGGGTTCCGGAGCGATGGCAGCGAGGCGTCAGGTCCGGTTTCGTTGCGATATGCGGGGTACTGATCGCGGTCAACCTGGTTCTGATTCCCCGCCAGGAGTCCAGGATATGCGCCAAGGGCTCGTTTCGCGCCGCCGCGGGGCAGATTAACCGGATCGTGGGAGCCGACGAACCGCTCTTTATTTATGGCATGGGCGATCCGGCGGCGCTGATGTTCTACCTGGACCGCGGCACGACCCTTATCGGCGGGGAGCTAGGCGATGCACCGCCGGGTTACGTCATCGCTCCGGCCTCGGCATGGGAGCGTCAACGCAATCGGGCGCCGGACCTCGAGCCGGTGCTGGGCCCCACGCCCGGAAGCGATCCGCTGTTCCTACTGCGCCACGGCAAGGCGTATGCGGGTCCGGAGCATTGCAGGTATTGCTATAGCTCCGGCTAATACTCAGTCCATGTAGTGAGTATCGATTGAGTATTACCCAAAAAAGCAAATGCGTTACCGAGGTGGCAGCACCACGGGAGGCGGGGGCGGAGGCGGTGCGGCGCCCGGCGGTGCGGCCGGCGCCACTGCGCCCGGCCCTGCGCCGGCATAGCCTCTGCCGCGGCCGGTGCTCATACCGGCCAATCCGATCGGACCCGGCGGTAGCGGCGGCTGCGCTCCCAGGATCACGGTCTCATAACCGGCCATCACCTCGACGATCTGGTTCGGGGCGCTGCGGTTCGCCGCCGCCACGCTTCCCTTCAGTACCGCCACTTCGGTGGAGGGCCCGTTGTACACCGAGGATGGGTTGGCGTATTTGACCTTGAACTTGGTTCCCCTTGCGGCCAGATACGCGTTTGGAGTCTGGATCTCAAAGCTCCCTCCGGACGCGCGCAATCCCATGGCCACCAATGCGATCAGGCGGCCGTTGAGCAGGCTGAGCGTGCTCCGATGGGTACCAAGCACGTGCTCGTCAATTACCAGCGTGCTGTTTTCACTGAGCTCTACCGAACTGTTGTCGTCAAAGGACACGGTCGCCGACGAAGCGGCATCGGTGGTGAGCCTGTCGAGCAAATCGATTTGCATCCCGGAAGCGCCGGATAGAGTCTGGCCGGCGCGCGCAACCTGCGGAACGCCTTCCACCTGCGACAAGGTCCCCACCGCGGTTTGCGCCATCACGACCGAGCTGGTAAAAAATAATACAAGAAGTAGAGGCAAGGCTCCACGCAAGTGGGGGTGGCGCAATCGACGTCGATTAGCCCGGAACATTCGGCTCTGCCCACTTGCCTACGCAGCGGACACCCTCGTGTGACCGTTCGATTGACCGGTTAGCATGGCGGCCAGACCGGTCAGGTCGTCGTCATTGTAAAACTCGATCTCCACCCGGCCGGGCGCCTTGCCGCGGCCGCGAACCACTCGCACCTTGCGCTTGAGCGCGCGCTGCAGGCTTTCCGTCAAGGCTTGGAGGTGGACGTCGCCTTTGGCAGCCGACGAGTTCCCTGACCGGCCCTGCCGCTGGCGGGACATCTGTTCGGCGCCACGCGCGGAAATTCCCCGCGCCGCGATTTCCCGGGCGGCCGCGATTTGCGCCACGGCGGTGTCCAGCGCGAGCAGAGGCCGCACCTGGCCCGAAGTCAGTTCTCCGCTCTCGAGCATCTGCAGCACCGCTTCGGGGAGATCCAGCAGCCTGATGGTATTGCTGACGTAAGGCCGGCTCTTGCCGATCCGCTGCGCTATCCGTTCATGGCTCAGCGCGAATTCCTCCACCAAGCGCACCAACGCGCGCGCCTCGTCCACCGCGTTGAGGTCCTCGCGCGCGAGATTTTCCACCAGCGAAACTTCCAGCGCGGTGCGATCGTCGAAATTCCGCACGACGACCGGCACGGTCTCCAGGCCGGCTTGCCGGGCGGCCCGCAGACGCCTTTCACCCGCGATCAACTCGTAGAGCGGGCCGTCGGTTCCGGTTGCGCCAACCGCCCTGACCACGAGCGGCTCGATAATGCCCTGGGCGCGGATGGCTTCGGCGAGTTCGCTCAAACGCTCGGCGTCGAAATGACGCCGCGGCTGAAAGGGCGACGGCACAATGCGCTGAAGGGGCGCCTCGATCAGATTGGACCCGGAGGCGTCGGCCCCTTCTTCTTCCGCCGTCACGCCGGCGATCAATGCACCCAAGCCCCGCCCCAACGGTTTGCGCGTCATGACCTTCCTCCCATTTGCATCGGCTTGCTTGATAGATCCCCTTACTTGCCATCCACCTACTGCCCGGGTTCGCTGTCCTTGTGCTGGTCATCCACGGCCGCTGCTGATGCTCCGCGCTGTAGTAACTCCTGAGCCAAGGCGCGGTAGCTTTGCGCTCCTGAGGATTTGCCATCGTACTCCAGCACCGAGAGACCGTGGCTGGGGCTCTCGGACAGGCGCACGCTGCGCGGAATCACGCTGTTGAAAACCTCGGCGCCGAAATGTTCGCGCACTTCACGGGCTACCTCGTGGCTTAGGCGATTGCGCCCATCAAACATAGTCAGCACCAACCCCTCCAGCTTAAGCACCGGATTGAGCACGCTGTTAATGCGCTTGATCGTTCCAACCAGCGAGGTGAGTCCTTCCAGCGCGTAGTACTCACACTGCATCGGCACCAGGACGGATTGCGCTGCGACTAGGGCGTTGAGCGTAAGCAGGCCAAGGGACGGTGGTGTATCTATTAGAACATAGTTATAATTCTGTGTCGCGGCACTTAGAGCCCCCGCCAGGATGCGCTCGCGACCTTCGATTGCGGCAAGCTCAACTTCGGCGCCAACCAAATCGGTGCTTGATGGGGCCAGAAAGAGAAAGTGGCGTACCGGCCGGATTACGTCGAGAAGCTGCGCGCGACCGATGAGAACGTCGTACATGGTACGCGATGAGAGCGTCTTGGGCCCGCTCAGTTCGCGGCGCGAGTCGACACCTGACGTCGCATTGCCTTGCGGATCAAGGTCGATAAGCAATATCCGCAGTTTCAGATCTGCAAGAGCGACGGCAAGATTGATGGCGGTAGTGGTTTTCCCCACACCACCCTTTTGGTTGGCAATTGCCACTACACGTCCCACATCCAACCTCCCACCATCCAAAAGAGCGGGGCCCAAGCCCTCCGCATCCGCTGAGATAATTTACGCCGTCCCGCTATGGAGAATCAAAACGGTATAAGCACAATCTTGAAAAGACGTTATATTCATGACGCTTTTCCAGACTTCTTCCAGACCGGCTTCTGCCAAACCGCCAGGATGTGCTCGATACGCTCGCTATCGGCAGCTCCGCGATGCAATGAATATCGGTAGCGATGGTAGTCGCTTAATCCGGCGCTTGTCGCGGCGGTCAGATCAAGACGTTGTGAAGGACTGGAGTAAAGGATGGCAAGGCCGGACGGTACAAGTGCGGAAGCGGCAACCGCATAGAATTCGGCCGGCGGTCCCGATGCGCGTGATATCACCGCATCAAACGAGGGTGTGACGCTGGCCGCTGACAGCCTGGTTGCGAGGATTTCCACGTTTTCCAGAGCCATTTCAGCAGCCACGACCTTGAGAAAACTGACGCGCTTGCGGCGCGCTTCTGCCAGGGTAAAACGTGCCGAACATGCGCTCGCCAGGACGATTCCCGGAAAGCCGGCGCCGCTGCCAAGGTCCAGGATGCGCTTTCCGGTGGCGAAGACCGTACTCAATGGGATCAATGGCATCAAGCTATCAACGATGTGGAATGCGGTCTCAGACGGATCGTTTGGGCGGGCGGTCAGATTAACTTTTTCGCCCCAAACGCCCAAGGCAGAAACGAATGTCTCCATACGTCGCATGAAACGCTCGCCAAGCAAAGCCGCTAGGGCCGGATCGGAATGATAAGCCTCCAGCGCTGCTCTGAACCGGGCGTCCACTTGACCATTCCCGGGGTTGCTTTTAGTCGGCAAGTGCCAATCCCAATGGCACAAAATGAAGGGCTGAAGCCTGCCCTATTCAGCAGTCTTCATTCCGGTTTCACGTGAAACGCGTGTGCGAGCCCAATGAGGTTGTTTCACGTGAAACAAAGAGCGCGCCTTAGAGGTGATCGCGTATCCGATCGGCTCGGTTTGAACTTTTCAAATAAACGGCCAATAGCGACAACGCCGCAGGGGTGATTCCCGGCATCCTGGACGCCTGGCCGAGCGAATGCGGCCGGACGTGGCTCAAGCGCTCGCGCACTTCGGTGGACAGCCCGGGAACGATCGCATAATCCAGCCCATTTGGAATCAAGGTATCATCCAACCGGCGGAAGCGCTCCACCGCCTCGGCTTGGCGTCTGACATAGCCCTCGTACTTGACCTCAATCTCCAGCTCCGCAGCCTCGTCATCCGCCAAGCGGAGCTCGAGATTGGCCATCTTGAGCACGGCGCTGTATGAGACCTCCGGGCGTTTGAGTAATTCAAGGGCGTAGGCCGGCTGCTTAATGGGAGAAGACCCCGACGCCTGGAGCAGCTGATTGACATCCTCGTTGTCCGGGATCAGGGTCCCTGCCATGCGCTGGCGTTCCGCGGCAACCCGTTCGGACTTCGTCGCCGTCCGCGCCGCTGCTTCCGAGGTGAGCAGGCTCAACCGCTGGCCCAGCCGCCCAAGCCTCCGATCGGCGTTGTCTTCGCGCAGCAGCAAACGGTACTCCGCCCTCGACGTGAACATCCGGTACGGCTCTCCACCGATTCCGCGCGTCACCAGGTCGTCAATCAGCACTCCGATATAGGCTTCGTCTCGACGCAGTATCACCGGCGCTTCGTTGCGGCCGGCAAGGACCGCATTGATGCCCGCGATCAGCCCTTGCGCCGCGGCTTCTTCATATCCGGTCGTGCCGTTGATTTGCCCAGCGAAAAACAGCCCCCTGACGAGCTTGGTCTCGAGCGACGAGGTCAGTTGGGTCGGATCACTGAAGTCGTATTCGATCGCATATCCGGGACGCATGATCTCGGCCTGTTCCAGGCCGCGAATCGAACGGACCATTTTGAGCTGGATATCCAGCGGCAGGCTGGTGGATAGCCCGTTGGGATAGACCTCAACGGTGTCGCGCCCTTCAGGTTCGAGGAAGATCTGATGACGCTCCTTGTCGGCAAAGCGCACGACCTTGTCCTCGACGGACGGACAGTAGCGCGGACCCCGGCTTTGAATGACGCCGGAGTACATCGGCGAGCGGTCAAGCCCGCTGCGAATAGCCTCGTGAGTCTGGGCATTGGTGAAGGTCAGGTGACAAGGAATCTGCTCCCGGGTGATTTTCGCGGTGCGGAAGGAAAAGGGCGGCGGAGGTTCGTCTCCGGCCTGAACCTCCAGTGCGGCGTAGTCGATAGTGCGGGAGTTAAGGCGCGGGCAGGTTCCAGTCTTGAGGCGGCCGATCCTGAATCCCAATTGCGCCAGATGCTCACTCAGACCCATCGCGGCAAAATCACCAGCACGGCCGGCCGGGTAGTTCTTGAGCCCGATATGGACCAAGCCTTTGAGGAATGTCCCGGTAGTCAGGATCACCGCTGGAGCTACGAATTCTTCCCCGATTTGTGACTCGACCCCCCGCACCCGATTGCCGTTCAGCAGCAGGCGCTCAACACTGGCCTGCCGGATAGTCAAATTCGGCGCCGACTCCATCACCCGCTTCATCCGTGCCCGGTACGCGGCCTTGTCCGCCTGTGCCCGCCGCGCCCTGACCGCGGGTCCCTTGCGAGTGTTTAGAAAACGGAACTGGATTCCGGTCTCGTCGATCGCCAAACCCATCTCGCCACCCAGCGCGTCGATCTCGCGCACCAGGTGCCCCTTGCCAATCCCGCCGATGGCAGGGTTGCACGACATCTGGCCGATATGATCCAGATTGAGCGTCAACATCAGGCAGCGGGCACCCATCCGCGCCGCCGCCAACGCGGCCTCAATCCCGGCGTGCCCGGCCCCAACCACGATCACGTCATAGCTCATAACAGTGTGCGCATTATGCTCCGTGCACGGAGCGCTGGCAAAGCTTCATCCGCCGGCGTTTTCCAAGGCCCTTTGTATTACTAAAAGTAAAATAACTCTACTTACCGATACAGAACTCGCGAAAGATGGCGTCCAGCACGTCTTCGCTGGTGACCTGGCCGCTGATCGAGGCCAGCGCGTCGGCGGCGATTCCGATATCTACAGCGACGATTTCAGGCGGCATCGCGGCGAGCGCACTGTGCTCGGCCCCTTCCAGCGCCACCAGCGCCCGCGCCAACGCGTCGCGATGGCGCTCGCGCGAAATGGCGACGGTGTCGCCCTGATGGTCCCCGGTCATAGCTTCGAGCGCGGACTGCAACTCTTTGCGCAGCGCATCAAAGCCGTCGCCGTGCAGTGCGGATACCCGCAGAGCGGGTATCACCAGTCCATGGGCGCGCAAATCATCCGCGCCGATTGCCGCCGGCAAATCACTCTTGTTAAGCAGCGCCACGCCCGCACGGCCGCGGCACAACTCGATCACCCGAAGGTCCTCGGGCTCAAGCCGGAGCGAGGAATCGAAAACGGCGAGCAGAAGATCGGCTTCGCCGGCGTGGGCAAGCGTGCGCTCGATCCCGATCCGTTCGACCTCGTCGGCGCCGGCCCGCACACCGGCGGTGTCCTGGATCACCAGCGGGTAGGGGCCGACCTGGATTGAGTCCTCGATCATATCGCGCGTAGTGCCCGGAATTGGTGTAACAATAGCGCGCTCCACGCCGAGCAGCAGATTGAGGACGCTGGATTTGCCGGCGTTGGGCTTGCCGATTATCGCCGCGCGCGCGCCAGTGCGCATCAGGCGGCCCCGCGCAAAACTGTTATGCAACGCGGCCACGTCCTGGCGCAGTTCGGCGATCCGCCGTCCCATCCGGTCGCGCGAAGGCAGCTCGATATCCTCGTCGCTGAAATCGATTTCAGCCTCCAGATGCGCCGCAATTGCGATCAGGCGCTCACGCAGGCGCGCCACTTTCTCCTTGAGCGCGCCGCCCAGATGCGACAGCGCCTGGGCCAGCGCGCTCTCGCCGCGCGCGGCGACCAGGTCGGCGACCGCCTCGGCAGCAGTCAGATCGATCCGGCCATTGAGAAACGCGCGCCGGCTGAATTCGCCACGCTCCGCCATCCGGGCCCCACGCCCCATCGCAAGCCCCAGCACACGGCGCACCACAAACGAGCCGCCATGACAGTGCAATTCGGCCACGTCTTCGCCGGTTAGACTGTGCGGCGCCGGCATCACCACGGCCAGTGCGCGGTCGATTGCGGCGCCGGTGGCCGGGTCGTGGATTTCCCCAACATAAAGGCGGCGCGCTTTAAGCGGGCCTACGCGTTCCCGGTGCCAGATTGAATGCAGTATTTCAATTGCGGCGGGACCGGAGAGGCGGACTATTGCAACCGCTGCGGCGCCCGGCGCCGTCGCGGGCGCGACGATCGTGTCCTGCACGTACATGTGAACCGATTTCCATTATCACCTTTGGACGCAGGATACTCGAAGCAAACCGGCCCTGTGCGCAACGCTTCACCGAAATCCTGAAATTTGCTGGCTTTGGTCGGCGGCCGGCATCCAGTAACCCGAGGACCGCTGAGATCCCCTTTCGCTTTTTCTGCCGTCGCGTCATGCCCAATGATTGAGTCTTTTGGACCGGCAGGACGCTGCCAATTTGGATCCGCGCCGCTTAGCGGTCGAAGGCTGCGGCCAAGCCACGGGCTCCGGCTGGCGCGGCCATCGCGTGCTCAAACATGCCCTTCAACTGGGTCAATTGCGCCGACAACTGCTTGATCTGCTCGGCTTGGCGCTGGTTTTCTATCGCCTGTTTGCGCAACCGGCCGTTCTGCTTTTGCAACTCGTTGAGCAGCATCGCGCTCAGCTCGAGGTAGCGCACGCTCTGGGGCTTGCCATCATCGCCATAGCTCACAAGCTCTGGATAGCTCTTTGCGACCTCTTCCGCCACCAGCCCATACTGCAGGGTGTTGGACGGGTCGTGGTTGTAGCGAAAGCTCACCGGACGCAGTTTCAGCAGCCTGGTGCTCGCTCCTCCCATGTCATGGATGTCACGTTTAAAGCGTGCCGAAGACATCACGATACCCAGCTTTCCGGTGCTGCTCACCACCACGGCATCACCGGTTACCATGCTACCGGCAACGCCGGCGATAAAAGTCGCGGTCTGCGTGCCCTGGGTACCGACGCGAATGGTGTTGGAATCGGCCGCAACCCCTGTGTTGCCTATGTCCACATTGTTAGCACCAGTCGTCAAGAAATACCCGGCCTCGTAACCGAGCACCGTATTGCTGTTCCCGACCGTATTGTTCAACATCGCGTTGAACCCGACTGCCGTATTTTTCTGCCCTGTAGTGTCCTTCGACAGCGCGTTGACTCCTGCCGCGGTGTTAAAGGCGCCGGTGGTATTGGCCGTTAACGCCGCGTAGCCATTGGCGGTGTTATTGCCACCCGAAGTATTGGCCGC
>Ga0126381_100000315_pt1 | contig 53593 bp, 55 predicted proteins | sample PanSoiMetPlot_28_FD_96465 | JGI IMG/M metagenome (GOLD analysis project Ga0126381, IMG submission 96465) | Tropical forest soil microbial communities from Panama - MetaG Plot_28 | ecosystem: Environmental > Terrestrial > Soil > Tropical forest > Bulk soil | place: Panama | collected 2016-02-17 | reverse complement strand
GCCGCTGCCCTCGATGTCGGCGGCGGCGACCGTTTCGACCTCACCGAGAACAGGGCGTTGGGCCGAGCTTACTTGGCGCGCCTGTACCGGCGCTACGGAAATTGGCCGGACGCCATCGCGGCCTATAACTGGGGCCCTGGCAATCTCGACGCCTGGATCGCGGCAGGCAGAGCAGCCTACCGGTTGCCGCTCGAAGTTGAGCGATATCGCAATCGCGTGTTGCACGAAGCTGGTGACGCTATCCGCACTCAGCTAACAACGGGGCCGGAATCAGACTCCCCAGTGTCACGATTCGGAAGTTCCCGGGATCAAACAACTCGCAGTCCCGGCGAACGCTGGGACCCAATTCGGCCGTGGATACCGGCTTTCGCCGGTAATGCAGAATAGAAGAAGGCGAACGCGGATCCCCACAAATTTCGCGATCAAAATACTGGTTGGATCGGTCGGGAGAACCCGGAAAGCGTCGCACTGGTGCATCACGCGTAGGTTATCGTTGGTTGATATGACGAAAATAGCGGCAGCCCGCCGTTGCGGCAATTCAGGCAGCCGCGCTATGGCCGGTGCGATTCTGGAGCGGAATAGCAGCTTACGATAACCGTTCCCTAATCCTCGATGACAATCATGTCGTTTGGTTCGCGCATCCGCCGGATAATCGCGGCAAAGTAGCACGGGGCATTGTCCGCGGCGTCGCCCGCGGCGTAGGCTTTCCGTTGGCGGACTGCGTGGAACCGATCAGGAGCGAGCAGGAATCGAGAGGACGCGGACTGAATGGCGATGAACATTCATCCAGGCGATTCTGTGGAAAACCAGCTATCACGCCCCTTCGACGATAGACCGGTAGACGACCGCGATGTCGAAGAATTCAAAGCTACAGTCCTCGCCAAGCTGACCTTAGCGGTCGGAAAGGACGCTGAGACGGCAACCGATCGGGATTGGTTTGTTGCGACGGCGCTCGCGCTACGAGACCGCGTCATCCACCGCTGGCTTACCGTAGAGCGGGAGAGCCATGCAAAGGGACGCAAGCGCGTCTATTACATGTCGCTGGAGTTTCTGATCGGTCGATTACTCAACGACGTCGTCGGAAACTTGCGGTGCGGCGACATCGTAAGGACCGCACTCGGCGATCTTGGCGTTGATCCTGACCGGATGCGATGCGCCGAGCCCGATGCGGCGCTCGGTAACGGGGGCTTGGGGCGTCTGGCCGCGTGCTTTCTAGAGAGCATGGCGAGTCTCGGCATCCCAGCCTGCGGGTACGGGATCCGTTACGATCACGGGCTTTTCCAACAGGTTATCAAGGATGGCTGGCAGCAGGAGCATCCCGAGCAGTGGCTGTCGTTCGGCAATCCATGGGAATTTGAGCGCCCGGAGGTGATCTACGACATCCAGTTCGGCGGCTGGGTCGAAAAGATGGCGTCAGCCAGGGGCCGCTTGCGATCCCTCTGGCACCCGGAAGAGACGATCAAAGCGGTCGCCTATGACACCCCGATCGTTGGTTGGCGGGCGCAACACGTTAACCCGCTGCGCCTGTGGTCGGCCCGCGCAGTCGATCCACTACACCTCGATGTGTTCAACGAAGGCGATCATCTGGGCGCGCTGTCGCCGCAGGCGCGGGCCGAGGCGATCTCGAAAATTCTCTACCCGAGCGACGGTACGCCTTCAGGGCGAGAGCTGCGTCTGCGCCAAGAATATTTCTTTGTCTCGGCGTCGCTCCAGGACCTGGTGCGCCGGCATACGCGGACCTTTGGCAGCATCTATTCCCTCCCCGAATGTGCCGCCATCCAGCTCAATGATACGCATCCAAGCATCGCGGTTGCCGAGTTGATGCGGCTTCTCGTCGACCTTCATAATCTCCCGTGGGATGCAGCGTGGAAGATCACCATTGCTACGCTCTCATACACCAATCACACACTGCTACCGGAAGCATTGGAAAGCTGGCCGGTACCGTTGCTGGAACGGATCCTCCCTCGGCATCTCGAGATAATCTACGCCGTCAATGCGTGTCACCTCGACGCCGCGAGGCTGGGCGGTCACGTCGATTCGAGGCTCTTGGCCGATCTTTCTCTAATCGACGAGAGCAACGGACGGCGGGTGAGAATGGGCCACCTCGCATTCGTCGGTTCGCATCGGGTAAACGGCGTGTCGAAATTGCATACCGAACTGATGCGGCAGAGCGTCTTCAGCGACCTTCACCGCCTCTACCCCGACCGCATCGTCAATAAGACCAATGGGATCTCATTCCGGCGCTGGCTCCATCAGGCCAATCCGGGCCTCACCGGCTTGGTGCGTGATGTCTGTGGCGAGGCGGTACTTGACGATCCCACCGCACTCGTCCAGCTCAGCGATCGAGCAGAGGACGAGGTGGTGCAGGAGCGGTTTGCACAGGTAAAAAACGCCAACAAGTTAAGATTAGCGAAGATCATTCGAGAGCGACTTGGCTTGCGGGTCAATCCTGGCGCTCTCTTTGATGTGCAAATAAAGCGCATCCACGAATACAAGCGGCAACTATTGAACCTCTTGGAAACGATCGCTCGTTATCAAGCCATCAAAGCGGATCCCGCTGCCTGCTGGGTCCCCCGTGTGAAGATATTTTCGGGGAAGGCGGCGCCGAGTTATGCACGTGCAAAGCTCATTATCAAGCTGGCAAATGATATTGCCGATGTTGTCAATCGCGATCCGGTTGTCGGAGACCTGCTGAAGGTGGTTTTTCTGCCCAATTACAGTGTGAGCCTTGCCGAATTGATTATTCCCGCTGCCGACCTTTCGGAGCAGATCTCGACAGCGGGAATGGAGGCTTCCGGCACTGGAAATATGAAGCTCGCGTTGAATGGCGCTCTGACTATCGGGACCCTCGACGGCGCGAACGTCGAAATGCGCGACCACGTGGGAGATGGGAATATATTCATCTTCGGACTGCGTGCCGAGGAGGTGGCGCAGCGGCGTCAACGGGGTCTCGACGCGACGGCGACCATTGCTGCATCACCGGGTCTATCGGGGGCGATCAATGCTTTGACTGCCGGGTTCTTTTCGGCCGGCGACCGGCTCCGCTTTGCGGAGCTGACGGACATGCTGCGATACTGCGACCGCTACATGGTCGCGGCCGACTTCGAGGGCTATTGCGCCGCGCAGAGGGACGTCGATCGTCTGTGGAACTCCCCCGCGCAGTGGCGGAAGGCGGCGCTTTTGAACATCGCCGGAATGAGCTGGTTCTCGTCCGACCGAGCAATCGCCGAATACGCTCGAGATATCTGGGATGTTCCGCTGTGAGCATCGTTCAACTTCGGCAGCGTATTGAGCCGGTCAGTGACATCACGGGGCAAGAAAAGGCGTATCCTCGGCAGTCCGCGCGGCGATAACGCGGCAAAGATCAAGCTCGTCCTGGATCGGGATCCCGTATTCGCCAATCATCGGGATCGACGGCTTCAGCCTGCGCGCCGTCTCAACTGCTCTGAGTCTTACTTGGATAATCCGGAAACCGCGGCGCAAATAGAATCTCAGCGCCGACAGCTTGTCGTTGGTAGTGGTGAGCCACAGCCGCTCGCAATTTTCGGCGCGAAGCTGCGCCACGAGCGCCTCGACGAGTGCTGTTCCGGTCCCGCCACCCATCGGATCCGCGTCAAGTGTCACGAGTTCAGCCGCCGCACCGAGCCGTCGATAAGTAGCGAGCCCACGCCGATCGTCTGCTATGAGCGCCGGCAAATGCGTCGCTTCGATGATCTCACCATGCACTGCGATCCGTGTCGCGCTCCACCGCTTGCTGAGGAAGCTGCCGATCCACGATAGGTCTTCGGCATTAGCCGGTCTGATCCGCGGCTCCATGTGGCCGGATGTTGCGTCAGGCTGCTTTGGCGTCTTCGAGCACCATCGCGGCGCATTTCTCTCCGATCATGATCGAGGGAGCGTTGGTGTTGCCGCCCGGAACCTGTGGCATGATCGAGGCGTCGGCGACGCGCAGACGCTCGGCGCCGTACACCCGCAGCCGCGGATCGACGACCGCGTCGACCTCGCCGCCCATGCGGCAGGTGCCGACCGGGTGCAGGTTGGAGACGCCGCGCACGCGGATCTCCTCGATCATCTCGGCTTCGCTCTGCACCTCTACCCCCGGCAGCACCTCCTCACCGACAAATGGCTTCAACGCCGGTTGCGCAGCGATCTTGCGGCTGAGCTTGATGCCGTAGACGAGCGCCTGCAAATCGTAGTCGCTCGCAAGAAAATTGAACTCGATCGCCGGCGGCGCGAGCGGATTGGGGCTCTTGATGCGCACCCAGCCGCGGCCCTCGGGGCGCAGATGCACCGGACTGAACGTGAATGCTGAAAACGGGTGCGGCTTGATGCCGGTTCGCAGCCGCTCGAGCGCGCTCCAGCCGGACATGTTGATCTGCAGATCCGGCTGTTCGAGCCGCGGATCCGTGCGGACGAGGGCGCCGGCGTAAATCCCGGCATTCGACAGATGGCCGGAGCGGCTGAGCGCGTACTGGACGGCCGCCTTGAGCTTCATCGTCGGGCTCATTGCCAAGTCGTTGACCGTGATCTTCTGCGTGCATCGCCACACCAAGTAAGTATTGAAATGGTCGTGCAAGTTCTTGCCCACACCGGCCATGCTGCGGACCACCGGAATGCCGAATTCTTTAAGCAGTTCGGCGGGGCCGAGCCCTGAGAGCTGCAATAGCTGTGGCGAGCCGTACACGCCGCCCGAAACGATGATCTCGCCGCGCGCCCTCGCGGTCTTGCCGCCGTGAGGCGTCTGATATTCGACCCCGACCGCGCGGCCGCCCTCGAACAGGATGCGCGTGGCGTGCGCGTTGGTCTCGATGGTCAAGTTGTGACGGCTGCGCGCCGGGCCGAGATAGGCGCGCGCAGAGCTCCAGCGGCGGCGGTTCGTGGTCGTCGTCTGGTAATAGCCGACGCCCTCCTGGCGGGCGCCGTTGAAATCGTCATTGGCCGGGATTCCGGCCTCGATGGCGGCGCTGATCATCGCATCGCCGAGCGGCGAGCGCACCGGGTTCGACACATGTAATGGCCCCCCGACGCCGTGGAACTCGTCGGCGCCGCGCTCCTGGTCCTCGGCTTTCTTGAAGAACGGCAGCACCGAATCCCAATCCCAGCCTTGACAGCCGCGCTGCCGCCAGCCGTCATAATCCACTGGCGTGCCGCGCATATAGACCATGCCATTGATCGAGCTGGTGCCGCCGAGCACCTTGCCGCGCGGCTGGTAGAGAGTGCGGTTGTTGAGCTCCTTCTCGGGTTCGCTCTCGAACATCCAGTTGAACCGCGGGTCGGCAAACGTCTTCGTGTAGCCGAGCGGAATGTGGATCCACGGATAGCTGTCGCGGCCGCCTGCTTCGAGCAGCAACACGCGCCAGCGTCCGGATTCGCTGAGCCGTCCCGCGACGGCACAACCGGCAGATCCGGCGCCGGTGACGATAAAGTCAAAGATCTCGCCCGCAGTCGTCATTCGTCGTTCCCCAAGATTCTCGCGAAACGATAACGAAGCCTGCGCGCATCGTGAAGCGTGGTCGACCGCATGAGAGCATTGCCGGATCGAGGCGGCGTGCCGTTTAACAGGCCTAGGCGGACGGAGCTGGGTTCCTGGGTGGAGCCTCGCTCTTTGCTCATACGGGCCTTCTCCACAGCCCTGAGAAGCGGGAGGCGACGACTTGGTCATACGCTATTTCGCCGCGCAGGATGCCGACGTCGCGGGCGAATTGGTTCATGCCGACGACGAATTCCGACGAGATCGAGGGATCGTAATACGGCAGATCGCGGCGGATCAGCGTTGCAATCAATTCGGCTTCTGCAGGCGGAAAAAGCTTGCGACCAACTTCCGTGGCGCGCTCCGGATCCGCTTTGAGCGCGGCTTGCGTCTTGACGATGGCGCGGATCGCTGCGGCAGCCGCCTCGGGCGATCGATCGATCAGCCGGTCGGTCGCGGCCACTGCGGCCATCGTGTAATCGAAGCAGGGCCTGGGGCCGTCGCCGCGCCGCACATCGAGAACGATAGTGCCAGCGCCGCGGCGGACGGCGACCTCGGCGCCCATTCCGTTCGCCCAAAACCCGTCGATCTTGCCGTCTTCGAGCGCCTTGGCGGCGGTCAGGCCGAAGTTGACGTTAGTCCCCGAGGCGCCGGGTACGGGGGTGATCGATACGCCATCCCTCGCGCGGTCGATACCGGCTTCGATCAACAGCCGGCGAAGACCCATCTCGACCCAAGGCGCGGCGCCGATCCGCCGCCCCCGGACAACGCTGAGATCGCCGCGCGCCGCGCCGAGCTCAGCCCGCATCACGAGAAACCAGTACATGCCCTGCGCCTGGGCGCAAAGCAGCTTGGCTCCCTGCCACTCAGGAAAAGCCGCGAGCACCGAATGCGCCGAACCGCCGACAAAGTCGACCGCGTCGTCACGCATCGCGCGATAGGCTGCATCGACCGGGAAGATCAGTTCGAGAGAGACGTCGAGACCTTCCTCCTTGAAGAAGCCGAGCTCAACCGCCGCCACGGCCGGGAAGTAGGAATTGGAGATCAGGTCGGGTACGGCGAGCTTCATCGGGGCGTTCCCTAGGTCAGCTGCGTTCGATGTCGGCTGCGGCACGGTCGAGCGCCGCGGTGATTGTGCTCACCTGGGCCTGATCTACGGGACCTTTGCCGAGGCGAAGCGACAAGGCCAGCTCCAAATTGTGCAGCGCCCGCCGGATCTCGGGCGCCGGACCACCGCCATAGGCTCGGCTTGCCTCGGCGATGCGGTCGAAGATCGCGTCGACCGTCGCGCGGTTGGCCGCGAGGAAGTTCCCTCCTTCGTCGGTCAGAGAGTAGAGCTTCTTGGTGCCGTCACCGGTTTCCGCGCGCAGATAGGCGAGCTCTTCGAGCAACGTTAGAGTTGGATAGATAACGCCGGGACTAGGGCTATACATCCCACCGAATTTCTCCTCGATAGCCTTGATCAACTCGTAGCCGTGGCGCGGCTTTTCGGCGATCAGCTGCAGCAGCACATAGCGCAGGTCACCGTGATCGAAGACACCGCGACGACGACCGCCGCGGTGATGACCACCCAGCCGCCCGCCGCCAAAGCCGAACCCGAAACCGCCTCTGGCATGGCGCCGCTCGCCGCGCCCATGTCGATGTTCAAACATAGCAAATCCTTTCTAATTCTATTAAAGCCGCCGCAGCGAACCTCGGCGCCGCGGCGGCGTGCAAGCTACCCGGTCGGCAGCAGTTCCGCCCGATAGGTCCGCTGCAGAGCCGTCAGCCGCAGGGATACGGGGTTCCCGAGCCACAGCGCATAGCGGCCGTGGTCTTCGACGGAATTGCCGGTCAGGGGGTGGATGACGACGTCAAGACCTTCGCGGTTTAGCATCAGCCAAGGCACGACATTGGAACTCGGCAGTCGCAAAAAAGATCTGTAGATTGGCGATCGGATGCGGCCCGGCGGGACCGTCCCAGAAGCCTCCGAACTTAACAGAAAATTTGCTGCCGATCTGCCCCCCCAACCGCTCAGAGACTTGTTTGGTCGCCGCATCGTAGTAGACATGCGCGTGATAGCCGTTTACGGCCGCTGTGCTTAAGGGGTCGGTCATATCGTCACTCTCTGGTTAGTTTTGACATATCGTAGATATATCTAAATACGCTCTTGTCAAGCGTCTGATCATCGGACTGCTGGCGTGCTAGGATCGATCAAACAACAGGAGCGAGCGGCAGAGATGAGCACGGAGCACGAGCACCTCGACTGGAAGATCCATGGGGTCAAGGTGATCCCCGGCGACCAACTCGACCCGAACACCGCCCAGACCCCCGGAATGGACCGCGCCGCGGCAATCAATTTCGCGCGCGTCGGTGCGCAGAAGATCTGGGCGGGCACGGTCAAGATCCACCCCAACGCGAAGACCGGCGCGCACCATCACGGGCACCTCGAGAGCGTGATCTACGTCCTCAAAGGTCGGGCCCGCATGCGTTGGGGCGAGCGTCTCGAATATGTCGCCGAGGCGGGCCCGGGTGACTTCATCTTCGTCCCGCCCTATGTCCCCCATCAGGAAATCAACGCTTCGACCGATGAAACCCTCGAATGCGTGCTGGTGCGCAGCGATAACGAGGCAGTCGTTGTCAATCTTGACATCGAACCGGTCGAGCGCCCGGAAGAGGTCCGCTGGATCGACCCGATCCACCGGCAGGCCTAGGGCGCCGATGATGACGCATACCGCTAACATCGATATCGCGGCGGCTCTGGCCGAGGCGGAGGAACTATACCGGGCGCGCAATCCGAGGAGCCTTGCGCAGCATCGCGCGGCGTGCACCGCGATGCCCGGCGGCAACACCCGCTCCGCGATCCACGTCGACCCGTTTCCGTTGACGATGATGCGCGGCGAGGCGGCGCGGCTGTGGGACATTGACGGGCACGAATATGTCGATTTCCTCAGCGAGTTCACCGCTGGAATTTACGGCCATTCGCACCCCCGGATCCGACAGGCGATCGAGCAGGCGCTCGAGGGCGGGGTCAATTTCGGAGCGCACAATGCGATCGAGGCGCAGTTTGCCGCGGCCATCTGCGCGCGCTTTCCGTCGATCGAGCTTGTGCGTTTCACGAATTCCGGCACCGAAGCCAATCTAATGGCCGTCAGCGCGGCGCGGGCAATCACTGGCCGGTCAAAGGTTCTCGTGTTCGCGGGCGGCTACCACGGCGGCGTGTTTTATTTCCGCGGCCATGGCAGCCCGCTCAATGCGCCGTTCGAATATTTGTTCGGGCGCTACAATGACGTCGCGGCGGTCGACGCGCTTCTGCAGCCGCATCGAGCTGAGCTGGCCGCGATCCTCGTTGAGCCGATGCAGGGGACTACCGGCTGTATCCCTGCGGACCGCGAATTTCTCGCGGGATTGCGCACTCTAGCGGATGAAACCGGGGCGCTGTTGATCTTCGACGAGGTCATGACGTCGCGCTTGGCGCCCGGCGGCCTGCAAGAGGTGCACGGCATCTTTCCGGATTTGACAACGCTCGGCAAATATGTCGGCGGCGGTATGAGCTTTGGTGCCTTTGGCGGCCGCGCCGATCTAATGGAACGTTTCGACCCGCGCCGGCCCGACGCTTTCCCGCACGCCGGGACCTTCAACAACAACGTATTGACGATGACCGCCGGTCTCGTCGGCCTGACCGAGATCTACACGCCCGAGCGCGCTCGCGACCTCAATGCCTTCGGCGACCGTCTGCGCGAACAGTTGAACGCGATTACCCGCCGGTCGGAGCTCGGAATGCAGTTCACCGGCCTTGGCTCGATGCTGTCAGTCCACATGACAAACGGCCCTATCCGCTCGCAGGAAGATGCCGAGCTGGGCAACGCCGCACTGCGCGACCTCTTCTATTTCGACCTCATCGCTCGCGGCATCTGGTTTGCAAAGCGCGGCATGTTTGCGTTGTCAATTGCTCTAGAGGAGGCGGACGGGGAAAAGCTAGTCGACGCGGTCGTGGATTTTGCCCAAACCCGCGCGCCGCTGTTCAGCTAGACGGGCGCAGATGCCGAGCGGCAGCAGCTGCCGCTCGATTATGCCCCGGCTCATCGGTAATGGATGCCGAAGGTCGAGACGCAATGGCGGTATAATACCGGATCGTTGATTATCGGCCCGCATTCCTTCTTCACACGGTATCGGAAAGCGGCATGCGGGCTGAGGGGATAACCCACACCTTGCCCGCTCGGCACGTCTTGTGCCGGTGTGTCGCCGTCTAAGAACAGATCGGCCTGCTCGCGCTGCGGGGTTTGGTTCTGCCAGATTTCGTCGGTGATCGGGGCGGCCGGAAGAGTGCGAACTGACGCGTCGGCCGGAGCGCTCACCGCGCCAGCCGCGAGCGATGGCTCAGCAGCTGTAACCTCGGACCCACTGGCCTGCGGCGTTTCCGGGGCCGATGTAGCTATTTCGGCAGCGCGTCGGGACTGCTGGAGTGAAGCACTCGCGTCGCCTTCGGGAGAAGGCTCAAAATCCGGCTTTAGCGAGGTTGCCCCTGCCGAAAGCACTCCAGCTCGGCTACTCCCGGATTCCGCGAGCGTTTCTTCGCCGGTATCGAGAAACGAGAAAGAGGCAATGCTGAAAAGGATGACGGTCGCAGCAGCAACTAACCCGATCGAAACCAATTGCGGCAGCATGCCGGCTGTCGGCGCTGCTTGGTCGATGCGGGCTCTCATAATGGCGGTTATATCCACCTTTTGATTGAAGCCGGCGGCCCTCGCTTGCTTCGATGACTTCCCCAGCCCTGTGCGAGTGAAATTAAGCGCGCGCAAACGCCGTTCAAGCTGGGAAGTTCCGCGACCCACAAAATTTTGTCCGCTTAGCGCCCACGGAAGTGTTTGTAGAAGTCGACCACCTCAGGGCTCTGCTGAAAGCCAAGCAGGACGTTGAGGCCAGAGCCTTCTTGGCCGCCGAGCGCAATTGTCTCCTCGATGTGATCGGTGACGCCGGCCCGCTTCTGCGTGTTATCAAAGGCGATGCGAACGGCCAACGGTTTCTTGCTGATGACCGATTGATCGGGTCCGGTCACGGCGACAAAGTATTGCAAATCCACGGCATCGCCCTTCGCCGCCGGACCGCGCTCACCAATCACTACTGTGTCGAGCGAGATGCGAACTCCGTCAGCGGTATAGTCGCACTTGAGATCGGCATCGCTCAAGAGGCCATAGAAAGCTACATTGTCAGGGCGCCGCTCCGGACCTGATCCGAATACCGCCGTATTGGAGAGTGGCCGCAAAATGACGGCGGTCGGACAGGCCTCGGCAGCGGGTCTGGACGAGGATGACGAGAACCAGCCGCAACCGGACAGGGTAAGGAGGCCCAGCAGCGCTGCGCCTTCGGCCGTTCGCATAAGCCTCACAGGGTGTTGTGCGTACCGTCACAGAAGGGCTTTCCAGCGGTCGCCTTGCACCCGCAGAGCCAAACTTCTTCCGTCGCCTCCGCGGTGAACGGGACTGGGGTCAGGCCGGTGTCCTTGTGCGAACCATCACAGAAGGGCTGCGAGGCGCTGCGGCCACACGCGCACCAGAAATACCTCTTTCCGGCTTCGACATTGACGCCGTAGGGCTCTTTTTGCGCAGGTATCGGTGCGGTCATGCTTCTTCGCTGCCTCTGCCCTTGATAGTGTCACGGTGCGGCGGCGCTTCGCCGCTGTTTGGACTGTATGCGACCCGCGCCCGACAAACAAGGCGGGCGGAAGGGCTAGTGACGCAGCGGGACACCGATGGCCGTTTATACCGATGTTGCCGATGACGAACTTAGAGCCTTTATGGCTTTCTACGACATCGGCGAGGTGCTGTCTTGCAAAGGGATCGCCGAAGGGGTCGAAAACTCCAATTTCCTCGTCACGACCGAGCGCGGCAATTTCATCCTGACGCTCTACGAGAAGCGCGTGTCGCCGCAGGACCTGCCGTTCTTCATCGCGCTGATGGAGCATCTTGCGGTTCGCGGCGTCGCCTGCCCGACCCCGCTCAAGGGTCGGGACGGCATCGCCTTGCGCGGGTTGTGCGGCCGGCCAGCCGCCGTGGTGACCTTCCTCCCCGGAATGTGGCCGCGCCGCATCCAGCCGTTCCATTGCGCGGCCGTCGGCGCAGCGCTCGCTGCACTGCACTGCGCCGGCGCCTCATTTGCCATGAGCCGGCCGAACGATCTCTCGGTGGGCGGATGGCGACGATTATATGATGCGTGCCGCTGCCGGGCCGCGGAAGTGCACCGGGGGCTCTCTGAAGAACTGGGAGCCGAGCTTACGACGCTGGAAGCCGAGTGGCCGCGCCGGCTGCCGACCGGCGTGATCCACGCCGATCTGTTTCCGGACAATGTCTTCTTTCGCGATCGCGAAGTGTCGGGTTTGATCGACTTCTATTTCGCGTGCACCGACTTTCTCGCGTACGATTTGGCAGTCTGTCTCAACGCCTGGTGTTTCGAGGCTGATGCCAGCCTCAATGTGACAAAGGCGCGGTTGCTAATTGACAGCTACCGTCGGGCCCGTCCCCTTACCTCCACCGAACTCGAGGCGTTGCCGCTGCTGGCGCGCGGCAGCGCCCTACGTTTTCTCCTGACCCGGCTCTTCGATTGGCTCAATCAAGCAGAAGGGGCGTTTGTGAAACCGAAAGATCCTGTCGAGTTTCTACGCAAGCTGCGCTTCCATCGCGGGATTACCAATCTCGCAGCCTACGGGATCGATGCCTGAGCCGGCCGAAGTCGAGATCTTCACCGACGGGGCCTGCCGGGGCAATCCCGGCCCTGGCGGCTGGGCTGCCATTCTGCGTTACCGCGGGGTCGAAAAGGAGTTGAGCGGCTACGAGGCGAACACGACGAACAACCGCATGGAGATGATGGCCGCGATCGCGGGGCTCGAGGCGCTGAAACGTGCGTGCCGGGTCAAGCTCTACAGCGATAGCCAGTATCTGCGCGACGGCATCACGAAATGGATCCACGGGTGGAAGCGAAGGAGTTGGCGGACCGCGGACAATCAGCCTGTCAAGAATATCGATCTCTGGCGACGGCTCGATGCGGCGACGACGCGCCACGTGGTCGAGTGGCAATGGGTGCGCGGCCATGCCGGCCATCCGGAAAACGAACGAGCGGACGCGCTCGCTCGCGCGCGCATCGCTGAGGCCGCCTGGCGCTAGCCGCTATGGGGCCGCTACAGCGCCCTCAACATCGCATCGGCGCTCGAGACCTCGACTTGACCGGGTTGCTGCTCGACATGGAGTGATCTCACGACGCCGTTGTCGACCAGCATCGAATAGCGCTTGGAGCGGATGCCGAGCCCAGCCTTGGTGAGGTCGAGCTCAAGCCCGAGGGCTCGCGCGAAATCGCCGCTGCCGTCGGCCAGCATCGTGACCTTGCCCTCGGTCTTTTGGTCCTTTCCCCAAGCGGTCATCACCGCAGCATCATTGACCGCGACACAGGCCACCTCATCCACTCCTTTTCTCTTGATGTCGGCCGCCTTGTCGACATAGCCCGGCAGGTGACGCTGGGAGCACGCCGGCGTAAAGGCGCCGGGTACCGCGAACAGCGCAACCTTCTTGCCGCGGAAGAATTCGTCGGTGTTGGTCTCTTTCGGCCCTTCAGTGGTCACCTGTCTCAGCGTCACCGACGGCAGCTTGTCGCCAACCTGGATCGTCATGGTCATCCCTCCGGTGATGGGTGAGGCAAAAGCCCCTGCGCATGGTTTGCGCTCCCAACGCGCAGGGTGCACCCGCGGAGCGATAACACACGCATGCCCTGCTTAGCAAACTCCCGCCGACAGGGGGCGTTGATCCATTTTTGAACGAGTGCGCAACGAAACCCATGTATAGACGTATAGGGATCGGAACTCACTATCGGAGCAGGATTGGTTGTCCTGTCGCAGCGGAGGGTGCCTTGAAGTCGCTTACAGGTCAGCTCCTCGTCGCGATGCCGCAGATGTTGGACCCGCGCTTCGCCCGGTCAGTCATATTCCTCGTCGCGCACAGCGAGGATGGCGGTGCGATGGGGCTCGTCGTCAACAAGCTCCTCGGCTCGCTGACGATCGGAGAGCTCCTCAAACAGCTGGATGTGCCGCCCAGTCCCAGCGTTAGCTCCAACCCGGTACATTTTGGCGGTCCGGTAGAGGGCGGGCGGGGCTTTGTTCTGCACACGTCGGATTACAACGATGAGGGGACGGTGGTCGTCGCCGATAACATCGCCCTCACTGCGACGGTCGAAATCCTCCGCGCGATCGGTAAGGGGGACGGGCCGCGGCGCCGCCTCTTCGCTTTAGGCTATGCCGGCTGGGCGCCCGGCCAGCTCGACGCCGAGATCCAGGCCAATGGTTGGCTTTCCGTCGCCGCCGATGACGACATCATCTTTGATGCGGACCAGGATGGAAAATGGCGTCGTGCTCTCGCCAAGCTCGGAGTCGATCTGACGATGCTTTCGACCGACGCGGGGCACGCCTAGTGCTCAGATCCATTTGAATGATTCAATCCCTCCCTAATCGTTCGTGCCCGGACTTGATCCGGGCATCCATGGAAGCCGGCTAGGCGCGCGCCCCAAGTCGTGGATGCCCACGGAACTAAGTCAGTGGGCTGAAGGCCCGCGGGACAAGCCCGGCCACAAACGAATAAGTACTTTACTTCATCTGTCGAGTTGTAAACAAAAGCGCGATTTCGGGTGATCGGCAAGCGTTACGATTGCGTCCTATTCCGGTCGTTGCGCAGGATCGCAAAGAGCAGATGGTCCTGCCATTTGCCCTCGATGCACAGATACTGTCGGGCGTACCCCTCCTGCCGGAAACCCGCGCTCGTCAACAGCGAGTGACTGGGAGTATTGTTCGGCAGGCAGGCCGCTTCGACTCGGTGCAAGCCGAGCCGGTCGAAAGCAAAGTCTAGCACCAGCGGAAGCGCTTCCGTCATATAGCGCTGCCTTGCGAAAACTTCGCCGACCCAATAACCCAGGCTCCCAGTCTCCGAGACGCCGCGCCGGATGTTGGACAGCCCGATGCCTCCGAGCAGCGTTTCGTCATGTGTGAAAATAAGGAAGTTGTAGGCTTGATCGGTGCGCCAGTCCTCGGCATAGCGGCCGACACGTGCACGAAAGTTCGCCCGGCTCAGCGCGTCCGGCGGCCAACTCGGCTCCCAGGGGGTGAGAAAATTCCGCGAACTCGCGCGCAAACTGGCCCATGCTTCGTAGTCGCTGCGATCTGGGGGGCGCAGAAACACGCGATTGCCGTTAAGCCGGAACGGGTCCGTGCGAGTTACAAACAATCTTGGGAAGGTTCGTCTTTGCGGCGCCATGCATCACCGCTTCGTCAGGCGACGAGCCGCTCCCGCAACCGTTCGAATTCTTCGAGTCGGCCCAACGGGCCCAGCGCGGCTAGGGTCGGCTGTGCCGCGCGCCATCGCTCGACAACCCGGTGAATCGCGGCGTCGTCCACCGCCTCGATGCGACGGACCATCTCGGCGGGATCGAACGGCGTCCCGTGAATCAAGAGGTGCTGGGCCAATTGTTCACAACGTGCCGAGGTGCTCTCGAGCGACATCAGAAGACCGGCCTTCATCTGCATCTTTGCGCGGTTGAGCTCAATTTCTGTCAACCCACCTTCGAGCTTCATCGCCTCCTCGCACAGCGCCGGTACGAGCTCAGCCACCTCCTGCTCGCCGGTGCCGGCATAGATTCCAAACAAGCCGCCGTCCCGGTAGCTATGAACGAATGAATGGATGCCGTACACCAAGCCCCGCTTCTCGCGGATTTCCTGAAAGAGCCGCGAGGACATGCCTCCGCCAAACGCGGTCGACAATACAGATGCAGCGTAGAAATCAGGATCACCGAGCGTCACCCCGGGAAACCCGAGCACCAGGTGCAGTTGTTCGAGGTCTCGGTTTTCGCGCCGCTCGCCTCCGGCGTAGCGCGCCGGCTCCGTCTTGATCGACCGTTGCGCCGGAAAACCCGAAAGCAGCTGCTCCGCCAACTCGACCAGCCGCCCATGCTCCACATTGCCCGCGGCCGCGAGCACCATTCGGCTCGCGCTATAGTGGTCACGGAGATAGGAAATGACGGCGCCTCGTCTGAGCTCCCGAATGATCTCAGGCCTGCCTAATACTGGCCGTCCCATCGCCTGGTCGGGATAGGCGCATTCTTGGAAATGGTCAAAGATGATGTCGTCGGGGGTATCGTTGGCCTGGCCAATCTCCTGCAGGATTACCGCGCGCTCCCTATCCAGTTCTTCGGGATCGAAAGTTGAATGCTGCAGAATGTCGGCAAGAATATCGAGAGCGAGCGGCACATCTTCCTTCAGAACCTTCGCGTAATACGCCGTATTTTCGCGTGACGTGTAGGCGTTGACATGACCGCCGACCGCCTCGATTTCCTCGGCGATCCCGCGGGCGCTGCGGCGCTTGGTGCCCTTGAACGCCATGTGCTCGAGAAAATGCGCAACGCCGTTGATCTCCGGCGGTTCGTGTCGGGTGCCGACATCGATCCAAATGCCGAGCGATACCGATTCGACCGTTTCGAACTGGTCAGTGGCGATCCGCAGCCCGTTGGTCAGCGTGGAAACCCGGGTCGTCATGTCACGAGCCGATCGAACGTGCATGGGCGCGGATGAACTGGCTGACGGCCCCCACATCGTTCGGCAGCGCAATAATCCGCTCGCGGCGTTCGAAGAGGTCTGCAAGCTCCGGCGGCAATACAGGGCGGATACCCGTCGCCCGCTCGACGGCTTCGGGGAACTTGGCGGGATGGGCGCAAGCGAGAGCGATCATAGGTGAATTGACCCCGCCTTCTGCGATTTCGGCTCGCGCCGCGGCGACGGCGACCGCGGTATGGGGGTCTATGAGGACCCCGGTTCGTGCATAGGTTTCGGCTATCGTTTGCATCGTCTGAGTGTCGTCGACCTTATAGGCAGAAAACAAGCCTCGCGCCGCATGCCACGCCTGATTATCTTCTGGTAGTGCGCCGGTGCGGCGGAAAGCCCGAATGGCTTCCGTTACGGCCGCGCCGTTGCGGCCCTTCAGCTCGAACAACAGGCGCTCGAAGTTGCTGGATACTTGGATGTCCATGCTCGGGCTGAGACTCGGTACAACGGGGGCGAGGGTCATCGACCCGGTGGAGAGGTAGCGAAAGAGAATATCGTTGCGATTGGTGCCGAGGACCAGCCGACCGATCGGCAACCCCATGCCGCGCGCGATGTGTCCGGCATACACATTGCCGAAATTGCCGGTGGGGACGCTGAACGAGATCTGCCGCATCGGCGCCCCGAGCGCGACTCCCGCCACAACGTAGTACACGGTCTGCGCGGCGATGCGGGCCCAATTGATAGAATTTACCGCGGAGAGGTTCGCCTCGCGCCGGAAGGCAGTATCGGCAAACAGGGCTTTGACGAGATCCTGGCAATCATCAAAGGTGCCTTCGATCGCGATCGCATGTGCGTTTGGAGATGCCACTGTGGTCATCTGCCGGCGCTGCACCTCTGAGATGCGATCGCGCGGGTAGAGAACGAAGACATCAATGGCCTCACGGTCGCGACACGCTTCGATCGCGGCGGAGCCGGTATCGCCAGAAGTCGCGCCCACGATCGTTACGCGTTCATGTCGTTGAGCCAACACTGTGTCGAACAGTAACCCGACGAGCTGCAAGGCGAGATCCTTGAAGGCGAGGGTGGGTCCGTGAAACAGTTCGAGCAGCCAGAGCCTCTCATCGAGTTGCACCAACGGCGTCACCGCAACATGGCGGAACCTACCGTAGGCCGCCGTCGCCAACTGCCGCAGCGCCGCCCCGGGGACGCAGTCTCCGGCGAAAAACGAGATTAGGCGTGCCGCCGCCAGCGCGTAGGGCACGCTTGCATAGCTTCGCAATGAAGCCGTGTCGAGCACGGGGAGCTGGTCCGGCACATAGAGTCCGCCGTCCTCGGCGAGACCAGCAAGGAATGCCTCGGCGAAAGAAATGGCGACCGGTTCGGGGCGAGGATCGCGAGTGCTGAGGTAACGCACGGGATCGGGTCCGATTAGGGCTGTCGAGCCTATCGCTCCTTATCCGGAGTCGCAACCTGCACGGCCTCGACAATGCCGTCGCCGATTTACTTTGGAATATAAAATGTCCCGTCCTGAGAACGCAAACCAATTTGGTAGTAACGGTCAATTGTATAAAGAGTATCATCAGTAAAACGATTGAACTTCTGCGGATAATGCAGGATATGGCACGACGCGGTTGCCGGGTCGTCACAGATGTCGGCGCGAAGTTGAATGACGGCAAACTCATGGGCAGCGACGCGCCGTATCAACTCACCTTCGTCAAGCTTGCCAGCCAGAATATATTGACGTGAGTTGAATGGGTCTAGTATAAACGGCTCGCCGGCTGTATAGCACAATAGGAGACTTTCACAAATCGCTGGCCCACTCCTCGTCGCGATGTATTTGGCCTCGGCTAAGAATGTCGCCTCGGTGCTGCGGTTCAATTCCAGTAGGGCGCTACTCTTATAAATTTGACTGAACGCGCCCGGGGTCCTTGCGAGAAGCGGCTGCGCCAGAAGCACCAGGAGGACGCCGTACGCAAACCTTGCCACGCGCCAGCGGCAGGCACTTTGTCCAAAGATTCGCTTGCGCAACACGCAGAACGTAACGCCTGCCGCAACCCCGAGAAAAACTGCCGCATCCTGAAACATGTTATACGAGGTTCCCTCAAAACCCGAAAAAATCGTCGCGCTTGCGATCGCAATGATGCCCCATTCGGCGAGGATGCGCCGCCCGCCCGAGAAGATCGCCAGCAACACCGGAGCCATCGCCAGCAGCGGAAATTTGAATAGACGCAGATATTTCATTAGGTGATAGTGCGCGCCATACCAGGTGAAGATGCGCGGCGACAGCAGGTGGTCGACAAACGTCCCGCCGGCGATGAGTTGTGTGAGGACTAGCCAACCCGCCGAGAAGCCGACGCAACAGAGGAGCCAGAATGGCAGGCGCCGCGGCATCCGGATCGCCAGGTCAAGAGTGATCGCGAGCGGAATCGCGACCAGATTATGCTTGATGAAGCCGCCGAGCACGGCGAGCAGGGCGGTAAACGCCAGCCCGGGACGGTCCCGCGACCGCGACAGGTAGCTGACGAGGCTGCCCAACATCACCGCTTCACCCAAAGTCTGCGGATCATCAACAATGATCCACGCTGGCGCGACGAGGTAGCAGAAACCGAGCGTGCAGGCGGCTCCAAACGCCGCGCCGATCCGGTCCCCTCCAAGGCTGCGTACCGCAGTCGCGGCCAGAAACACTATTGCAGCCAGAGCCACCAGCGCGACAATGCGGCCGCAAAACAAAGGATCGTGGACCAAGAAATTGAAGCCGCCGATAATTAAAAATGACCCGATCGGATAATTGTTGATACGCCAGTAATTACCGTCGTATACGACTTCATGACTCAATAGTCGTTGCAAGTTATAGACATTCCATCCTTCGTTGTAATTTCGTTCGAATGCAAAACCAATAGAAAGGAAACTGCCAATCGATAACGAAATTCCACACAGCAGTAGGAGGGCCGCGAAGGCACCGAACACGGCATTGTCGATGGATCGTTTTTCCAATCCGCTGTTGTCTCGCCGAGGTTTTCTCACTGACGAGACGAGCAGATGCGGGATCGCAAACAAGCTGTCGCCGCGGACGGGTCAGGAAGTGGGTTGCTTCAGCGGCTCGATGGCGGCGCCAAGTGCATCCCGAGGAGCATCTGGACCGCTTCGGGTGGCAGTTTTGCGTATCCCTGCGGTACCTCAAACAAGGCGGGATCCTGCTGGCCGATCGTCACGTGGGCCAACTCCCAGTGAACCGTCGAGGTCTTCCCATTTTTCGCGACGAACTGCCCGTCGCATCGCATCGGAATGCCGTCACTGCTGAGCCACAAAAGCCCGGTCGCACGGCCCGCGGAAGTATCTTCCTCCACTGCGTATTCCGTCGTCGCGACACCATTGATCATTTCTTGCCCGAGCGGCTTGCGCAAGAGATCAGCGCCTGCCAAGAGCGACAACTCCTCGGGAAGACTGAATTCGACGACCGTATGCAATTGCGGTAAAACAATATCGCCAAGCGAATTGTGAGAGCGCAGAATAAAAATTGGCCTTACTGTCGGCAGCTCCTGCTCGTGCCGCTGCTCCCCCGGCATATGCCACATTCTGCCCTTATAGCTGTGCCCGTCGATGGTCAGGATCCGATCAGCCGCGAAGCCGACGCGAGCATCGCCTAGCGTATCAGCTCGGATCTTTGCCGGGCTTGGCAGCAATAGGTACAGCAGCAAGGCGATTGCGGCTAATCTCAGAACGCGCATTCCCAAGTCCTGGCACAATTGTTGCTGAAAGAGGCGTTCATGCGGGAGTCTCGCGACGTACTGGACAGGACCAGTGCAAACCTTATGTTGGGAGCCCCAAAGGCGCGGCTCAATAACGGGACAGCAGCAACGGGTGCAATAGCCTAGGAGCGACCGCTTGGAAAGCGGGTCTTGCGCAAACGATGAATGAAACCGGCAACACCGTCACCGTTCGGGTGCACAGAGCGATCTCGGAGATTCCTGCGGCGACATGGGATGCTTGTGCGGGTGCCGTTAACCCTACCGTTTCCCACGCCTTCTTAAGTGCTCTAGAGGACAGCGGCTCGACGACAACCCGCACCGGGTGGACGCCGCAACACTTGTCACTCGCCGGGCCGGGTGGTCAAATCGTGGGCGTCGTGCCCCTTTATGCAAAGACCCATTCCTACGGCGAATACATTTTCGACTACGGGTGGGCGGATGCTTATGAGCGCGCCGGCGGGCGGTACTACCCCAAGCTGCTGTCGGCTGTCCCTTTCACCCCGGTGCCGGGACCGCGACTGCTCTTGCATCCTGACGCGCCGGCCGAAGCCCGCAGTCATCTCCTCGCTGGAATGATCGAGTTCACGAGGCGTCGCCGAATTTCGTCGTTGCACGTGAACTTCCCGGAGCCTGGCGAAGCGGACACCCTGACCGAAGCAGGATTTTTGCAGCGAGTGGGGCAGCAATTTCATTGGACAAACGCGGGATATCGCGATTTCGACGATTTCCTCGCGGCCCTGAACTCCCGCAAACGCAAGGCGGTCAAAAAGGAACGTCGAGAAGCTTTGGCTCCCGGACTTGAGGTTGAAGCGCTGACGGGATCCGACCTCAAACCGCGCCATTGGGATGCATTTTTCGAGTTCTATCTGGCTACTTCCGACCGCAAATGGGGTGCGGCTTACCTCAACCGTCGTTTCTTCGCGATGATTGGCGAACGAATGCCTGACAAGATCGTCCTCGTGATGGCCCGCCGGGGTACCAAATACGTTGCTGGCGCGTTCAACCTCGTCGGCGGGGACACGATCTATGGCCGTAATTGGGGCAGTTACGGCGATTACAAATTTTTGCATTTCGAATGCTGCTACTACCAGGCAATCGAATTTGCGATCACCCATGGCCTCAAGCGCGTCGAGGCCGGCGCACAAGGCCCGCACAAGATCCAGCGCGGCTACCTACCGGTGCCGACCTATAGCGCTCATTGGCTTCCCGATCCGGTTTTTCGTCGCGCCGTCGCTCAATTTCTCGCGCGTGAACGCCAAATGATCGAGCACAAAATGGAAGGCCTCGCCCAGTTTTCTCCGTTCCGACACGAGGAATTATTGTGCTCTACCCGAGCAGCGGGAGAGGCGATCTCGGAGAACTGACTATTCGACGAGCTCGGGCTCCTTCGGCGCCAGCTCGGCCGGCCCCTCCTCGAACGAGAAGGAAAGCTTGTCCTCCTCGGGCAGGTGGCTGACCCGCACGATCCCGCCCTTCGACAGCCGACCGAACAGTAGTTCCTCGGCGAGCGGCTTCTTGATGTGCTCTTGAATGACGCGAGCGAGCGGACGAGCACCAAAGAGGCGATCGTAGCCCTTCTCGGCCAGCCAAGTCCGCGCGCTATCATCGAGTTCGATAACGACATTCCGATCGGCCAGCTGCTCTTCGAGCTGGAGGACAAACTTGTCGACGACCCGCCCGATTGTTTCGGTAGACAATGGCGCAAAGGAAATTACCGCGTCGAGGCGATTGCGGAACTCCGGCGTGAACATCCGGTTGATAGCCTCTTGGTCGTCCCCTTCGCGGACGCCGCTGCCGAAACCGATCGCCGGCTTGGCGAGATCCCAGGCACCGGCATTCGTGGTCATGATCAGGATTACATTGCGGAAATCGACCATCTTGCCGTTGTGATCGGTCAACTTGCCGTAATCCATCACCTGCAGGAGGATGTTGAACAGGTCGGGATGGGCCTTCTCGATCTCGTCGAGCAACAGGACGCTGTGCGGATGCTGATCGATGGCGTCGGTCAATAGTCCGCCCTGATCGAAGCCTACATAACCCGGAGGCGCTCCGATGAGCCGCGACACCGTGTGCCGCTCCATATATTCGGACATGTCGAAGCGGGTGATCTCGATACCGAGGGTCCGGGCGAGCTGGCGCGCCACCTCAGTCTTGCCGACCCCCGTCGGACCGGAAAACAGATAGGATCCGATCGGCTTTTCCGGATCGCGCAGACCGGCGCGCGCCATCTTGATCGCTGCCACCAAAGCCTCGATCGCTGGGTCCTGGCCAAACACCATCGTCTTCAGATCGCGCTGCAGATTTTTCAGCACCTCGCGATCGTCTCGCGACACGCTCTTCGGCGGGATCCGCGCCATTGTCGCGATGACAGCCTCGACCTCGCGCGCGGTAATCGTCTTGCGGCGACGGTTTTCGGGCACCAACATTTGCGCCGCCCCGGTCTCGTCGATAACATCAATAGCTTTGTCGGGCAATTTACGGTCGCCGATGTAGCGATGCGACAACTCCACCGCGGCACGCAACGCATCGCTCGTGTATCGGACCTTGTGATGCCGTTCATAATAAGGCTTTAGGCCGCGCAAGATTTTGACGGAATCTTCGACCGTAGGTTCGTTGACATCGATCTTTTGGAAGCGCCGAACGAGAGCGCGATCTTTCTCGAAATAGTTGCGATATTCCTTGTAAGTCGTCGAACCGATGCAACGGATCACGCCGCCAGCAAGCGCCGGCTTCAGAAGGTTCGAGGCATCCATCGCGCCACCGCTCGTCGCGCCGGCCCCGATGACGGTATGGATTTCGTCAATAAACAGGATCGCGCCGGGCTGCGATTCAAGCTCCGACAAGACGGCCTTCAACCGCTCCTCAAAATCGCCGCGATACCGAGTACCCGCCAACAGCGCGCCCATGTCGAGCGCGTAAATGGTTGCGTGCAGCAAGACCTCAGGCACCTCGCGCTGCACAATGCGGCGCGCAAGCCCCTCAGCGATCGCCGTTTTGCCGACGCCGGGGTCGCCGACGTAGAGCGGGTTGTTCTTGGCGCGCCGGCACAAGATCTGGATCGTGCGCTCGACCTCGGCTTCTCGACCGATCAAAGGATCGATCTTGCCGCTTTTGGCCTTCTTGTTGAGATTGACGCAATAGGTGTCGAGCGCGTCATGATTGCGCTTTTGCGATTTTTCGCCGCGATCGTCGTCCTCTGCTCCTTGAACGCGCCGGGTTTCCGAGCGCCCGGGTGCCTTTGCAATGCCATGGGAGATGTAATTGACCGCATCAAAGCGGGTCATATCCTGCTCCTGCAGGAAGTAGACCGCGTGACTTTCCCGTTCCGCGAACATCGCGACGAGAACGTTCGCGCCCGTTACCTCTTCGCGGCCGGAGGACTGTACATGAATCGCCGCTCGCTGCAGGACGCGCTGAAAGCTCGCCGTGGGTTTCGCGTCATCGCCATGGCTTGCGACGAGATTGGCGAGTTCGTTGTCTACGTAATTCAACACTTCGCGGCGCAACCGGTCGAGATCGACGCTGCAGGCACGCAGCACTGCAACGGCATCCTGATCCTCGGTGAGCGCGAGTAGGAGGTGCTCCAGCGTGGCATATTCGTGACGGCGCTCATTGGCATAAGCAAGCGCCCGATGGAGCGACTTTTCGAGATTGCGTGAGAGCACGCGCGCCTACCTTCCTTGCTCAGTCCTTCTCCAGCGTGCACTGCAAGGGGTGCTGGTGCTGCCGGGCAAAATCCATCACCTGCGTCACTTTAGTTTCCGCGACTTCATAGGTGTAGACGCCGCAGATGCCGACACCGCGCCGATGCACATGTAGCATTATGCGGGTAGCTTCCTGCCGGCTCTTGTTGAAGAATCGCTCGAGAATGTGAACAACGAATTCCATCGGCGTGTAGTCGTCGTTCAACATCAGGACCTTGTACATGGACGGTTTTTTCGTCTTCGGCTTTGCCTTGACGACGACGCCTGTACCCGGTCCTTCTTCGCCGCGCTTTCCGTTATCGCTCATTAACAATTCATCCGAGCCGATGACACTGCTCGCTGCCCCAATAATATTGGCTTTCACCCGGTCCGGAAAAGTGTTTTCCCTCGCCTCCCCAAGGCGGCCAACGTTTGCGTTTGCAACACCCGCTACTCGGTGCGATACGGCCGACTCAGCAGCAGATCGATCATTACGTCGATTGACCGGTCGCGATGCAGCAGCGCGTCGACCGCCTCGCTTATCGGCATTTCGATCGTCAGCTGCGCGGCCAACCGAGCGACCGCAGCAGCAGTTGCCACCCCTTCGACAACCGAGCGGCGCCCCTGAAGGACTGCACTAAGGTTTCGTCCGCGACCCAGCGCCAGCCCAAGGGCATAATTGCGCGACTGGGTTGTGCTGCAAGTCAGTACGAGGTCGCCGAGACCCGAGAGACCCCTGAAAGTCTCGGCACGGGCACCCTTGACTATTCCCAGGCGGACTATCTCGGCGAGGCCCCGCGTGATTAACGCAGCGCGGGCGTTGTCGCCCAGGCCGCGGCCGCAAACTATCCCGCACGCGATCGCTAGAACATTCTTGACCGCTCCGCCGATCTCGGCCCCGATTGGATCGTCGGACAGGTACGGCCGGAATCTGCCGCTTCCCAGTGCAGCCATGAAACTGCGACCGAGCGACGCATCGCGACTAGCAATTGTAACTGCGGTGGGCAAATCGCGTGCCACCTCGGCGGCAAATGTCGGCCCCGAGAGAACGGCGAACGGCGTGGCCGGAATAATCTCGAGGGCAACTTCGGACATGGTCTTGAGCGAGCCCGTCTCGATCCCCTTGGCGCAGTGGAGGACCGGAACTCCTGGCCGCAGACAAGGTGCGAGCCCTTCGATAACGCATCGCAGAAATTGCGCCGGGACCGCGAACAGCGCCGCCTCCGCATCCGTGATTGCCGATGCGATATCAGCGGTCGCCTTGATTTCCGGATGGAGCGGAATACCGGGCAGAAAAATTGGATTCTCGTGCCGCTCATTGATGACGGCGACCACAGCCGGATCGCGCGCCCAGAGCACTGGGACGGAGCCAGCGCGATGCGTCAGTATGGCAAGCGCAGTTCCCCAGGCGCCACCGCCGATGACCGCCAACCGCCTCACCGGTTAGGCCTTGGCCCCCATCCGCAGCCGCGGCGGCGCGCCGTCGTCCAAAGGCCAGCGGGGTCGCAGCGGTGCGTCGAGATCGTCGATGAGACCCGCACGCAGTCGCTCAATTCCTGCCCAGGCGATCATCGCCCCATTGTCCGTGCACAAGGCTGCCGGAGGCGCAACGAAGCGCAACCCGGAAATCTCCGCAAGACCGGCAAGGCGCCGACGCAACCGAATATTGGCTGCGACGCCGCCCGCCGCGACCAAAGTCTTCCCTTCTGGGTGATAGCGTTGGAACCAGCTGATCGCGTTTTCGGTGCGATCGACGAGCGCATCGCAGATCGCCGCCTCGATCGCGGCGGCAAGGTCGGCCTGAGCGGCGAGATCGGGCCAATCAGTCTCCGCGGTGATGCGGCGTACCGCCGTCTTCAATCCGGAGAACGAAAAATCGCAACCGGGCCTGCCTCTTAGCGGTCGTGGCAGGTCAAACCGTGCCGCGTTTCCCGATCGTGCCGCCCGCTCTATCGCCGGTCCACCAGGGTAACCGAGCCCCATCAGCTTCGCCGCTTTGTCGAAGGCTTCTCCGGCCGCATCGTCGAGCGTCGTTCCAAGCCGGGTGTAACGCCCAACCCCGGAGCAGACAAGGAGCTGAGAATGGCCCCCCGAGACTAGGAGCACGAGGTAGGGAAAATCGACGCCGTCGGTCAGTCGAGGGGTCAGAGCGTGGCCTTCGAGATGATTGACCGCGACAAACGGCCTACCGATACCCCAGGCGAGGCCTTTAGCCATCGTCGCACCGACTATAAGCCCGCCGATCAGACCGGGGCCCGTGGCGGCGGCAAAGCCGTCAATTTCGGTGAGCGTCGCTCCCGCCTCATCGAGAGCTTTGATGACCAGCTTGTCGAGATGCTCAAGATGCGCGCGAGCAGCAATCTCGGGCACGATCCCACCATACGGCGCGTGCTCGGCGATTTGCGCCTGGACTAGATTGGAACGGATCCGCGGCCCGCCGGAGGTTAAAGAAACGACCGCTGCGGCCGTCTCGTCGCAACTGGTTTCGATGCCGAGGACGATCATGGGAGCAGACGATGGCGACCGGGCGAGCCACGGACGCCCCGCCGGTCGCTCCGCCCGGTGGTCAGCCGGGCGGCGCGACCTCGTAAGTCTTGAGCGTCTTGTCCGTTGCAGCGTCGATTTCCAGGAGCTTAACGGAGTAACCCCACAGCGTGGCGGCGTGCCGGATCACGGCCCGGCAAGTTTTTTCCTCAAGCAAAACGCCATTGTGCGCATAATGCGCCAAGATCAGACAGCGATCTCCTCTGAGATCGACATCAACAACTTGGATGTCGGGCTCGCGTCGGGACAAATCGTATTGCCGGGACAGCGCGCTACGGATCTTGCGATAGCCGAGTTCGTCGTGGATGGCTTCCACCCGGAGCGCCGGTTTGGTGCTGTCATCGGACACATGGAACAGGCGGAAACGCCGAATAATTTCCGGGCTCAGATACTGTAGGACGAAGCTCTCATCGCGATAGTTCGCCCAGGCGTGGCGCAAAACGCCATAGCCGTCGCCCGAGCCGGCGATGTCGGGAAACCACTCCCGGTCTTCCTCACTGGGTTCCTCGCAGATCCGGCGGATATCGCGCATCATCGCGAAGCCGAGCGCGTAAGGATTGAGGCCGTTGAAGCGTGGATCGTCAAACTCTGGCTGAAACACGACGCTCGAATGCGAGTGTAGGAATTCGAGCATCGAGCCTTCTGTGATTAAGCCCTTGTCATGCAAGCACCGCATAATCTCGTAGTGAACGAAGGTGGCGCAGCCCTCATTCATCATTTGCGTTTGTTTTTGCGGATAGAAATACTGCGATATCAAACGCACGATGCGGACGAGCTCGCGTTGCCAATCTTCGAGCCGAGGTGCCCGCTTCTCAATCAAATAGAGAAGATTTTCCTCGGGAAGGCCAAGCTCACGTTTGATCTCCTGCAGCCGCGCGTCCGCTGAGTCCTGGTCCTCTTTGTCCTTGGCCGCGCCGGGAACGGTGCGCCACAGATCATTGTAAGTCGCCTCGGCATGCGCCCGCCATTCCTCGGCACGACGGCGCTCCTCGGCGAGGTTCGGCTTCGTGCGATGCGCGTAGCGGTTGACGCCATGGTCCTTCAGCGCGTGAGCGGCGTCGAGCACCCGCTCAACCGCCTCCACACCATGCCGCTCTTCGCATTTTTGGACATAGTCGCGTGCGAAGCTCAGGTAATCGAGAATCCCGTGCGCATCGGTCCATTGCCGAAAGAGATAATTGTTCTTGAAGAAATGATTGTGCCCGAACGCGGCATGCGCAATGACCAAAGTCTGCATCGTCATGGAATTCTCTTCCATGATGTAGCAGATACACGGGTTCGAGTTGATGACGATCTCGTAGGCGAGGCCCTGCAGCCCCTTCCGGTAAAGCGTCTCGTGATAGGCGAACCGCTTGCCGAAGCTCCAGTGCCGGTACATCAGCGGCAAGCCGACAGAGGCATAAGCGTCGAGCATCTGCTCGGAGGTAATCACCTCGATCTGAACCGGGTAGACGTCAAGGCCGAGTTCTTCCAGCGCGATGCGCTCGACCGCGTCGTAAACCCGCCGCAAGCCCGTATAATCCCAATTGGGCCCGCGGAAGAGCGGGGTCGCGGCCTCCAGCCGCAGGGTGGCGGAGTCAGGCACGAACACCCCCCTTTGCGAACAGTTCGTGAAAGACCGAGAAGATCTGCGAGGGATCGTTGACCCGGCGCATCACAAAGTGCGGGTGCGCCGGCGCTACCTCGCTGTAAGCTCTCCAAAGGTCGCTGTCGCGAGACAAACCGGTCAAGCTTCCCCCCATGCCGTCGCCGACCTCGACATACGCGAAGTATTGGCAGAGCGGAAGCACTTCGCTCCCTAATAGGGTCACGCATCGCCCGCTATCGGCGCCATAGTTGTCGCCGTCGGACGCTTGCGCCGCGTAAATGTTCCAGCGATCGGTGGAATAGCGCGCCCGCGCAATCTCCAGCATCTTTTCAAGCGCGGTCGAAACCACGGTGCCGCCCGTTTCGCGGCTGTAAAAGAACGTCTCTTCATCGACTTCCTCCGCGGTGCTCGTGTGGCGGATGAAGACGATGTCGACGTGACGGTAACGCCGGATCAAAAAGACGTGCAAGAGCATGAAGAACCTCTTGGCGAGGTCTTTCATCGCTTCCGTCATCGATCCCGAGACGTCCATCAGGCAGAACATAACTGCTTCCGTATTCGGGCGCGGGACCCGCTCGAAGCGGTTATAGCGCACGTCAAGCGGATCGATGTACGGGATGATCTTGCTACGGTGCTCGAGCCTGTTGAGCTCGCGCAGGAGTCGCTCGACCTCGTCGTCGGCGCCGCGGGCGCGGGCATCCTCAATGGCCTCGCGCAAGGCCTCCAACTCCCATTGCTTGGGGCGTCTCAGCGAGATCCGACGGGCCATGCTGTTGCGCATGGTCCGGCGGATGCTGAGATTGGCAGGGCTGCCGGTGACTTGATAGCCGGCCCGCTGCAGATCGACCGCAAACGTCTCTTTAAGGCTCTTTTTTACCAGATCAGGAAGCTCGAGATCCTCAAAGAACATGTCGAGGAACTCTTCCTTCGACAAGGTGAACTCGAACGCATCCTCGCCCGAACCGTCGGGGCTGCCCTGGGACCCTCCGCGCCCTTCGCCCCCTGTCGGCCGCGGAATCTCGTCGCCTCTCACATACTCCTTATTTCCCGGCACGACATGCTCGGTTCGGCCCGTGCGCCGGTTGTGATGAAAGATCGGCTCGGCGATCCCGCGCGTCGGGATCGCCACTTTCTCGCCATGGTCGACATCCGCGACTTTGCGTTTGCGCAGCGCTTCCTGCACCGCCGATTTGACCTCCGCGCGGGCGCGCGCAAGGAACCGCTGCCGATTGCTGAGGCTCTTGCCTTTCGGGTTCGGGCGACGGTCAACGATGTTCATGGGCCCTCTCCAGCCTCGGAACCGAGGTCGCCTACCCCGCCTTGTTGACCCGCATGTACCATTCGACGAGCCGGCGGACCTGCCGCTCCGTATAACCCCGCGCCACCATCCGCTCGAGGAAGTCCTGGTGCTTCTTCTCGGTCTCAGAATCCTTCTTTGTGCCGAAGCTGATGACCGGCAGCAGATCCTCCACTTGCGAGAACATGCGCCGCTCGATCACCTCCCGCAGCTTCTCATATGAGGTCCAGGATGGGTTTCGCCCAGAATTATTCGCTCGCGCGCGCAGCGCGAATTTCACGACCTCATTCCGAAAATCCTTGGGATTCGCGATGCCCGCGGGCTTCTCGATTTTGGACAGCTCCTGGTTGAGCAGCTCGCGGTTCATCAATTGCCCAGTATCGGGATCCTTGTAGTCCTGATCCTCGATCCAGGCATCGGCATAGGCAACATAGCGATCAAAGAGGTTCTGACCATAGTCGGAATAGGATTCGAGATACGCTTTCTGGATCTCGTGCCCGATGAACTCGGCGTATCGCGGCGCCAGTTCGGCCTTGATGAAGTTGAGATACTTCTTCTCGGCATCGTCGGGGAATTGCTCTCGCCAGATCGACTGCTCGAGCACGTACATCAGGTGCACCGGATCAGCCGCCACTTCTTGAGTGTCGAAATTGAACGTACTCGACAACACTTTGAACGCGAAGCGGGTAGAGATGCCGTCCATTCCTTCGTCGACGCCGGCCGCATCCCGGTATTCCTGAACGGATTTAGCGCGCGGATCGGTATCCTTTAGGCTTTCGCCGTCATAAACCCGCATTTTCGAATACAAATTCGAATTTTCGTGCGATCTCAACCGCGAGAGCACGCTAAAGCGCGCGAGGATATCCAATGTAGACGGTGCACACGCCGCGTTCGCCAACTCACTATTTTGCAATAGCTTCTCGTAAATTTTCCGCTCTTCAGTCGCCCGCAGGCAATAAGGTACCTTAATCACTGAGATTCGATCGATAAACGCTTCGTTGTTTTTATTGTTTTTGAAGCTTTGCCATTCGGCCTCGTTCGAGTGCGCGAGGACGATCCCTTGGTAGGGAATGCCCCCGATATTCTCGGAACCAACGTAATTGCCTTCTTGCGTTGCGGTGAGCAGCGGATGCAGCATTTTGATCGGGGCCTTGAACATCTCGACGAATTCCATAAGCCCCTGCGTCGTGCGGTTCAGCCCGCCCGAATAGGAATATGCGTCGGGATCGTTCTGGCTAAAAAACTCGAGTTTGCGGATATCGACCTTTCCGACGAGGCTCGACACGTCCTGGTTGTTCTCATCGCCCGGCTCGGTCTTGGCGATGCAAATCTGCTTCAGACGCGAGGGCTGCATCCGAGCTACGGTAAATTTTGTGATATCGCCGCCAAATTCTTCGAGCCGCTTGACCGCCCAGGGAGAGAGGGTCCCGGTCAAACGCCGCACCGGAATGTTATACCGCTTTTCAAGCTCCGGGCCGAGGGTAACCGGGTCGAACAGACCGAGCGGGCTCTCAAACACCGGGCTGATGTCGTTGCCGGCCTTGAGCACGTAGATCGGCTCCTTCTCCATCAGCTGCTTCAAACGCTCCGCCAGAGAGGACTTGCCGCCGCCCACCGGACCAAGCAGATAGAGGATCTGTTTGCGTTCCTCGAGCCCCTGCGCGGCGTGGCGGAAGAAGCCGACGATCCGCTCGATCGTCTCTTCCATCCCGAAGAAATCGGCGAATTCGGGATAGACCTTTATCGTTCTGTTCATGAAGATACGGCCGAGCCGCGAGTCTTGACTCGTATCGACCATTACGGGCTCACCGATCGCGCGGAGCATGCGCTCGGCCGCCCCCGCATAATAGGACGGGTCATCGGAGCATTTGCCGAGATACTCCTCAATCGACAATTCAACCTCTCTTCGGTTCTCGTACAACCGAGAATAGAGGCTGAAGAACCCATCATCGAATTTCATATCTCACCTCAACGGATGCCGCGCGCTCAACCACCAGCTTCGCGTCACAATAGAGAACGACGGAACTCGACAGGCGTCCTCCGGGAATATGTAATTGATTGCAAATCCCGGTTAAGAGCGCTGTTACATGCCAAATGGGTATCTCTGACACTTGCTCTCCACCAACCCTCCGGTCACCCCCGTTTGCGGCAACCCTCGCCCAATCCGCATCGCGTCGATTTACCCGGTTCCATATGATGCCTATGCTTTGTGGCGAGAGTGCGAAGGGATTGTATGCCCCCGCAAAAGGGCGTCACGGGTTCCAAGATCACGAATTGCCGATGTTGTCAGGGTCGTACGGATCAACAACATATTGTGGTCGACTCCGAAGCAGAGCTCAGCATATATTGAATCACACAAAAACCCAATAGAAATGTAGGTTAACGTCGGCGTCAGAGACCCGTCCCTGCGGACGGGCGGTGGACCGTAGTGCTGCGACGCCGGTTTTCCCCGCGGCGTTCCGCCGCAGAGCGGTCGAAATTTCCAATAGTCTGCCGGCTACCCAAACCCGGTTATCCAGGGTCGCGGGTTGAATCCGGTTGGATGCCGACCCTAGCCTCCAGTGCCGGCGGTCATATCAGCGCTGGCCGACCATCCCGCTCGGTCTTGCTCCCGCCGAGCTGTCGAACTGGGCGATTGACGCGGGATTGCGGTTGGGAGATTCGGCCAATTTGCCGCGAGCGCGCCAGTTCGAAGCCAAGGCGTCAGCGAGCTCGTTGGCAAGGCACCCATAGCTTACGTCGGTCATGTGGAGCCCATCGGCTCCTATCATCTCTGCCGGTGCGAGCTGATGGGTATGATCCCATGCCTCCATTATCTCAAAGCGCCGAAAGAGCCCGACATGGGCGTGACGGGCAATCGCCTTGATAAGCCGCTCCATTTCCGTCCAGGCCGGTCGGGCGAGAACGCGCGGAGCATATTGGAGATCCATTAACACGACGTCGACGCCTTCTTGCTGTAGCAGCGCAACGCCGCGCGCGATCAGCTGTTCGTCCGACGATCGGTCGTCGCGCCGAAGTACGGCATTTGTGCCGACTTGCCAGATAACGAGATCGGGATGTTCGGCCGTGACGTCGCGCTCCAGACGGGTCAGTTCCTCCGGAACGTCCTGGCCGCCTACGCCATGGTTGATTACCTTGATCTCGCCATCGGGAAACCGCTGGCTCAACTCGCGCTCGAGGCGGCTTGGATAACTCATTGCCGGTGAGGTCGCTCCTACTCCAACGGTCGAAGAGGACCCCATCGCAAGGATGGTCAGCGGTTTGCGCGCTTCAATGCGAGAGGCGGTGCGTTCGAGTGGCGCGACGATCGCCGATAGCGCCATCGGCGCGGCGCAGCTCGGCTCGGCGACGCTGGTGATCGGATCGGCCAGCGTCGAGCCGTTTAAGGCCAAGCCGAACCCAAGCGCGGCGACCAGGCGGCCCGTCACGCGGTTAGCAGTCATCGGAGTGCCACGCGGATGGCCTCAGCGAGTTTCCTCGCAATACAATCGTAGACGTTGGCGGCGAGACTGGCCCGCTCCTCTTTTGCAACTCCGTCGAAATTGAACACGTTCTGCTCGCTCCAAAAGCGCATCAGCTCGAAGCGCTGAAATACATCGAGGTCGTTGACGTCACCGGCCCGATGGAGGGCGTTGAGGTAGCGCTCGAAGTCTATAATCGTCATGGTGCTATGTGAAAATTGCATATCGACGAGGATAATATCGATGCCGTGCGCTTTCAGTTCGTCGATCCCGCTTTGCAGTGTCGCCGCAAAATCGTCGACCTCGACGCCACGTACGGCGTCCGTCGTACCAGTTTCCCAGATCACCAAAACCGGATCTTCGGGTATCACATCGGTTGGAAATCGATCCAGCATCTGTTGCGCCGTCTGTCGCGGAACTCCTCGGTTGACCACGGTGATCGGAGAGAAGGGATACCAGCGAGCAAGGATCTCCTGCAGTCGATGGGGATAGGCAAAATCGGAGGAACCAGCCGCCAAGCCGGTGGTCGAAGCTCCGCCGATCGCGACAATCTTTACCGGCTCATGCGTTTGCAGCTTCTCGGCGAGATGAGGCAACTTGTGGTCGAACTGCATGAGCTCTTCGGGGACCTCACAGGCCGGTGATCCGCGCAATGCCCCGGCTAGCGGCGGCATCAGCGCGATCGCCAACGCGACGGCCAAAGACCGCATCAACCTTTCCATTGATGCAAAGAGCCGCAACAGCGCGTCGCTCGCTAGGAGTCACCGCCTAGCGGTTTAGGCACGACGGTCGCGATCGGTCGGCTCTACCCATGGTTTTGTACCAGTCGATCATTTTGGCAGTAAGGCACATTACGAGGATACCTGCAAGATTAACAAAGATTTGTAGAGCAATATCCGTATTGTATTCGGAAAGTACGAAATGCCCGAGCGCCGAAAGCAGAATGCCAAGGCAAAAAATCTCCAAGGATTGCTGGCCGCAAAGAATTAGGGGACGCGCTGAGGACAAGCGCAGGAAGGCAGCATCATTCCGCACAAGAGCGGCAACGACGGCCAGCATTGCAAAGAAGGTAACCAGCCGGACAGGAGACAGGTTGTTCTTGTTGATCGGCCACAGCTCCTTCAGAAAAAAACCGGGGAACGGCTCCCAAACCCCGTGGATCGTCCAACTGAGTTTGATGAGGAACCCCGCCGCAACCAAGATCGCCGCGAACGGTAGGGCATCGCGACTAAAGCGAAGCCAGGCATCTTTCCGCACCCGCTCGAGCCCTAATGCCGCCCCCGCAACGAACAAAAACTGCCAAGCGAGCGGGTTGAAGTACCAGACATGGCCGTCCGGATAGGCCGGTACGGAAAGGTCAGCGAACTGCACAACGGTATAGAGTAGAAACGACGGTATCAAAACGATCAGCGGCTGTAGCCGCAACCCCAGCAGGACGATCGGGAAAATCGCCAAAAGGATGATGTACAACGGTAGGATGTCGAAAAACGTAGGTTGAAATTGAAGAAGAAGCGCCTTGCCGATCGCGATGTGCGGTTCGTCGAGAAAGTCACCGACACGCATTTCGTCGTAGTACATCGGATTGTTGAAGGTGGTAACCGTGTACGAAACTTCCGCGGTAAAGATGACGAATAAAAAGATATGGGCGATGTAGAGCTGCCACGCCCGGCTCAGGATTCGCGCGACGGCATAGGGCGGGCCTTGCAAAGCCAGCGTGCGCCCATAAACGAGCGCCGCAGTGTAGCCGGAGATGAAGATGAAAACTTCCGCCGCATCGTAGAACTGCACCGCTTGAATGGTAAAGTAGCTGAGGAAGTTCTCTGGGATGTGGTCGACGAAGATAAAGATCAGAGCGAGTCCGCGGAAAAAGTCGAGCCGAAGATCACGCGACTGAGCAGCAGGCACGGGGCCGAGTCCCAGAACTACGATCTAGTCGTGGCGGCGCTTCATCGGCAGCCTAGCAAAACCAAGCGATCCCGTCGACGCAACGCAGCTGTGCAAGCTGCAAGCATGCCAAGCGCAACTGAGGCCGCCGAGAGAGCCCCTCGGAGATTGACGCGGCTGTTAACCCCGTAAGTCGAGACCGGCACGGACTGCGAAAGACGCCTCCGTTTTTCGGCGAATTTCAGCCGACGATACGCCGGGGGCCAACTCGATTAGCGTCATCCCGGCACGGTCGATCGTAAAGACCCCGAGGTCGGTGATGACCATATCGACCACCCCTTTCCCGGTCAGCGGCAGCGTGCATTCCCGTAACAGCTTGGGTTCGTCCCGTGCGGTGTGTTCCATCACCACGATCACTCTCTTGACCCCGGCGACGAGATCCATTGCCCCGCCCATGCCCTTGACCATGCGTCCAGGGATCATCCAGTTGGCGAGGTCGCCGTTCTCCGCCACCTGCATCGCGCCGAGGATCGAAAGATCGATGTGGCCACCGCGAACCATCCCGAAGGATTGCGCGCTGTCGAAATAGCTCGTCGTCGGAAGCTCCGTCACCGTTTGTTTGCCGGCATTGATCAGGTCCGGATCCTCTTCGCCTTCGAACGGAAACGGGCCCATGCCCAGCATGCCGTTCTCGCTCTGCAGCTGGACCGTGATCCCAGGTGGTATGCAATTTGACACCAAGGTTGGGATGCCGATCCCGAGATTGACATAGAAACCGTCCTGCAATTCCGCCGCGGCGCGGCGCGCCATGTCGTCGCGTGACCAAGCCATATCGCTCGCTCCTCCACCTCAAACGCCGCGCTTCCGTACCGTACGCTGCTCGATGCGCTTCTCAAAGGATGAACCAGACACAATCCGCTGCACGAAGATGCCGGGCGTATGGATATGGTCGGGATCGATCCGACCTGGCTCGACCAGATACTCGACCTCGGCCACTGTAACCCGCCCGGCAGTCGCCATGACCGGGTTGAAGTTGCGCGCCGTCTTTCGATAGACGAGGTTGCCTTCGCGGTCCGCCTTCCAGGCGTGGATGATCGAGAGGTCGGCGACGAGACCTCTCTCCATAACGTAGCTCTCGCCATCGAATTCGCGGATTTCTTTGCCTTCCGCGACTAAGGTTCCAGCCCCCGTCTTGGTAAAGAAGGCCGGAATTCCAGCCCCGCCGGCGCGGATGCGCTCGGCCAAAGTGCCTTGCGGGTTGAACTCAAGCTCTAGCTCGCCACTGAGATAGAGTTGCTCGAACAGCTTGTTCTCGCCGACGTAGGACGAGACCATCCTGCGGATTTGGCGGCTTTCGAGCAGCAGTCCGAGCCCGGCGCCGTCGATCCCGGCGTTGTTTGAAATAACCGTCAGCCCGGTGACACCGGAATCCCGGATCGCAGCAATCAGCAGCTCCGGTATCCCGCACAGTCCAAACCCTCCCGACATGATCGTCATGCCGTCGCGCAACAATCCGGCGAGTGTGGCGTGCGCGTCGGGATAGACCTTGTTCATGAGATGCTCCTGCGCAGAACCGAGTGGGCGATCATACCGCCCTCTCCAATTTCAGCCAGTCTGTCTGGTGCCCGTGGCGGCTACCCCATAGGCGCGGGGGTGGTCTGCTCTTAGGATATATGGCGTCGCTTCCGTCGACCGATCGGGGATGCAAAAAATGACCGCGCGAGGAGCGCTCGGGGCAGAATTCAAGCCGGCAGAGCAGAGCATTGCACAAGATTGGGAGGCTCTCGGGCGTTACCTTGAACGGTGCGGCGTCGCTTTTGGGCCGGCATTACCGCGGCAATTCGCCGGCGGCTTCGGCAACCTGAATTATCTGGTGGAGATCGATGGCAAACCGGCGGTTCTGCGGCGACCGCCGGCCGGACCTCTGCCCCGGGGGGCCAACGACATGGCGCGCGAACACCGCATCCTGTCGCGCCTGTGGCGAACCTACCCGCTTGCGCCCCGCGGCTTACTCTACTGTGCCGAGCCGGAGGTACTAGGGGCGCCGTTTCTAATCATGGAGTATCGTCCTGGGATAATTGTTCGCGATGTCGTGCCGCCGAACTTGGCCGACCGACCGGAGGTGGGTGCCACGCTGAGCCGGCATTTGGTTGAAAGTCTCGTCGCCTTGCACGCCGTTGACTCGGCGCGGATCGATTTACACAGCCTGGGCCGGCCTGCCGGATTTCTTGCCCGAACTCTCGAGGGCTGGATAACCCGGGGCAATGCGGTAGCCGATTTAATCGATCTCACCGCTTTTACCGAAACGGCCGAGTGGCTGCGGTGCCGAGTGCCTTCAGATATCCCGCCGAGCCTGCTCCACTCCGATTTCAAACTCGACAACCTGGTTCTCGACCCGACTACGCTCGCTCCACTTGCAGTGGTTGATTGGGATATGGGCACCCGCGGCGATCCGTTCTGGGACCTCGCTGTGCTGCTGAGCTATTGGGTCGAACCCGATGATCCCGATTGCTTGCATCGCATGCGGCAGATGCCGACTGAGCAGCCGGGTTTTTTGCGCCGCCACGAAGTTTTGGCGCTCTATCAGCGTCTGAGCGGCCGCGTGGTCGATGACTTCTCGTTCTACCGCGTCTTGTCAGTGTTCCGTTCGGCGATCGTTTTTCTGCAACTCTTTGATCGCTACCGCCGCGATCCCGGGGGGAACTCGGGGTGCTCGCAGTTCGACGCGCTGGGGCGCGGGCTCCTCGATTACGCATGCGAAATCGCCAGCGGCAGAATGGCGTAGTTGTTGTCGCGTTTACTTGGGGATAAAGAGTGCGCGGCGTTGATACGCAAGACACCGGAGAACTGTAAACCAAACGAGCGGATAGCTCTGAACATATGAGATCGACTGGTGTGATTTGATCGCGTCGGATGCGATTTCGAAGGTAACCCGGTTACGTTTTGACACTCTTTGATTTTCTTAAGGAATTTAGCTAGTCCCGACCGGTTCGTTAACTAGAACAACACCGCTTGGGAGGTGGACGAGCCGATGTTCGTGCCTTGCGGACAGTGTCCGCTTCGACTGAAGCCGCTGTTCAGGCCCTTTTCGCAGAACGAACTCGGTTTCATCGCGGGGATGAAGACCGATCACATCGTTGTCGCGCCGCGGACGGACATCATTCGCGAGGACGAAATCGGCGGCCCCGTCTATACTTTGTTCGAAGGATGGGCGGTCCGCTATCACCGCCTGCCAAGCGGCGCACGCCAAATTCTCGATATCCTGCTGCCCGGCGATATGGTGGGGCTCGCCTCCGCTGTTCTTGGCAGGGTCAAGCACTCCGTTCAGGCGATTACCGCGGTGACACTCTGTGTTCTCGAAGGCAGAGGTTTCTCGGAGCTGTTTGATGATTATCCGCAGCTGGCTCTGAATATCCTACGGACCCGTGTAGAAGAGGAGCAGCGGATGGACATTCGGCTCGCTCTGCTCGGGCGTAGTACAGCCGAACAGCGGATAGCGTATTTGATGCTCGAAACTTTCGACCGGCTTCGGCAACGCGGTCTCGGCTATGGCGGCTCGACTTGTCCCTTTCCATTGCAACGCCGCGATCTTGCCGATGCTGCAGGTCTCTCGAGAGTCCACGTCGCGCGGACGCTAGAAGCCCTTCGTCAACGCAGACTTGCCGAGATTCAGGATGGGACGCTGATCTTATTCGGCCGCGAAAAGCTCGCCGAACTCGCCGGATATGTGCCGATAGGTGACGCGAGGGGGAAGCGGGCGATATTGTGAACGCATCAGTCATTCGCAATGGCCGGCCGGTCCACCCGATTTGCTTGCAGGATCTGCGAAATAAGTTCTTCCAGCGCGGTCAACCGGAAGGGCTTGGGAAGAAAGGGCAAATCTTGCCCGGCTAAAGTCTCCAGGTATTGCGGATCTCCGCTCGTCAAAATCGTTGGGATCCCGAGTTGTGAGACGTATTCTGCAAGTGAATCTCCTTGCTCGCCTTTCATAAGACAATCGATCAGCGCAAGGTCCACCGCCTCGGTCGCAACGGCGAACCGCGCTTGTTGCGCTGATGACGCGCTGATCACGGAATGACCGACGGTTCCGAGAAACTCCGCTACGATCCTCCCGACGTCGGCGTCATCTTCGACGAGCAGGATGCGCCCCATCTTCGGCACCGCCATGCATGTGAACGTATTCGATCTAACACCTGGGTGACGTAGGTTCAAGCGGACGTTTACATTTCTTCGCGGTCGGACGACTGCAAGGCTGAGCCGTATTCGTTTGTCTGTTGGCCGCGCTGAACAAAGCGCTTGCATTCGCAAAGCCTTGAGCCGAAATTGGCAGGAGGCTGGGGTGCCGGCGGGGGCAGAGTAATTTCTGCGCAAGCGGCCGGCTGAGATCAGACCCAATGAACCTGGCCGGGTATGCCCGGTGAAGGGAGTCCGCTATCACCACACCATCCGTCATTTCGTCGTTTCGCCCGAAGACCGTGATCATCGGCGCGGGCGTCATGGGCTTGGGGATCGCTTGGCGGCTCGCGCAGGCGGGTTGCCAGGTCACCGCATACGATCGTGCTGAAGTCGGGCACGGCGCAAGCTGGGCTGCCGCCGGGATGCTCGCTGCAGCGGTCGAAACCGAACCCGGTGAGGAAGAGCTCTTGTCTCTCACCCGAGAAAGCCAGCGCATATGGCCGGAATTCGCACGCGAGCTCGAGGCTGTGACAGGCATTTCGGTTGGCTACCGCGGCGAGGGCACGATCGTCGTTGCGGTTACCCGCGATGACGCCGAACAACTACGGCACAGCTACGATTTTCAAAAAAGCCTTGGCCTGGAGATCGAATGGCTTTCCGGGGCGGAAGCACGGCGCCGCGAGCCGCATTTGCGCCCTGGGATCCCCGCTGCCGTCTTCAGCCCGCGAGATCATCAGGTCGAGAACCGCCGCCTTGCCACCGCCCTCGCTAGCGCGGCGCGCCATGCCGGTGTCGAGCTGCACGAGCACGAAGCGGTTCGAGAAGTGGAGGTTGCAGGCGGACGGGCGCTCGCCGTCATCACGGATGGCGGCCGTGACCCAGCCGAGGTTGTCATCCTGGCCGCAGGTGCTTGGTCGCGCGAGATCGCGGGTATTCCATCGGCTCATCTTCCGCCGGTTCGGCCGATAAAGGGGCAGATGCTCGCTTTGCGTATGGATCCCGCCGCACCGCTGCTGCGACACGTCATTTGGCTGCCGCGCGGGTATTTGGTGCCGCGTCAAGACGGGCGGCTCATCGTCGGCCAGACAGTTGAGGAGCGCGGCTTCGATGATACGCTGACGGCCGGGGGCTTGCTTGCGTTGCTCGAAGGTGCATGGCGCGCTGTCCCTGGGATTGAGGAGCTGCCGATCGCGGAGACCTGGGTGGGTTTTCGTCCAGGTTCGCGAGACGATGCACCGATGCTCGGTCCTAGCGGTCTCGATGGGCTTGTTGTCGCAACCGGACACCATCGGAACGGGATCCTGCTGACACCAATCACGGTCGAGACGGTCAGTGCCTACGTGTTGACCGGTCGTCTACCGCCAAGTGTACAGCCGTTCTCACCAGAACGCTTCCGCGACAGAGCCGGCTGGCCAAAAAGCAACCGGACAGCCGCCGCGCAGGTCTGATCATGCAGCTGAAGATCAATGGCTTAGATGAAGAAGTGGCCGTAACCACCGTCAGTGAACTTCTGGCCGCCCGCGGAATTGATTCTGCCGTGCGTTTCCTCGCCGTCGCTGTCAATGGTGCGGTCGTTCACCGTTCGGAATGGTGCTCTAAAAACCTCGGGCCCGGCGATAATATAGAGATCGTGAGGCCTTTTTCCGGCGGATGAGGCACCCACGATACCCGAGCAATCTAGGATAACATTTCATGAATGATCCGCTTCTCATCGCCGGCACACCGCTCGCATCGCGGCTGTTCGTCGGCAGCGCTGGCTATCCCAACCGGCAGGTTATGCTCGATGCGCTAGAGGCGAGTAGTGCCGAACTCGTGATGGCTTCAATCCGTCGGATCAGCTTAGAAGGCTACGCAGAAAGCCTGGTAGACCTGCTCGGCGGCCGCTACAGGCTGCTTCCCAATACGGCCGGCTGCGCGACGGTCCGCGACGCCGTCTTGACCGCCGAGTTGGGACGCGAGGCGCTCGAAACGAACTGGGTAAAGCTCGAACTGATTGGAGACCGGGAGACCCTCTATCCCGATGTCGAGCAATTGGTCCAGGCCGCGGACGAACTGGTGCGAAAGGGGTTCGTCGTGCTGCCCTATTGCAATGAGGATCCAGTCACCTGCCAGAAGTTGATCGATGTCGGCTGCGCGGCGGTCATGCCGCTCGGCTCGCTGATCGGCTCGGGCATGGGTATCGCAAACCCGGCAGCTATCGAGTTGATCTGCGCCCGCAGCCCGGTTCCGGTTGTACTCGACGCTGGCATCGGCACGGCCTCCGACGCGGCGTTGGCGATGGAACTCGGCTGCGACGCAGTGCTCGTCAACACCGCGATCGCCAAATCGCACGACCCGCGACGGATGGCCGCGGCAATGAGGGCGGCGGTGGAAGCAGGGCGTCTCGCCCGGCTCGCCGGGCGTATCCCGAAGCAACGTTTTGCCGAACCGTCGAGCCCGCAGCTCGGTCTCATCGGCTCCTGACCATGCCGCTCATCCTGCGGGGGGCGCGGCACCTCCGCGGAGCCCAGGCATGATTTTTGCCGTCCCCCTCTATGACGACAACCCGACGCTCCGTCCGCCGGTTGTCACTTATGTCCTCATCGGACTGTGCAGCGGTGCGTTCCTGTGGCAGCTGGGTCAGAACGAGCATCGGATCATCTTCACCTACGGCATGATCCCGGCCGACCTCTTCGGGCTCTGGGAGCCGCCTCGGGTCTACCAGGTTCTCCCGTCCTGGGCAAAGATTTTTACTAGTATGTTCCTGCACGGTGGCTGGTTTCATTTGCTCGGGAATATGCTTTATTTGTGGATTTTCGGAAACAACATAGAGGACTTGCTGGGGCGAGGCCGCTATCTTCTTCTTTATTTAGGCTGCGGGGTTGTGGCCGCGCTGGTCCAGGCTTTCTCCAGTCCCTACTCACACATTCCAATGGTCGGCGCGAGCGGTGCCATCGCTGGCGTGCTTGGCGGATATCTCTTGGTCTACCCCCGCGCGAATGTGTACTGCTTCGTATGGATCGTGATCTTTTTCCGCATCGTCAACGTGCCGGCTTGGGCGATGCTAGGCCTTTGGTTCGCAATGCAGCTGATAAGCGGTCTAAGTGTTGCCGCGGGCACGCCGGGGGTGGCGTTTTGGGCGCATGTCGGTGGCTTTGTAACAGGCTTGATATTGGTGAGCCTGCTACGGCCGAGCATCGCGACGTTGCTGCAGCCGCCGCGCAGCCAAGTCTTTGCAACAACGCGCCCCGGCGGGTTTAGAGGTCGCGGAGGTTATCGCGGCTCGGTTCCACCCGCGGGACGCCGACCCCCAAGCCCTTGGGGTTGAGATTGCACCGGTTCGCACGACCGCTATGCGTAGAAACGCGCGTCGATCAGCGCGGCGCGGCAGGGCGAACGATCCTTTGCAGCAGCGCGAGCCACCTTTCAACCCGCTTGCGGTTTTTGGCGAAATCGTATTCCCCGTAGCGTGAGCGACTATATACGGCAACGCCGGAGCGGTTTGGTGCGAGCGGGACAAACTCGACGGTTATGATATCCGGAAACCGGAATAGCGGCGAATGCTCAATATAGACGACCCGTCTTGCCGCCTCATCGCCAGCGACACGGACCAGATGCGATCGGCCGGAGACCGTATCCGACCATAACTGGCGCAAGCGTTCCCATGGCGCATCAAAAACCGGGCTCGCGATGGCTTCGTCCGCCGCACAATAATGAGACGGACAGGCAAGAAAGCTCGCTTTTGGCAATGGTGAGCGCAGCTCTGCAAGGTTGACTGCCTCTCCTGCGGCAAGGCGATCCTCGGCTTCGCGGCCCATATAGATGCGCACCCCGAGCCCGAAGATCGCCAACGCCAAGAGGGCGGCGAGTAAAGCCGTCCCGATCCGTTGAGCCACGCATTGTCCCCCTGGCCGCTTTAGGCTTGGCGGCCACTATGCCATAAGGCCCTTTCGTCGGAGGAACGGATCACATGGACAAGCCAGCACCGCGAAAGCGCCGCAAGCGACCGCAATCGGGGGTAGCTGCGGGGAGCCAACCCGATGGGGTCATCTACGCACCCCAGGGCCTCGAGCGTGGAATTTCCGTGCTCACGGCCGAGCCCGTTTTTGCCGGAATATTAGAGCGGGCCGGCCTACCCCGCTTCCGGCGGCGCAGCAACGGGTTCGGTACGCTCTTGCACATCATCCTCGAGCAACAGGTCTCGATCGACGCCGCGGCGGCAATGTACCGCCGGCTCCTCGGGCTCTGTTGTCCTTTCCGGCCGAAGACGTTCCTCACGCTCGACGACGCCACGCTTCGTTCATGCGGATTTAGCCGGCAGAAAATGGGTTACGCGCGCGATTTCGCTGCGGCCGTCGAGGGCGGTCAGTTCGACTTTGCCCGCCTCGCAGCGGCGGACGACGATACAGCATTGGCGCAGTTGCTGGCGATCCGGGGTATCGGGCGTTGGAGCGCTGAAATCTATTTGCTCTTCGCGCTGGGTCGGGCGGACATCTGGCCCGCCGCCGATCTCGGATTGCAGGCTTCGGTGGGCAAGCATCTGGACTTTGGAACTCGGGTAAGCGAGGTGGAATTACGGCGCTGCGGCGAGGCGTGGCGGCCGTGGCGCTCGGTCGCTGCGTGCCTTTTCTGGCAATCTTATTTGCATGAACGCGGACGAGCGGCTCCGCAACTGCCGCCGGAGCTTTATGCATGATCCTCGACGATGTCCATCGGCCGGTGCATCCGAACTCTTCGAAGCACCGACCGGCCGACGAAACCGGCGACTGTGCGGATGATCAGCGCAGGCACGCCGCCCTCCTTCACGGTCCCGATCAAGACCTCCACCAGGAGTGCGGAGAAAAAGGCAAAGACTGGACTGAACAGCAGCAGTCCGGCGGCGAGGATCCACCAGGCGCAGTTCGGCAGGGTGTGCATGATGAGCTGCCTCATCCCATATCGACGGGACCGTGTATCGCCCGGGATTGTTGCTGATTTATTGCCGCAGCTTGGGGAGAGTTAGGATGGCCGCGAGTTTCCCAGACGGGTTCCTCTGGGGCATCTCGACGTCAGCGTATCAGATCGAAGGCGCCATCAACGAGGAGGGCCGCGGCCCCTCGATCTGGGACACCTTCAGCCATCTGCCGGGCAACATCGAGGGAGAGGACACCGGCGACATCGCCTGTGATCACTACCACCGCTGGCCGGAGGACGTGGCGCTAATGCACGAGCTCGGCATCGGCGCCTATCGGCTCTCCACCGCCTGGCCGCGTATCTTGCCGGAGGGCCGGGGTCCAGCAAACGCCAAAGGCCTGGAGTTCTATGACCGGCTGGTCGACGGCATCATGAAGGCCGGCATCGAGCCGTGGATCTGCCTCTACCATTGGGATCTGCCGCAGGCCCTGGAGTACCGGGGCGGCTGGCAAAACCGGGATGTCGCCTTCTGGTTCGCCGACTATGCCGCAATAACGGCCCGGCGGCTCGGTGACCGGGTCAAGCACTGGGCGACGTTCAACGAGCCGAACGCCGCGGCCGTGTTAGGCTACGGCGAGGGCGTGCACGCCCCTGGCATTCGCGGGCGGCAGAGTGCGCTCGCGGCGATCCATGTCATGAACATGGCACACGGTCTGGGCGTCGAAGCGTTGCGCGCGGAATACGCCGACCTGCTGGTCGGCAACATCTACAATTTTCACCCGCGGGAGCCGGCGAGCGAACGCGAGCAAGACGAAATCGCAGCCGTCATGCTCGACGCGCTGTGGAACCGTTCTTTTCCCGATCCGCAGATCCACGGCGCCTACCCCGAGCCGCTCGCCACCGAAATGGTCGATCTGGTGCACCCCGGCGACTTCGAGATCATCAAGCGAAAACTCGACTATTTCGCACTCAACTACTATACTCGGAGCCGAGTGCGATATGACCCCGAGCACCCGTTCGAGGTCGGCGCCATGCCGCCAGAGCCGGACAAGCCGGTCACCGATATGGGCTGGGAGATCGCGCCCGAAGCTTTCCGGCAAGTCATGATAGAAGCGAAAGAACGCTACAGCGGCGATCTGCCGATCTATATCCTCGAAAATGGCGCCGCTTTTGCCGACCGGATCGACGCTGATGGACGGATCCGCGATGAGCGGCGGATATCCTATCTGCGCGGCTATCTGGGCGCGTTGCAAGACGCGATCGAGGCAGGGGTCGCGGTGCGCGGCTACTTTTTATGGACGTTGCTCGACAATTTCGAGTGGGCCTGGGGCTACAGCAAAAGGTTCGGTCTCGTGCACGTCGATTTTGCGACGCTCGAGCGGCGTCCGAAGGCTTCGTTCGATTTCTACGCAGAGTTGGCCAACGGAACTCCCCTCGAGCGGGAGTAGTGGCCCAGGCGCCGCAGATGCCCGGCTTGCTCAATCCGGACGTGTCGCTCGACTTGGTCGCTCATGTGATCCAGGTGGCGCTGACCCCCATCTTTCTGCTGTCGGGAATAGCCACCCTGCTGAATGTGTTTGCGACGCGGCTCGCCAGGGTGGCCGACCTCGTGGCACAGATCACCAAAGCGATGGAGCAGGCCGAGCCCGCGCAGAGCGCGGATCTCCGCCGGCAGCTCTTGCGGCTGCGATGGCGATCGATTGCGCTCGATGCGGCAGTCGTACTCGGCGCCGTCGCCGCTGCCGCGACGTGTACTTCGGTCTTTACGCTGTTTGTCGGAGCCTTGCGTAATTCAACGGTCGCGTCGGTGCTGTTCACTACGTTCGGGCTTGCGATTCTTTGCACGATCAGTGCAATCGCGGCATTCGCCATTGAAATGCTGATGGCCGGCAGCGGCGTGCGCGCCGAAGTGGCGCGACAGCAATCGCCTTAGCCCGCCGAGTGCTTAGCCGAGGAACTCGGCGCAACGGCGCTCCAGGGTTTCTTGCGACGCGAAAAAGTCGTCACGAAGGTCGAGAGCGTGCAGCGGACGGCTCGTCTCAAACCGCACGCCGTGCTGTCGGGCGATATCGGCGAGGCGGCCCGCGACATCGTGACGGCCGGTGAAGACGATGCCGTCGACCTCGGCGCGGATTGCCGCGAGCGCGGCGCCGACATTGTTGCCGCAATCGAGAAGCGCCGAAAACCGTGCTTCGGGCACCGCTCGCCCCGCGGCGGTGGTGAGCGCCGAGAACCACGCCGGGCCAACATAGCCGGCGGCATCGGGCGCGCTGCCGAGAACGATCGGCCGCCCCGCCGCAGCGGCGGCGGTTAGTGCCGCGATCGCCTGTGTGAGCGAATGAACGATGATGACCGGGTCGACGAGCCCGTCCGAGATTGCTTCGTCGCTCTGCTCCTCGCAATGACAGCACTGAGTGGTCATTGCGAGCGTAGCAAACCAATCTCGATGGGGCGGGGTTCGGTGCTACGCGAGACCGCCAAAATGGGCGGCAACCTCAACCATGCGGTTCGAAAAGCCCCACTCGTTATCGTACCACGACAGAACACGGACAAAGCGCTTGTCGAGCACCTGCGTCTGCGTCACGTCAAAAGTGGAGCTGTGCGGGTCGTGATTGAAATCGACCGAGACGGTCGGCGCCTTGTTGATACCGAGGATGCCGCGCAGCCGGTTCGAGCGCGCAGCTTCCTCCATCAAGGAATTGACTTCTTCGCCGGAGGTCTCGCGCGCGGCGTCGAATGTGAGGTCGATGAGCGAGACATTGGCGGTCGGCACGCGGATCGCGGTGCCGTCGAGCTTGCCCTTCAAGGCCGGCAAGACGAGGCCGATTGCCCGCGCCGCACCGGTCGAAGTCGGGATCATCGACTGCGCAGCCGCGCGGGCGCGGCGGAGATCGCTGTGCAATGTGTCCTGCAAGCTCTGGTCGCTGGTGTAGGCGTGGATCGTCGTCATGAAGCCCCGCTCGATTCCGACGCCCTGGTGCAGGACATACGCAACCGGCGCGAGACAGTTGGTCGTGCACGAACCGTTCGAAATGACCTGATGCTCGGATTTGAGCCCCTCCTGGTTAACCCCCATGACGATGGTCATGTCCGCGCCGTCTGCGGGGGCGGAAATGATGACGCGCTTGGCGCCGGCCTCGAGGTGCTTGGCAGCAGCCTCGCGCTTGGTAAAGATGCCGGTACATTCGAGCGCGACATCGACGCCGAGTTCGCGCCATGGGAGCTTGGCCGGGTCGCGCTCGGCGGCGACCCGGATCTTGCCACGGCCGATATCCATCCAGGTATCGCCCGCCGTGACCTCGCCGGGGAAGCGGCCGTGCACACTGTCGTATCGGAGTAGATGTGCATTTGTTTCGACCGGACCGAGGTCATTGACGCCGACGACCTCGATCTCGGTGTGTTTGTGCTCATAGGCCGCCCGCAACACGAGCCGTCCAATGCGGCCAAAACCGTTGATCGCCACTCGTACCGCCATGGTTCGCCCCTCCCAAAGATCCTGCGCGATCTATAGGAGCGAGCGGGCCGCGTCCGCAACCTTTTCGGGGGTGATTCCAAAATAGGGGAACAGCGCCTCGCCGGGCGCCGACGCGCCAAAACCTTTCATCCCAACAAACACTCCGCGCGGCCCGAGCCAGCGATCCCACCCGAACTCGACCGCAGCCTCGACGGCGACACGCGGCGCGGCGCCGAGCACCGCATCGCGATAGTCCTCGGGTGCCTTTTCGAACAGCTCCCAGCACGGCATCGACACGACGGCCGCGCGCATCCCCTCTTGGGCGAGCGCGTCGCGAGCTGCGATCGCGACCGACACCTCGGAGCCGGTCGCGAGCAACGTGACCTGGCGTGCGCCTTCGGCCTCGGCCAGCACATAGGCGCCCTGCGCGGAGCGGTTTTCCGGAGCACTCTCACGGCGCAGCAGCGGCAGCGATTGACGGGTCAAGGCGAGAAGCGATGGGCCGTCGCGGCGCTCCAGTGCGAGCGCCCAGCACTCGGCAGTCTCGATTGGGTCGGCCGGGCGATAGACGCAAAGGCCCGGCATCGCTCGCAATGCGGCCAGATGCTCGATGGGCTGATGCGTCGGGCCGTCTTCGCCGAGCCCTATCGAATCGTGGGTCATCACGTAAATGACGCGGACCCCCATGAAGGCGGCCAGCCGGATCGAGGGACGCGCGTAATCGGAAAAGGTCAGGAACGTGCCGCCATAGGGAATGAGCCCGCCGTGCACGGCGATGCCGTTCATGGCCGCCGCCATGCCATGCTCACGCACGCCATAGCGGATGTAATGCCCGGAGTAGTCGCCGCGGCGGACATCCTTTTGGTCCTTGGCTTTCGTGTTGTTCGACGGCGTCAGGTCGGCCGAGCCGCCGACCAGCTCGGGGATGACCTGGGTCAAGGTGTCGAGCACCGTGCCGGAGGCCTGCCGCGTCGCAACCTTGGCATTCTTTTCCCGGAATTCGGTACAAACCTGGGCGATCGCCTCGCCGAGCCTGGACGGCAGCTCACCGCGTTGGCGCCGCAGGAATTCAGCGCGGCATTCAGTTGGGACGCACTTTAGGCGGTCTTCCCAGGCGCGTCGCAGCGGCTCGCCACGCGCGCCTGCTTCCCGCCACTCGGCGCGGATGTCCTCCGGGATGACGAAAGGCGGCTCGCCCCAGCTCAGCCGCTCACGCGCCCCGGCGATTTCGGCGGCGCCGAGCGGCGCGCCATGCGCCGCGGCGATGCCGGCCTTGGTCGGCGCGCCGAACGCTATTGTTGTGCGGCAGGCGATGAGGCTTGGGCGATCGCTCTTCTGCGCACGGCGGATCGCTTCCGCAACGGCGGCGTGGTCGTGGCCGTCGATCCGCTCGGCGGCCCAGCCATAGCCGCGGAACCTCAGCAGCGGGTCGTCGGAAAACGCCAGCTCGGTCGGCCCATCGATCGACACCGAATTGTCGTCATAGAGCACGATCAGCTTGTTGAGGCCAAGATGACCGGCGAGCGAGGCCACCTCGTGGCTGACGCCCTCCATCAGATCCCCATCGCTAGCCAGGACATAGGTGTAATGATCGACGATCTCCTCGCCGAACTCGGCGGCGAGCAGCCGCTCGGCGAGCGCCATGCCGACCGAATTGCCAAACCCCTGACCGAGCGGCCCGGTGGTCGTCTCGATGCCGCCTGCATGTCCGCGCTCCGGGTGGCCGGCGGTGCGGCTGCCGAGCTGCCGGAAGCGCCTCAATTCATCGAGCGTCATGTCGGCATAGCCCGTCAGATGAAGCAGCGCGTAAAGCAGCATCGAGCCGTGCCCGGCCGACAAGACGAAGCGGTCGCGGTCGGGCCAGTCCGGCGCCCTCGGATCGAAGCGCAGGAACTGCGTGAACAGGACGGTCGCCGCATCGGCCATGCCCATCGGCATGCCGGGATGGCCTGATTTCGCCCGCTCGACCGCATCCATCGCGAGCGCCCGGATCGCGTTGGCCATGCGGCGGAGTTTCGGATCCCGCGGGGCGGGGAGCGGAGCGACCGAAGCGGCGGGGGTGGCGGAGGAGCTGGCGGTAGTCATCCCGGCAAGATAGTTACCGAAGCCGCGAGAGCAAGCTTGCGGTAGCGCATCGCCGACGCGGGCGCTCTTCTATCCCGGAGCCACGGAAGACAGTCTGCGGGCCACCGCAGATGCGTGGTCAAAGGCTCGGGTTCCTTTGCCTGAGAGGCCCGGCGCGGTCGCCCGATAACGAGCGATGCGAGGCATCGCGACGAAGGATTGTTTGCCCGCCATCGCTTCGATAACGTCACCCTCGGCACATTGGCGGAGGACGCGAAATGTCGGACATCGTCGGCACCGGCGATTTCAAATATCGCATCATCGAGAACTGGGCGAAACTGCCGGAGGGCTGGTCGTTCAAGGAGGTCGCCGCGGTCGCGGTCGACAGCAAAGACAACGTCTACTGCTTCACGCGCGGGGAGCACCCGATCATCGTGTTCGACCGTGACGGAAATTTCCTGCGCTCGTGGGGTGAGGGGCAGTATCCGCGGGCGCACGGCATCCATATGGGGCCAGACGACTCGGTCTATCTGACCGATGACGGCGGACATTTCGTGCGCAAGTGCTCGCTCGACGGCAAATTGCTGCTCGAGATCGGCGTCCCCGGCAAGCCCGCGCCCTATATGAGCGGTGAGCCGTTTCACCGCTGCACGCACACGGCGCTCTCCCCGAAAGGCGAGATCTACGTCTCCGACGGTTACGGCAATGCGCGCGTTCACAAATTCTCGCCCGACGGCAAATTGCTGATGTCGTGGGGCGAGCCCGGCACCGGCCCCGGCGAGTTCAATATCGTGCACAACATATGCACCGACGCCGACGGCTGGGTTTATGTCGCCGATCGCGAGAACCACCGCGTCCAAGTGTTCGACGGCAACGGAAAATACGAGACGCAGTGGAACAACCTGCACCGGCCGTGCGGCCTCTACATGGATTATCTCCGGCACCCGGTCTGCTACATCGGCGAACTCGGGCCGTCGATGGCGGTCAACCGCAACAGCCCCAATCTCGGGCCGCGCGTCAGCATCGTCGACCATCAGGGCAGACTGCTGAGCCGCTTTGGCGATGCACATGCTGGGCTGGGACCCACGGCATTCATCGGTCCGCACGGAATGTGCGTTGACTCGCGAGGCGACCTTTATGTCGGGGAAGTCTCCTGGACCTTGTGGCCGTCGTCTTTCCCGGACCAGCCGAGGCCCGAAAATCTGCGGTGCCTGCGGAAATTTGAAAAGCTCCATTGAGCTCGGGTCCATCTTTTCGCAAGGATCGACCTCGCCTCAAGAGGGGAGAGCGGATGGGCCAGGTCACGGTAGCGGTAAACGGCCGGTCCTACACGCTCGCCTGTGATGACGGGGAAGAGCCGCGGATCCGGCGTCTGGCGCAGTATCTCGATGCGAAAGTTACCGAGTTCGTCGCCAGCGTCGGTCAGGTTGGAGAAGCCCGGCTGTTGCTGCTCGCCGGCCTGGTAATCGCCGACGAGCTCTCGGACGCAAGAGACGCGCTCGAGCGAGAGCAGAACCGCAGTCGAACTGCCGTTGCCGAAAGATCGGCGAACGCCGATGCCGGTGCTGATGGCCTAGAGGACCCGCCGAAACGGGTTGAGGCTATTGCGACCCGCATGGAGACACCCTAACTTTGGCGGTGCGGAGTGGGGCTGGGCGGTGCGTTAGGCCGCATTTTGCCCCGGGGCCGATAACTACCTCTTGGGAGCTGTCCCTACCGGAGCCGTGGTTCCGGCACATGGCGCCCACCTGCGATGCAGGGCCACGGAGGAGTTGCACGCCGACGGCCGAATCGGCTCCATTCCGTCTTGTCTGTACCTGCGACCGACCGGCCCGAGCGAGGCGCTGGTGAAATTTCTGTTTTTTGGAGACGTGGTGGGCCGCCCGGGACGCGAGGCCGTGAAGAAATACGTTCCGGAGTTGCGTCACCAATTCGCGATCGATCTCGTGGTCGCAAACGCCGAAAACGCCGCCGCAGGCCGCGGTCTCACCGAGCGCCTATGCGGCGAATTTTACGATTGCGGGGTCGATATCCTGACCACCGGCAATCACGTCTGGGACCAGCGCGAGATCATTCCTTATATCGACCGCGATCCGCGCCTGTTGCGTCCAGCGAATTTCCCGAAGGGCACACCGGGCGCGGGCTGGCGGCTGCATTCGGTCGGAGCGCAGAATGTCCTCGTCACCAATCTGATGGGCAGGCTCTTCATGGAGACGCTCGACGATCCGTTCGCTCGTCTCGAAGAGCTGCTCGGCGCGTTTCGGCTGGGGGTAGAGGCGGCCGCAATCCTCGTCGATTTTCATGCCGAAGCATCGAGCGAGAAGATGGCGCTGGGCCATTTTGCCGATGGCCGCGTTTCGGCGGTGTTCGGTACGCACTGTCACGTGCCGACCGCCGACTGGCAGATCCTGCCCGGCGGCACGGCGTACCAAACCGACGCGGGAATGTGCGGCGATTACGATTCGGTCATCGGCATGCAGAAAGAGCCGGCGACGCTTCGCTTTGTTACGAAGATGCCGGGCGAGCGCCCGCAGGTCGCCGAGGGGGAAGCCACGCTATGCGGCATCTTTCTGGAAACCGATGACGGCACCGGTCTCGCCAAGGTTGTCGAGCCGGTACGCATCGGCGGTCGCCTCGCGCCGCATCTGCCGCAGCCTTGAGGGTGTGACGCGGTTACAAAAGTAGCGTTTACGGCGGTAGGGGGACGCCCCAATCCTGCCATATTGGATTGTTAGCCCACGATTGCCGAGCGATTCCGCCCTGTGCTGATGCCGACGGAAAGCGGCGCCGAGATAAATGGCTGGTCACTCACAATTCAAAAACATCATGTACCGGAAGGGCGCGCAGGACAAAAAGCGCGCCCAGATCTTCACGAAGATCATCCGGGAACTGACGACTGCGGCGCGCACGGGTTTGTCTGACCCGGCGGCGAACCCGAGACTGCGGGCGGCGGTGCTCGCTGCGCGGCAGGCGAACATGCCGAAAGATACAGTGGACCGCGCGATCAGACGCGGCTCCGGCGGCGGCGCCGAAGAGGCCTATGAGGAAGTCCGCTATGAGGGTTATGGGCCGGGCGGGACGGCGATAATCGTCGAGGCGCTCACCGACAATCGCAACCGCACCGCCAGCGAGGTTCGCGCCGCTTTTACCAAGGCGGGCGGTGCGCTCGGCGAAACCAACAGCGTCAGCTTCTTGTTCGACCGCGTCGGCGAAATCTCCTATCGGGCTTCGGCTGCCAGTGCTGACGACATGTTGGAGGCGGGCGTCGAAGCCGGAGCGGAGGATGTCGAGAGCGATCTAGAGCACCACGCCGTGATTACCGCACCGGAGGATTTGAACGCGGTTCGCGATGCCCTCGAGAGCCGATTTGGCCCCCCCGATTCGGCGCACCTGACATGGCGCCCGAAAACCGCCTCACCGATAGACGAAGAGACAGCGGCGCCTTTATTCAAGCTGCTCGAAACCCTCGAGGACAGCGACGATGTTCAGAACGTGTATGCCAATTTCGAAGTGGCCGAAGAGGTGATGGCGCGGCTCGGCGCCTGATCCCATTCTGCTCGCGCGGGACGCGGGATGCGTGTTTTGGGGCTCGATCCCGGGCTGCGGCATACCGGTTGGGGGATTATCGATGTCGCCGGCTATCGCCTCATCCATGTGGCCGATGGGGTTGTCCACGGTGCGATCGATGCACCGCTCGCGATGCGGCTGGTTTCGCTTTTCCGGCAGATCACGTCGGTGATCGAGCGATTTCACCCCGATGAGGCGGCGGTCGAGGAAACCTTTGTCAACCGCAACCCGGCTTCGACATTGAAGCTCGGTGTGGCCCGCGGTGTGGTGCTGCTCGCCCCGGCCGAGCGAGGGGTTCCGGTCACGGAATATTCGGCCAACCTTGTGAAGAAAGCCGTGGTGGGCGCCGGCCACGCCGAAAAAGCCCAGGTGCAGCTAATGGTGCGGCGGCTCTTGCCCGGCTGCGATGGCGTGGGTTCCGATGCTGCCGACGCGCTCGCGGTTGCGATTTGCCATGCCCACCATGCGACGACCCGCCGGCTGAAGGAGGCACAGGCATGATCGCCAAGCTCACCGGCATGGTCGACCAAATCGAGCATGACGGGGCGGTCATCAACGTCCAGGGGGTGGGCTATCGGGCCTTTTGCTCAACGCGCACGCTGGCCTGCTTGCCCTCGGTGGGCACACGGGTGGGACTGCTGATCGAGACGCATGTCCGCGAGGACCACATCCACCTTTTCGGGTTCGTTGACGCCGCCGAACGCGATTGGTTTCGCCTCTTGACGACTGTGCAGGGCGTTGGCGCAAGGCTGGCCTTGTCGATCCTTTCAGTGATCGCGCCTGAGGCGCTCGGCCTGGCGATCCTGACTCAGGACAAGTCGGCGCTAACGCAAGCCGAGGGGGTCGGGCCCAGGCTCGCTGCCCGCATCGTCAATGAATTGCGGGACAAAGCGAGCAGCGTCGCCGCATCCGAGCACTCGGCGGCGGCCCCAGCATCAGCCGGACCGGAGCTCGACCGGGGAGTCGCCGCCGATGCGATTGCTGCGCTCGAGAACCTGGGGGTCGGCCGCAGCGAGGCCGCGGGCGCGATTGCGGTAGCCGCCCGCAAGCTCGGCGGTGCGGCCGCCGCTGATGCGCTGATCAAAGCCGGCCTTGAGGAGCTGGCGCGATGAGCGAGGCCGCAGGGCGTGTCGTCTCGCCGCGACCGTTGGAGATCGACGCAGCAGAAAACTCGATCCGGCCTGCGAGCCTCGACGAATTCGTCGGCCAGCAGCAGTTGCGTGAAAATCTGCGCG
>Ga0126381_100000314_pt1 | contig 53606 bp, 69 predicted proteins | sample PanSoiMetPlot_28_FD_96465 | JGI IMG/M metagenome (GOLD analysis project Ga0126381, IMG submission 96465) | Tropical forest soil microbial communities from Panama - MetaG Plot_28 | ecosystem: Environmental > Terrestrial > Soil > Tropical forest > Bulk soil | place: Panama | collected 2016-02-17 | reverse complement strand
GGCAGACTTGATGAGGTCGTTCTTGATGCCCATTAGATGCGACTAGCCCCCCTGCGCATTTCGTTGGCTATCTGGTCCAGTTCCTTGTTGAGTGCCTCATCGCCAAATCGACGTGCCAGCCAGCGGAACGTGAAGTCAACCACGCTGCTGCACCACGGTATGTCCTCGTTGTTGGTGGGGCCGTTGGGCTCGAACTTCATGTGCGCGAACTTGCGCGCCAGCATTGGCAACTCAGCACCGTACTGAATAGCGATGCTAGTCATGCACGCGAATGCCTGCGACCAACCCTCCAGCGTGCTGCCCTCCTTGCCGAAGCCATGGAAGAATATCTCCCCTAGCTCGCCGGTCTCGAAAGCGTTGGCCGTGATGTACCACTCGGCATCGCCCACGTGCACCTTGATGGTCGGGCCGGTGCGATCACGCGGCAGCTTGCGGCGGTTGTCACCGACCTGACCCTCCATCGTGTCCTCAGCGTGGTTGCTCATGCTGGCCGTTTCCGGTTGGCTTGGCTGCTGGCGTCGACTAGCCGCGCCGTGAATGCGCCGTAGTTGACGAGGTCTATCGCGTCGTCCATGGCGTTGTCGTAGATCTGCTGCTCATGCTCTCCCTCGGCAGCTATCTCCGGGTCGTCAACGAACGGACCCCGCATGTTGGCTTCGTGCTGGCCCATGCGCTTGGCCTTATGCGCAGCCATGCCAGCTATCTCACCGATAGTGTCTTGCTGCCATAGCCCTTTGTACTGCGCTTCCCGCTCAGCGTTCTTGCGCACCGCCCGGCAGAACACGACCATCTGTTCGCGGTAGGTGTCATCGGTTGGCACCCCCAGCACGTCGAGCAGCGTATCGATCGCGATCTCAATATTGCTGCCCTTCTCAATTACTTCCATGGACTTGCCTCCAGTCGTTGATGGCCTGCTCTATCATTGCGCCCGCAGCGATCAAGTCTTCAGCTGTGCGCTGGCGCGGCACGCCACGGTTGTACAGGTTACGACGCAGGATCGGCACGTGGCCGCCGAACTCATGCTTGGCTGCGTCGTACTGCTCCGGCAAGTCATCTAGCACCGCCACGACGCGCTCGCGGTCTACGTGTTCGGCCAGCACCGCATACTTGTCCTCGTCATACAGCATGCCGTCGAACTTGATGCCGTGACGCTCCAGCCAAAAGCGTGTGTCCGGATCTACGTTGTCCAAGCGCAGATATGGACGCGTGGTGGTGAGCCATAGCTCCGCGCCCAGTTCCTCGCGAGTGTGGTGTACGAATGGCATTGCGTGCTCGTCAACGGGCATGCTGCGCTTGTTGCCGCCCTGTCGGTAGGCCAGCTTGATCGCACGAAACGTGGCGTAGTCCGTCTCGAAGATACGGCAGAACCAATCCCGGAAATGTTCGGTGCCATCGTAAGTCGTGAACATATGTGCCCGCGAGCCGCGCCCTAGATATGAGCAGGCGAAGTTGATCAGGTGCCCGTGGTAATCGCCCAGCGTACCGTCGATGTCTATGGCGACGATGGGCTTGACCACCTTGCTACAACTGCTGCAACGCATCGAATGCCTCCTGGAACGCATGGTGGACTAGGACACCCTTCTGCCACTTGCCGAACCTGCCTACGAACACTACTTTGGGGTGGCAGTCGCAGTTGGTGCCGAGCGGCTTCACGCCAGCCTGCATGTCGGCGGGCACGTGCAGCTTGTGGTGCTCACCGAACTCGGTGCTACCGTACCCGAACAACCGGCTGGTGCGGTAGTAGGGCACGTCCACCTCACCGTTGTACTCGATGAAGTTGCCCGTCGTGCGGAACGCTGCGCGGTTGGAGAACAACACACGCTGACTGCGGAAGTCGTGCTTGCGCTGGCATATGGTCATGCGCGGGATCGTGCTGATCACCAAGTCATACTCACTTTCCAGCGTGCGGATGTCACTGGGGAACAACCGACAGTCAGTCACTAGCTCTTCGTACAGCGACCACAGCGTGTCGTACACACCGTGCATCGGCCACGCCGGTAGCTCGCCCGACGGGAACAAGTCCCACGAGCACTCGGCGTCGCGGCTACCGTACACCTTGAATGCGTAGCCTGCCTTGTCGCCCACCTTGCGAAAGTCCACCGGCTGCGCAGCGCCAAGGTCTAGTCCATGGATGCTGTCGTGTATGAACTGCGCACCGTTGATCACGCTCGGTTTCTTGATGGCGAACACCTTGGGGTTGATGTGCATTAGCTGGGCGGCGTGCGTGGCCAGCAACCCCGCTGGCCCGCACCCCAGGATGGCAACCTTGCCCGTCATACCTCAACTTCCTCGATGTCGCGCATCTTGATCAACTCGAATGAGCGCCTGCGGTTGTCGCCCATGCCCTCACGTACATCACCATCGCGAGTTACTACATCGCCAGACACCATCCAGGCAGCGCCATCGCGCCCAGTCATAGTGGCTGTGTACTGTTCCAGGCCACCCCTTTCCGGACTAATCACATACTCGTGATCGTTGCCACGCCAGTTGGTGTACTTGAACTTGAGCCCCATCATGCTAGTGCCTCGGTAGGGTCCGGCGCAAGGCGATGATGCGCAGGCGGTCACGCCCACGAGCCTTCGGCCTGAACCGGAAGTTGAGGTGGTGGAACTCGACGCCCGCGCGGTACGGCTGGAACAACTCCCAACCATGCCGCCTGGCAGCGCGCTCCATGTTCGCGACGTCGCTGTCGTTGACGTCGATACCCTGCTGCCACCATTCAAGGTGGCGACCAAGCGGCCCTGGGTACGCTACCGCATCGCTGCGTAGCTCATGCGTAGACCGCCCAGGTGGATTGGCCGTGCCGGGCGGTAGCTCGCGGTAGAGCTCGGCTTGCGTGTGCTTGCCATAGTGATGCAGGATGGCCGCTGCGTCCTCGCCCCGGTACAGCGAGTTGACCTCAGCGCCAACCTCTTTCACCAGTAGCGCGAAGTACGGCGCTATCATCGGGTTACAAGGGCAACCCTGAATGACTAGGAAGTTGCTCATGCCGCAACCTCCAGACTGGCGTCACGTGCCGCACGCTGCTCGGACAGTATGCCAGCGATGTCCGGTGCGACCCAGCCCTCGGGCCGTAGCACCTTCCCGTCGCCACGCTTGCCGCCGCCCTCCTTGGCCATGTTGGCTGCCTGCACCTGCTCCCAGAACGGCTCCAGGTCGATGCCCATGGCGACCGCCGTGCCGACGGTCACATACATCAGATCGCAGATGCCGTCGATGACCTCTACCTCGTCGCGCCGCTTGAGCGCCTTGCAGAGCTCCTTGGCCTCCTCCTTGATCAGCCTGCGACGCAGCTTGCGCATGCGCAGTTTGATCTTGCCACCGGCAGGGTGGTCGAACTTCATGTGGAACGCTTCTACGTCCCGCTGTACGCTCAGCATTAGCTGGGCCTCCCATCTGAGAAGCGCTGCGCCACGGCGCCAACGGCGAACATGTGCAGCATCATGGTCATGATTGCCGGCTCGTCCCGAGGGTCGATGTCCGGTAGGTAGTGCTTGAACAACGTGTCCTTGTGATGCTGCATGAATCGTTGCATTGCCTCTGTGTCGACGCCAGCCCGTCGCATCACGCGCTCGTGCGCCTGCTCACCTGGCACATGCAGGTAGGTACGCCTTAGCGCCTCCTCAGCCTGCGTCAGATTCTCAGCTGTTATCGTCTGTCGGGGCAATTGTGATCTCGACTAGCTCGGGGATTTCCGGAGGGATGACCACGCTGCACTTAGCATTCGTGCCGTCAATCTCCCACTCCGCCTGCGTCATAGCCATCATCAGCTGTTGCCAAGATAGCTTTGGATACTTCTCAGCCATGATCTTCATGGCCTCGCGTGTGAGTGCGCTGTCTGGCGTTACGCTCATTGGACTTCCCTCAGTAGCGTATGCAGCGCCGGGAGGATCCTCACGTCGCCGCGTTCCTTGCGGACCATCCTGCTGGCCCACAACTGGTTGATCACCGCGTTGGCTTCCTCGCGGCTGATGTTCAAGATCTCCTCAAGGTCCTGCCGCCGGAATGTGCCCGCGTTGCGCAGGAACTTAGCCAGACCGCTCTGCGTGCGCAGATAACCCTTGACCTCGTCATATTGCGCCTGTGCATCGGCGGCGTCCTGCAACGCTTCACGGCTGCGCTCTGCATAGCCGAAGCTCGGCATGTTGTACAGCCGATCCAAGAACGCCACAGCGTCCTCAACATGTTCCTTCTTCACCACGATGCACTCGTGCTTGGCGTCTGTGCTGAACAGGCGCGCGGCCAGAGCTACCGCCAATCGCGCTACCTTGATGCGAACGTTGGCAACCTGCACCAGCGGTGGGTCCTCCACGTAACGCTCGCCCAAACCCTTGGCTGCGTCGTACACGGCTTGTTCCGCGCCGCGCGCCCACTTGACGTGCTCAGGCTTGCGCGACCACACCCATCGCACCAATGCGCTACATGCCTCGGCCGTGTAGGTCAGCCGACCGCCTGCCTGCGCGTGGCTGCGATTGATCTCGTCGGAAGATACCTCACCCACGCGCACGCACATGGCTAGATCAAAGCGCGCTATATCCTCAGGATTTCCAATGAGCGGCGGTATAGCCTGTACACCGTAAGTGTAATCTCCCATCCTGGCGTTCCGAGGGTTTCCAAGCCAGACCAGACGCGTGCGCGCATAGGTACGCTCTTGTTGTATCTTGGTGATTTCCGCTGTGCCGCTACTGCGCACCGACGACATAGCCGCGATGCCCTCCGTGGTGAGACCACTGATCTCGTCCAATACTACGAGTCTTCGATCGTTGAGTGGGACTGCTCCCCATGTGATCGCCCACTCTCCCCGTGAACCAAACTGCTGGGCACCACCAACAATACCCGCGAAGGATGCGGACTCGCACGATACAACCTCTCCTGCACGATAGTGTTTCGCAAGCCGCGTTGCCGCCTCGCTCTTACCAGTGCGAGTATCCCCAACCACCAGAAGCTCCAGCCAGCCGCGACCAATAGCGTTGCCATCGAACGCGAAGCCAAGAGCGCTGTGCCAAACAAGATCGAGGGCAGCATGAAGCTCAGGACGACCATAGATCTTAGTGACATGCGTGGCCAACTCACGGCTGATCCTCCCTAGCTTCTTCAGCGGTCGTTCGTCTGCTCGCGGTTGAAAGCGCGTCAGCATCTTGGCAACCGCTGGCGTCATTTCGAACTTGTCGATGGATGTCTGTAGCTGCGCTAGCTCCCACGCCTGGAACTCGTTGAGTTGCCGCCGTGGCTCAGGGTACAGCGAGCCGGTCAACTGTACCGTGGTGTTGGGCGCGGTGTTGTGGCGGCCAACCGACGTAATCTTGATAGACTTGTAGTCCTCGCTCCTGCCGTTGGCGTGGTCCACGCTCGGCCGTGCGAATAGGATCTCTACCGCCTGGTGCTCCAGTGGCTCGACCATCAGCTTGTTGCACTTGGGCGTGCCATATGCGGCACGTAGGATATCAGACACTTGGCCACGCGTGCTGTCCATCAGTTCTAGCACCACGGGATCATTGGGCTGCACGATCAACAGGTCCTCGCCCTGAGCCGGGTACAGCGGGCACACGTTGCAACGCTCCCCTGCATCACGTGTACACGTCAGCGATGCCTCGCGCACCACGCTGTACCCCGGCTCCCTCTTGCCCCGGATCGTCACGGTCAGGCGCAGCGGTACGCCTACGTTCTTGGCGTCGAAGCTGTCGATTACCTGCGCATCACCGGGCGCAACTTCCTTCACCTCACCCACATGGAGCTCGGTGCTCTGCTCGCTAAGCAGTTTCTCCCAATCCTCGCGATCATGTTCCAGCCAGAAGTCTGTCAGGTCCTTGCCGTGCTTCGGCAGCACCTTGTAGGGCAGCTTGATGACGCGAACCTCCTTGGCTGCGCGGTCCAGCGCTCGTGACACCTTGCGGTTGGCGGTCTGCCCTGCACTGTCCATGTCGTGGCAAATCAGCACAACCTTCTCGTTGAACCACTCACCCCACTCCTTCTTCCAGGTGGTGGCGCTGCCGGTGCGCGTGATAGCGGGCACACCATTCTGGATACATATCAACGCATCTAGCTCGCCCTCGCAGATCACCACGCTCTGCGGGTTGCTGGCGAATACACTCATGGGGTACAGCGTGGGCGTGCCCATACCGCTGACGCTCCACATCTTCCTGCGCCCTGGTGCAGCGTTGAGCGTGTACCGCCGCACGTTCAGCAGCTTGCCGTCGCTGTCGCGCACCGGGATGCTGTAGCAGTTGCGTCCACTGTCCCAGCCAAGTTCGTATGTGCGGATCGTATCCTCTGTCAGCCCGCGCGCCAACATCAGACCCTCCATGGCATCTTCGTTGGACCACAGGGCACTGACCCACCCGGCCACATTGGCATCTGTAGGAGGCTTCTCCTTCGCAGCACTGCCCTTGCGTTTGCTGCCGCCGTTACTGCGCGCTGCGCGGGCGGCAGCGGTAGGTTCAATCCACTCATCACGCCTGGCGATGAGGTCCTCAACCCTGCCGCCGCCACAGCCCGCCTGGCAGTACCACACGCCAGCATCCAGGTTGATGCCACTGCTGCGCTCTTCGTCTTCGTGCAAGGGACAGAACATGTCCCACTCAAGATGCTCATCTTCACCGCGTGTAGTAGGTTGCTCGCCAACTAGGTATGGTTGTAGTAGCTCTAGGTGCCTCTTCTTGACTGCGCGCATCGGTGCTACGCCACACGCTGAGCGCGTTCCTTGAACTGGAACATTGCCGTGCGGACGCGTACCACCTGCCGCATGAGGTTGCCAGGCTCGACGCGGCAGTCACCGCGCTCGTACTTGGCTAGCTCACGCGACAGCGCCCCGGACGCCGGAAGGACCCAGACGACCAAGTCGCCACTGAGCTCCATCTTGGCATTGTTGATGCCCACAGTGGCGAGGTAAGCCACCAAGGTCATATCCGACGTCCGGTGTGCGCTGTCTCCGCTCATCTAGAACGGATCTCCGTCATCGCTCGACTCGTCATCCTTCTCGAGCCGCGCCACGAGGATCTTCTTGCTGCCCTTCACCGACAAGCCGCGCTCCTTGCAGGTTGCCTTGAGCGCATCCAGGTCGAGGTCGTTGTAGTCGACGTCCTCCTCGTCGTCCTCATCATCCTCGCCCTCGTCCTCGTCCTCATCGCCACCCATGGCCTCGGCGATCGCCTTACGGACGTCGTCGTCGGACATGCTCTTAGTGACTTTGATGCCGAGCTCCTCATCCTTGATGAGCTTCTTGAGCTCGGCGCGGTCGAGCTCGTCGAGGTCTACCTCATCCTCGTCGTCCTCGTCCTCGTCGCCCTCATCCTCATCCTCGGACTCCTCGTCCTCGTCGAGGTCCTCGTCCTCAGCCTCGTCCTCGCCGAGCGCGAACACGCCGCCGACGCGAGACTGGATCTGGCCCTCCCACTGCGTGCCCGCCTGCCCGGTCTGGTGTGCAACGCGCACGTTGCAGTCCTCGCCGACGAGCTTCTCCGGATCGAACGTACCCGCCTCCTTCTTGGCGGTCACGATCCCGAACGCTTCGAGGAACTGTCGCACACGTGACTGCGCGAACGGCTGTTCGCTCTCCAGGTTGAGATAATCGAAGAGCTTGCGCCCCTTGTGGTCGCCATCGGCAATCACGTAGACAACCTCGATACGCTGGTCCTTACCCTCCGGCTTGGCCACCAAGCACGTCTCCACGGTGCACTTGTACATGCCCTTTGGAATCGGCGTGCTGGTGTCTTGGGCTGGCGCTACACCCTTGACGTCGAACTTGATTCTTGCCACTGCGCTACTTCCTCCTTGCTACGCGGCGCTGTGGCCGCTTGGTGGTCCGGCCGCTGCTGCGCGGCTGGCTTGGTAGAGCGGCCATAATCTTCGCCATGGTCGGATCGACCATGCGGAAATTCGTGCCGATGTGTAGCTGGTCCTTCGCCTCATAGTCGTCCGTTTCTGCTAGGCGCAGTACGCGGCGAGGCTTGCCGTCGCCTTTGGGTTGGACGACCTCCATGTATGCGACAATGTTCATCATGCCGCATATCGTGAAGCTCATGTTCTTGCCCTGCACCCAGGGGCGCAGCTTGACGTTGCCCAGGTTGTCTGCGATTTCCGCAGGATGGGCCGTGACGCCAAAGTTGAATCCGGGGATGCCCACCATGTGGCGGCACCACTTCTTGATCCGGTTGAAGTTGGCTGCGTATTCGCCCTGGTCTATGGGACCGTTCTTACGGTGCGGCTTGGCAAGTTCAACCGCCGCCATGATGTCCTCCAGCCCATGATCCTGGAATAGCGAGATCGAGTCCAGCCAGATCCAGTCATACTCGGTGGGGTTGTGACGGGCGAACTCCTCAACTTCATCCATGTCCTCCCATTTCTCTACCACCCACTCATCCGCCTTGCTGCCTGCGCGCACCGCCGCGTCGGTGTGATCCGTAGGTGGCCGCACGATCAGCGTGCTAGCGTGTTCGCCGATCAGCGTCGTCTTGCCGCAGCCGTAGGGACCGAACAGCATCAGGTTAGCCTTGCCTGTCGGCGTGAGCTTGCGGATTGCGGGGTGCTTAGGCATGTGTCCTCCGGTTTAGGGTCCGAGAGCGCGCTTGCCCGAATCTCTGACCTGTGTGACGAGACGGACGGCAACCGCTCTTATCGCTAGTGCGCCGGAGGCGACGGACCTGATGCGCTCTGAGCAGAGCAGCCTGGTCATTGGCAAGGTCGAATCCCTCACCGCTGCTCTGCTCACAACGCATCAGTTCATCACCAACATTCCTACGGGTTCCGGCTCCTGGGTTGGGTCGACCATCAGGCTGCCGTCGGGCAGTTGCTTGGCCTCGACCATGGCCATCGTGATGTATGGGGCCATGCCGCCGCTGCGCATCACGCACATCGGGCAGCATCCGCAATGCAGTTCCATCTGCATCACGCCTACGGTCTGGTGTGGCTTGCCCCCCTGCTTCGAATCGTTCATGAGGTTGACCCCGCGTATATCTCGTGCTCCTCATACGGGTCCCATGGCAGCATGGTGGCGTCGCGCAGACTTTCCCAGTCGGTGCCGCTCTCATGCAGTTCGCACATGTCACGAAAGCCACACATACCGCATACCATCTTGCCAGGTGCCTTGTACTTGGCTAGCTTGCCGCGCCGCGCTAGCTGCATCTCGCGCATCTGCTCCAACACACGCTCGTGTACATGGTCACCTTCGGCGTCGTTCCGCCACACCGGGGCGCGATAGAACAGCGGCCCAGGCTGGTTCTTGCTGACCTCGCCCAACTGCGCCGCCCTATCAGGGCCGACAAGCTTGATCAGTTCGGCCACCGTCTTCTTCTTGAGTTCCTGCGCCGTGTAGCGTGGCTTGGGTTTGGCGCGCATTGAATAGCTAGCGGCAAACTCAATCAGCGCTTCCTTAGACGGCTGGTTGAGGTAGTAGCCTTCCTCATTCTGCGGACGGTCATCGGGCATTTTCTTGAGCAGGAAGTTGAACATGATGCCGTTCAACTCGCGGTCCTGCCTCAGCAGGCCGGAGTCATACAGCGCCTGCCGCCCATAACGCCAGTACGCTCCGGCCTGCTCGTCGAGGTTGAGGTAATCGACCTTGGTCGGGTCTTCCTTCGTAGTCTTGTGGTCAACCAACCCCACGAAGTCTGTCTCCCGATCCTTGATCACCAAGTCAATGATGCCGACATAGTAGAACCACAGCTTGCCGGTACGCGGATGATACACGGGCACCTGGAACGGCATCTCAGTGGCGAGCACCTGCCAGCGCTCATCCGCGCCATAGTGCTCAATGTAGCCGTTGAGCATCGCCTCGCCTAGTGTGGCGGCGTCGTTCCAGGTGCCGTCCTCATCGCGGAAGCCGATTGCTTCCTGTTCGCGCAACTCCGCCGTGTACAGCTTGGCGAAGGTCAGCGCAGGGTGCGTGCCGCGCTTGGTGCCCTTCTTGTAGTAGCGCTCCAAGCTGCGATGCACCAGGGTGCCAAAGCGCAGCGGTGGCGACGCTGTCGCAGGCTTGATGCACTGCACGTATGCCTTGTCCCACGCCCACCGGCAGCGGTTCCACTCAGTGCGCTCGCTTGTGCGCAACAGGGGTACGTCGAGGTCAGCAACAGCAACCACGGCTCAGCAGTTCTCCTGTAGATTGTAGATTTGGTCTCCACGGCTCCCCTTGCCGGTCGCTCCGCCGCCCTGCGGCTCCGGTGTGGGAGCGCAGGGCGGCGGTCAGCGGGTGGCTGCTGAGCCTCTCCAGCTGCAAGGCCGGAGGCTGCTCGGCTACCAACACTATTGGTGAGGTGCCCAGCAGCCGCACAAGTGTAGCGTACTTTGCCACGCTTGGCGTTCTAACTTTGTTTCTAACTTGCTCAGCCCTCCCGATCCCCCGCGCGCCCGAGCCGCCACAGCCACTACCCCTGCGCTGCAACTCCCGATCGCGCGAGTACGCGATCCCGTACCCGATCGAGGGTAGCGCGAACGAGCGTGACAACTGACGACTAAACAACCTACCGCCTCGGGCGCATAGGGGATCGGGCGCGCTAGCGCAGGCGCTCGCGTAGGCCACCAGGCCAGCACCCTTACTTCGTAAGGGTGCTGAGTGCAGCGGTTTCATCTTTGATCACCTTGGCCATCATCATGCGATGGACATCAAGTATCTGGTCGTTGGTCAGCTTCTTACCTGCGGTCACGCGGTTGATGTATTCCTCCAAACTATCCTCGCTGTACAGGTAGTACACCATCACCTGGTGAATCCTGCTAGCGCGGTGCACCCTGTCCTCAGCCTGCGTTTGGTCGTCCGGGTCCCAGGTCTCGTCCATGAATATGACCGTCGACGCGCGGTCCAGGTTGATAGATACGCCGCCTGCTCCGGTAGTCATCAACATCACGCGCGGTCCGTCGTCGCTCTGGAACTGTTCCTGTAGCCGGGTACGCTCGCCCTTCCTACCTACTGCGCCGGTGATCTTGGCGGTCTCTATACCCTGGCTATTGAGCCATTCCTCAAGCATGTCAATCACGCTTGAATACTGGGAAAACACCACAACTTGTTCGTCGCCTTCGGCGGAATCGTCGCCCGTGATGCCACGGTCACTTAGCAGTTCCAGCAGCTTCGGCAGCTTGCCGGACTCGGTCGTCGGCGTCAGCTTCAACTCGCCGTTGGCCATGCGCTTGATGGTCTGCTTGGCATCGCTGAACTGCTTGAGTCGCGTGTATTCCGCCAGCACCGACGTGATGCTCAGGTGCTCAGTCTCGATCTTGATCTCGGCATCGGCTGCGATGCTCTCGTACTGTTTGCGTTGCGCTGGCGTCATCTTACAGGCGATGCGCATCCGCTGCTTGGGCGGTAGCTGCGGCAGCACCTCAGCCTTGGTGCGGCGGAGCAGGTACGGCGCGTGCTCTTCGAAGAACGCGGCCTCACGCTCCTTGCGGATGCCTTCGATCACCTGGCTGACCTGCGCCGTGCCTTCCTTTTCGTATTCGTGCTCGCTGATCTCCAGCCACTCACCAGCCCAGGTCCACTTGCTAGTGAAGCGGTCGGGGTCGAGCAGGTGCAGCATCGCCCACAGCTTCAACGGCTTGCCACCCATAGGCGTGCCGCTCATCGGCAGTAGCTTCTCGTACATCAACTCCTTGACGCTGCGATACATCAGGCTGCGCGGGTTGGTCATACCGGCCTTGTGATACTCATCAACGATCACCACTTGCCAGGGGATGTTGAAGAGCTCTGAGTAGACTGGGATCAACGGCAGCACCAGTTTGCCGCCTTCGTTGATTGGCTGCGCTGTGCGGTCGCGCTCCATACGGATCATGTGCGGGTTGATCACCAGGAAGAATGATTTGCCTTCGCCGGTCAGTTGCCACGCTTCCTCGATGACGGCTTCGCGACGCTTCTTGGTGTCGTCACCGCTAGTGAGCAGGACGGGGTGCGGCTGCCAGCGTTCCAGTTCGGTCTGCCAAACGGTTTCAAGACTGGTCTTAGGCGCGATCACCAGCTGTGGACCGTTGTCCAATTCGGCCTCGAAGATTGCTGCGATGCACTCTAGCGTCTTGCCGCTACCCGGCTCGTTGGAGTTGATGGCGTCGGTTTGCGCCAGGAAGGCTATATCGGCCCGCTGAAACGGGCGCGCAGGGCGCTCCTCCGCCAGGATATGGCCTGGTGGTAGGTCAAGCACGTCTCCGAGTGGCTCGCCCGCTATAGCGCGCGCAATAAGCGGTAGGCGCTTGGGTATGACGTGAAGCTCAGCGTCGTCCGCCACACTCAGGTGCTTGAGGTTGGTCTCCTTGCGAACCGCGATGACGCCCCACTTGCGCAGCTTGGGTCCGAGCGTCAGCCCATCTTTGAACTCCTCGCGCAGTAGCCGACCGCTAGTCAGGTCCAGCGGCAGCCGCCACAGCGGGCCACCCTTGTCCTTGGGGACAAAGCGCGCTCCAGGTACTGCCTTGATCGCCTTGACAGCGTTGGGATCGTAGGGGAACGTGACCTCGATGCGCTTGCCTGCGTTAGTTTCGCCTATCTCAGCCGTGCAGTTCATGATTTCTTACGCTCCTCTTCGCACCAACAGCAGAAGAATACACGCTTGATTTCGGTGCCATAGGCATCGACCTCCACAGTCTTGCTTTTACAGAAGCAGTGTTTGCATTTCGTTGTAGTGTTCATGATAGATACTATAGCGCGATTCTTCGCGAAAATCCAATCTTTAGAAAATCTTTATCTGATCCTCGTCGTCGGCCAGGACCATGGCGCGCAGGGTGTTGTACGGTATCAGCGGCTCGTTGCCACCGATCGGGTCTTCTGGCTTGCGCAGGCAACGAATGCCATAGCCATAGCCACCGCCAGGGCTGATGGGCTGTGGTTCATGCTCCGGCATCACGGTGTAGGTCTTACGACCTTTGGGTCGCTTGAACGTCTTGCCCTTGTTGAGTTCCCACCACTTATGTACGGCTTCGGGGTAGTTCATGACGGGAACACCTTCGTGTAACGCTTCTCACCGTCGTACATGATGTGGAGCTCGGTCAGGTCGCTGATCTCGGTGGTCATACTCACGCCGCGCTCGCTGGTGGTGTATATCGTCGTGGTGCTCACGCGGTCGATTACGCCGAACACGGTGGCCTTGTAGCCTTTGCGCTTGAGCTTGAACTTCTGCCCGACGTACCACTGGATCTGCTCCTGGATCTCTGCGCGCAGGGCAGCTTCCTCCGCACGCCTTTTCTCCTCAACCTCTACGATCTCACGTCGCTGGTACTCCTGCCACGCCAAGCCTTCGGCGCACTGGTCGTTGAGCCGCGCACAGAAGTCGGCGGCCACAGCGATGGTTTCGCTGAGAGCGACCGCCGCGCTAGGGTTGATACTGCGCCCGTAGCCGATGCCCACGACACCGTACTCCGGGTCGTCGTAGTGCGGGTCCCACTCGCGGTAGCGCCTGCGGCTAAGGGGTGCCTTGACCTCGACTGTGTAAACACGAGAGGTCCCATGCACAACGTAGAACGTCACGCCATGCGAATCCGGCTCAACACTGAGCGTGTGCCCACCGTGTAGCTCGATGTCCTCAACTGTTGCCATTTTCAGCAGCCTTCCTGATCAGTTCCGACACGCGATCGTCGCGCGCCACGCTTTCGGCCTCCAGCACACCGCTGTGCCTCGCCTCGATCTTCATGGTGCCCTTGCCTTGGCACCGGAAGCGGATGGTGCGGAACGCAGTAAGGTCGAACTCGCGCGTGTGCTTGGTAGGCGAGCGCAGCGTTACGCCGTGCTGCGTGGCCACACGTTCGATACGCGCGATCCGTTCTTTCATCTTGCCATTGTCTTCGCGTTTCATGACTGAGTGATTATAGCGTACTTTTCGACGAAAGTCAATCTAACTTGCTTCGCACTATTGCCAGCTACATGGGCTGCGGTCAATAGGGCAGGTCGCATGCTTGTTGGGGTCAAGCAGGTGGCCGTTCTTCTCGCAGCGCCACTTCATGCCGCGCATGATGTAGGTCAGGTTACTGGCTCGGCGTTCGCCCATGCGACCGCCGCGCAGGCGCGGCAGGTGGGTGCCACAGTGCTCGCAACGTCGACGGGACTTGGGCCACAGGAAGTATCCCAAGCCCAGGATCAGTGCTGTGCGCGGTCGTACTGGTTCACCGTTGACCGGAACGCGGCAGCGTAGGCAGGTGTACGGTGTCGGCTTCATTGCCGGAACCTCCATTCGAAGTTCACGAACTTGTGGCCACGTTCGCAGTTGAAATGCCAGGTGTAGGTTGTGCCGCTACCGTTGCTGTCGAAAGTATTGAGTGCCTTACAGGTGAAGCGATACAGCTTGAAGGTCTGCCCATGCCAATGCACGTTACTCAGCTGTTCACGCGCACCCAACGCGAGTTCGCCTGCGTACCAGCACGCCACGTTGGTTGCCACGGTGCGCTCGTTGGCCGCTACCGGCTTGCAGGTGTGCCATGGGTGCGCTTGCGCCGTCGACGGGATCGCCAACAACACCAGCGCCAAGATGACTGCCTTCATTGCTATCGCCTACCCTCTCCGAGCGCCCTGTCAAATTCCTGGTCGCGCTTGCGGCGCTCGTCTTCAGCTTCGGCCAGTACGCTACGGTAGAACGTGGCTGCTTGCTGCTTGGTGAGTTTCAGTTTGCTGTTCATGATAGATACTATAGCGCGAAATCTTCACGATAGGGGATGCTAAACGAACGTACTACTTTCGCATTGCCTCCGGTATCTGTGCGGTCTTGAAACAGTATGTGCAGCTACGTCCTATGAACGTGCGGCCTTCCTCGCTGCGGTAGGTCAGCCACTTCTTCTTGTTGACGAGAGCCTTGCCGCCGCAGCGCGGGCACGTGATGCGCAGGGTGCCACCTTCGCCCTGCGCCGTGATCCAGAACGGCAGCGTAGACGCTTGGCTTGTGCGGTCGCCGCTCATGGCTCAAGCGCCCCCCTGCTGCGTACCTCAGACGATACCGTCTCGTTGGGGTTGGCGCTGATGCGAGCCTTGCGCCCTGCATCGATGCCTGCGCGGTGCGCGTTCTCGTCGACGACGCCGCTGCGCTCTACCGAGTAGCGTTCGGGATCAGGTCCGAACAGGTCGGCGGCTGCACCCTCGACCTCGTCTTTGATGTCGCGCAGCGCCAGTTCCATGCCGGTGCCGCGTGACTCCTCCTGCCGCTTGAGCCTGGTCCTGATCTCCGCCAGGAACCCGAGCGCGAAGCTGCGCTGGTACACGCTTGGGGTAGTGCGCAGACGCTCACGCCCGTGCTCCGAGCAGTATTCCGTGTACAGCTTGGTGAACTTGACACCCATGTTGCGATCGTAGTGCTCCAGCTGTCCGGCGTTGATGAGTAGTTCGCCTATGCGCTCCCACTTCATTCCGGCCTCCTTCATGGTGACCAAATTCTCGATCATAGGCTTGTTGGGGTTGGGGTGCGGTTCCAGTCCCTTGCCCATCTGGAGCATCAGGTGCGTGAACAACAGGTCGAACCAGTCCAGGTCGCTCGGTATGCCGACCGCCGGGATGGTCCCGCTTGCACGCCAGTAGATCAGCTTGACGCGGCAGTGGCGTGCGACGGCCTGCATCAGCTTCCAGAGCTCGTCGGCGCGGCTGTTCTCCTGGTACCACGACATGTCGTAGTCACGACGCTCCGGTTTGGGCCTCGCTCCGACCGCGCCCTGCGCCTCGTCCACTTCCCACTGTTCGATGACGTACTTGGTCATCAGTTCATCTGCCTTGGCGCGGAACACGTCCGCCTCGCCGGGGTGGTCGGTGCTATCGGCCTTGGCTAGCAACGCGCGGACGCGCTCCAGCATCTTGGCCTTGCGGTCCTCAGTCATGGCCAAGCTCCTTGGCGTATTTGAGTTGGTCCTCGGGCCAGTAGAAATCGATCCCGAAGAAGGGCACTGGCGCTACGTGCAGGAATCTCGCGTCACTCACCGGGTTCCTGCCGTAGTGGAACCCGATGAGTGGCGAGAGCAGGCTAAATGTGAACCTGCGGAACCTCATTGCTGACCTCAGCTTTCATATTCAGATTCATATTCTAGGATACGTCAACGATGTCTTTCACGGCGAGCGTTCGTAGCCTGCCGTTTTCGTCCCAGATCTGGATCAGACGCTCAGACCTGTTGCGAGGGTTGGCGCCGCGTGCCGGATTGTCGGTGTCATCAGGCTCCAGGATACGCCGGAAGCGTGTGCACTTGATCTCATCCTCGAAGATGGACTTGGTACCACGTTCCCGGAACATCCTGTGGAGCCTGCGCCCCTCGATCCGTGCGGCGATCTGGTCATCAGATAGCCCTATTTCGAAGGGTTTGCCTTGCTGGTCTTCGCCTTGGCCTTCGGCTTCGCCTTGGTCGCCGTACCTGCGCGCTCCTTGGCGATGTGCGTGCCCTTGACCTTCTCGCCGGACTCTTCGACCAGTGCCTTCAGCCGCGCCTCGCTGATGCCGGAGCGAGCCGACAGCCAGCCCCAGCTGGAGTGCTCGTCCTGCTTCGCGCGGGCAGCGACCACCTTGGGGATCTTCTCCTCGTCGGTGCGACCCTTGATCTGGAGGCGAGGCGTGTCCTCGACGACGTTCAGCATGTTGAGGAACGCGGCCTTGCCTGCGGTGATGCTCAGCGCCTCGGCGATGTCGCCGATGCTCTGGCCCTTGGCGAGCAGCTTGGCAACTTCGGCCTGCTGCTTCGTGGTGTCGGCCCGCTGCGCCTCGCGCTTCTGAGGCTTGGCGGTCGCCTTGGTGGCCTTGGCCTTCGTGGCGGACCCCTTCTTCGCTGCGGTTTTGACCTTCATGGTAGTCTCCCGGTTAGATGATTTTGTTGCCAGATGAGCTACAGCCTGCTCGCGGGTCTTGTGGCTAGCCTCGGCAGCACTTCCCCACCGCTGGCTCAGCCATTTGCCCCTTCCCACCCGGAGGATCGACCCTCCCGGTACTGTGATCGGCTTGCTCATAGGACGAATTATAGCGTACTTCCATAAGAAGTAAAGGGGTCCAGCGAAAAAGTTTTCGAGTGCTGCTAGGCGGCTATCTTGACTACAATTCCGGCTTCGCCATTGGCCCCGGAACTGTTGCCGTGCGTGCCGCCATTGGCCTGCACCGTACCGCCTGCCGCTTCGCCGCCACGGATCAGGTAGACGGCACCACCGCCGCCACCGCCACCGCCTGCGCCGTTTTCGCCTTCGTTGCCACCGTTGCCGCCGTTGGCGCGTATGGTGCCGGAGTTGGTGATGTAGCGGGCAGCGATGAGCACGATGCCTCCGCCTCCGCCTCCACCGCCGCCACCACCAAGTTCGGCTGATCCGCCACCGCCACCGCCTGCGCCACCCTTCCACTTCTGTTCGCCTTCGAATACCTCAATCGAGTTGCGCCGCGCCAAGCCAGGCGGATGCGTCATGCTGCCGCCTGAGCCTCCAACCTTTCCGGGGTTGCTGGTGCCACCTGTGCCACCTGCGCCCCCGAACCCGTTCGACACGATGCTGGTTGCGGCCACGCCCACTTCGCCACCGGCTATAGGTTTTCCACCGCGCCCTCCAGCCGAGCCACCATTCAGCACGTTGGCGACGCCTGCCGCGCCACCTTTCCCTTCTTCCGTTTTGGTGCCAGCCGTGCCAGCTGCGCCTGAGTTGTCGATCGTGCCTTCGTTGGTGAGTATATTCTGCACGAAGATGCGCATGCCGTTGGTCTTGACGGTGACGCCTGCCTTGACGATCATGTTCAGCGCGTAGATATCTTGCGTGCAGGTGTATTCACTGCCCGAACGTGAGAAGCCCGTTGCGGCATTGGTGCCATCCAGCATTAGGTAGCCAGTTGAGCCGTCGCCGTAGTAACCACGCTGTTCTCCGTCGGCCAGCGCTCGCACGTCGAATTCGTTGACGATGGAGTACACGCCAGCGGTGTTCTTGATGATGATGCGCTTGACGGCGATGCGCCCCGCAGTAGTAGCGGGCGGATTGCTTTCCGCCAGTGCCTGCGTCGTCTGCTGTACGCCGGAGTGGGCAGACACCGTGGCTTCGCCGTTCCAGGTAGCGCTTGGCGCGAGCTCGATCTGCACGTTGATGAAATCGCCTGATACCGGCAGCGCCGATGGCGCCGCTTTGAACACGGCGCTAGCCGTGACTGAGCGGATCAACTGACCTGCATGGCTTGGATCTTCCATCCACGCCTTGCCGCCAGTACCGGCTGCTGAGCTAAGTTCGCCCGTGCCCGCATTGATAGCGCCAGCGAACTTCCAGTCTGAGCCTTCCACTACACCAGGCTGCATGAAGTCCTTGTTGCCGCGTTCCGTGATGCGTGTATCGTTGCCGGCCATAGCTTCGGTGCCGCCCGTGCCTAGCTTGCGCAGGCCGAAGTTGGCAGCCGACGGCCCAAGCAGGGCGGACGCCAGCATCGCTTCTGTAACGGTAGGAAGTGGTAGCATGGTCCATGCGCCACCGTATAGGATCCACCACGTACCGTTGGGTCCCCAGGTGGTGTCGTTGGTGGCCCAGTAGATGTCGCCTTCCTTGCTGGCTCCGGCTGCGGGCCGCGCAGCGAGCAAGCCTTGGTTGAACTTGGCGAACTGATCTAGTGCTTCCGCGAGTGCCCGGCTGTCTGCTTCGAAGTCCGGCGTGTCGCCAAGCAGGCCGTAGGGCAGTTCGCGCCGTAGGGTCTTGCCAGATGGTCCGGGCATTTCTATTCTCCTGGTTTGTTGACTCGGACGCCGCCCCAGGTCGCAAACGCTTCCTTGACCTGCTGCCACGTCGTGTATTCAGTACGAATGACGAGCCAGTCAGCACCCGGCACCGTCTTGTATTCCAGCACGATGCCAGCTGGCATCTGTTCTTCTATTGCTTCCCGCACCAACTGTTCGTTGGGCGTCTCCTCTGAGTAGGTGATCACGGCCAGCCGCCAGGGGTTGCCGCCTGGGCGCTCCTGCATGATGACCGTCTGGTCACCGATGAGGTACTGCTTGGCAGCAGCGATGATGGCGGACGGCATGCCACGATGCGCTGCCTTCAGTTCCTTGATCCGGAAGCGCTTGGCTTCGTTGAATTCTTCTTCAGACTGTTCGGTGTACTTGACACTAGCGCTCTGTCCCGGTATGCCTACCCATGCGCCTTCTTTTTGGTCCCCGTCGACGTATTCGATAGTACCAACAGGCGCGCTGGCGCTGACCAGAGCCATCAGCGCGTCAACGCGATACTCAATCACCTGTTCGGCTGTTTCCGAGTAACCACCCAGCACTACTTCCGCGAAGGCCGCGTGTTCCGGTGCGATGAACGACTGCTGTATGCTTTGTAGGCCGGTCGCACCCACCAGTACTGCTTCTCCGAATGAAGTGCTGAGTATGGTGGAGCCGTCAGCCTTGAACCACGTCAGCGAGAACTCGAAGCCAGCGCCCGCTGCGTGCAGGATGTTCAGCTGCGCCTGCAACGTCAGGTGCTGTCCTGGCGATACAGGGATGTAATTGGAGGAGGGCACGCCAGTATTGAAGCCAACGCGTCTGCGCGTCACGCTGTTGTCCTTCTTGGCCTTTATGTGCAGGGACTTGACGCCCTTAGCGGCCCACACTTCATCCACTTCGAAAACTTCTTCCGTCAGCGATGCCGAGTTATCGGATTTCCATCCGAAGGGCGCTTTGCTCCCTGCCGCGTCATACTCGAAGCTAGGGTTTTTGAATTCGTTGCGTAGCAGTACCTTGATGCCGCGCTTGAGCTTCGTAAGGTCTGCGCCAGCGAACTGGCTTAGGTAGTCCAGCGCGTAGGACGGGCACTGCGGCAGATTGAATAGGATACTCCAACCCGGTTCTTTGGCGCCACGGTCACGTGCCTGATCACGTACTGGCTGCGCCTGCGCCACAAGCGCGTCGCTGTACGTGAGCAGCGGCCAGCCCAGTCCTGCGTCTGACTTGGCCAGAGGCGCAAGTGCTTCATACACCATGCGCCCTAGTTCGGTGACTGTGGGTTCGGGCATCAAACCACCGTGCCTTCAATCGTGCCAGGCTTGGCCAGCGCTGCCACGCCGGTCAGCGTGATGTCTTTTTCTTCATATGCGCCTACGCCGTGACGCCTGATCTTGACGAAATTGACGTCCTTGACGCCCTGTACCTGCCCTAGCGCTGCGATGATGTCATTGACCTTGGCAAGTTCGCGGCTGTACCAGGCCAGCTTGTCACCGAATGGCGGCAGACCCCACTTGGCAGGGTTGAGGAATTCTTCAATGGCCGCCTTGCACGCTGCCTTGACAGTGGCAGCTTCCCAACCAGGCCAGTGCTTGCATTCGAATTCTACGTCGATTTCCGTATAGGTTGGCGCGATGACGCTGATGATGTAGTTGACTTCGCGTCGTTCTTCTAGGTATTTCTTGACTTCAGCTTCTACTGCACCGCTGACAGCTAGACCCTGTTCGTTGACCAGGGCCACCGTCACGCACTTTTCTTGTTCCCACATTCCGATGAACGTGTAGTTCGCCCCGGTGTGGCTTGATTCCGCGTTGTGACTGAGCGTAACCTTGCCAGCTGCGGGTTCCATGCTGATGACTTTGCAACCGCTAGGCAAACCTTCGCCTGTGACTTCGGTGCCGACCGTCACGTGTTCTTTGATGAACGCTTCTGTGAGTTCTTCCACCACGGCGCTGCCATTGGTCACCTTGCCAGTGTGTACGTTGTTGGTCGGCCGGTACAGGTTGATGGCTACAGCACGGTACACGCCCGCGATGTTGCGCGCCAGCACAGCGTAGTTTTCGAACGTGATGGGCGCCAACGCCATCAACCGAATGTCGCTGACCAGGCGGTTGAGATAGGCTTCGTCCGTCTCTTCTTCCTGGCCGCCACTGCTGGCTTCCGTCAGCGTGATGCCATTGGGTTCTTCAACCCATGGGAACTGATCTTCCAGCTTGCATACGGTGCCCGCTTTGCCCAGGCCATTCGCTTCTGTGCCAGGGTTGACCGCCAGCAGCGTCACGCCACCCGCTGCGGTTTCTTTCTGTCCCGTAGGCACCACCACGTCTTCTGCGACTTCGAACGGTATCAATTCGCCCGCAGCGTTGGGCACTCCGACCGCCGTGCCCGCTTCAATGGTGTGGCCTTCGGTGTCGGTCAGTTTCCAGGTTGATTTGACGCTGGCGCTGGTCTCTTCCTGCGGCGGTAGCAGGAACACCGTAGCTCCGAACCAACGGAAGATGTTCGTGCGCACGTCACTGGCCGTGTCCTTCAGCACGGAGATCATGCGCGCTATCGCGGTGATCATCCAGGTGTCAAGCTGCCCATCGCTAGGCGTCCAGCTAGGCTGCTTGCTTTCCAGGTATTCGAAGGCGTCCTGGGCAAGTACGTCAGGATCGGTTTCTTCAGGAACGTTGACGTATTCAGCCACGACCTACCCCTTTCTTTCCACGCCAACGTTGACGTACTTTGACAGGATGTCTTCCAGTTGTTGCTCGGTGAGCGTGTACGCTGCGCGCGGCTCCCATTCTTCTAGCGCAGCCATCAGTTCGTTGATGTTGGGTCCGTTCTCCGTCAGCACTGGATTGCGTATGCCGAAGTCAGGTATCTCTAGCCGGAAGCCGCGCGGTGTGCTCAGCACGGCGTCGGCACAGTTGGCCACGTCTTCCGGGCTGTCCTGCTCGACCACTTCAGCGTGTCCGTTGCTGCCGAACTTGAATGGCAAGGCGAAGTGTTGGTTCTGGATGCTCATCAGAACGGCCACCACATCGTGATCCAGGGAATGCCATTGCTATCGAACACTATGATCGCGTCCTCTCCGCCTTCTGGCTTACGCGGTTCGCCACCGCCAGCTACCGGGTACGGCCACCACTTGCACGGGCCGCGTCGTGCGTTTTCTCCCAGGTCCTCTACCAACACGTAGATTTCTTCCCCGAAGGTTTTGGGCGCGGCCAAGATTTTGCATGCGATGGGCCTGTCTGTCCGCCCCAACGAGCGCCGACTAGTGCCGTCCAATTGCTCTAGGAAATCCTTCTCAAACATCAGCCTTCACCTGTAGCCTGTGCCAGAGCGTTTTCGCCCAGGTTCGGTAGGTGGAACGGGTTGGCACGTTCTTCCCTGCCCTTCTTAGTGAGCACTTGCGGCGTGGGCGGTTCACCGCGCGGTCCGGGCTTGGGCGACGGCTGTGCTTCTTCTTCTAGGTTGTAGCTGCGGCATTCGAGCAAGTCATTGCGGTAGTGTATGGGCTCTTCGTTCGGTCCTGGCGTACCGCCTAGCTCGATCACCTTGCCTTCGCCTATGTACACCGCGACGTGTTCCGGCGAACGGTAGAACACGAGGTCGCCCGGCTGCGGGTTGTTGGTTTTGTTGCCGTGGGCGCGCAGCGACACCGTGTTGCCGCTGCCGTTGTAGCCGTTGCCGTTGGGGTCCTTGACATTGGCAGCCTTGTAGCACAGCGTCGCGAAAGCTGAGCAGTCCGTGTGCGTCAGCGCGAACTTTTCGAACAGCGACTTCGCCATCGGCCGATACTCCAGGTAACGGAATTCCGGCTTGTGTTCCAACCCCCACTTTGCAGCTTCCACGATACGCGCACGCGGAGTACCACCGCTGATGTGGCTGCCCAGGATCAGCGCCTGACCTTCGCCGCTCTTCTGCACTTGCACCTTTTCGCTTGCTTTTTCTGGCTTGGCCGCTTCTGGCTGATGCAGCTTGACTTCGGTTTCCTCGCTGAACAAATCACGATGTATGTTGAATACCAGCCAGCGCCCATTGAGCGGCCCAGTATTCTTGACCTTGATGACGCTGCCCGGTGGAGCCCACCAGCGCGTAGCGCGGCACTTCACGACGGCTTCGTTGACTGGGATGCCTGCATCAACGGTGCCGTTGATGCTTTCGATGCCCTCCGTGTCCTCGTCTATCTCGGCGGTAGGCTTGCGATGTATCAGGTCGTGATCCTGCACGAAGTAGAACGTGTTGCCCACTACGAACCTGCGCCAGTTGACTTCTTTGGCTAGGCGTTCGCTGGCTTCCCAGCTGTTCTCGTTGGTCGGGCCATCTGGCGGTCCACGGTGGAAGTCGTACTCCTTGGTATAGGTGCCACCATGCTGCGCGGCGATGCCCTTTTCGCCATACTCCTTGAGTATCTCTTCAGCTTCCTGGCGCCAAGGCGCATAGTGGCTAGCGCCCGCACCGGATTTCTGTACGCTCTGCACCAGTTCCGCCAACGTCAGGCTTGGGTTAGCCTTGTCGTTGTTGATGGCCTCCTTGAAGTATGCACGTGCATCGCTCGGCACATCGCTACCGCCAGGCCAGCCATCGGCCGGGATCTGACTGAATGGCCCTTCGCCAGTAGCCGGGTCGTGCAGGATGCTCACGTCCGACTCCTGGATCACGCACATGATGCTGGAGATCAACACCTTGCGATTGGCGCTCATTTCGCTGCCAGTATCTAGTATTTCCTCCAGAATCTGTAGCTGGCTCTTGGTGGCTTCTACACCCTTGACCTTGATGGTGGTGCTGGTGAGCAGGCCACCGGACAGTTCTGCTTTGCGTTCGCGCTCGCTACGTTTCTTTGACTTGTAGCGACGCTTGCCAGTCTTCTTGTCAACCGTGTAACCCTCAACTCCGCCCTGTCCTTCGATGGGCTGCTTGCGATGGAGCTCCGGGCAGAAGTATCGGATTTTGGTTGCGCGAACTTCTCGCACCATGCGCCCGATGAACTCTGCGCGCGTGGTGTGAGCGCGGCTAGCGCTGATGGGCTTGGTGTGGCTCTTGAGGAAGGCCACGATGCGGTCTTCGAATTCCAGCGTGAGCTCCTCTTCGTTCTTCTGGAACGAAGCCAACCTGTACCATATGCCTTCCACCTTGACATCAATGGCGGGTAGCTTTTCATTGCTGTCCGTGCCGAACATACCGCTGCGCAGGATTTCCCGTGTACCGTCATGCACCGTGATGCTGATGACGCTAGCTCCTTCGATGCTGCGTTCGACGTAGCCTTCGGTGATAGATTCTGCGAAGTTGACCTTGAGGTGGTGCAGCTTGGCTACGTCCACCAGGAATGTATCGACGCTGATACCCTCTGCCGCAAGCTCCAGGTCCTCCGGCGCAGCGATGCCCTTCTGACGGCTGAGCTCCTTGGCTGCCTTCTTGTGCTTGGGAGGGGCGAGCGCCTTACTCATGGCAACGTCACGATCGTGCCTGGGTGTATTTCGCGAGTGGGATCACGCAGGCTCGGATTGAGCTTGGCAATCTCGTGCCAGCGGGATGACTTGCCTAGCTCACGTGCGGCTATGGTCTCCATCGTTTCTTTGGCATTCTTGACGACATACCGCTTCTCCTTGGCACCCTTGGCACCCTTGCCCTTCTTGGCGCTGCGCTTGCTTTGGGCAATCTTCTTGCGCTGCGCACTGGTGAGCCCGGCTAGGTTGTCGTCTTCCACATACTCGCCTACCGTCAATATCGCAGCCTGGCGGATGCGGTTGCCATCCGTGTTGCGATCAGCGTCGCCCCACTGGATTTCGATGATGCCCCATTCAGTCTGCGGCTCGCGGTGATAGTCATGCGGCACCACACCCATGCTGTCGAAGTGGATCAGCGGTGGCTCTTTATCAGGCACGCCAGGCCGCGAGCGCCCGGCCATACGCTCTAGCTGCGTGATCTGCGCCTCGACGCTCTTGCCTTCTGCGAATTTGTCTATCAGTATGCTGATGTCCATGCTCAGCCCGTCGACGCCAAGCCACTCCATCAGCGAACGACGGCGCTTGCGCTTGATGTATTGCCAGCCTCCATATGCCTGCGCTCCGCGTGTTGGCGTGGGCGATGTTTCGCCTAGCAGGCAAGTCAGGCTGTAGGCCGGACTGTCTGACCAGAAGTAAACCCATCCAAGACTAGGTGGTCCGCTCATGTCCGCGCCTTCTTGATTGCGACTTCCTTAGTAATGAGCTTGAACAGGCCGCGACCCGTACCGGGCGGCATCTGTAGGTAAGCCTCTAGGAACACCTGCATCCCTTCCTGCTGTGGGGCAGGGTTGGGTGTGTGGGCTCGTGGGCTTAGGAGGCTACTAGCTGGGCTAGGCTGCACCGTACTACCGCCTGGCAGCCACACCGTCTCACCGGCTGCACCCTCATTGATGAGTGCGAAGCCGCTCGATGTCATTGTCCCGCCTGCCGCCATACCTGGGATGCCCCCGAGCACGTGACCAAGGGAGCCCAGCACGCTGCTCGCGCCACCAGTGATGTCGTGCCACACGTGACCGGGCGCGTTGATGATTTCGCCCAGACCCTTCTTGATGGCAGCGAAGATGGACATGGCCTTCTTCCATAGCCATTCGAACGGCCACGCCAGGATGCCTCCTAGTTTGCCCCATGCCGTTTCGATCCAATGGACCACGCCCATAAAGAAGTTCTTGACCACTTTCCAATGCAGCACGATTAGCAGCGCGCCGCCGAGGAACGGCCCGAGGATCAGCGGCAGTAGCACGCCACCCCAACCCTTGAAGAAGTTTACGATCTGCTTCCAGTGGGTGATAATCTCGTATGTCGCCAACGCGATAGCCGCTACCGCTGCGGCGATTGCTAGCACTATCAAGCCGATGGGATTGGCATCCATCGCGGCGTCCAACAGGAACCAAGCATCTGCCATGCTGGTGATCTCTGGTATGAGGCTGGCGATGGCCAGCGCCGTCATCGCACCGTTGTAAGCCCACTCGGCGATAGCGGCGGCCATCACCGCACCCTTGTATATGAGCCACGCACCTGCCAGCCCCAGGATAATGGGCACCAGCAGTTTGCCGTGATCGGTCATCGCCATTAGTAGGCCCAACACACCGCCTAGCGCTTTGGCGAAGGTGACGAGCGCAGCGGTAGCCGGACCCTCCATCGCTTGACCCAGTTCGATCAGGATGGCCTGGAACTTGGACCACGCCTTCTGGATGCGGACGGCAGGCTGTTCCATCGTGCGCTTGACGGCATCGCTGAACGCGCCGCCCGTGCGGTTTATCTGGTTGCGCTTCATTTCCAGACGTTCGAGCTCGGTGATCAACGTCAGGATCACCTTGCCACGGCCACCAGGGAAGATTTCGCCTAGCTTTTCCATCTGTTCTGCGTGGTCGCCTGCGTTGCTCAGGTGCGTCTTGAGTAGTTCCAGCGCGCCATGCAGACCCTTCGGGCCGCTCATTTCGCTGAGTAGTTGAGCCTGCGTCAGCCCAAGGCTTTCCAACGCCTTCTTGGCCTTGGTCGTCGGCGCGTATAGGAAGTGCAGCGCGGTGCCCAGCTGTGCCGCACCGCTGCTCGCGCTGTAGCCCGAATCGGACAGCGTCGCCAGCGCTGCACCTACATCCTGGATGCTCAGGCCAGCGAGCTTGGCTACCGGCAGGATGCCCGTGCCTAGCGCATTGATCAGTTCGCCCATGCGCATGTTGCCCGCGCCGACGGTGGCGTTGAGCACACCCATAGTGTCGTGGAAGCCGCCTGCGCCCTTGATGTTCACGATCCAGGCGGCACCGAGCGCACTAGCGGTAGACTCTAGGTCGGTGTTGCCGACAGCCGCGCCCTGCGCGGCTATCTTGAGCGCTTCCATCGCCTTGGCACCCCTGAGTCCAATAGACTCCAGGTGGTACAGTCCCATGGCTAGCTCTTCTGGACCTTGCGGCACGGTGCCTGCTAGTGCGAGGACCTCCTTCTTGAGTTTTTCCACTTCCTGCTGACTCGCGCCAGCCTGGGTGTGGATCATCTCCATCTGCTTTTCGAACTTGATCGCCATGCGGATGCCCTCGACCCCGGCTGCCGCCAGGATCAACCCGGTTCCCTTCATGGCCTTGCTAACGAGAGCCGCCGCGCCTGCTTGCCTCTCAGACGCGGCGGCTGCGCTGTTGCTCATGCCCGATGCGCGCTTGCTGCTGGCGGCGAACTCGTCGTTAGCACCGCTGGCCTCCTGCATCCCCGCCACATACGTCGGCACCCCCTGCAACCGCAGAATGATGTCGAGCGCTTCAGCGGATACGGGCATTAGCCTTGTTCTGCCTTCTTACGAGCCTCGGCACGACGCTCGTGGACGACCTCCGCAATCGCCACCGTGGCAAGGCTCTCAACGCGGTCGTCGGTCTTGAGCCAAGCGACCCCGTCCAGCCCTGCCTCTGTGATGAATGCGGCCATCCTTACTGCCTCGTGCCCTCGGAGTTTCCCAGGAACTCCTCATCGGCGTCCTCGTTGAGTTCACCATTGAGCCATTCGCTCACGGTGACGCTCATCTTGAGAATGGCCTGCTCGGTGGGGAACATGGCCATGACCACCTGACGCGCTTCGGTCATGCGATCGGCACCCGGCACCTTGAACAGCTGAGCCAGGCGCTGGTCGAAGCCGACCGGCACCACGTCATCAATGGTGATCAGGTTCTTCCCGTCCTCACCGATGTCGCCGTGGAAGCGCTCGGGCAGGAGCATCACCTGCTCGCACGCGTCGATGATAGTGTCGCAAGCGCCAGCCAACAGCATCGGCTTCTTCTTGTTGACACCGCTCTGGAGCGCGCGCACCTTGCGCTCCGTCTTGCTGATGGAGTACGGCCTGAACCGCACCCACAGCTGGTCTTTGTAGCCAGGCACGTCCAGATGCAACGGCTTGGCCTGTTCCTTGATCTCCTGACGTGTCTCAGCCAGCTGGTCCAGCAGCGACTGGCGTTCTACCTCCAGCGCACCGCCCTGTAGCGGCGCAGGCGGCTGAGCCTCGTCTGTCTGCTCAACCCCTGCGCCTGTCTCGTCTACTGCGTCCATGTGCTTCTATCTCCCGGTGTTGTTGGTTACTAGGTGACTGTGCCGCCCGTCGAGACTTCGAACTCGATCAGGGCTGGCGTCGACGTCGCCCCCGAATCAGCCGGAGGCGGCACGACCTTCTTGAGAATCCCCTGATACACAATGGGACTCCCGAAGGGGTGTTCGTTGATGTCCATCGGCTGCTTGGACACCACAACCACTCCCCTGCCGACCTGAGCCTTGAGCCAAGGTATCAGAGGGTGATCGCGTTCGAGCACGTACAGGCGGGACACCGTGATGTTGGTGACCGTCTGGGAACCTCCCAGGCTGATCTGTGGTGCCATGGCACCCGGCTTGTACTTGGTTTCCTCGGAGTCGAAGTCGCCACCGCTCATCTTGTCGAAGGTTCCGAGGTTTGTGCCTGCGACAGATACGGTAACGTTGTACTGATCTTGCCTGCTCATGCGTTCTCACCTTCCTCTCTATGGCAGGGGCTGCGTGATCGGCACCTTCGAAATGACTATGACTACCATCTCCGCGTCCGGGCTCATCCGAAGCGCGATGGCGGCCTTCATTTCGAGATTGTGCAGGGTTTCCGGCGTGTTCACGCTCGGCCCGACGTTGACGCTGAACGCTTCTTCAGGCGTAGCCCCGAACAGCGAGCCCATCCTGTAGTATTCGCCCAACATCGCCTTCAGTTCTCCTTCGAATTCCTTGAGAACCTTTCCGGCACCGTCGATTTCGTCCAGCACGAACCGCTTCGCGATCGCGTTGGCCTTGGCGACGATGGCCATGCGCAGGCGTGCGTTGCCTGCGTTGAGCCAGTCCTGGAACGTGCCGTTCGGGTTGGTCAGCACACGCCATCCATAAACCTCGATGACGCCACCGTCTTCCCTGATGATGTTGACGCCATTCGTGTACATTTCGTCACGAGTGACTTCTTCACCACTACCACTGTTGAACGGCTTCTGTTCCAGCCCGATCGCCCTGATGCTCTTGCCGTTGGTTGCAGCGGCAGGACGGTTGGGCGACTTGCCTTCCCCATCGGACGAGGCGATCTTGGCGGCCACCAGCGCACTTGGCGGTATCTGCCGCACAGTGCCGGGTAGCACACCTGGGATCGTCACCCAAGGAGCGAACATCATGCCATAGGTGTCGCGCCCTGCCGTGTCGCGCAGCGCGGTGGCTGCCGCCGACACTGTGCTCGCCGTTCCGCTCTGCGGTCCGTCCAGCAGCGCGAAGCGGTTGTAGTTGAGCGCGTGTTCCAACTGCGTGATGTAGTTTTCCTGGGTGGTCTGTCCGGGCATCGACACCTGGCCGGGGCCAAGTGACTTGCCGAACAATTCCAGTCCAGCCTTCCACTGCGTGCCAGTGATGCTGCCACGGTTATCGGCACCGCCTGTCAGCGTCACTTCTTGCGTCTTGGGGATCAGCGACGACGCTCCGAGCTTGAGCACGATGTAGCTGCTCAGCGCGGCCCACGCTATGGCTTCGGCCTGCGTTTCGAACGAAGGCGAGACTTCCACCACCACGCTTCCCACCAGAACTTCGATGGTGAATTTGCTGCTGACCGTAGTCACCTTCACCTTGGTGGTGTTGGCGTATTCCCCAGGGCCGAGCGCTTCAGCCTTGAAGGATTCTCCGGCAGAAGCATCTTCCAGGGTGTGGCTCGCGACAACCGCCGCTGGCCCCACCACACGGCCGACGTAGGCCAGTGCCCCGCCGTCCGAGAAGAACTCGTCCATCGCGTCGTACATCATGCCATACGACACGCGGCTGCCGAACTTGTTGACGAAGTCGCTCAGGCTTTCTACCTTGAGAGGCTTGAGCGGACCCTTTTCGCAGATGCCCGCCGCGAACCACGTGCCGGTCGCCGTGATAAGCGTGGATGGGAACGGGCTGCTGAGGACCGAAGTGCTATACCCCGGCCTGGGCAGTGTAGCAGTCACGACTCAGTACCTCCAGTGCCTGCACCGTCTTCGGTGGTTGTGGTTGGCTCGGTGTCGCCGGCATCCTTCGCAGCGGCGGCAGACGATTCTTCTTGCGTCTGGGCCTTTTCGGCCTTCTGCGCAAGCGTTTCGCGTTCCGCCTCGCTAGGTGCTGGCACGAGCAAGCCCTCGTCCAAAAGCATCTTGTTCTTGGGAGCTTCCTCGGTCACATCGATTTCGCCGGTGAACTCTCCCGGCGCGATGGGACGCCCACCTTCTAGATCCGTAGGGGTAGACCCCACGTACCGGAAATCGTTCATCACGACTCCTTCGGTTCGATGGTTACGTGAATGTGCTGTTCGTCTGGGATGATGCCCCAGGGGTTGTACTTTTCTGTCTTGGGTTCTGGCTTGGGTAGTTCATATGGATCCGGCTCAATAATGGGCATCGCCGGTCCGTCACGCTCGCTCAGTATGTTGCTGAACTCGATGCCAAAGTGCACCATGGCGGATGAAAGGGTGCGATTGCTCTCGACTTGTATGTCGTCGTAAGTGTCACCCTCCCACGCGCATGCATGCACGTTCTCATCTATGCGACCCTTCTCCTGCAACATGGCCGTCGCGATAGCTGCTCCATAGCGCTTGGCCATTTCGTTCGTAGCTAGCTGGGTGTTGCCCTTCACCAGCACCGCCACGCCCACGGTGTAGGTGGCGCGGTACTTGCCGTCACCTTCCTTGATGGGCTTGGATGCAGTGCCAGGGCATATGATCAGCATCGCCGGTAGTTGCTGCTCCAACGAGTTGTCTAGCGATGGCACTACCTGCCAAGATCTGGGCCATGCCGTCTTGCCGCGCGGCAGGCCACGTTGTTCGTCAACTTCGCACAGGTACGTCGGCAGCCACAGCTTGAGGTGAGCAATCACCTTGCTCTGCACTATGTCCGCACCATTGATTGTGCCGATAATGGAGGTCATAGCTGAGGCACCCGCACTATGCCACGGGCCAAGAACAGCTGTAGCGCCTTGATGATCGCGATCTTGTTTTTGACATTCAGGTCGATCGGACGGCGCTGCGGCATGCGGCTAGTTCCTGTCTGTTGATAGCGCGCATACGGCATCATGCTGCCGAAAGCCAGCATGTTAGGCTGCACTATCTTCAGTTGGTTGGGATCACTCTTTTTGGTAAGCGAACTGAATAGCAAGTCATGAGCGCGAAGAATCTCTGGCCGCAGTCCCTGACGTTGCTTGGCCTGCACAGTGCTCTGCGCTAGCTGCGCCCAAGCATGCCCGCTGGTAGCGCCTTGGCTGGCGAACTGTTCCTTCTCAACCTTGAGTAGATAGGCGTATATTCCCTCAAAGGCCGCTGTGGCGTCAGAAGCGAAGCTGCTCCACCTGAGGAATCGACGCTGTAGCTGCGTCTCACCGTGAAGCTCCATTACTATCTTCATGTCACCACACCGTGTTCCAGCCAACCATCCCGCCCTGGTCCGTTGGGAAGCCATCTGACAGCGCCAATGGGCTGTTCATGTCTGTCCCCGGTTCGTCCCCGGCCCTGATGTCGGCTATCGCCTGTTCGATCTGCTTGCGACCCTTTTCGTACCGTTCTTGGTACATCTTGTATGGCGACCGATTGGCGCCAACCTGCTCGGGGAAGTAGCTAAGCTCAATCAGCGCCCCCACGCCGAACGCCACGATGCGCTTGGCGGAGTTGCGTAGAGCACTCTTTTCGTTGCCCAGGCTGTCGGGGATGTCCTGCCCGAAGCAGGAGTAGCACTCCTGCACCGTATCCGATATCAGCCCTTCTACCTCAGCCAACGTTGGCCGTGTTTCGTTGGTAAAGGTGCCCGTCTCGTTTCCACCGTTGTCCACCGTGCGAGCGCGAACGAGCGCTCCCACTTCCGCCGGAGTTGGGGTGTATTCTGAGACGGGCACCTTCTACCTCACCCTGCCGTGACCTTGGACAATCCGTCCGTCACGCCCTGTCGAGGAGCGTCGCCGCTGGCGCGCTTCTCAGCCGCTTCGAGCTTGGTGGCGAACTCCGGGCCACCCTCCTGCCCGGCTTCCACCACCTGCTGAACGGTGGGCTTGGCCTGTCCATCGAACTGGCCTGTACCCATCAGCCAGTCGACGAGATCGTCCTCATCGAGTTCGGTGAGCTCGACTTCCTCGCCGTCGTCTTCTGCCGGTGGCGGCCCAAGAGCCGCCGCCTGCGCGCCCAGGTTGGGAGCGGGCACACCGAGTGCTGTGTAGTGTGCCTGAGCCTCCTGATGCGTCCAGAACGCGCCGAGCCGCTTGCCGCGCTCGAAGTCGGCATCCCTGGGGATGACAACTTTCTCGTTGTGGAACGCCATGCGCTCGACCAGGACCTCCTTCTCTTCGCCCCCGATGATCTGCAACTCGGGGTCGTAGAAACGGAACAGGCCATGCTTGATGAGAACCTCATGTCCCTTGGATGCTGTTGCTGGAGCCATGTGATCACCTCATCCCTATGCCGTACCGATTCCGGTGATCTTACGCACCGAGAACGGGTTTGTGCAGTACATGACAGGACGCACGGTGCTCTGGATCCAGTTACGCTCGGTCCCCTGCTCGCGCCACGTCTCCGTGCCGAGCGGCTTCTCGATGCGCATCTCTCCGACCTGCTGAGACGCCACGATGTACCCGCTGCCTACCGCAACGCGGTTGGACGAGTAGATCGTGAGGTTGAGGTCTTCGAGACCCTGGAACAAAGCCGACGTGTACAGCTGGCGCAGCCGCAGGACGTTCAGCGGGTTGAGCAGCACCGTGTCGTAGGTGACACCCAACTCGTCCTTGTCGGCCAGCATCTGCGCCGTCATCAGGTCCGCCCACGGGCTGGCCGAGAGAGCGCTTGGGCTCGTACCGGCTGGCTGATAGGCGTTCCAATCGTGCCCGGTGTAGATCTGGCTCGGGAACGCCGCCAGAGTATTCTCCAGCACGGCAATTGCCTTCGCGTTGATCTTCCGGATGATCGTGTTGGTCAGCTGTCGCAACTGATTGGTCAGCGCGACGCTGTTGTTACGATCCCTGGCCTCGTCTGTGATGTAGGTCTTACCACCCCACTTTTCTACAGCCGCGACCTTCGGCGTCAAGCGTTCGCTTGTCACCAGCGGAATCTCCTCACCCGGTGCGACCTTCTGGACGTCGCGGGTCAGGTACAGCTGGTTCAGGATGGCCTGGTCATAGATGACCGCGCCACCCGTCACCCCGCCTGCACTTGCGAACACGCGGTCGGCGATGAACCTCTGCAACGAGAGGTCCATGATCATCCGCGTGACGCGCGTAGGCTGGTTCAGCATCACATCCACCGTGACCAGAGAGCCGGTTACGACTGGCGGCCCGAGTGGATGCTGTACTGGACTTGGTACTAGCGTCATTCTTTTCTCACTACTCCCTTCTTCTCACTCGGGCTCTGCTAGCAGAGCAGCTTGACCATTGCGAACGTGCCCGACGTCGCGCCGTTGACCACCAGGCCAGCGGGTTCGGTCGGGAGTGTTCCACCGGCCAGCGCGGTTTCGGCCACAGCCGCCACGACGCCGGTTCCGTTGGACGCACCGCCATTGGCGGCTGTCATCAGCGCGGACGCCGCAGCGCTCGCGTTGACTGCGGCGATCACCTGCGCCGCCGTGCTCAGCGCTTCGCCTGCGCCGCCGGTGGCGACATGCACCGTCACCACTTCGCCCGCGACCGACACGGACAGAGGGGTGTTGTTGCCGGCAACCGCAAGCACGATCTTGAGTCCCGCGTGGGCACCTGGCACCACTGCGGTGAACTTGATCCTGTTGTTGTTGGCGACAACGCCGGTTTCCAGCGACGCTGCGCTGCCTTCTGCCGCCATGGCGACAGCCTTGCCTTCTGCACCAACGGCGCAGACCTGGCCTGGGTTGAGGTTGGCACCGGCCAACACCGGGACAACGCCCTCGGTGATGATGCCGATATCCCCACCTTCGGCTTCGGTCCAGGTGGACACACCCAGCGGGCGCGAGCCTGCCGGAGCATGGGACACCTGGATGTTGCCGCCATCGACCGGGTCGGACGCGCCGACCTGAGCCGTGACGGGAATGCCGGGACCGCTAATGAGATTAGCGCTCGACGTTACGAAGCGACAGCCGACGACCGGCGCGGTGCACTGCCCGGTGAGTCGATCGGCGTTTTCGAAGAACGGAATGCATTCCGGAGCTTCGGCCATGTCACGCCTCCGAGACTACTCGTGGTGGTGCGGTCGGCGTGCCAGCCCGCTGGGCTTCGACTCGCTGCCGCTCTGCATCACTCAGCCAGGACATGTCGTAGTCCGACATGGCTGCTTGAGTCGAACCACCTGGGTCCGCGACGCCGGTCTCGCGCTGCTCTACCGGGATCGTGGCCTCCAGGCTGTTCAGAAGCTCTACTGTCCCATCCGGGTCAGCCGTCATGAGCTTCATGTAGTGATCCTTGCGGGAGGGCGGGATCTTACCCGCCTTGATCGCGTCTTGCACGACGCCTTCGCGTGATGCCTTGACACGACCCTCCAGGTCCGTGCGGAGCTCCGCATGGCTAGCCTGCATGGCCTCCCATGCTGCACGGTCGACGCGGACGGTGCCGTCGTCCCCAGCCGAAGCCGCCGTTGTTGCTGGCTGCTGCGTCTCGGTCTCACCACCCTCCGGTGCTGTCTCGGTCTCAGCCTCGCCGTCGCCACCGGCCGGAGCCTCTGGCGCGGGAGCGGAGAGAGCCGCGTTGATCTGCTCCTCGGAAGCGTCGTCGGGCAACTGCTCGACAGTCAACCCTGTGCGCTCGCGAAGGGCAGGGATGTCGATTCCCATCTCTGCCTTCTCCTTTGTTCTGGTTCGATCACTGGGCCGACTGGCGGCCTTTGTGTACTGCCGCCCGACCGCACCACTGGCTGGTGCCGATGCTGCGACCTTGCCGGACTCCTCCTCCACATACTGCACCTTGATCTTGACCGGCTCGCCGAATTCGACCGCATCGCCCTTGACCGTGTATGGCACGGACCAAAGCGATTCGTCATCATCGTCGACGATCAAGGTCGGTGGGTCCACATATACGGCGGTGATGTACCACCAATAGCGGCCCGATGCCTCTGTGGCGAAGCTGTTGTAGAACTCGCGCCGAACGTCCTCAAACTGCACGCTCGCCGCGACTCTGTTTGGCATTGCTACCTCCTTATGAGCGGCTATGCGCTTGGACGCCTTTGCCAGTTCCGGCTCAGCCTCAGTGGCGTCGTCAAACTCCACTTCGGCTGGCCCCTCCTCGCTGAACAGCACCTTGAGATCATCCAAGGTTGCTACAGCTGGAAGATTGTGGCCCAACAGCGCTACACGCGGCATCACCGCTGCATGGTTAGGCGCACCCAGGATGCCGCTAGGCACATCCCAGTACACCTCAACGCTGCGGTTCGCGTATGCTGTGGGCAAGATATCGGCTAGCCACTTGGGCACGCCGACCAAGTCTGCGGTGATTTCCTGGCCGTCTGCACTGAGCGCCAGGTTTGTGAACTTGCCGATAGCTGGCTGCTCACCGAAGAAGCCTTCGTCCGCCACTGCGCTCATGCCGGGCGGCTCAGCCCCAGGCGTGTGGCCCAGGATCATGCGCGGCTCCTTGACGTCCGGTGCGCCTTGGCTAGCCATGATGTTGCGCAGGTCTTCAGCGGTGAATGTGACCTTGCCGGTGCTGGCTAGCCATTCGCCAGTTGCGATCAGCTGAATGTTGGGTATGGTCACCAACTCACTCATCGGTCGCTCCTTCTTCTTCGCGGAAGCCTGGTTCGCCGGGGTTGGCGTTTTCCTCCTTGTACACAGCTATGATGGTGCCACGGCAGCGGTCGCCGCCTTCGCACTCGACATAGCCGCCGCTCGGGTAGTCGCGCTCGCTTTCTTCCAGCGACGTGAATTCGGTGCCATCCTCAGCTGAGCAGGCAGCGCAGGTGTTCACATCGAGAATCTCGCTGGCGTAGTAGTCAGCCTTGCCAGCACCGCCCATGTAGGCACGGCGTCCAGCGTTGAGCGCGGCAGTCATAGCGCCGCTGAGCCTGTCTCGCAACATCATCTGCGTCAGGCCAACTAGGTAGTCGTTGACGTGCTGACCGACCTGATCGTTTGTCAATGCGCCGCCGCTAGCTGAGACAGCCTTGCTTCCTGCCATGCTAGCGATAGTGCGCGCAGCCAAATTGTCTATGGCTTCGGCACGCGCCTCGAAGCTGCCGATGTCCTCGCTGGTCTCAGGTAGTGCCTGCTTGGCGAAGCCTTGATCCTCGTGCTCCTGCTGCGCCAGCGTTGCGCCCTGCGCGAACATAGCCTTCATGGCGTCCACCAGCATCTGCTTGCCAGTGGGAGTAGCTTCCAACGATGACAGCTTGCTCATGTCGGCTGTACCCTTGATGGCTTCGACAAGCTCCTCAATCTGGCCTTTGGTGACCTGTTCCTTCCAATTGGAGAACAGAGTGTCGCGTGCTTTCTGCCAGATGCTATCTAGGGCAGCCAGGTTGACTTTGGAGTCTATCTCAGCCTGGTTAGGCTCTCGTCGGAGCGCGCGACCGGGCAACGGCACTGAGCCCTCTGCCACAGTCGCGCGCCCACGACGCCTCGCCTTTGCGCCAGCACCGGGAGCACCTGGCGTTGGGTTCGGCGAAGGTGGCGGGGAGGGGGAACCGCCTTCGCCGGAGCCTGGCTCGCCTTCGTCGCCGGGCACAGGGAGGTTTGGGTCGGTTTGAGCCAGCATGGGCGGCATCTTGTCTTCGCGCTCTGGCCCCACAAACTGCGGCAGGTCCATGACCTCGCGCACAGCCTCCTCAAGTTCGTCATCGACGCGAATGACGCCCTTTTCTACCATCTTGGCTAGGTCTTCAATCGCTAGCCGTGGGTCGTCGTCGCGTCGATAGGTAATGAATGGGACCGTGTCGCTTTCGCCGTAGTTCCAGTCCCAATAGTCCTCTATGATGGTCTCTTGCGTGACATCAACTATCCAGTTGGCCAGCGACTCCTGCGCCAGCTGGAAGTAGTCGATGAACTCAGAGCCCAGCGCACGGCTACCATGTAGCGTGCTGCCTAGCTGCAAGAACATCATCAGGAACCGCCGTGCCATGGCCTCGTCGTGGTAGTTGATCGAGGCGATGGTGTCGGGTAGCTGGCCCTGCACACCCAACAGCTTCATCTCAGAGCCGAACGGCCCAACGCCACCGCTGGTGTCGCCGCTCTTTAGCTGTTGCGCTGCTTGGTTCAGCGCGCGCATCTCTTCCTTACCCATGCCCTGCGCGGCGGTTGCCCAGGGCACACCCATGCCGTTGCGCTCGTGCTTGAGCGCGTCTACACGCAACAGGCGGTCCTTGATCATCCAATTCTTGTACAGAGAGCGCAGCATGCTCCGGCCCGTCCAGTTGGCACCCTCTTGTTCCCACACGTAGGTGCTCAACTGCTTGGCCGGTATGGGTTGCACTGGCCGCCCAGGTTGGGTGACGTTCTGGCGGATGGCCACCAGTTCGCCGTGCGGCCCGATGTCGATGTCCATGATGGTGAGCGGTGGGCGTGGCGCCAACTTCTTCAGGTGCCACAAGCCGTCGTCCTGGATTTCGCCCACAATCTCGAAGGTGTAGAAGCCATACGCCAGCGCCTTGAATGCATGGAACAGGTGCCGGTCCCACTGGAACCGTTCCTTCATGCGCCCACGCGGTACTTCCTTTTCGCCTAGCAGCGGCAGATTGAAGTCTGCGGCCAGCTTCTTGACCTTGCTGGTCGGCTGGCCATTGGGGTCAATGAACCAGTTGTAGCGACGAATCGGCAGCGTGGTGCCGAGCATCAAGCCGTCTACCTGGCTATCGGTCATCATCGCTGCATACGACCAAACGCTCTGCGGCCATTGCAGCGCCGGTACAGTCTCCAACGGATCGCCCACCCACATCTGCGACCAGGGCAGCACGCCTATGGCGGCAGGTGCACCTAGCTCAGTCGTGGGTGGGCGTGATCCGTTGTCCCCTGTCAGGGCGGCTTGGGACGACGCGTCGCCGATTTCCTTGACGACTGTGAACGTTCCGTCGCCTGCGGCGGAACGCGCGTCTGTTAGTCGGTGTCGGACGTCCTCAGCCATGGCTCAGCGCCAGTCTATGCGGCGACCTGGAGCGTGACCTCGACCGTCGTGTTGGGCGTCGCGCCCGTAACGGTCACCTTCGCCTGACTGGCGTTGCCTTCGACCGCGCTCACCGTGGCGCTGCCGGACGACGCGGCGCTGACCGTGAGCACGCCCGGAGCGTGATCGACGACGGCGCTACCTTCGCCAGCTTCGCCCACGGAGACGCTGACCTGTTCGGTCGTGGCCGAAGCGGGCGGAGACGGCTGCGTCTGAGCGCCCGGATCCGCGGCCTGGGCCTCGGTGGTGCCGGTCTTGACCGCCGCGTCGAGCGCGGAGATCGTGGCGTTGAGTTTGGTCGTGTCGACGCCGGTACTCTCCAGAGCCGCGACCTCGGCCTTCAGGTCGGTGAGCGCGGTTGTGGTTGCGGCGTCCCGCGCCTCACTGTCGCTCTTCAGCTGAGCGAGGGCGGCTTCGGTTGCTGCGATGCCTTCCATTGAATCCTCCAGTAGTTGGATGATGAGGTCCAACTCCTTCCAAAGCACGAAGGCGTCCTCATTACGAGTGGACCTGCGCTCCTTCAGATGTTGGATGAGTGGGTGTTCCATGTTACGACCTGCCTGCCAACGAGTGATACCGCTGGCGTCGGTTTAGCTTGTTCCAGCCACCCCGTTCCCGGTGCGCAGCCGCAACAATTTCCATCGCACGCTTGTGCATGTGTGCCCGAAGCACCTTCCGCTTCGCGAGCTCCTTGTTCTCGTGTAGCAGATGGTCGTATTCGTGCATCCACTGGAGCTCGTGCGGACCCCAGTAGGGCGGAGCAGCCGGTGGCTGTTCAAAGAACAACTTGGCCTCCGCCTGTCGCCTGCGCAACAGTCCAGGGATCACCGTCGATCCCTGGTGACACCAGGCTTGCAGCGCTTGCATAGCCTGGCGGTACTGGCGCGCATTGATGAGGGTGCCGACAGAGCCGGCAACGACACCTGGGCCGCAGTTGAACACCGCGTCCACGATGGCATCCCACTCACACTGGTTGAGATCGACGCGAATGTACCGCCGCACTGCGACTTCCGCTGAGCCCATGTCGTGCGCGAGCAACTTCATGGCGTCGGCGTAAGTGAATCCGGCGTACTTGCGCACGTCTGCACCGTTGACCACACCGTAGTGGATCAGGTGACCCACGCCGATGGTAGCGTTCAACGGATCGTTGTAGGGGTGCAGCACGCACCCCTCGAACGTCGCGGTGAAGTGCTCACCGCGAGCGTCCACGTGCATGTTGGCGTTGTTGCTCATGACGTGGCCGCCTGAGCGCCCGCTTGCAGCGCCTCGGTCGTCACGACCTCCTCACGTTCCGGCGTGACGAAGCTGACGGTGCCGTGGCGTTGCGCTCCGGGCAGGTAGTCGACCTCCAGATAGCCGGTGGCGACGACCTGCCCAAGCTCGTCAATGGCCTCGTACAACGTTGGGTCTGCGGTGGGGCGAAGCTGCGTCAGCATCAGAGCAACCCCTCCTGCCGCAACTGCTGCACGATCTCTGGGTGCTCCGTCACGGCGTGCCGCACGTCGCCCAGGATCTTCGCCAGGCCTACTACGCCCGTCTGCACCGCTGCGGCTGCCTGCCCGGTGTTGTCTACCTCAGCCGCCACATCTGCCGCTGCGGGCTGCGCTGCTGATACGTTCTTCAACCCGGCACCATCCGTCGGTGGCAATTGCAGCGGTATATCGGTGGTTCCGGCCTGCGGCGAATCAGCGGCTCCGGTGTCGTGTAGTACGGCACTGAGTCCGGTGGTAACGTCTTCGAACGGGCTGCCGCCCTTGGCGAGACCACGGCTGAGTCCGTAGCCAATCAGTGCGACGGCGCTGATGACAGTCCTGCCCCAGCCTGGCATTCCCTGCGTAGGAAGCGCGCCCACCCACAGCAGCAACTGGAGCACACCGTGCAGCCAGAACTCACTGGTGAGGTAGAACGGCTTTGTCTCTGATGTCTTCAACTTTTCTAGCATCTGTGCTCCCTTACATTGGCATGTCAAGCAGATCACCAGTGATGGTCTCTGCCACTTCGCTCTCATCGGGCACGAACATTTCCGGGCCACGAATGAAACTCATCATGCAGGCATCAGCATGATCTGGGCTCGGTAGGCCGCGCTTCTTGAGTTCCTCCTTGGACTCAATCTGCACTCGACCGCTGGAGTCATACCAGAACTTGATGTTGCTGAGTTGGCCTGCCAAGTCTTCGTCTGCGGGATCAAGGTCAACCATGTTTTCCTCGAACCACTCACGCAGTTGCCACCAGCCTTCTGCACGTCGGTTCTTGAACTTGGTTGGTTCCGCTGCACGTTCCGCCGCGTTGAAAGGCACTGCGTTGAGCCCTTGCTCCGCCAGGCGGTCATACACGCCCGCGCCGATGCCGATCACGTCGACGTTCATGGGCACGCGGTTCCAGAACTTTTTGATCAGCTTGGCGAACGCGCCCATGGTCTTGTCGGTGGTTGTCTTGTGGCTCTCGAATACCTTGCGCACCGTGCCACCGCGATTGTGGTACACGACGGTGCGATCCGTTCCCAGGCGCGCAATGTCGCCGCCCATGTAGCCCAGCTTGAGGCTGTGAGGCGATTCGTATTCGAACGCGCGCCTGATCATGGCTGGCGTGATCAGCGTGTCTTCGCCAATCTCTGGGAACAGGCCCAACACCTTGCTGATGTAGAATGGCGAACCCTCACCCCAACGCTTCCTGCGCTCCTCAACCCACACCTGTCCAGTCAGCAGGTCTTCCAGCGCTGGCGGAACCTCCTCGCCAGTGTTCCAGGGCAGATCAAAAGCGCTGATGCCGATCACGTTCCAGCCAGAACCTGGCCTGCACACTTTCTCGAACTCGCTGCTGGAATCATCTGGGTTGCCGATAGCCAAGATGCGGCTGTGCTCATTGGTGACGAGGCTTTCCGCAGCGGTCCACAGCCAGGGCGGCACACCACACGCCTCATCAAGCACCACCAGCACGTACTTGGCGTGAATGCCCTGGAATGCCTGCATAGCCTCGTTGGGGTCGCTGAGGTCGGCAGGCTTGCGCCCGTAGGCAACCAACTCCGGCCCAATGTACCATTCGGCGTCCAGGTTGATGCGTCCAGGCAGATTCCCCTTGCGATGCGCACGGCCCATCTCACGCCACAGGATCGCCTTGACCTGCTTATCGGTTGGCGCGCTAGTGACGACAAACGCTTCGCCAGGCGCATGCAAGTCCAACCATGCTGCGCTGATGCGGCTGGCGATGAAGCTCTTGCCTGCGCCGTGGCAGCTAGGCACCGCCGTGAAGCGGTTGTCCGTGACGCTCTGGCAAACCTCACGCTGCTTTGACCACACGTGCTCTTGCAGGCGCTGTTTGATCCACACGTCTATCGGCTGCTTGGGCGCAGGGTCAAGAAAGTCCGCAATGCGCGCCATACTGGTGTGCGATGCGGCGTGCGGCCTGATCAGCGTTGTGGTCATACTTCGTAGTGCTCCGGATGGTACACGTTGCCTTCGTGGTCGACGATACGCGGCTCACCCTCACGCATGCCGCCCGTGCAGGCTGCACATTTGAGGTCTAGAGGCGTGTCGCCTATGGGAGATTCTGCACCATAGATGTCGTCCATCTTGTTGGCTGCTGTTATTCCGGCCTTTGCTGGCATCAGAGCACCGCCACCCTCATCGCTTGACACTTGAATTTCGTCTGCGCTTCTGCGCCGTTGACGTATGCAGCGCGGAAGTAGCGCTCGCTAGGTTTGTGCACGATCTCGCCGTAGTTTTCGCATGTGGCGTCGAATTTCGCCACGGCAATGCCCTTCACGCGTGTCCAAGTGGCATTGTCGCGGCTGGTTTCCAAGTACAGTGTGCCTGGCTTGTCCGTCGTGGCGCTGATCCTGATCTCGCCCTGCCCGGCTGTGCCGAAAGTGCTGAAGCCAGTGCCGCTAACCTGGTTCTCAACTTCCTGCGCTGCACCTGTGAAAGTGGCGTTGCCAGCGAGTGTCGTGCTGCTGAGATCGTTCCACACGCCCTGGCTGGCAATGCCGAGGCTGCCGCTGACCACTGCGGCGATGCTCGTCTCATAGTCGCTGCTGCCCTGCGCCATCTCTACGTTGACGGTGCCGCTGGTGTATTCCGAGCAGCGTGCGCGCACGAACTTGCTGCCTGCCGGAATGGCGGCCTCCCACGCCAAGTTGGCGTTGGTAGATTTCGACAGTGGGTTCTGCGTAGCTGAGCCGTTGTTGATGTTGGCCCCGCCAAGCGCATACCAGTTTTCGTTGTCGGGACTGACCTCCATCACGGTGGTGGCTGTGCCGTACACACCATGGAACCACGCCACTAGCATCGTCATGCCCTGTTCAATAGGCATCACCACCGTGCTGCCTTCGCCAGCAGCTTTGGTCAGCGTGCCTTCGAATGTGGCATCCGCTAGGCGAACATCACTTACACGTCCGGGTACACCTGATCCTTCGGCCATTATTTCTTCACTTTCGCTTTGATGCGTTCGGCTTCAACCTTTTCCAAGTGCCGCTGCCACGCCTTGCTACTAGGCATCACGGCACCCGGCCTGTCATGGTGGGGTGCTGCTTGGCGTAGTCGCTGGACTTATAGTCGCGAATGCTGTCTTTCTTGACTTTACTGACGGTGTTGTACACCGTCGGAAAATTCCAACTCAGCCATTCCATCAACGAGCCGTTGACGGGCGAGCGCACCGTGTTGGGGCGGTTGCGCAGTGGGTTCTGACTGGGCCAACCTGGAGTGGGCATCAGTGACCAATCCTCTCGCGTCGCTGTGCGTCGAATGTTGTGCGGCCACGCAGCCAATCCCATGTGTACGCCACAATATGCCACATGGCTCGTAGATTCATGATCCGCTACCGCCGTGCTCTAGGCCAAGCCGCTTGAACAAGCGCGAAAGCGGACCATGGTGATCTTCGTGATGCAGCCTACACATGACGTGGCCTGCCTCGTTTGGGTGCCAAGCGATCAGTGGGCAACCGCGTGTGTGGCAGTTGTGGCGTCGTAGATACACCGCCAAGCCTGCTATCAGCGGTGAGCCGCTGCCGATGCCTGACCAGAACTGATAGCCGTCGTTGTGCAACGGATCCCATGGAGTCACCAGTGCTAGCAGCGAATGCATCAGCCCAACCTGATCTTCAGTAGTGGGCCGTCAACCGTAGGTGGCGGCAGCGGGTTGTTGACGACGGCAGGAATCATGCCGCAATCTCCGTGGTGCGTGCTGCCTTGGCGCGTGCCTCTTGCTGGCGAATCTGCTCGTCGCGTTCACGCCGCTTGCGCACTAGCTCAATTGGCCTTGTGCGTGCAGTCACGAACCTGACCGTTGGCTTGCGGCGTGCGTTGTAGCCAGCACGAATATTGGCGTGCGCTCGTGCTTCGTGCGTACTGTTGCAGAACTGGCGTTCGCCTACGGTGTATGCGCCGCAGTAGCCACAGTGCTTGCTGCTGAACTGCACTTCCTCAGCCAACCGCTCAACGACGGTCTGCTTGGTGCGCGCAGGCACACACTCGTAGCACTTCTTGCGTGGGCGACCACCGAACGTCTGCACGAAGTCCTTGCCACATTCCTGACATGTCCTGGCTCTCATTCGCTGATCCTCAGTGTGTAGCGCTTGTGGTGGCCTGGCAACGCTTCCTCAGCGTATTCAACACAGTTGCGCGGCGCGAACCCACTCAACTCTTCATGTTCGTTCTTTTCGATCAGCGCCAGCACCTGCGGCGTGTTGAACTGCGGTAGCAGCTTGAGCAAGAATGGGCGCTGTATCTTGCCCTGTTCTACTTGCTTGCGCAGCGCCGCCCGTAGCTGCTCACCACCACGGCAATCGCTGTAGCGCGCTTCAACGTTGCTGTTGATGGCGGTGTGCCTGTCGCGTGCCTGCGCCATGAATGCCAACACCACAAAGATCGTGATAACAAGCAGCCATACATCACGATACCAGTTCTCACGTATTGCCTTCTTAGCGCTCACGGTCACGATGCCTCATCGCTGTTCGAATGTGCATGAACACCGCGACCGCCAGCACCAGCAACGCGCTGCCGTGAAGATGTTCCCAACCTGCCGCTTCGCCAATAGCCATGGCCATCAGCACGATTGCGGGACTGTATAGCCACAGTGATCTAACCACCATCACGTTTGATCCCAAAGAACCTGTCGATGATACCCATGACCACGTTCTCACTCACCTGCCCACCTGCGATCAAGAACGCCGCGAATGCCAGTGTCACTGGGTCTGCCGGAGTGTGCATCGCAGTGCGTACTCCAACATACAGGCCAGCGACCTTCACAACGTTGGTGATTATCAACGTGCTTGCCCGTGTGACAGATTCTAGCATTATGCAGCAATCTCTATCGCTGTTCCCTCGATTGTGGCCAACTCGGTGCGCAGCGCTGCACCCAACTGCTTCTGCTGCTCTCCGGTGATGCCTGCTGCTACGCATGCCGCCTTCAGTGCTTCGCCTAGAAGCTGCACCTGGCCCTCCGCAACACGAGTCCTGCGCTCTGCCAGACCCAACTTCTGCGCACTCTCTGTCAGCTTGCCCAGCAATTCTGCCAACTGCTTCTCACGCTCAACCCAGTAGTTGTGCTGCACCACAAGATTGCCATTGTCGTCCCAGCTTGGCCACAACTCGTGATCCATACTCTCGCCAGACTGGTTGGTAGCAATCCCAGGTCGCAAAGCATCAACCTGCGCCGCCGCGTACCGCCACAGCCGCTCAGTGCGATTGATCAGCAACTGCATCGTCTCGGTTGGATCTACATCGGGCAAATCCTCAAGTGGGATTGCCCTGGCGATCATGTACTCACGACTGGCAACCACACATTCCTGAGCTCGCTTGCGTGTGTTGCGGTAGCGCCTTGCCGACTTGCGATCGTTGGGGCGCTTGAGCGTGACCGTTTGGCTCACACCCACAGCCCACCTTTCAGCACGTGCTTGCCCGTGTTACTTGGCGGGCTGGTGGGTGTATTGAGCACGCCCAGAAGCGTAGTGCTCCGCAGCACGTCACGCTACACCGGCAACGATTCCTCGCGCGAGCGCGTCGCGGGATATCGCGCGCTCGATGGTTCGGGCCTGGGTGGCGGGAGGTTTTCTAACTTTCGCTCAGCTCTGCACCAAAGTGGCTACATGCAACGCAACCTGCTTCGCCGCATCACGGCTATGCGGTGCTGCACGACACCACAGTCCCCAATTCTTCAGCCTATCGCTTGTCGCAAAGCTCTTCGAACGAGATGGGCTGTATCTGGCGACACTTGACCCAGGAACACGTGACACCAGCATCCCTTCCACGAGAGCGCCAATTCGCGCGCTTGATAGTCCGACACGCTGGGTGCTACCGACCTTCGCCCGCAGTACGAAGTCCTCGATGACGAGATACCGATTTGGCACCGCAACATTCTCCAACGTCCACTCGGCTTCCAGATCGACCCAACGCTGACAGATCCGTTCAGCACCCTCACGCTCACCAGCAACCGTCCCACGTCCGCAATCAACTTGTTCAAACCCAAACCCAAGACGACCATCAATCAAAGTCTCCTTTATCCCGCCCAACACAACACCATGCCACCAACACAACCCCGTCGTACCACCAGCATCAATCCCCAATACCGCAACCCGCTTACCAACATTCTGCACGCGCGGGCTTCGCGCGGGCGATCGCCTACGCGATCCCCTGCGCGCCCGGCGCACCACCACCCTAGCCATACGCCACCACGCTCGATCGCGCTCTACGCGAGCAAGTGACATCTCCGCGTATTAGTGCAGCCAGCGCCCCACGTGCGCGTAGGCGATCGGGATATGCGCGAGCTCGCTCAGCGATCGGGTAACGCGGACGCCTGCCAGGGCGATCGCCGCGAATGAGGACAAAACATCCATAACAGAAGATACTCATACACCCACCAAACCACTCAACTCAGTTAGACGCTCACTTGCACCATCCATTCGAAAAGCGATTCGCTTGAGGATGCGGCACTGGATATTCACCTGTATCACCCAAGTGGCGCACCACTGCGCTTCACGCCGCATTACAGCCGCCTGCTCCGGCAACCAAACCTTCCAGTCCAACACAGCCGCCGCCGCACGATGATCAGCATCAACAGCCTCACGCACCGTATTCCAATCCAGCCGTTCCTGTTCCACCAGTTCCATCACACTCAGCAAGCATTGCGCCGCCCGCCTGCCAGTGCGCTTATCCGCAGCCAACTCACTAGACCCGGCCTTGCCCAACCTGCGCTTGTAACCCACGACAGCCAGCGCAACCATCATCGGCGGCTCTACCGCTGCCCGCACTCGCGCTACCGCTGCCGTTTCATCCCCCTCCACCTTCAGATTGGGGTCCATCAGGTCCGTCAGCCTCATAAATGGCTCCTAACGCCTTACGATCAACAAATACACACCTATACACACCCTACACCGTTTCTGGGCCTTACGCGCCACGCTAGCCACAGCAAACGGGACGCTAATAACCAACGCTAGCTACCAACCTACACCGCAGCCGGGCAGAAGTCCGCTATTTGCGGACTTTACCATACCCGCGTGCGCTCGCCGCTACCAAGCTGCACCCACACAGCACCGCCGACAACATCAGCGTCATCGCACTCTTCGCCGCGCAGCGCCATATCAACTAGAACTTCCAACCTGGCCAAGTCAATTTGGCCCGTAATGAACAGCCGCTTGGCGCGTTGGATTTGATAGCCTAGCTCACGCTCGAACGGAACCGCCACGCCCTGCGCAGGCGGCTCTGCGGGCGAGCGTTCAGGCGTCATAGCCACGCGGCACCTTCAACTCACACAGGGCCTCCCAACCGGCGTCGCTATGATAGAACAGCACCACTGCGCCGTCACGTATGGCCATTGGCGTACCGGCTTCGTCGTCGTTGAGGTAGTCAACGAACTGCCACGCCGCCTCAACTGACTCAACGCGCTCGCACTGGCGGTCATAGTCATCGTCGTGGTCGCCAAACGAGAAGCGCTCGAACGTGAACTTGACGCCTGCTGCTGTGTTGCGCAACTCACCCTTGTGCCAGAACACTACGACGCCGTCTGCCTCTGGCTCGGTGAAGCGCGCGTCTAGCTCGGCCTTACGACTTAGCTCGACGTCTTCAAGTTCCTTGCGTTCCTGCTCACTCATGCTTTCTATACTTTTGCGCAATTGGCCCAGAGCCTGCGAAGCTGGACGCGCTGCGTTGCTGATGGCCTGCCAGCCGGTAGTCATGGCGGCCATTTGCTCCGATACATGCCTGACCATATCGGACAACGCATCGCTACCGCCAACCTTGATGCCCATCTTTTCCAGATTGGCGCGCAGTTCAGCTTCAACCTTCTTACGCTCAATGCCGGTTGGGTCGCTGCCGTACGATTGCAGGCCAGTAAAGCGACCCATGATGTCACGTGCCTCTTGTTGCAGCAGCAGCCGCGCATCAATCTCAAGCTTCTCCTGTATTGGCTGGAACGCATACGGTGAACCCGAACCAAAGCGCAACGCTTCAACTAGTGGATCACGACGCTCACGTATAAGCTCAACCATCACATTGCCATCCGGATAATCGCGGCGCAGTGACTTGACCGTCCACATCTTGCCCTCATACTGCACCTTTGACCCTGGCTCCCAATGCGCCATCACTCACACCCATAGATCAGGCTCAGGTGCAAGCCAATGTTCATGCACAAGCGGTCAGCGGCATCTAGCGACATGCGTTCCCCACCATTTTTCCAGCGCCGCACCGAGCGTTCGTCAACGCCAGCTGCCTGCGCGACTTCGCCCACGCCCATGCCTGCTCGGGCGCACTCCTGCAACACTGGCGCTGGATCAACACTGCCGGTCTTGCCGATGTTGTCTTTGACACGCTTGGCACCGTAGCCGTCACGCGTGACGTTGCGCACTGGCTTACCTTCCCTGCGCCGCCGTGATGCTGCGTGTTCACGTGTGCGCTCGCGTAGTTCAGCACGCTGGTCGTAGGTGAGATCGAAGAAACGGTCTTTGGCATATTCTTTTTCGCAGTGTCGGCAACTGCTGTACAGTGATTCGCCCAACATGCGCTTGGACTTGTACGGGCGGAAGTCACTGGCTGGCCGCCAGCGTCCGCACTTCTTGCAGTTGCGATAGCCACGGAGTGCCTTTGGGACAGCCACTTACTCTGACTGTTGGTTCTCGGGCAACAACATGGCTAGGTTTTTCTCTACCTCCTGCACATCACCCCAGAAGTTCTGCTCACGTGCAGCCTTGAGTTGCTGCGCTGCCTCGCGTATCTGCTGTAGCAGTCCCTGGCACAGAAGGTCCAGACCCTCCTCACGGCTAATACGCACGGGCTCAGCGTCCGCCAGGTCGGTTGGCTCTGGCGCAGCGGTGCGGTTCGCATCGATCTCCTCCTGCGACATACCAGCTAGCTCACCGGCAGCGTCCTCAACCTCCTCACGCGCCATAAAGGGTGATGCTGGGTTGTTGGGATCGTCCATGTCGCCTCCGAACTTGATAGGTGTCACTTGCTACCTCGCTTTGCGTCCTCCACGCCGGGAACGGCGTCCTTGATTGCGCCAGCCAGCGCGAGCTCTGCCTCAACGCGACGGCTTGGCCTGGGCTTGCTCCATTTGAACGGCTCCTTGACCACATGTGCCTTGGTCCAGCGAATCGCTGCGCCATCACGACCGCGCCGCTCGTTGCGTTCTGCCCTACTAACGCGCTGCTTGCGCGTCAACTTTTGCAGCTTGCCGTGCTTGCGCCTAGTCATTGGGTGGTCCCTTCGTGCTCACGTAGTCGGTGTATGGATGCTGCGCTTCGCGCTCTTGCTGTAGCCTTTCCTGTCGTTTCTGCCCAGCACTGACGACGATGGCGCCAAGTATCAACAGAGCGTCAACGCCGACAATGCCAAGCGCTATCTTCTCACCTAGAGGCAACTAGCGCCTCCAATGCATCGCCGATGCGATGTAGCTCTAGCCAGCAGCCCATGCACAAGCCCGCTACTCCATCAATGGCGCGTTCAAGCTCCACGTCACCCTCAGCCTCGGCCACCTTGACCAGATGAGTGAGGCTGTCTGCGACACGCGGGAATAGCTCAACGAAGCCGAGCGGCGCTTGGGGCGGTGTCGCCTTATGTGTGCCCTTGGTTCGACGTACCTTTGCCATTCGATCACGCCCGTCCAGTTACAATCGGCACCCGCCAGCCAATGGGCCACCGGGTAGTAAAGATCGAAGTCACGCGGTAGACCGTCAACTGGTCCGCCGCCGCCTCCAATGTCACGCTTGACGATGACGGTGTGTCGTTTACCAACCCGCACACGGATGCGGGTATGGTTGGGCAGGCCGCCAAGCGCGTAGCCGTTGCCCAACTCTGCAAACGACCAGGGATGTTCGTTGAGGTTATCACCGCGATACCCCGTGCTGCCGCTTGTCCCTTCGCACGGCGAACCGTACACACTTGCGCCAGCCCTCTGCCAGCCCTCGGCGGAAGCACCAACCGAAGCCGACAACCATACACAGATAAGGAAAATAGATGTACATGCTAGTCTGATCCAATCACCTTGACCCTGTTGTTTACCGGACCCAGCCAGCCGTCGGATCTGCCATGTACTCCTCTGGCTTGATCTCGTCGAACTTGCCGTCTTCTACGCGCGGCCTGATGGTGCAGCCGCGATCGAAGCTTGCGTTGAACGGGCAGTGCCCCAGTGAGAAGCACACCGGCTTGAACACGTTGCTATCGGCGATGTGTTCGAACTGCCACTTGTTCCACTGCGTGCCGTAACCGGCATAGTCGTGTATGGCTCCCACGATGCCGATGAACACCAAGCGCCACTCGAACTGCGCCTGCGTGCACAGCCGGTTGCCTGCGTGCTCTAGCAGGTTGCGCAGGTTGGTCTTGTAGTTGAGCCGCGTCAGCGTGTCGTGCGGCAGTAGGCCGCGTGCCTCCTCAGCTGGCACGCCATTGGCGATCAGCGACAGGTAGCGCTCGTGCGCTAGCTGCATCGCCTCTTCCCAGATCTCGCGCTTGCGCCGGTCCTGCATGATCATTGGCCCTGGCCTGGCGGCGATCTCCTCCTTGACAGCGAAGCGCAATGACTCCTGCGCGTACACCGCCGTGCGCTGGCGCACCATCTGGTGCGTGAAGGCGCGCGTCACTCCCTCTATAAAGAAGTGTAGGTCGACGAACTCCAGCGGTGCCTTGAGGTGCGTCTCCTGCACTTGCTGCCACGCTTGCCTACGTTCGTCGTCGTTGATGTCGTCCAAGTCGTAGGTGGGCTTGCCTTCGTACATGCGGCAGGCGGCAGCGATGGCGCCAAGGGGGTCTGGCGTCATGCTGACCAGGTGCACCTTGGGCATTTGGCTAGCCATTGGCGCAGCGCCATACATGGCCTTGTCCACGTATGTGCTGACATCGGTGCCCGGTTGCGTGGCGTGCGCTGTACCGCCCACTTCTATGCCCGCGTCAAAGCCAGGCACAGTCTCGGTCTCGACACGCGCGCCCTTGAAGCGGTGAGGACAGCTGTCCCGATGCGCCATGGTTGCTTGTCCGTCCACTTCCATCACGCCACATTCTGGGCAATAGGTTGTCGGTGCTACACTCATTTACATTTCATCCTTCTGGATCAATGACCCATAGTCGCTTGACGTAGATCTCCCGCGCTGTGCGGAAGCCTGGCTTGATGCCCTGCGCCACAACAATGTCGTGACCCAACTTGAGGTTCCATACTGCGTTGCGAAACTGCGGATACTTGAAGCGGTCAATGCGCACTGTCACCTGCTCAGTGCCATCATAGCCCGCCAACATGATCCACTCGTTGAGGTCTGGTTCCTTTACTTCCTCACGCTTCAACTCGACGCCGGTACGCGCACGGTTGCTCTCGAAGATGTCGCGCAGGTTGCGGTGCAGCACTAGCCCCATCCACACTATCTGCGTGTCACGTCCACGCTCATACGGAACCTCCAGCGCTGTGTGCGTGGGTTTGGGTACACCCCAACCTAGCAGCTGTGCCTTGATGTCGTCTAGCATGTGGTCCAGCTTGGTGACTTCGAATGGATCATCAGCCTCACCAAGCTGCTCCATCTTCTCAACTGTCTTGGGGCCAATGCCCTTCACCGCCAAATAGTCACGCCATGATAGCTTCCTACCGTTCTGTTCGGCACGCCAAGCCACAGCCCTGCTTCCAACTGCCTTGGCTCCTGCTTGCCGCCAGCCAGCTAGCAACGTCTGGTCGTCGGTGGCTATCCAGTCGATCTCACTGCGTGCAGGCGACGGCGCTAGTATCTCGCACGGCTCGCGGTCGCCCATGCCCTTGGCAGCGTCACGCAGTAGCGTGGTGTGGTGGTTGAGCATGGCGGCGGCTGCCTTGTTCTCCTTCACGCTGTTCTCGCCGCCACCCTTGCGCTTGGGCATCTTCTGTAGCGAGGCAGCGTAGAACACAGCCGGATGCAGCCGCTTGATCCACATGGTCCAGTAGCCGAGCATGCCATAGGATACGCAATGGGCTGCGTTGAAGGCATAGGAACCAGACGTGATGCACAGTCCCCATATCTTCTGAGCGAGCTCCTTAGTGATGGGCTCACCGCCACGGCGCTTGTGGTAGTTGCGCGCGCCTTCCCAGAAGCGCTCCCACTGGCGCTGGAACTCCTGCTCGCCTAGCTTCTTAGAAATGATCTTACGAATGTACGACGCATGAGTCCAATCGAACGCGCCGATCTCCGTAACAACGCGCAGGATTTGCTCCTGGTATACGATCTGAAAGTGGGTGTCGGCGGTAATCGAGTCAAGAGCAGGGTGTATGAGTTCTGGCTTCTTCGCCCCGCGCTTGATATCGATGTACTCATTAGCCGCGCCATTGTGTAGCGGCCCTGGGCGAGACAACGCATTGACATCACATATCTCCTTGAACGAGTCAGGTCTGAGCGCGCCACACACACTGCGCATGGCGCGCCCATCGAACTGGAATATGCCTACCACGTCGTTTTCCCGGAAGCCCTGGATCACTCGTGGGTCATCCAGTGGCAGTTCGTACAGGTCAGTCAGCGGCCTGCCTAGCTGCCGCAGCGCCTCAGCGATCATCGCCATGGTGCTTAGCCCCAGGTAGTCCAACTTCAACAACCCCTGCCGCTCAGCATCGTACTTGTCCATGCTGACGCAGGTGATCAATCGCTTCTTCACTTCCCGCGTGTGCACTGCGCACACATGTTCAATCGGCTCGTTGCTTACCACCAGTCCAGCCGAATGCACACCGAAGCCGCGAACGTTCCCCTCCAGGTCCATTGCCTTGTAGAGCTCGGGGTGACGTTCGAATACCTCTCGCGCTGCGTCGAACTGCTCCACCGTATCCTCGATGGTAGCACTAGCACGCAAGTCGCCGGAGCTCCGCTCGATGAGCAGTTCCTTGACCTTCGCGACTTCATACTTTGGTATCCCATGAACATGAGCAACGTCATCAAGCGCCACCTTGCTCTTGTAGTAGGAGAAGGTGCCGATGTTGTTGACGCACTTAGGTCCGTACTTGGAAACAAGATATTCTCGTACCTCATGGCGGCGATCCGAGTCGAAGTCAAGGTCAATGTCGGGTAGGTCTTCACGGCTGACATCGATGAACCTCTCAAACACCAGATTGGGGAACAGCATGGGATTGACCTCGGTGATGCGTAGCAACCATGCCGCCAAGCTCGCTGCCGCGCTGCCGCGCGCAGGGCCGACTGGGATGTCGTGATCCTTGGCATACTTGACGCTGTCGCTCACGATCAAGAAGTAGCTGATGAACCCCTTGCTCTCTATCAAGTCCATCTCATACTTGAGCCGTGCCTTGTATTGCTCGCGCTCGGCTGCTGGTAGCTGGTTGCACTTGCGATAGCGCCAGCCATCCTTCAGCCAATCACGCCACAAGTCTTGCTCGCTGGTGTAGCCGCGCGGTAGCGGGTAGCGCACCATGGGCAGCTTGGGCAACGTCACGTTGCAGCGCTGCGCTATCTCAGCCGTGTTGGCTATTGCTTCGATCGCCGCTCCACGCGATATTCCAGTGGCAACCAGTCGACGATAAATCGCACGGTCATTAGGGGGTGGGCAAAGAGGAACCTCGTAACCCCAGGAACGGACCTGCTCCTCAAGTGTCCGCTTCTCACCAGGGCGGACATTGTGGAGGACCTTCTGGAGTTCGACCTCCTCGGGTGCAGTATAATGACAGTCCATCGTCCCGACAAGTCCGATCCCCAATTCGCGCGATAGATTCTCAGCCATCGGCGCAAACCTTCGGGTTTGATCGAGCTCAGGGAAAGCCTGGACCTCGATGTAGTAAGCGTCACCGAACTTCGCACGGAACCATTGTGCAACCTTGCGCGCTCTCGCGTAACTCGCATCTTTCTCCTCGATCAACTTGCCGCCAACCGCCGAGCAGAACAGGAGGCTGCCCTGGCAACCACTCAGCACGATCAAACCCTTGCGGTGGCGGTACAGCATGTCACCGCTGATGGTGGGCTCGTAATGGAATCCCTCTGCGAAGCTCAACGTCACCAGTTTGAGTAGGTTCTGGTATCCTTCCGGCGTGGCCGCCAGCACGGTCAGATGGTACTTGCGTTGAGTGCGACGCGCCTCGTCAGTGAAGCCAGTGTAGAACTCACAACCGAATATCGGCTTGACGCCGGTGCCTTCGGCTGCGGCCTCGAACTTGACGTGGCTATCGATGTTACCATGCTCGGTCATGGCCATGGCGCCCATGTTGATCTCGGTGGCGCGACGGACGTGCGCCTCGGGCAGTTGGTAGCCGTCTAGGTAACTGCCGAGCGTGCTGTGGTGATGCAGGCTCACGAACGTCATCGGCTTGAGCCCCACGTGCGCGCGGGCAGCGGCACGCTGTCGCCGCCGTGCGCGCATCGTGATAGTCTGGTGCGCATGCGAGCACTCACCATCACGGCGCTCGAACGAGGCAGACTTGATGAGGTCGTTCTTGATGCCCATTAGATGCGACTAGCCCCCCTGCGCATTTCGTTGGCTATCTGGTCCAGTTCCTTGTTGAGTGCCTCATCGCCAAATCGACGTGCCAGCCAG